>Ga0181535_10000423_pt1 | contig 63798 bp, 56 predicted proteins | sample PEATcosm2014_Bin_44_FD_119774 | JGI IMG/M metagenome (GOLD analysis project Ga0181535, IMG submission 119774) | Peatland microbial communities from MTU Mesocosm Facility, Houghton, MI, USA - PEATcosm2014_Bin17_30_metaG | ecosystem: Environmental > Terrestrial > Soil > Wetlands > Peat | place... | reverse complement strand
CTTTATGGCCTTCTGCACGTTCTTGAAAGAGTTCATGTTCTTTATCTCGACCTTGGTCCCGAATTTCGCCTCGCCCTTGAGCCTTACCGAGACATTGGCGTCGCATCGCAGGGAGCCTTCCTCCATGTTGCAGTCGGATACGTCCGTGTATTTCAGGATGGCCTTTATGGTGTTAAGGTAAAGGTACGCCTCTTCCGGCGACCTCATGTCAGGCTCTGATACTATCTCGGCCAGCGGCACGCCAGCCCTGTTGTAATCCACAAGGGATTCCTCTGCGTCGCCTATCTGTCCGGATTTGGTGAGATGGATAAGCTTTCCCGCGTCCTCTTCCATGTGAAGGCGAGTGATGCCTATCCTTTTTTTCCCGCCCTTGGCGTCCACGATGTCGATCCAGCCCTTTACGGCAATCGGCATGTCGTATTGCGATATCTGGTAGGCCTTGGGAAGGTCCGGGTAATAATAATTTTTCCTGTCGAATTTTGACCTTTCCGCGATCGTGCAGTTCAGCGCCAGCCCGGCTTTTACGGCGTGATGGAGCACCTCGCCGTTAAATACGGGAAGGCTCCCGGGCAGGCCCAGGCAGTTCGGGCAGATATAGGTGTTGGGTTCCGCGCCGAAAAAATTCCTGCACGAACAGAATATCTTCGTCTTTGTGTTGAGCTCGGCGTGTACCTCGAGCCCTATGACTGTTTCGTAATTATTATCAGTGTTCATTTTGTCCTTTTTTATTCCTTTATTTCCGGCTCTTCTTTCTCTTCCTTTTCTTCCTTCTTGAATTCGGCGGTCTTGCCTTCCCATTCCTCTTCGGAAAGTATCACAAGTGGCCTGTCCGAATAGTTCTCCGTGTCCTGGCCTTCGGTGTCGATGTCATCGGAGCCGCACGTCGCGCACTGGATGGAAGTCTCCATGTCGCCTGAATCCTTCTGGTCGTACCGTGTGAATGTCCCGCCGGCGTATTCCCATAGCTCAAGGGGCTTGTAGTCCGTAACCATAACCAGAAATCCGGTCTTGTTTCCGCAGTTCCTGCAGTTCATGAATTCCTCCTCAAAATTTTGGCTTTATAGTGTGCCAGTTTGTTTTTTTCTGGTAAAAATCCGCCATGTCGAATATCATCTGTTCATTGAAAGGCGCGGAGAGCACCTGCATTCCTATCGGCAGCCCGCTGGAATCAAACCCGGCGGGCACCGACATGCCCGGCATTCCCGCCATATTGGGCGCTATTGTAAAAATATCCGAAAGATACATTGTAAGAGGGTCCGAGGATTTTTCACCTATCTTAAAGGCTGTCGTGGGCGAAGTGGGGGTAAGGATGACGTCCACTTCCGCGAAAGCCCTGTCAAAATCCTGCTTTATAAGGGTCCTTACCTTCTGGGCCTTTTTATAATATGCGTCGTAATATCCGGACGAGAGCACGTATGTCCCGAGCATTATCCTGCGTTTTGTTTCCTTGCCGAAACCCGCGCTCCTGGACCTCTTGTACATGTCTATCATGTTGTCGGCTTTTGTGTCGCGCAATCCGTACTGCACGCCGTCGAACCTTGCCAGATTCGACGAGGCCTCTGCCGGCGCCACGACGTAATAAACGTCGAGCGCGTATTCGGTGTACGGGAGGCTTATTTCCTTTACCGTGGCGCCGGAGCTTTCAAGGAGTTTTACGGCGTCTATTATTTTTGATTTTACCTGCGCGTCCATTCCGTCTATGAAATATTCCTTTGGGAGCCCTATTTTCATCCCCCTGATGTCCGGCCTGATATTTTTAGCGTAATCAGGGACGCCGACCGGGGCGGAAGTGGAATCCTTCGCGTCGATTCCCGCAAGGTATTTCAGCAGTATGGCGTTGTCGCGCACGCTTTTCGTTATGGGGCCTATCTGGTCCAGGGAAGATCCGAAAGCTATGAGGCCGTAGCGCGATACCCTGCCGTACGTGGGCCTCAGTCCCGTCACATTGCAAAGGGAAGCCGGCTGTTTTATGGAACCGCCTGTGTCCGAGCCAAGGGCCGCTATGCACATATCAGAGGCAACGGCCGCAGCGGAGCCGCCGGATGAGCCTCCTGGCACGCGGGTCAGGTCGTATGGATTATGGGTTGTCTGGAAGGATGAGTTCTCGGTCGAAGAGCCGAACGCGTATTCGTCCATGTTCAATTTTCCGGTAAAAACAGCACCGGCCTTTTCAAGGTTCAAAAGCGCCGTGGCAGTGTAAGGGGGTTTGTAGCCTTTGAGCATCTGCGCCGCGCAGGTTGTCTCATACCCGTCGAGGCACATGTTGTCCTTTATTCCTATAGGTATGCCGGTGAGTTCCGTAACGTTGTCGTTCTTTGCCAGGCGTTCTTCCGCTTTTTTGGCCTGAGAGTAAGCCAGCTCTTTCGTCAGCATGAGGTAAGCTTTTACCTTCGGGTCCACAGCCTCTATGCGCCTGTAAACGCTGTCGAGTATCTCGGAAGGCTTTATTTTCTTCTCTATAAGCTGGCCGTGCAGCTCTTCTATTGTAAGCTGGTTGAGGTCCATCTAATGCTCCTGTAAAAGGGGTATGCCTATATTATCTTCGGTACCTTAAAGCCGTTGTTTTCAATGGAAGGAGCCGCGTCAAAAACCTTTTTCCTGTCTATGGAAGGCTCCACTTTGTCCTCGCGCGTGACATTTTTCATGTCGATGACAAAATATGTCGGCTCGACATTGTCGGTATTTATCTTAGACAGCCTGTTTATGTGCTCCAGTATGTCGGAAAGCTGCTTTGTGTATTCGTCAACCTCGGACTCGCTTATCTCGAGCCGCGACAGGTTGGCTATGTATTCGACATCCTTGCGCGTAATTGCCATATTTTCACCTTTAAGCAAAATTCGTGCCAGGCCGCGTAAATCAAAAATCCACGGGCTTTTGCCCATGGTATTTTTACGGTATCTTGATCCGCGACCACGGAATAAATTTATCACAAAAAAAATGGTTATTCAAGGTAAAATTGATCGGGGAACCGTTAAGATTTGATTTGAATGGACCGGAACGAACCTTTCATTTTTTTAATTCATTGTCCTGAATAATTTGCATTACGCCCATCCGGGCATTAGCTTATTTAATTGCCGTGTCATTGCTTTAATGCCGCCCTAAGCTCCCAATTGCTGGATTTTTTACCTCTTTCCCGCATCATATATCTTTACATTCCCCAAAGTTATTGTGCTTTTTGCCTGCCCGCCGAATTCAAAAGCAAAAGCCGCATACCGATCCGTATCATGCCTCATGATAAAATTATAGGAATATTTTTCATTCTTTTCCGTCAATTTAAAATACCGGAACCCCGAATATTCCGTGAATGGTTCCCTGTTCAGCATTACAAGGCTTTTCAGGTTCATTGGCTGGGTTGATCTGGCCTCAAATTCGATTTTATACTCCTTGTCCTTTTCGATCATGACGCCCGGATTTGACAGACCCAGAGACCATATCAGTGTTCCCGGGTCTGTGATTTTTACCTGGCCCCGGCCGTCAATCACATTAAATTCGCCTTTTCCGGTCTGGTTGTTCCATAAAACCCACCCTTCCCGCCCCCGGCTGAAATCCGCATTTACTTGCCTGACAAGGTTGAAAGCGGAAAAATCTCCGTCGGTAAGTGCGTGTTCCTCCGGAAAATTTCCGTCCGATTCCACCGGCCCGATTTCCACAACTGAATCGCCTGCGATCTGGGGTGAGAAACCCATGGCCTTGATCGTGGTAAGGTCCATAGGATGCCCCGGGGCCGCGTCCGGTGCGGTATAATACGGGTTCTTTTTGAATGAGGATAATGGCACTTCGGCGTTTGTCCAGTCTTTTGCGGAAACCAAAAAGCTCGCGGTGTATTGCACGTCATACCCGTCGGTCAAGGCAATCACCAATTGACCGTCAGCATTGGACCTGACCCTAAACCGGAGGGATTTGTTCCCGGAAAGGTCCACGTAAATATTGTGCCATGTCCCGCACCAGCCGCCCTGGACCATTTTGGACGTCAGTTTAACGGCCTTGGTCCCGCCGGGTCCCGTTTCAACGGTGTATTCGATCTTGGATCCCTTTGTGTCCGCATAGGTTCCGATGCTCTTTTCCGGAATCACATAACCCCAATCCTCAATAACTGCCGCGAAAGCCGCTGCATGCAGTAGTAACAAAACAGGGACGAAACTTAAGATTTTTTTCATGGCCTCTCCTTTTTGTTTTGAAATAACTTCAAGCATCGAAAGCCCGGCAGAGATTCCGGGGCGGCTTATCGGCGCGCGACCTTTGGCGGCAGTCCCGCGTCCGCCATTTCTTTTGTGTACTCCAAAACCCTGTATCCGGCCTTATCGTCGTCCGGTACGTTTATAATATTGATGGACATGGGGGCGAACCGGAGTGTCCTGAATTTGAGGCCGTCAACCATCAGCTTCAAGGTCCTTCCGGCCGAGTCCTTGTTGAGGACAAGCACGGCCGTGGCCGCCTTCTGCCTGTCATAACTTGCATACACCGACATGTCATCCGGCACCCCGGACACAACGACAATGTTTCCGCTGAAATTCATGTCGACCATTTGTTCGGCGTAGTATTCCGGTGTCAGTTTGCAGCCTGGCGGGGTTTTCGACGGGTCAGTCAGCACGAACCCAAAGACATTTCCGCCCCCCTTTTCATACTCCGCCAGGTTCCAGAAAGCAAAGGTCCAGAGATTTTCCTCAAGCGCTGCGCCCATGCGGTCTGCGTCCCAGATGGCGGCATAAAAGGTGCCCGGTCCGATCTTGCGGGATTCCTGCGTGTATAAGCCCGGGAACGCTTCGTAGCAGACATTGGCCTCTGTGATGGCCAGGGGCGTTCCGGGGCGGCCGTGTTTGGCTATGCGGTCCTTCACATCCCGGACTAACTGGCGGAAGACCCCCACATCCGAGAGGATGTCTTCCTTTGACAGGTCATGGGCCTCGAACCCGTAGGCGTGGATGCTTACGACGTCAATGTAATCCCCGCACTTGTCGAGCATCGGACTGAGCCAGTCACTGCCTTCATTGTATCTGGCGCCGAGTTCCGGACCCACGAACTTCATGTCGACGCCGCTGTGCGCCTTCTCGTTGGCTTCCTTCATTGCCCTGGCATAGGAATTATATATCTCGGCGTATTGCTCTACGGTCGAAACCGGCAGGTCTCTCGTCTTTGTCTGGGACACGGTCGAAAAATAGATATTGTATATGTCCACTTCGGTCCCGATGCTCCAGTATTTGACGCCGTACTTTTTTGTCCCGTTGATGTACGTTACAATGTCCGCAGCCATCTGCGCCGACATCCGGCCTCCGTCCACGTTGTTTCCGTAAACCGGCACTATCATTATCGGTTCCGCGCCCACCGCGCGGCAATATTCAATGAACCTGTCCTCCTGGTTGCTGTCGAAGAGCTGCGGGGTATTTGCGTCGTTTAAATTATTGGCTCCGACTATCACGTTTAGTCCCAGGGCCTTTACCGCCTTTTCGGTTCCCCGCAACGCGGACATGCCATTACTGCCCAGCCAGTTGAAATAGTTGTTGCCGAAGGCAAAGGGCGAAATGGGCGTGCCCCCGGATCTGGATATCTTTACGACATGGGTTTTTGCGCGGTCTTCAGCTTTTTTATTTTCCTGGGCTTTTCGATAGGCGGCGGATTCGCCGAACGTGCCGCCGGTCCCGGTCACTGACACCGGTCCCAGCTCAAGGATGGAATCGCCTGTCATCCGCAGCATGAAACTCAGGTTCCGGGTCTTCGTGAAATCCATGGGATGCCCCGGGTACGCGCCCGGCGGCGTGTAAAATGGGTCCTTGACAAAGGACGAAAAGGGGACGGTGATTTCGTCCCAGTCCTTGCCGGAAACCTTGAAGTGCGAGACATATTGGACGTTATATTTGTCCGTGAGTCCCATCTGCACGTCCCCTGCCACGCTGCACCTGGCCTTGAACTTGAAACAGGTATTCCTGGAAATATCCGTCCTCTCAGCCGGAACGGCATATCCGATCCCGCACCAGCCGACCATAACTATGGTGGAAGTAAGCTTAATGGCCTTGTTCCCGTCGGGACCGTCCTCTGCAATACATTTGATTTTTGAACCCAGATTATCCGTGAAAGTACCCCACATCGAGAACGGGTTCAAATACCAATCCACAAAGGCCCCGCTGCCGGAAAGGTCGGCCGGCGTTGCCGAAGCCTTGCCCGCAGGCGCAGTTCCAACCGCTTCAATCGGTCCAATTTCTATAACCGAATCCCCTGCAATATAGGAAGAAAGATTCATGCTCGTGGTCATGGATAGATCCATGGCATGTCCCGTCACGGCATTCGGAGGCGTATAGTATTGATTTATGATAAAGGACGCCAGCGGGATTGTTACTTCGGTCCAGTTTTCAGAGGAAACCCGGCAATTTGCGGTATATTGGACATTATACGCGTCAGTCAGCGCTACCTGCACGTTCCCGGGTGCATTTGTCCTGACCTTGAACTTTAAGGATTTGTTTTTTGAAAGATCCGCATTAATATTGTGCCATATCCCGCACCATCCGTTCTGGACCAGGGTTGACGTTAGCTTGATGGCCTTATTACCGTCCGGCCCGGCTTCAATGGCAAAGGCGACCCTGGAACCATTGGCATCCGCAAATGTCCCCACATTCTGCCCCGGGATCACGATGCTCCAGTCCTCTATGACTGCCGCAAAAGCAGCGGGAGATAGAAGTAAAAATATCACTGCAAATTTCAAGATCCCTTTCATGTTTCTTTTCATTTTTTCACCCCTTTAATATCTTAAAAAACGCCCCCGATTCTGCAGGAGCATATAATCTTAGTTCCAGTTTCCGTTTTTTTAATCGTGCCTTCCATACGATATAATGCAAAATTTAGGAAACGTTGCAGGGTTTAGGATCAACGGGTTCCGGGGGCTATTAAGATCGGATGGATGTCCGAAACCGCGCCATAAATAAAATTGAGCCACGCGGCCCCATATTATATATTAAGTGTAAATAAGAGGGAAAAACGAGCGGGACTATCCTATCTCCTGCCTTACGCTGCCGTTCCATATTATCCCCGGCATATAGTTCTTCAGCAATTCCGTAAATATCCTTACTGAAACGGACCGCAGCCTCGAGGCGTCGGCCTTCGGGTCCAGGATTATTATCTCGAATTTTCCGGTTTTTTTTGACCGGTCAATGTCAAAGACAGTCACTGTTGCCAGCTCCGGCTCGTATTTATACATGATAAGTTCCCACGGCATTTTTTCAGTGTAATACTCCCTCGCGTGGCCTCCAGTGCGGCAAACCGAGAGGGCGAATATTCTGTCGTTGCCTCCGAACACGGGTTTGTCGGAAATGACAAGTTTTAATTTGTCATGACCCGGAAAATCCATCACAGCTCCGCCGCTTGCGGGCTTTAACTCTCTTACCTTACCAAGTTCGGGGTTCGTGTAATTTTGCGCGACCCCTGCCGCCGCAGCCTTCTTTCCGATATAAAGCACATGGACGGTTATCAGTATCGCCGATGTTAAAACGAAAAATGCGGAAAATGCCATCCAGATCCTGAATATTAATACGGCGGTAACGGGCGCCTTGCCGGTTTTCTTTTTTTGTTTTCTTTTTTTTCTCATTTGGCGTTCACCTTGAACGGGTCTACCCACTGCCATCCGGTCCTGCCGGTCTTCCTGAACCGCTCAAGCCTTCTTATGGCGAGCTCCGCGAATACAGGGTCGTTGTCGCACGTAAAGACCTTCCTGCCCAGCCTTTCGCCGGCCAGAAGCGTCGTTCCCGAATGGGCGAAAAAGTCCGCAACAAGTCCGCCCTTATTGCTGGAGGCTTCAATTATACGCTCTATGGCCTTAAGGGGTTTCTGTGCGTAACACCCCGGGACGTTCTCCTCAAGCCTGTAAAATACCTGCTGTATATCCACCCACACGTTGCCCGGCCTGATAAAATCCGAGTGCGAGCGGCCCTCGTTGTCGGTCATCTTTCCATTCACTTCCTTATAATAACCCTTCAGTATTCTGGGTATTTTGCTGTAGACAACCCTGAAAGGTGGTTTTCCCTTGATATAATATAGAAGCTCCTGGCGAACCCACATCCAGTTCTGCTGTGTGCCGTAGCCGCGCTGGTTCCTCATGGTGATGAAATTCCTCGGCTTAAGGCCGTCAACCCCCCTCATCATTGCCATAAAATCCGGCAGGGGCTGGAAGCCGTCGTTGACATCCGCGCCAAGCCATACATAAAAACTGGAATCCTTCCCCATCACGCGCTCCGCGTTTGCCACCCAGACTGCGGAAAATTCCATGTATTTTTTTATATCCTTCCTGAAGAGATTCCTGGTATTGACGTTGCCGACGGCGACGTTGTAAGGCGGGTCGTTTATCATAAGGGAGGCTTTTTCACCGCCGAAAAGTTTTTCCACGTCCCATTTTATCTGTGCATCGAGGACAGCAACCCTGTGTCCGTTTATCCGGTCTATCCACACCTGCCCGGGTTTGAGCCTGCACTTCTTCAGGGCCCTCGACCTGTCGGGCCCGGGGACGTCAAGCCTGGTTATTTTTTCTTTTGTGTCGGACATTGATCCACCCTTTTTGTTTTATAAGTCACAATCTCCTGGAGAGGCAGCAAGCCGCCTCTCTACAGTAACGATTATGCGTTTGATAATGTCAGACTGGACTTTTTTATGGCCTGACCGTCCCTACCCTTTTTATGCGTCAATCAAGCAGCGTGAAGCCATAGGGCCGCCCCTACAAGAGCATAATGGCAGGCGAGGCTTTTTTTAGGACCTGGCCGTCCAATAAAAACTACCGCGTAAATTAAGCAAAAGTAAAACTATAATTTTCAGGTTCTTTCTTCCTGTCTGCCTCAGGCTAAACTCCGGACGGCGGGCCTAAAAAAAAGCCCCGCCTGCCATGCCCCCGGGCCGCCATACACCTTCGTTACGGGCGGACATATAAGTCCGCCCCTACAAGAGATCAATGGCATGCAACTCCGTTGTTATTTTTCTTCTTCTTCCCTGCTCAGTCTTTTTTTTGCGTCATTGTATAGCATGTCCGTCCTCGCGTCCCTTTCCTTTGACTGTTCCCACATGTCCATCGCGGACGAAAATTCTCCCTCGTCGTAATATGTCTTCCCCATCAGGTTATAAAGCGGGTATTCCTCGGGAAAATCCGAGATGGTGTCCTCGAGATATGACTGCTCTTTCTTCCTGTCATGCTCGCCGTATAGCCTGGCCATCAGAAGGTGCGCCGCGGTCGACGGATATTTGGCCGCGTAATCCGAAAGTTCCTTTACGGAATCGTCAAATTTCGCCTTCTCGTAAAAATCCGCGTCGTTCTCGGGGTCAACAAATTTGAGGAAGTCGGCGGTCTTTGCCGGATTTACGAAAAGCACGCTCTCGGAGTCAAAATAGGCCGGTTTAAACCCGGCAGCCTTCAGCCTTGCACCCAGCGTATTTCCACGCGGAAGCAGGAACGAATTTATACCGTATTTTTCGAGTATCGGTGCGGGGTCAAGTTCATTCTTTAAAATGACAGAATATTCCCTCCTGACCTCGTCCGGCCTTTCGCCCATACCATCATACATCAGCCTGTAAGAAGGGGCGTAATAGTAAACATATGAAGCCCAGTTCAGTGTGGTAAAAAGGTTCTGAGGCGGCTTTTCCGCCATTATATAGGCTATGGCTCCGTCCGGGTATGGTTTGCGCTTGGGTTCGATAAATTTATAAGCGCCATAGGCAACCAGTGCCGGTATCATGATGGAGTATAAAATTATCTTTAGCGCGGCCAAATCGTTCTCGGTCCATTTTTTCGGCCAGACAAAACTCCACCTGAATATCAGGCAGGAATAATACATCACCATGGGAAGCGTCGCAGCTATAAAAACAGGCTCAAATGCCATGTTGGCGGCGCATGCCAATATAAGGACCGCGGACATTGCCAGGTCCTTGATGAGCTCGGATTTCCTTCCCACATCCGACCCTTTCTCGTTGAACGCCAGCGAGAGCAGGAATACGACAAGGTAAAGGCACAAAAGGACGAAATGAACCGGCTCAAGGCCGTGCGTGGAAAAAGCCTCTTTCCAGTCCGACAGCCCCCTGGAAAAATGCGTCACAGGATCAATGTAAGCCGATGTAAAAGCCGGCGAAAGAAGCGTGGCCAGCGCCACACCGGCAAGCGATATCAAAATCGCCGGGGAGTCGTATTTTTCCCTTTTTACCGGGACCTCTATTGCGTCGGCTGTGTAATAAAGGGTGTATATCGCCGTCAGCACGGCGGCCGCGGGAGCGGTGGGCGAGGTGTTCGCCCAGAAAAGCGCCGCGAACGGCAGTGTGTAATATAACAGCGCGTTCTTTTTTGAAGGTTCCTGCTCCAGGACAAATATGAAATACGCGGTAAAAAGCGCGGCCACAAGCGATGGCGATATCCTTGAATAATAGTTCAGCAGAAGCATACCCAACAGCCCGATGGGCATCGTTATGGAAAGGTATTTCCCCTGCTGTTTTTTCAGGGCCGTCATAAAAATAAACAAAGCCATAAATATGAGCGATATGAATTTTACATAGCGGAGGTTGTTTATGCCCTTGAGTATGAAGGCTGCCGTGTAGGCAAAAAGATCGAAGAGCCACGAGCTTTTGTCCCATTTGACGCCGCCGGCGTATGATATCTCGTCGGCTTTCGGGAATGCCAGGTCCTTTACGAATTCCTTTCCGGACACCACATGCCGGTAAGTGAGGTCGTCGGTGAAGGAAAAATAACTTGCGGAAAAAACCGCGAAGACCACGGCCGCGGCGAATATTGTCTTTAATGCTACGTCAATTGCCCTCTGCATGGTACACCCCTTTTTTAGCCCCAATAAGGTTTTTCAAACCTTGATCTTGATGAAGTTCAGGTGCGCTGTTTCCGCCGCGCCGTTGGTGATGGCGTGCTCCTCGCCCGCCTCGGCCAGGAACGAATCGCCCGGCCCGGCCCTGAAAACCTTTCCCGCGCATTTGAATTCCGGCGAGCCGGATATGAAATAAAATATCTCCTGCTCGTCCGTGTGAACGTGCTCTTTTATCACGTCCCCGGGCCTTAAATAAGCCGTACCGAAGGCGTATTTGCCCTCGGCCGTAAAAAGGTACTTGGAACCCGACACTTTGTTCTTGAACTCGACGTCCTTGTCATTAATGTTCTTCATTTTTAGCTCCTCAATGCTTATTGGTTATTATTTTTAACTTTTACCTTATTTTAAAATGTTCCTGTAAACGGCTATGGTCTCGGTTTCCATCTCTTTCCTGTAATAATTGTCGAGGAACGCCTGGAAGGCGTTGTATTTCCCTCTTTCAAGCACCGCCCACACCGGCCGCTCGTTGAACAAAACCCCGGTGACCTTATCCCTGTCCTGTTTGTAAAGCTCGAGGGGATAGGAATAGACATATTTGGTGGCCGCGGTGGCGCCTGTCATGAAATACAGCTCGGGCATGTTGGGCCATCCAAAAAGGAAGTTTTTTCCCCTTGCCACCCCTTCAGACGAGCCGTTTATCATGGCAGCCGCGGCTTTCAGGTCGAAATAATAATTTATCGTATACCTTCCCGATATTGCGTAGGGTAGAGCCTTCATGATAAAAAACTGGAAGGTTATTATGGCCGTTAAGATCACCGCTGTGGCGGCCGCAGCCGCTGCTTTTGACCCGGATGTTTTTTTTATGAAAAGAACCGCGTCCCTTATCATGACAGCCGCGGCAAGCGACATCACAGGGACAAGTATAAGGTAGTAATGCGGATATATCCCCCTGAAAAGCATGACCCCGCAGAATAGCGTTACAAAAGCCGCCGTCAGGAACATGTAATAGCCCGCGGCAGACTTCCTGAACGCCGCCGCGCCCGTGTAAATTACGCCGGCTATCAGGATGATGTTTTGCAGGGTAAACATCCCCATGCCGAGTTTTATTATGACAAACGAGCTGTCGTGCACCCCGTTGACTATAAAATAAGCGCCGTAGGAAATAACGCTCCCGATAAATTCATTCACCACGCCCTTATAAAGTAGCCAGTTGAATGCCAGAAATACCAGCGCGGTGAAACCGGCCAGATACCAGATGAGGCTGTTCCATCTTTTTTTACCGCAGAATAGGAGGCAATACAGCGCGGGCGCAAGGATGAAAAATACCGCGGTGGTGTCGATGGCAAGCGCCGTCGCGGCGAGGAACCCCGACAGGAAAAAGCTAACATGCTCGTAATCCTTTTCCTTTGTCATGGCAAACAGGATGGAAGCCAGGATTGGGAACTGCGCGAATATTTCCGGGTATGACCCCAGCCCCTGCATCATGTAATTATGGAGGAACACGGTGTAAAAAAGCGATGAGAGCATCGCGTAAAAAGCCGACGCAGTGACGCTCCTTGCAAGCATATAAACAAGTAACGCGGTAAAAATGACAAACAGCATTGTGAAGTACCTGATGCCGTCCGCGGTCGTCCCGAATAATGAGAATGCCGCCTTATATATGTGGTATATTAGAGGCGGACGGTAATCAAAAATATCCTTGTAAGGAAGGGTTGCGGCAGACATGTTCTTTGCCATGTAGGCTATGGTGCCTTCGTCGCGGTCCATCGGCAGTTCCAGCGACTGCCACCTGAAAAACCCTATAAAGGAGGCCAGCACCAGAAGAAAAATAAGTTCCTTCCATTGGATGCGGCCGGAATTTGCCATTACAGCGCCTCTTTCAGGAGCTTTTTTACGCCGGCTTCGTCCATTGCCACCGGGTTGTAAGACATTGACGCCGAGTAGTCCATCCTGTCCAATATCTCCTGAAGTTTTTCTCCGGCGCGCGGCAATATGGCCGATATCCTGGCCGGAATCCCGAAGGCCCTGTTCATGGACCTGATTTTCTTCAAAAGGTCCATTCCCGTGACTTTTTTTATCTGCTCAAGCTGGGCGGAGCAGGCGCTCATGTTGTATTCGATCACATGCGGGAGAAGCACCGCGTTCACCAGCCCGTGCGGGATGTTGAGCACCGCTCCCAGTGGATGGCCTATGCCGTGCGCGGCCCCGAGCCCTGCGTTGGCGAAAGCAAGCCCTGCCGTAAAACTTCCCAGCATCACATTATACCTGGATTTTCCGTCGCTCCCGTTCTTGTATGCTTTCGGCAGGCCGTCCACGATCAGAGTCATCGCCTTCATTGAAAGTATCTCGGTGAGCTCGTTGGCGTTCCTTGAAAAAAGGGATTCCACGGCGTGGGTCAGTGCGTCCATTCCGGAATATGCCGTCGTCTGTTTTGGAAGGGAGAGGGTAAGTTCCGGGTCGATTATCACGGCCGACGGCACGAGCGAGTCGCCGCGCAGCGATATCTTTATCCTCTTTTCCGTGTAATAAAGGACCGCGTTCTTTGTCGCCTCGGACCCGCTTCCCGCGGTCGTCGGTATGGCTATCAAATATCCCGTGTCCTTCCTTACCGGGATCTTTTTGTCCAGGTAATCCTTTACGCCGAGGTGGTCCCTGTATATCCCCGAAACCGCCTTGGCGCAGTCGAGCGCAGAGCCGCCGCCGAGCCCGATAAAAAAATCCGCCCTGTACCGCCTTGCAAGATCGCACGCGCGGTCGACCGTCTCCACCGAAACTTCGGGTTCAACCCCGTCAAAAACAAATACCTCTTTTGACTGTTTCCTGACGATCTTTTTCACCCTGTCGAGCAGCCCGGACTTTTTCGCAAAATTGCGCCCGGTTATTATGAGGCCCCTGGAGCCTTTTATCTGAATCGATGATAATTTCTCCAGCGAATTGTTGCCGACGTAAACCCTGCCCGGGAAAAGCATTGAAAAGTCCTTCATATTACGGCAACCCCCGCGTAACCGACCACTTCCGAAAAGTCGCCTGAAGTCTCGCCGGAATTGGAATATTGTATTATCTCCGCGGATACGGCGCCGAGGGCCACGCACGCCTTTATCATCACATAAGCCGGCAAAACCCCGCACATCGATATCCCGTTCTCAAAAACAGTGGTATACATTTTCTCTCCGTCGAGTTTTTCAACGAGCCTGAGGACTTTATCGTCCTTTTGCCTGGCGCTTTCGGCGCTTTCATAATGTGTCATGTCCGATGAGGCTATTATAAGCGCCTCTTTTCCCTTTAAGACCGCGGCAATGGCCGCGGCAAGTTCGGTCAGTGCTTCCATGTCACTGTTCCTGATGCATACCGGTACCATGGAAATGTCGCTCCTTATGGCCTGTAAAAACGGCAGCTGTACCTCGATGGAATGCTCTCCCGAGTGGGCAAGCTCGTCAAATTCGGCATGCGGGCATTTCTTAACGATATCCGCGGCAATGGCTTCATCCACCCGCACCTTCCCGAGCGGCGTGATCCAGCTCCCGCCGGGAAAAACAGATATGCCTTTTCCCGCGCCTGTATGGTTCGGCCCCAGTATGACAATGCTGCGCGGTATTTCCACGCTGGAAAAAACTTTTCCGGCAACGGCGCCGGAATAAATATAACCGGCGTGCGGGGCCAATACGCCTTTGGCTTTTATCTTTTTTTGGGCGCGGCCGACCATGAGACCTTCGAGCTGCTTTTTAAGTTTTTCCCGGTCCTCTTCATAGAACATGCCGGCGACGCACGGTTGCCTTGTGTTTTCCATATCCCGCCTTCCATTATTATATACACAATTTTAATACAACATCATATCCTTTGCAATTGCTAATCCTTAGCTTACCCCTGTTTTCGCCCTGAAAAATTTTCCTATATCCCCGGCTTCGTATGTCACCCTTGCCTCGGGCAGGGCCTGAACGAATTTTTTTCCGTACCCTTTTTTCGTTATCCTGCTGTCCAGGATTGCCACCACTCCATAATCGTCCTTGGACCTTATGAGCCTTCCGAACCCCTGCTTGAGCATGAAAATTGCGCGCGGAAGCGCTATACCGGAAAAATCGTCCCCGCCCTCCTCTCGCGCGTGGGAATAGATGGCCTTTTGCATCGGATGCTCCGGCACTTCGAAAGGCAGGCGTGTTATGACAACGCACCTGAGCGCGTCCCCTTTTATGTCGATCCCCTGCCAGAACGACGACGTCGCAAAAAGGACCGTCGGCCTTCTCCTGAACATTTCTATGAGCTCCATTGCCCCGGCATCTCCCTGCATAAGCGTTGGTATGTCCGGAAATTTCTCCTCCATGGCGCTTTTCGCCCTGCGCATGAGGTCGTTGCTGGTAAATAGCACCAGCATGTTGCCGCCGACCGCTTCTATAAGCTCCCCTATCCTTTTTATAACTTCATCCCTGTATTCCGGCTCCTGCGGCATGGGCAGCCATTTTTCAAGGTATAACAGGGCGTTGTTCTTATAATCGAATGGCGACTTCAAAAGCCCTGTCACGGCGTCTTCAAGCCCGAACCGTTTTATCACATAGCTGAAATTATCCCCGGCGGAGAGCGTCGCCGAAGTAAAGACCACGCATTCGTAATTGAACCTCACGTGCTCCTCAAAATCCTTTTTTAGGTCGTAGGGGGTTATGTAAAAGACCGTGTCCTTGTCCCGGCCCAGCTCCGCCCAGTAAAAATAAGCGCCGTCCTTCCTGTTAAGCCAGCGCTCCAGCGTTTCGGCGTGCGAGGATACGGACTCGAGCAGGAATTCGGAAAGTTTTTTCAGGCTGTTATCCGCGCCTGTGGCCGCCTCCTTAAGCTCGAATATGCAGTCCCGCAGCGAGTCGATGATGTTGGTGTATGATTCCAGCGGGGTCGAATGCACGGTAAATAGGGCGGTCTGGCTGGCGAGTATCCCGGTCTCGGGTTGAACCGACGCAAGGAAATCCTCAAAATCATTTTTTGCCTTTTTTATGGAATTCTTCACGTTCGTGATGTTCTTTACCCCCTGCTTCTTCCTTATTTTCAGGAAGTCCTCGAGTTCCCTTAAGAGCCTGAAATATTCCTTTACGGAGAATTTCATCGAGAACATGCCGCGCATGGTCTCCTCGAGCTTGTGCGCCTCGTCAAATACCACCGCGGTCGCCTCGGGAAGGAGTTTCTTGTTCACTATGAGGTCGGAAAAAAATAGGTGATGGTTTACTATTATGATGTGGGCCTTGCGCAGCCTGTGGCGCATCGTCCAGTAATGGCATTTCCTGAAGTGGCGGCATGCCTCCTCCTGGCACATGTGCTTTTCCCTGTTTATGTTCTTCCAGACGTCGTCGGGGATGTTGAACCTTGTGTTTTCACGAAGGCCGCCTGCCTCCCTGATGTATTCAAGTATCTCATCCGCGCCGGCGGCCCCTGAAAAGAGCGAGCCCTTTGAAGAAAACTCGTTGAACCTCCGGATGCAGGCGTAATTTCCCGCGCCGTAAATAATCTCGAATTTCAGGTCCGGGAATATTTTTTGGACGACGGGTAAATCTTTTTTGAATATCTGCCCCTGCAGGGCTTTTGAATAGGTGGATATGATGACGCGCTTCTTGTTCTCAAGTGCGTATTCCGCCATGGGGACAAGGTAGGCAAGGGTCTTTCCGACCCCGGTGCCGGCCTCAATGATAAGGCACTCAGAGTTGTCAAGGGCGCCCGATACGGCCTCGGCCATTTCAACCTGCTCGGCGCGTTCCTCATAGCCGTCTATGATATTTGGAAGGTCATTTGAAAAATAATCGGATACGCCCATTGCGAACTCCCTGTAAAAAAATATTCGTCTTTCACATGCTTTATGGGGATATACGAGGCTTTTGGAGGGTTCTGCGGCCATCTTTTAAATTTAGCCGCAGCCACCCGGAAAAAGGCTCGTATATCCCCATAACAAATATAACGGATGTTTGTTTCGATTTACCAGTCCTTCTCGTCCGAATTTCCTTTTGGAGCCTGCTGCTGCGCGTTCGGGTCCATCATCTGGCGCATCATAAAATTATGTATTTCTTCAGGTGACATGTTGAAAATATTAGGGAATTGATCCTGGTTCTGTCTCTGCTGGTTTTGTTTGCCGAAATATGCCCTGTATTGTTTTTCCTGGTTCTGCACCTGGTTCATTATTGCCTGGACCTCGTCGGCGGACATCCCGTCGGGCGGTTTTTTCTGCTGCTGTTGCTGGCCTCCCTGTTGTCCCTGGCCCTGCTGCCCTTGTTGGGAAGACTGCCCCCCTTTTCCCTGGTCCTGCTTGCCGCCGTCCTTGCCTTCAGACTGCCTGTCCTGGCCGGATTTCCCCTGCTTTCCGCCCTGGGAGTCTTTGGAATCGGCCCCCTGTCCCTGTTTCTGGTCCTGCTTCTGGCCCTTTTTATCCTGCTGTTTGTTATCTTTTTTCTGCGGCTGGTTCTTTAGCTTCTCCTGCGTAACTTCTATGTTCGCCTTGGTGTCCTCGTCCTTCGGGGCGAGCTCGAGGGCCCTGTTATACATCTGCAGTGCGCCGTCGTATTGTTCCTGCCTGAAAAGGGCGTTGCCGGCGTTATAATACCCCTCGAATTTTTTCGGCTCTTCCTTTATGAAATCGGAGTATTGTTCCAGGGCCTTGTCGTACTGCCCGGACAAATAATATTTGTTCCCTTCCTTGAAAGGGTCGGCCGCATGGATCAGGGGCAGAATGCCGGCTGTGAAAGCAAGGACGAAAAATAATTTTTTCATGGTGATTAATTATAGATTATTTTTGGCGTTTTTTCAAGTGATTGGATTGCCTCTTCCGTACGGGACCTACCAGCTTATCTCGTCAAAGTAAATGGTTCCGGTAAAAGGCTGCGGATTTTGATTTACCAGGTCTTCAAGCGCAAATTTAATCGCGCTTACATAATTATAATCATCGGTATTCGCCGGTACTTTGAAGGATATCTGCGTCCAGCCCGTTGCAAAAGTATTGCTGGAAAATATCTCTTTCGGCGAAGTGCCTCCATTGATAGTCACATAAAGGTCCAAAAAATAGCTGTTATTCTTGTCGGACAGATCCGGGGGCGCGTACATCCAGATCGACACGATCCTGTTCGTAAGGTTTGCGTTGTTGCCGCTGAAATCCTTGTATAATGTAATGGGTTCCGTCGTGGAAAGCGGATTGCAATATATCTGGGCGGAGCCCGTTCCTTCCTCAACATACGCCGGGTTCGTGTTAAGGGTCAGGGATTCGTTGGAATTATGGTCGGCCGCAAACGGGTCTGGTTCCCAGTTGTTTATCGATATTCCGCCGCCGGGAATCGTCTGGACTGGCCCGTTCAGCCCGTCAAATGTGGAAGGCGCAAGCGTCCCCTGCTGTTTGCAGGAAGACAAAATAAAGACGGTCAGTATCACCATGGCCGCCGTTGCAATCATATTTTTCATGATAAACTCCTTAATTTAAGGATATGCTTTCATTATCTCATAAATTAGACGGCCGAAGACCGCTGTTTTCTCTTTATTATTTGCCTTGCCCTTGCCGAGTAGGAGCTGACCGGTGAGTTCAACGCCTCATCCATGAGCTTTTCCGCAAGGGGCCTCACTTTTTTGCTGTCCGCGGCAAGCTTTACTATCGCCTCCAGAAAACAGGCCTTCGCTCCCCTGCTCCGTTCATTTTTTAGCCATCCGTTGATTATCATGGCGCATTTGCGGCCGTTCTTTTCCCCTGTCTTTACCGCGAGAAGCATCGCCGCCAGGAAATACCTTATCCTGCCCTCCGGATTTTTAAGGATGGCCCCTGTTATTGCCGGGCCCCTGTTTGCCGCGAGATTTTTATCGGCCGCCGACGCCCTTGCGCAGGCCTCGGCGCACCTTTCGGAAAGATACCCGCCCGAAGAAAGCGCAGTGCCGAGGATTATGTCGAACATCGGCTGTCCGGCGCGCACTATCTCCGCGGCCGCGGGTTTCGCGCTCATGCTCCGCCTGGAATCCACGCCGGATATCTCTGTGATGATGTCCTTTTTTTCCACAGGAACTCCCATAGATCCATTATACTATTTTTTTTGCGCGCCGGAAATATTATAAATTATTTTTTTCACACTTTTCCCGGAAAACATGTTATACTTATTTTCATGACAAACGAAAACAATGATTTTTCAGGATTAGGAATTGCTCCGGGATTGCTTGATATAATAGCGAAGCTTCAGTTTACGATCCCCACGCCGATACAGCAGAAGGCCATACCCATAGGGGTTGCCGGGCAGGACATAATAGGCATAGCGCAGACAGGCACTGGAAAAACCCTGGCCTTCGGAATTCCCATGGTTCAGCGCCTGGCGCAGTCCGACAATAAGGGTTTGATAGTGGTTCCCACGCGCGAGCTCGCCTTCCAGGTCAATGAGACCATGACAAAACTCGCTCCCGCTTTCAGAATAAAAACCGTCCTTTTGATGGGCGGCGACAGCATGGGGAAACAGATAGCAAGTTTAAGGCAGAATCCAAGGATAATAATAGCCACACCCGGCCGGCTCATCGACCATATGCACCGCCGCACCGTCAGGCTCAACAATGTAAATGTCCTTGTTCTTGACGAGGCCGACAGGATGCTCGACATGGGCTTTCTTCCCCAGATAAACGAAATACTTGAAGCAGTGCCAAAAGAGAGGCAGACAATGCTCTTTTCCGCGACAATGCCCGGTGATATAGTAAGGATAGCCGACCGTCACATGAAACTTCCGGTCCGTACGGAGATAGCGCCCCAGGGCACCGCCGCGGAGCTTGTTTCGCAGGAAATATTCGTCGTGCGCGGCGAATTAAAAACGACTTTATTGCTGGAGATATTAAAACAATACACGGGTTCCGTCCTTCTGTTCACGCGCACAAAACGCGGAGCAGCCAGGGTCACAAGCAGTTTGAGGGGGCAGAACCTTTCCGCGTCGGAAATACATTCAGACCGCTCAATGGGACAGAGAAAAGACGCTCTTCAGGGTTTCAAATCCGGAAAATACCGCATTCTTGTGGCCACCGACATTGCGGCCCGGGGCATAGACGTGGACGGGATAGAACTTGTCATAAATTACGACCTCCCGGACGACCCGTCTAATTATGTCCACCGCATCGGAAGGACCGGAAGGGCCGGAAGAAAAGGCCATGCAATTTCCCTGGCGACACCAGACCAGGCCAGCGAAGTAAGGTCCATAGAAAAAATAATCAGGTCCACCATACCGGTTTCAAACCACCCGAAGGTCAAGACAGAGCAGTTCTCCGGTTCGGGAGCTCCAAAGCTTGTGTTTTCAAGCGCAAAATTCTTCCGTGGCGGAAGAATGAGGAAATGGAAATAAAAACCGGCGGGATTTAAGCCCGCGGGACGAAGACGCCCGCCTTAAAGATACTCTTCCATTTTTTGTGAAATATCCTCAAGTTTGTATATTATTTCCGTGTGTTTTCTGGCAAGGTCTTTTATCACCGCCTGCACGGTGTTGCCGCCGTTCTTTCCCCTCTCATAAAGCAATTTCCGCATGAACTTGCTCATATCCAGTTTTTCCTCCGCGGCGAATTTCTTCACAAGAGCCGCTTCCTCCGGGTTACAGCGGACAAGTATGGAAAAAAGCTTTTGCTGACGTTTTGGGACTTTTCTCATGATCTACCTCTTATTTTTTTACATATTGTTGCGCCTGCGCACCTTTTTGTCAATGACCGAAACCGTCATTTTTTCCTTATTTTTCGCCTGTTTTAATCGTAGTCTTACTGGACGTCTGTCCATGGTGCCATTTGTCGGTTGTTTTTGCCCTGGTCACGTTATATAATTAGCACTGATATCAACGGAGGGATCATGAGGAAAAATATTATTCTGCTGTTTTTTTTGCTGTCCTCCAGCCTTGCCTGCGGTTTTACCGTAGAACCTTCGCTCTACAGCGGCGCCCAATTCTCGTCGCCCATCGACGATTTCGGCATAATGATAGGGGACGGGGTTAACGTCTATTCCCTCGAGGGATACAGGCAGTATGAGGCGTCCCTCGGCTATAAGGTTTCCTGGTCCGAATCCCGCGTCTCACCTCTTTTCGGCGGAGGGTTGTTTTTTGTGTTTTCGGATGATCTCGTTTGCTCCCTGAAATTTTCCTATGTTCCCGGGTTTTCATACAAAGCCGGATTTTACGATGCCTCCAACTATATAATGTATTCCCAAAAAGCCGGCATCAGCCTGCTTACTTTTTCACCCGGTCTGTACCTGCAGTACACTATAAATGATACCTTTGCCTTCTTTATCCGCGCTGAATTCCCGGGCGTAGCAATAAGGAACATTAATTTTTCCGCTTCCGAGACCCTTTACGGAGGCGACACCGTCTATGACGTTTCCAATTCAAGCATTGATTACGAATATTATTATTCCGCCGGGATAGGGGCCAAATGGCGCATAAACAGCATGTTCTTCTTGACTGGCGACGCCGGGTACTCAAGCGCGGCGCAGGGGCTGAGCCTTATCATCACCGCGGGTTTTGACCTTTCAAACGGCGGGACCGCGGTCTCCACGGACAACTCTTTCGCGGCTTTTGAGGGCAAAGGGGACAACTGTTTTTCATCGGGGGACTATAAATGCGCGTTTGAATGGTATCTGGACTGCATATCAATAAGAAAAACATCCGCAATTTATAAAAAAGCCGGCGATTGCCTCTTTTTTTCAGGGAACAGGCAAGAGGCTCTCAAATATTACGATTATTCCCTAAAGCTGGGGAAAAATGACGCGTTATCCGATTTTATAAAGAAAAACTATTGACGCGAATAAATAAAAAACCGCGGGCTTCAAACCCGCGGTTTTTTATTTTGCCGCCCTTGCCTGTTATTTTTCGACAGCCACTTTCAGTTTTTTCTCCAGGGTGCCTATCTTCACATATATAATATATATACCTGCCCCGACTGTTTTGCCGTCCTCAAAAACACCGCTCCAGGAGGCATTGTAAGTGCCCGCGCTCATTGTAGCTGAAACAAGGGTATTTACCGGCTTCCCGTTCCTGTCATAAATTATTATCCTTACTCTGGAAGGACTCTTGAGTGAATAGCCTATTTCCACCGAATCCCCGTCAGCCGTGTTTATTACGCTTCCCGAGGTTATGGAAGCACTTGCCTGAACTGTAGGTATTGCCGTTGGCGCCGGCGTAGTTATGGATGTTGGCATTACAGAAGCAGTCGCCGTCGGTAATACAGTAGGTATATTGGTGGGTATTGTGGTGTAAGTGTTCGTAGGCACCGCTGTCGGCACCGTCGTGAAGGTGTTTGTTGGTAATGTGGTGAAAGTATTTGTCGGTACCGCGGTGAAAGTGCTCGTCGGCACCGTTGTGAACGTGTTTGTTGGTACCGTGGTGAAAGTGCTCGTCGGCACCGTCGTGAAGGTGTTTGTTGGTAATGTGGTGAAAGTATTTGTCGGTACCGCGGTGAAAGTGCTCGTTGGCACCGTCGTGAACGTATTTGTTGGTACCGTGGTGAAAGTGCTCGTCGGCACCGTCGTGAAGGTATTTGTTGGTACTGTGGTGAAAGTATTTGTCGGAGTATTTGTGGATGGATTAACTGTTCCCGTCGGAACAACTGTCAATATCAATATGGGGGTGCTTTGTGCAACAGCCGAGGTAATTGTATTTCCAGTTCCCTCCTCAGTGCCGGTTGCCGAACCCATGAACGTTACATTACCGTTACCAAGGGCGCTGAATATCCATGTAAATTCACCGGAACCTGAAGGGGCCACTACCGGAATATTTGCGGGAGCCGGCCCGCTGGAATAATATGCAAACCCCGAACCGGTCATTGTGAGGTTCACGGGCACAGGCTGGACGTAATCCGCCGCGATGTCCCCGATATTCTGCACCTGCATTATGACGGTCACCGACTGTCCCGCTCCGGCGGTCTGCGGGTTGGTCGTGATGCTTGACGTAAGAGCCGCACCCGCAAACATCGAAGCGCCCAACATGGCCGTGAACGCCACAGACATAAGAAGCACCCTCAGGTCAAAAAATGTTTTTCTTTTCATTTTTATCCACTCTCCATTAAAAAATTTTATTCATCCCTTCACACATTTAGACACCACGCAAAAAAACCGGTTTCAAGAATCCTAAAAAAACAGGTCCATGCTGATCCTGCTGGTCTCGCCGAGGTCGTTGAAAGGCTGGAACGCATAAAATATCTTAAGGGAATCCAGAGGCTCTATCCCGGCCCCGAACGTCATGCCGTCGCCGTTCTCGGTGGCCCCAAAACCAGCACTTAAGAACAGCCTGTTATAAAAGCAAAATTCCGCTCCCGCCTGTATGTCGGGCATGTATTTGTTCAGCATGACCCTGTCCACGTCGGCGTCGGCAATCATTTTTATATCCCCGTTTATCCTCCATTTGTAACCTATACCGGCGGTAAGCTTGGTCGGGAGCGGGTCCGCGCTGTTTTCAAAAGCTCCCTGCGCTCCGAGATTGGTCAACGCCAGCCCCAGATAAACTTCCGGCATTTTTGACACCATAAGCAGCGCACCCATGTCCGCCGCAAAGCCTTCCTTTGAATAAACCATAAGCACGCTCCTGAAATATTTCAGGCTGGCCCCGGCGCTAAATCCGGGAAGAAACGCAATGCCGAAGGAAGCCTGGGCAAGCATATCGTAATTACTGACGTTCCCGTTGTTTTGCCCGGTTTTATCTATGTTTGCAAAATTGGAAGTGGTATCGTAAAGCGTCCTGAAACCAAAACCGTAATTGCCTTTATTGGAGGCGTACATGATGTTCTCGTAATTTGTGTCGGCGAATGAGGCGTAATGGGTGAACGACAGCGAACTTCCTCCAAGTACGGTCAAACCGGCAGGATTGAACACCAGCGCATTGCAGTCGTCGGCAACGCCGACAAAGGCGTTGCTCATTGCCGCGGCGCGAGCGTGCGGCTCCACGAGCAGAAAATCCGCGCCAACGGCGTTCTCCGCCCGCAACAAACAAGGAAATAATAATGCGGCAGAAAGAAGTCCGCAAAGAGTTTTTTTCCGGTAAAACAGGCTCTGGTTCATGCTATTTTATCACGCCTAATTTTATCTTTTGTTCAAACTCTTCTGTTTTTATATACATTATATATATTCCGTTGGAAGCGGTCATACCGGAGTCCAGCTCGCCTTTCCATTCCACCGTGAATGTTCCGGCCGGCTTTTCCCCCGAGAACACCCTCTTTATTATCATGCCGTTCCTGTCGTATATTACTATCCTAACCTGCCCCGGGACCGTCAGGCTGCATTTTACCTGCGCGGTGTCGTTGTTCGACGGGTGTATGATGGTGCCGAAAACCTGCGCCCCGGCCTGCATTTTTTCCTGAGTCTGGCCGGATTTCACGGACGCATCGCTTACGCCGGATCTTTTATCAGCCTCAACCGCGGTTTTCGGCTGCTGCGCCGGTTGCTGGAACGCCGGGGAGCGTGACGCCGGAAGCGCGGAAGTATTTGACAAAACTGCGTCGTTCTTCCCGCCGCCTTCATCAATTGCCGAGGCCAATACGGTATCATTTTGCTGCGTGTTTTTTTCCGTAGCCGGGACGGATCGCGGCGGCATATTTTCCTGAGTACGCCCGGGTGACTTAACTTTTCTCCCCGGTGCCGCGGCGACGGCTGTAACGTTGCTTTTTTTCGCCGGGACCGTCCCGGACTGCTTTATGGCCGCAGGTCGTATATTAAACAAGGTTATGATGACAAAAACAACTGCCGCAGCCGCGGCCAAAGGATACGCAAAAACCCGCCTGCCCTCCCCGTGTTTCTTTTCCGCGGTTGATGCAATGGAACGCCTTACCCTCTCCTCAAAATCATCTGGAAGGGCGAAATCATCAGCCGATCCAATGGCGCGCGTTATTTTGAGGACAGCCTTGAGCTTTTCCGAACATGCCATGCAGGAGCTTATATGCTCCATTACTCCGGCATCGAGGTTTTCTTCTCCCGGCATGAACCGCAGAATAATATCCGTTGCTTCACGACAATCCAAGTTTTTCACCCATTTTTCTGATAAGATTTTTTCTGACCTTTTCCCTGGTCCTTGCCGACCTTGACTTGACGCTGCCCACCGGCATTTTCAATATTGCGCTTATCTCGTCGCAGGAAAACCCTTCCATGTCCTTCAGTATTATAAGGGACCTTTCCACCGGCGGAAAACTTTCAAGCTCTTCCATTACAATTGCTTTTAGCTCCTTGAGCTCCAGTTCCTCATCAACGGGCTTTCCCTCATCCGCAGCCTTTTCCACGCCGTACTGCCCTTCATCACGAGTGTTCTCCGCGTTGTTTATAACCGAGCGCCTTTTCAGGGACTTGAGCCGATTAATGCAGCAATTCACAGCCAGCCTGTAGATCCACGTTGAAAATGCCGACTGGAACCGGAATTTGCCTATGTTGCAATACACCTGTGTGAACACTTCCTGGGCTATATCCGCCGCTTCCTCGGCCGAACGCATGTATTTAAAGCATATACCGGCCACCTTTTCCTTGTAAAGAAGCATTACCCTGTCAAACAGGTTCTTCTCCCCCTGTTGTATGCGCTTTATCTCTTCAAAAGTAATTTCTTCCATTTTCACCATGCCGATTTTTAGATGCCATATTAATTTAGACAACAACGGGGAATTTTGGTTTCAATATTCGCGGATTTGTAAGGATTATTTTGGCAGGCCGAACTTCGGTCGGTCTTGATGCTTTTAGGAAGGTATCGTAAAATAAAAAACCGAGCCTCCTGAGCCCTCTCCCTTTGATTCCACCCTTATGCTTCCTCCGAGGCGTTCTATTATTTTTTTGCATATGGCAAGCCCCATGCCGGACCCGGAAAATCTATCCTGATTGTTAAGCCTCTCGAATATCTTGAATATCTTTTCACCGTATTCCATATTGATGCCTATCCCGTTGTCGGCGACGGTAAATTTCCATCCCCCGGGGACGGGTTCCGCGCTGATCTTGACCAGGGGAGATCCAGATTCGTTGAATTTTACGGCGTTGTCTATAAGATTTGAAAATACCTGCTTTATGGAAATCCTGTCGCCCATGACCACCGGTATGGACCCGGGTTCGTATTCTATCATTGCCTTATTGCCGGCGGCGCCTTCAACGTTAACCTTGATCTCCTCGAGGATGCCGGCCACAGCCACGCGTTCAAGGCCTTTTTCAAACCTTCCCGCGCGTGAATATTCCAGGATGTCGGAGATAAGCAAATCCATTTCCGAGGCCCCTTTCTGAATCGAGCCCAGTATCTTTTCCCCCTCCTGTCCGAGCCTGTCCGAAAATTTTGACTGCAGCATGCCTGCATAAACGGACATGGTCCTTAACGGCTGGCGCAGGTCGTGTGATGAAACAGCCGCGAATTGCTGCAGGTCCTCGTTCGAACGCTTCAGTTCCTGTATGGTGCGCCTTAATATCTCCTCGTTCTTTTTGCGTTCTGTCGTGTCCCTGACAACGGCTATCACGACTTTTTTTCCGGAATACCACACACCGACGAACCTGGCCTCGACTTCGAATATGGTCCCATCAAGCCTTCTTGCCGCGAATTCCACAAGCCCGGAATCTATCCCCTCCGACACTCCCAGTGACGAAATTATTTTTTCATTCGGCCCGGCGGTGAATTCCATGAAATTCCTGCCGGTGGCTGTTTTTTTATCGGCTCCATAAAGCACGCACATTGTACTGTTGACATCAAGTATGGTTCCGCCCGGGCTTTCCACCGCAAAAACAGCGTCCCCGGCGTTGTCGAATATTGTGTGATATTTTTCCTCGGCTTTTTCGATTGTTTTTACGTAGCTGTTTATAAGGAAATAAACCATGGTGGCGGTTACAATGATGAAAAGGAGCCCCTTGATCGTGCTTAACATGGTCAGGAATTCCTTGTCCTGGCTGATGTTTGATGCGATGCGATCGGAAAAGGCTATCCATAAAAACCCGAAAACAGCGTAAATTACCGCCGTTTTTAATGCCGCCTTTTTACCCTCGGAAATTTTGATTTTCATCGATACTCCGTTATTATAGACTTGTATGACAATTATATACAAATAACTGCCAATAATCAAATTTTATCGGTAAAAGTCTGGGTTGCTTGTTTAAATGGATTTGAAGAGGCCATTGCAGCGGTAAATTCAGAGACACAGGTACGACTTTGTGCGAGCCAATTATGCAAAGTATTTGAAAATTTTAAAATAACTTTAATAAATCAATCCTTATAAAATAAAAACTAATTGCTGTTTTATTTTAAAAAGCCAGCCCGAACCCCAATATACCGCTTAAAACATGCTCGTTGGAACCCGGATAAATATCAGCAAGGCTGTAGGATACCATCACGTTCGACACGAGGAACACGCCGCCCAAATTCAGGTAAGTTTCATAATTACAAAGCAATCCGTAATCAACCGTTGGCATAAGCGTGTCGTTGAAGGCTGCGTTATTAATATAATTGCCGGATAATTTAAACCCGGTGTACCCACCGATACAGAAAGCCTGCTTGTCCGGAAAAAAATTCATGAACACAAAAGGATTTTTAAATTTGAACTTTATCGCGAGCGGCACATCAAGGTAAGATTCGTGATATATCGCCGAGCCTAATCCGCCCACATGCGTGCTGCCGCCGTTCTCCATATAAATCAGCCCGGAGTACATGGCAAAAATGTGATTGAAATGATAATTGGCTAAAAGCATCCCCCCGCCTGTCATACCTGCAAGGGTCTGTTGTTCGTTGCCTCCGTCGTATTCTGGTGAGTTGTAATGTATGTATGCTATGGCGTCAAAACTAATCGGGTAAAAGGCAGACCCCTCAATTCCATCAATCCTTTCATTTAACGTTTCCACTATATTTTTAAGCCTGTCGGAAGGCTTGAGGAAATACGCCATGCTATAGTAATCCAGGGCGCTTATATTATCATGGGTCCCGGCGTACACGTATCCCTGCCTCTCGAACGCCGCGGCATCCAGCGGGTTTTCATAAATTGCTTTTTCAGTTTCCACTATGGCATCTTTTTTCTGCTCAACCCCTGCCTTTTTTCCGGCATAATTGCCGTAAAAATCCCTGACATCTGTCAGCGTCTGACTGTTGAGTTCCCAGGACCGGCTTTCAATCATATTATTATTAATATCAACGGTGCCAATCAAGGATACGGTTACTTTTTTTGCTTTTGCGATCTTATCTAACTGATCGGCTTTAAGGATAAACAGGGCTTTTTCAACCATTTTTCTTGGCGGCAATAAATAGTACTTCCCGTCAATTACAATAGATCCCGAAAGGTAGTCGATTTCCTCAATTATGGGTGTTTTTTTATAAGGCAGATAGAACGGTGCGGCATTGTCCGCGGTTATTTCAAGCGCATTTGTACTCCTTAACACGAACTTCGTAAAATCCGGCATAATTATCCCGACATATGAGTAAGATACAGCGAGTTCATAGAATTCAACGCCATTACTGTAATTTCTTACAAAATTGATTAAAAACGTGCCGGGATAAAGGTCATTCTTGAGTTTCCTGTCTCCTGTCATTGCAGTGGAAAAAATGCCGTTCCTTTCGGGATTTACCAGGTAATGATTCCTGGTTCCACACCCCGCAAGGCACAAACAAGCAAGAATACAAAGCGACATTTTTTTCAAATTTTATTTCCCCCTTATATTAATTGCTACAATAATATGCCAAATTTTTATTTTTGTCAAAAGTTTAATATGCCAACATATTTTGTATAATATACAATACATAATACCAAATTTTGATTGGTTGGTCATGAAACCCGACCCCGGCTATGTCGGCTCTAAATTATCTATAACGTTGGTATAGACAATGTGACTTCCGTGTAGCTCGTGCCGTCGCTTTCAATATTCATATTGCCTCCGTGTGCTTTTATTATTTTGTCTGAGATGGCCAGCCCAAAACCCGTGCCCTTTGCTTTTTTTGTATTAAAGGGCTTTTTTAGTCCTGCAAGGTCGCCGCTTTTTATTCCATGGCCGTTATCCCTTATAGATATGTCCACGGCTTTTTCCTTTTCAAACACACCCAGCTTTATCACAGGTTTTTCCGTTTGCTCCAGTGCTTCGATGGAATTCATAGCCATGTTTGTCAGCGCACGCTTTATCATGACGCGGTCAAAATTCAATATAAGTTCTTCCTCGTCCTTGTCCAGTTCCACGCTTATTTCAGGCTTTTCCGCTTTTATAAATGCCGCAATCTCACCGGCCAGCTGGATTATATCGCCGTCCTTTTGTTCCGGCTTCATATCACCGGAAAATTCATTCCAGTCCCCTATGACGCCTGCAAAACGCGCTATTTCTTCGGTAATATTGCTGATTTTCTTTACGTCATTTTCCGTTTTTCCCTCCACAGTCCGCGCCATGATAAGGATCCTGTCCATTGGGGCCTTTAACCCGGAGGCCATCTGCGAGGCCAGGAGACCGGTATTTTTGATGTTTTCCTCCTCAAAAAGCTGATACTGCAGCAGGTGTGTTTTTATGTAAAGTGCGAGAGTTCCGGTCATGTCGCCGAGCAGCCGTATCTCTTCGGAGGTGAATGAAATATCCGGGGTGTCTTTTTTCCCGCAGAGGACGGCGTTTACGGCTCCGGAATATGTGATAGGCGATATTATTGACGCGCCGAACATGTCCAGGAGCCCGGTCTTTGTCAGGTCCTTTGTCTCATGCCTTATAATAGTTTCAGTTGTCACGGCAAAGCCCCTGACATTTACCGAACCCTTAAAAGCATCTTCATTTGTCGACCATTTCCCGACAAATAAATCGCCTTCCTTTATATATACGTTCGCTTCCATTTCCATGCGTTCCCTGACAAGGAAGAGCATGTTGAATATTTTGTCTTCTTCGGCGATGTTCAGTTCCTTGATGCGGCGGTAGCTGTCTTCGGTATCCTTCCATGGAGTCCCGGCGCCGAGTCTGTCCATAAAAAGCTTCACACTGTCATGGAGGCGGCCGGCGAAATAAACTGACAGCAGGCTGAGGATAAAGTACACCGTGATTAAAACCTTTAACTGGCCAATCAGAGCCAGCGTGGCAGCCGAATAAAACACCCCCACAACGAGCGCGACCACTGTGTAGTCTATAAAATTCCTGAGCAGCACCCCGGCATCGAGCAGCCTGTGCTTGAATATCGCGTAAAATATTATGACAGCGTAAACCGTGTTGGCGATGTTGCCTGTATATTTGAGGCCGTGCCACCCCAGCCCGGACGTAAAATCTGTCATACCGCCGAAGAACAATATCAGGAAGGCAATTATCACGAATTTTACCCTGTTTTTTTCCTGCCTGAACTTTATTCCCGGGTAATGGTATACCAGAACAACAAATGCGGCCGCGAGTGCGGCAAATTCATAGATAAGGATGCCCGCCTTGTTCCCGTATGAACCGTACACTTCATTCATCGCCGGAAAAACAAAGGTCGCCAGTGTGAATAAAAAATAGCACGCGGATATTAAGCCCACCACGTAAAGGACATTGTGGATCCTGCCCGGCTTTTTAATATTGTACAGATTTATTACAAAATACATTCCTGCCGGCGGTATCATCGAAACAAAAAGGAAATTTATCCTGCTGAACGCTTCCAGGTGGTAACCCTGCCACATGGTGACGCAAAAATTCCACATGGCAAACAGGGCGCTCAACATGAAGAACGAAAAATTCAGCCTGCTTCGGCCTTTTGTAAGGGCGAGCACGCCCAGTATTACGTTTATGACAGCGGTGACAAGTATGATGTCGAATATCATTTCCGGCCAAGCCTCCTTTTATAGCGCCGCGCTATATGTAATTTTCAAGGTTGAGCCTTTGAAGCTCAAAAAGAAATTTGATCTTATGCGTCGGCGTTCTTTCCAGTTTCCTCTCAAGCAGGTATATCTTTTCAGTGGAAATTACGGCGCTGATATCGGCAAGCGACTGCGCGTACCCAACCGCGCCTTCCATCAGTTCACGCAGCGCCTGTTTTTCCGCGACGCCAGCATTTATCTTCTCTTCATAGTCCTTTGCTTTCTTCAACCTCTCCCGGTCCGGAAGCACGAACACGCTCAAAAAATCATCGCTGCCGAGCCTCGTAACAAGGGCGTCCTTTATGTATATCGACCTGCAGAGCAGGTTGGAAAGCCTCATGGGGTCTATATAGGACCCGTCTTTCCATGAAATGAGCTCTTTTTTCCTGCCGACCAGGTGCAGGTATCCGTCCCTGTCCACGTAACCGAGGTCCCCGGTCGCGAGGAACCCGTCGCTTCCGATCCGTTCTTTTGTTTTTCCAGAATCCTTTAAATATCCTTTCATGATCGTGGGGCCTTTTATCTCAAGCTCGCCCGCGGGATATGGGATCCCAGGGATGTCCTTCACATCCCTGAACCTTGACTGCAGCACGCTTATTATACGGCCGGACGAACCGGGTTTATTGTCGTTAAGCCTGTTCCTGGAGATTATACCGGTGGCTTCCGTGGCTCCGTAAATATCGATCACCGTCACCCCGAGTTTTGCGAATATCTCGACGACCCCTGCGTCAAGTTTCGTGGACGACGAGATTCCGTAGCTGAAATAACCGCCTAGCTTGTCCCTCAAAAAGAACCTCGTTGCAGTGAGCTTTGCCTTGTCCAGCGTCCCTATATCATAAAGCTTTGCGTTCTTTTCAATGCTTATCAGGTTGTCGTATATGTCCCTGAATACCTTCTTGTTCCTTATGTCTTCGAGCACTTCTTTCATTATGTATATCCAGAATTTTGGGACCGCCATGAGCGCCTTTATCCTCGACCCCTGCTTTTTCAGCTTTTTTATCTCATTCTCGAGGACATCATCCTCGTCCGCTTCCCTGGTAAAATAAATTACCGGATAACCCTTTGTTTTTGCCGCTAAAAATTCGACAAGGGTCGCTATATGGGTATACGGTCCTATATTGAGAAAATCCTCGTTTGGCCTGAGTTTCATTACATCCATGCCTTCAGCCAATTCCGCCAGTATGTTTCCGTGGGTTATTTCCACTATGCTGGGCAGCCCTACTGTTCCGGAAGTTGCATAGTGGGCCAGGACCGTACTACCGTCATTCATGATGTCCGGTGCGTCCGGGATTTCTTTTCCGCAGTATTCTTTCGCTATACCGGACATGGGCGTTGCCCCGTCCGGCATCCCTGCCGCCGCCGGTCCGTCTTCGAAAACGTCATAAAGGTCGGCGACTATCAACTTTGCCTTTATTCCCAGTTTCAGCATTATTGAGCTTATACGTTCTTTTTGCAGCCTGCTTGATACCAGGAAATCCGGCGGGTCCGCGCTCAGGAGGTGTTTCAGCTCCACCTCGTTCATTTTTGTATCGAGCGGGAACAGGATGTTCCCGGTATAAAGGACCGCCAGTGCAGTCATGTCCCACTCCGGCCTGTTCAGGCAAAAAGTCGCAACAACCTTTTGCGTGCCCGCGTTTTCCGTAAGGTAGCATATCATTAATTTTATGTTCGCCAGATACTCTTCAAACGCGATGGCCCTGTACTTTTCTCCGTCATCATAACGTATCGCGATCCTTTTTGCCTTCGCGTACTCCGGCATTTTTTTTCTTATTATATCAGCTATCGAACTTACCTGTTCCGGGATTTCATTTCCCCCCACGGTTGGCCTCCGTTTATTTTTTTAATTTATCCCCGAGCTTGAAATCTCCCAGGCCGAAACCGTACTGCTCGGCGAGCTCCATCGTGGCGTATACCTGCCTTGCCGCCAGCGCCCCTCTGGCAAAGCTGTGGTTCCTGCCGTCAAAACCCAAAAGCAGGGTCTCAGCCAGGCATCCGTACGTCTGGTTCCTGCCCGGCATGCCGGGCAGGTTTATATCCGTCCCCTCTGGCATCCTGGCGAACCCGCCGTCAAATACAAAATATTCGTCCATATGGTCCTTAAAAGCCTCGCTTAAGTTCGAAGGCACCGACGCACAACAGATAATCGCGCCTTTTTTGACCGTCTTGGGCGAGATCATTTTCTTATTTGGCGAGTTCGTGGCCACGGCCACGATTTCACAGTCTTTTAGCGCGTCAAGCCCTGTTGCCAGCTCTATAAAAGGATTTTCCTTTGAACCGTAACGGCTGTTTATTTCCCTGTCGAGCGAGGAACCGGCGTCGTTATCCATCTTATCCCCGTTCTTTAACCATTCAATCACTCGCGCCATACCCGGGTCGGTAACAGCGCCGGCAAGCAACGGCGATATGACCTCTCCGTATATTTTTTTTGATAGCCCCCTTAGCTTTGTCCCTTCCAAAATCACGCCTTCCGCCAGCTCGGACTGTATCATCTCCAGAATATCCTTCAGGCATTGATGCCTTGCTTCCTTAAGCCTCTCAATCCCGCCTTCAGGCCTGCCGATGAGTTTTACGTTCTTACACTCCATGCATAATAACGAAGCTATTACGGCGCCTATGTTGCCGGCGCCGCCCACAACCGCGGCTTTCATCTTTTCCATGTCCACTTTCATATCGGACGCTGCTTTTCTTATTCCCATCAGCATGAGGGCCGTGGTAAAGCCGTTCCCAGTAGTCACAGGCACTTCGTAGTCGTTCACCGAAGTGCCGTTCTCGGTCACTATGGATGTGTATGCCCCCAGGCCGACTATAGATGTCGGTATGTTATCATCGCCGAGCTCCTTTGCCATGGTCACGGCATCCTGTATCCTGTCCTGAATTTCCTGCAATTTCAGCTTCATGTCCCTGCCCGGAGATTTGTTAACCTTGATGTTATAGACAGCTTCTGCGAGGTATTCGGGCAGGTACGGCACGGCTATCATATTGTTCTGTACTGTAAACCCGCCTGATACTATGTAATCGGTACGAAGAAAATCCGGCTCAAGGAACCTTGAAATGCCGTTCCACCATTGCGTTAATTTTTTAGGATCCCATTTGTATTTTACAAAGGATGGGAAATAATAAGCCAGAAGGTATTCAAGCGACGTCGGGTGCATTATGAACCCGGTCCTCGCATCAAAACTTCTGTTACCAGCGTCGGGAGCGATTTCAGCCGCAAATTTTTCCGGATTTTCAAGGGCGTCCCTGCCGGGGTCTTCCCCGATCAGGTGGCTTACCATGCAGTATTCGTTGTTAGCCTCTATTATCCGCATGGCTTCATCAAGGGCAAATATTGTCCTGTCAATCTCTTCGTTTTTTATAAAGGCTGAAGGCTGTATGCGTATTATGGAAGCCTTTACCCTGCCAGGGTTTCCTTTCATCATCGTGGACAGCGGCGCGAAAGTACGGATGCCATGGCGGTTCAGCAGGTAGCTCGACACCAGCAGGGATAAAAATCCCTGCCTGCCCGCGTATCTGAAAAAACTCGAATGGCCCGCCAGATTGGTGAATTCAATGGCTATCATGAGACCTCTGCCCCTTACTTCCTTAATTACATGGGGGAACTATTTTTCAGGCTCTCCAGCTTATCCAGGAAATACGCGCCCTTGCGGCCGGCCTCTTTCATAACTTTACCGTTATCCCTTGAGAGCATCTCGAGAACTTTTATTGCTATTTTGCACGACAGTTCATCTTCGGCAAATGTGGACGTATGAAGCAGTCCAAAATCAGGGTCATAGACTTTTTCATGTATTAAAGCCGCGCCTGTCTTCACCAGCCCGCCTCCCAGCGCCTTGCTTATGGTTATGTATTCCGGTTCTATCTTTTTAAGCGGCGTCTGCGGGTAAGCGAGGAATTCGCCGGTACGGCCGCACCCGGTCTGTATCTCGTCCACTATAAACGGCACGCCTGTCTGCTCATGAATGGCAGCCAGCGTTTCAAGGGTTTGTACGGGTATCGCGCGTATGCCGCCCTCGCCTAGGATGACCTCGAATATCATGGCGATTACTTTTGTCATTTTTTCAGCGCGCAATTCCACTTTGTTGCCTTTAAGCCATGGCACAAGGAACTCGATGCTGTTGCCGGACGCGCACTCCGCGAGCCTTTCGGGCCTGTCAATGTCCATAAAGAAAGTTTTAATGGATGAAAGACCCTCAAATCCTTCCCTGTAAGTCTTGTTAAAGGTAACTTTCAGAGGTGCTGTAGTTTTGCCGTGGAACGAACCCTTGAATGCGCAAACTACAGGAGAGTTCTGAAAAGACTCGAATTGCGAAAGGTTATATTCATCCACATCGTCCTTGAATTTTTCAAGGTCCTTTGATTTTGCGGATTCAGGCAGTACGACATACATGCGGCTGTCCTCTACTCGGTAGTAAAAATCATTCAATTCCCGGGTTATCTTCTCATATTTTCTCCTTATCATGTCAAAGTGCGCCTTGTACGAGTGCTTTAATACCGCCTCAACGCTTTCAGCCCCGCTGTTGGTCAGGTTGACGTAGTATTTTCCCTTTGACGGTATCAGGCTGTTAATTTTTTCGGCCAGAACTGCTGCCGCTCCACGCACCGAAGTCTGGGCTGCCATGGGCGTGTCGGCGTCAATGGCCTTCGCCATTTCTTTCTTAAGTTCCTGATTATTGTGTCCCAGGATTGTTACGCCGAAGCCGCCGAGAAGGTCGAGCACCCTGGCCTCGTTTTTATCCTTTTTATAATACAGGTAATCGCCTTCGGCTTTTGTATATTCATAATCCAGAGAAAGGCATTCCATGAGATCCGCTAATTTCGGCTTGCAGTATTCTCCGAAAAGCCCCGAGTGGCCGCCTTTATTTCCCATGCTGTTCCTCCAGTCGTTTTAGTGTTTCCTCGAGAATACCCATATATTTTCCGGCCACGCCCTTTCTTTTAAGCTTGAGCGTCGGCGTCATCATGCCGTTTTCTGTTGTAAAATCGTCCCTTATCAGTACAAACCCTTTTATCTGCTCATATTGCGCCAGTTTTTTATTCAACGTTTTAATGGCTTCATTTATAAGGCTCCTTATTTCATCGGACTTCAAAAGCGCGTCATATTCCATCGGCAGTTTTTTCTCCGCCGCGAATTTTCTTATGTTCTCCTCATCCGGAACCAGCAACGCGATTATGAATTTCCTGTTGTCACCGTATAGCATTGCGTGTTTTAAGTACCTGCTCTTGAGTAATTGTGCCTCAATGGGCTCAGGCGCGACCTTCTTGCCGTATGAAGTTACTATTATATCCTTGATCCTGCCGGTTATTGCCAGGTTGCCCTTTCCGTCAATGGCCCCCATATCGCCTGTATGAAGCCAGCCTTCAGGGTCTATGGCCTTTTTTGTTTCCTCATCCATGCCGAGGTATCCCCTCATAATGCCCGGACCTTTGACCAGTATTTCATCCCCTTCTCCTATTTTCAACAGCAACCCGTCAAAAGGCTTTCCGACCGTACCGAGTGTGTTTTCTTCGGGCGTATTGCACGCTATTACGGGCGACGTCTCTGTCATGCCATATCCCTCGAGTATGTTGAAACCCATTATGTAAAATACCTTGGCAACCTGCCTGTCCAGGGGAGCGCCGCCTGAAATTATATACCTAAGCCTTCCGCCTGCAATCGCCCTGAAGCTCCGCGCCACCATAAAATCAAGTACAGCCGCCTTTATCCGCAGAACCAATCCCGTCTTTTCTTTCCTGTACTTCATGTTTTCATAAGTGTTAAGTACTGCTACGGCCCCTTTGACCAGGGCCTTCCTGAACGCGCTGCCGGAATCTATCTTTTGCATGACGGTATTATAAATTTTTTCCAGGACCCTCGGGACCGTGAGCAGTATCGTTGGCCTGACGTTCTTTATTTCCTCCGTCAGTTTTGAAAGGTCGGACGCGTACGTGATGGTCGCTCCGGAAAAAAGCATGGCATAGTAACCCGCGGTCCTTTCAAACATGTGGGAAAGCGGCAAAAATGAATAATATATGTCGCTGCTGCTAATTTTCAGCCTGTCCCTGCCTGCCAGCGCGTTGGATGCAATATTGTAATGCGAAAGCATGACCCCTTTTGACCTGGATGTCGTACCGGATGTATAGACTATCGTGGCAATGTCATCCGGCAATACCGTTGGAAAAGCGCTATCCACGGCTTTATGTGTCCTTTTCAATTCTTCATATTTTAAAGCGGTTTTATACGGCCCGGCGTTGCCTGCTATAAAATTTTTCCTGTAATCCAGGCTGTCAAACATGACCACATGTTCAAGCCACGGCACATCTTTTTTAACCCTGTTTATAGTATCGAGTGCCTTCATGCCGTCGACAAAAATAAGCTTCATTTTCGAATCATTTATGATATGCCTGACTTCGACCGCGGATAAAGTAGTATAAAGCGGCACAGTGACACAACCGGCTTTTAAAATTGCGAGGTCGGCAATTACCCATTCAGGCCTGTTAGCTGAAAATATTCCGGCCACATTTCCTTTTTTCATTCCGAGTGCGCGAAGGCCCGAAGAAACCGAGCCTGCGGAATCAATAAGTTCCTGGTATGTGATTTCCCGGCGGCCACCCTGAATTAATGAAAAAAATGCGGATTTACCCGGGTATTTCGCGGCAATACCCGATATTTCTCCATAGATAGTGGTCTTCGTGGCTGCCCCCTTCATCAACACCTCGCTGTGTGTCCGTCCTGAATTTATATTATCTCCAAAAACCAAACCGCAAATTTGTCGACATTTTATCCCCTGATTTGGTCGCAGCCATCCCTTTTTCAATTACTATTTTATCAGTTTTTTACACAATTTCAATCGGCTTCCCGAAAAAGGTATTCTCCAGAGCTTCCTGGACGGGCCTGTAGGCCTCAGAATAAAAATTTTCGGTCCGGATAGCGATATCATTGGGGAACGCGGCGAGGATCATGCCTGATTCAAAGACAGGTCGCCTGATGTTCTGACCGCGACGTTTCATTAAAAATCAAACAAAAAATCAAGTGTATATGGTATTTCCATACGTATACCGATATTCCATGCCGGCACTGTCCTGCCGGCTTCTAAATAGTACATATTTTTATCATTCCTGGAGAACTTGAAGGCAAGGTCCAGGGCAAAGTCTAAATTGGTAGTCAGGTCAGGAAAACGGCTCATCAACAGGTTCCAGTTGTTTATATCGTCACAGGAATGGACATCTAAGGCAACCCCATAATCATCCCTTATAGTTGACCGGAAATATCCCATTGCACTCATACCTATCGAACCTGCGAGTTGTAAATAATCACCGATTGGATAATGAATCTCTAGCATAGGCGTGAAAGACCACCAATATCCATCTAATTTAAGGTCTTCGCCGTAGTTAAGCCCGCGTGCGGACAGCGATGTATAGGTATGCTGCGCAAAAAAGTTCAGCCATTTTCCGGAATTTGGAAAATCAAAGTGAGCTCCGGACAGTTTGAAATTCAACCCAAAATATGGAGTATTAAAATTCGCGCCATAGGTCTTTTCAAGAGCCAGTTGGCCGATTTCATCAAAAGAATTGATCGTTTTTCCTTCAATATAATTGCCGCCCAAATCGGTAAATGGAGGGATATTAATTCCACCGTCCTTGGTGCCTGCCATAGCCGCAAACGAAAACCGCAAATCATCCGGCATAGGAGATTCTTTTACATCCCAGTTTGCCTTATCATTATATGCGTCTATTGATCTTTTTAAATTGCCATTCATGCGTGAATGGTCAAACCAATCCTTGATACAAAATAGAGGCATACCTATGAACCCCACTGTCATCATTGGCAGCAATAAGTTCTCAAGCCCGGTATAGTACGGGCTCATACCCAGGAACCCGAACAAACAGCCGGCCACAATCGCCGCGGATGAAGACACCATCAGGATCTGGTCGGTACGATGAGCAAAATCATTGCCTTTTGCGTAATCGAGATACTTTTTGCTCACAACATTCTGAGATAATATGTAATTGGCATGCACGGTTTGTGTATCGCCATTCTCGAGTTCGTTTTGAGCATTGTCTGTCCCGGAATTATTAAAGTCCGGCAAATAACAACTATCCTCTCCATAATAGATGGAATAGCCGTATTTGTTCTGTGAATCGACGTCGTATTTTATGGACATGGTTGAACATCCGCTGAAAATTATTGCCACGGCAACGGAACATAAGATAACTTTTTTCAATTTGTCGGCTCCATAATCACTGCTTCCTCTTCCTTCTTACCGGCCGTGAAATTTTAAAGCGCGGCCCGCACTAATCCCTCGATCTCAAAGACTCGTCTTATTAGTAGATTCTATCCCTTATTTTTCATTATCCGGCAAAGCGGTTAGAAAATCAAGGCCGGTTTCCTGCTCTCTCACCGCCAGGCAAGGGTCCCTTGGTTGAAGATTCTCCGGGGCGCAAGAAACGGAAAAATGCAGGAAATGACCTGCAGTCCGTCGATTTTAAGGCTGGTGGGCCGATATGTTGAGTTGTATGGGATAAAAACAGGGAGCCAGCGGTTAATAAGAAGTCCGGCGGGCCGATATAAGGGTTTGGGAGGGGTGGGTTGGAAAGCCCGCCGGACTATTCTTAAAAATTAGACGGTTACCCGGTGACTTAAGTTCAATTTATTTTTTACGGGCCTCCGGCCTTCTCCTGCGGTTCTTTACCTATTGACACTTTTGATTTTATCACCTATAATTACTGTCGATTTTTTAAATTCTTATATTATACTTACAAACGGAGAGAAAAAATGCCAAAAAGGACATTTCAGCCCCATAAGAAGAAAAGGGCAAGGAAACACGGATTTATGAAAAGGATGGGGACGAAAAACGGCCGCAAAGTACTGTCCGCAAGGCGCAGAAAAGGCCGCAAAGCCCTTACCAGGGTATAACGGCTTTTAAGTTCTTTTCATTTTTGAAAGGGACATATTTAAGGAGAATACCTCTATCAGGAAACAAAATCCGAGCGCAAGGGATATAAGGATGATCCTGAATAACGGGATAAAATGCAGTGATACTTTTTTTTCCGTTTATCTTTTGCGCAGTGACCGGCAAAAAAACAACCTTTATACGGCAAACATTGCAAAAAAAAGGGTAAAGCTCAGCGTCGAACGCAACCGTTATAAACGGTGGATGCGGGCAAGCTATCACAAAAACAAGGCAAAGCTCGGGGGATTCGACGTACTGATTATGCCGAGACAATCAATAGCATCCCTGAAAGACTTTGCCGCGGTTGATGCTTCAATAAACGCTCTTTTTGACGGCGCCGCCAGGAAAGCCGCCGGGTAATTTCACAAAGGATATTTATGAAAAAATTCCTAATAGCTCTAATAAATTTTTACAAAACAGCTGTTTCGCCCTACCTTCCATCCTCGTGCAGGTTCTATCCGACCTGTTCCGACTATGGAAAGCAGGCGATCGAAAAATACGGCAGTGTCAAGGGTTCTTTTTTGGCCATGAAACGCGTTTTAAGGTGCGGGCCATGGAGTAAAGGCGGGGTTGACCCGCTGAAATAATTTTTGCGGTCTTAATTTTCTAACAACCCATTTTAAAGGAGAATTTATGAACAACGATTCCACCAGGCTTATAGTTTTTCTGCTATTGGCCGGTATGGTCCTTTTTGGTTTTAACTATTTCTTCGGCCCCAAACCGGGAAAGATGCCCGCTTCATCGCCACGGCAGACCGCCTCATCCGCTGCGCAGGCGCAGGCGGGGACGGCGGCCGCCATTGACACGGCTTCCCCGGAAAAATCCAAATTAATGCCCGCGGAAATACTTTCCCTCCAGGAAAAAACCTACGCGGTCGATAACAGCCTTGCCACTTTTACGTTCTCGAACATAGGCGCGACATTGTCGAGCGTGACCCTCAAAAAATATACGGACACGATAAGCACCGGCGAGAACCAGAATAAATTCAGTTTTTCAAATATTTCCCTCTTTTTTTCGAGCCTGTTCCATAAAAAAAGCGCGGCCGAAGCCGCGGCAGTTACCGAAAAAACGGTCGAGCTTATCCCGGCAAAATCATCATTTTCATACCTGGACCTTTCTTCGGGGGATTCAAAGCTCAATACCGTTAAATGGAATTTTGACGGGATAAAGGAAGCGCCCGGCCATAAAACCATTTCGTTTTCCACAAGCCTGGCTTCCGGTATAAGGATTACGAAGGAGTTTTCCATCGCCGACGACAACTATCTGGTGGACTCGTCGCTTAAATTTGCGAACCTTACCGGGGCGCCGGTGGTATTGAAGGACTATCATTACGTCTGGGGGCCGAACATCCATTTCCTTCCGGATGAATTGTTGAAGATAAAGCAGGGCACCGGAGCCGATTACAACAAGACCATATACCCGCAGGGCAACGGCTTAAAGATCCAGGCCGTCAACTTAAAACAGACGGACGGAAAGCTCGAGGTACTGGAAGGCGTACCCGACCTGCTTGCCATCAAGGACCTTTATTTTGTTTCCGTGTTCCTGCCTAAAACAAAGACCGACATAAAGAGCATGTACATAAAATATGAACCGGGCGGGTTCACTTATCTCGGCCTTAATCTCAGGGACATCGTCGTCTCCCCGAAAACCACCGAGACCGTCGAAATATCCTCTTATATCGGGCCCGCCGAATACAACAGACTGAAAAAATTGTCCATGTCAAAAGTGGTAGACCTGGGCGGCATAAGGTTCCTCGGCGAGTGGATGTTCTTCGGCCTTGACGCCATATATAAGGTCACAAAGAACTGGGGCGTTGCCATACTTATCCTTACCATGATAATAAGGCTCCTGCTGTGGATCCCCTCCAATTCCAGTTTTAAGCAGATGAAAGAAACACAGTCAAAGATGAACCTTTTAAAGCCAAGGCTGGAGACGCTGAAGAAGATTTACAAGGACGACGCCCAGAAGCTCAACGAGGAGACCATGAAACTTTACCAGGAGTACAAGATCAACCCCCTTGGCGGATGCCTCCCAATGCTTTTGCAGATACCGATATTCATAGCGCTTTACGCCACCCTGATAAATATGGTCGAACTTAAAGGGGCCTATTTCGCCCTGTGGTGGAAGGACCTTTCGAAACCGGACCCTTATTTTGTGCTGCCGTTGTTCATGGGCGTCACCATGTTCGTCCAGCAGATGATGTCGTCGCAGGCCAATGTGACGTCGGATTCCGACAGTTCGCAGAAAATGCTCATGTATATAATGCCCCTTGTGCTCACATATTTTTCCTTCTCGTGGCCTGCCGGACTAATGCTTTACTGGGGCATCTCCAATGTGCTCGGCATTATCCAGCAGACAATAGTCAACAAAAGCAAATAACTACTTTTGCGGAGGTATTATGAACGGCACAAGGAAAACAGCTCCGACGGTTTCCCAGGCTGTCATGGAATTCATGGAAGAAAATTCCATAACGCTTGACGCTCTTTCCGCCAATCTTGTCGGGGAAAAAGTCTTCACCGACAAACATGAATATACCGTTGAATGCTTTGTCAAGAACCCCATGCCTGTAAGGGCTCCCATCGATACCGCGGAAACCGACATAGAATTTGCAAGGGAAATCGTGGCAAAACTACTTTCACTCATGCGCTTTACCGGCGCGTCCATAACCGTTAAAAAAGAAGGTGATACCGTGGTCCTTAAGGTCTCGGCCCCGGGAAAAGACGGCCTTCTTATCGGAAAGAACGGCCAGAATATAATGGCCCTTCAATACCTGCTTTCCATAGCGCTTGACAAAAACCTGAAACGCCACGCTCCGATAATAATAGATATCGACTGCTACAGGGACAAACGCGCCTCCTATCTGAGATCCCTGGCAAAAACAATGGCTGAAAAAGCTCTTCTTGAGCCTTCGGAGGCCATAACCGATTTTCTTCCTTCCTACGAAAGAAAACTCCTCCATGAGGAGATCAAGGGCTTCGACGGGCTTAAAACTTTTTCCGTCGGCAAGGGCTCGTATAAAAAAGTTGTAATCACTTCCCTGCTATGAAACTTAAAAGCACCACTATTGCCGCCTCCGCCACTTTCCCCGCGGTAAGCGCGCTGGCCGTTATCAGGCTTTCCGGCCCGGAATCTTTCCCCATAATGGACCGGGTTTTTTCCTTTCACAACCGCGGCCGCAGCGTCCAGAACGTCCCCGCGGCCGTGCTTTCACTGGGGCTTGTAAGGGACGGCGACATGGTCATAGACGAGGTTTTTGCGGCTTTTTTCCGGGCTCCGGCCTCGTTTTCCGGGGAAGACATGGCCGAAATAACATGCCATGGCAGCCCTTTTATCTCGGGAAGGATAATGGAATCTCTCGTAAAAAACGGAGCCGTCCCCGCGGGGCCAGGGGATTTCACCAGGCGCGCATTCATAAACGGAAAAATGGACCTTACCCAGGCCGAAGCCGTCTCGTCCATAATGTGCGCCAGGTCGGACGCTTCCCTGAAGATATCGCTTGACCAGCTCTTTGGCCGCGAAAGGGAGGCCCTGGACAAAATAAAACTGAATCTTATCAACGCCATTGCCATGGTGGAAGCCGACCTTGATTTCGAGCACGGATCACCCGATGAAAAATATGAAATAATAAAATGGATCAACTATACGCTGGGCGATATCAACCGCCTCCTTCGCGGCGCAAAAAAATCCGCCGTTATAAAGAACGGTGTCAGGATCGCCATAGCCGGGAAGCCCAACACGGGAAAATCCACCATCCTGAACAGTCTTCTCGGGCGCGACAGGGCGATCGTAACCGATATCGCCGGAACAACCCGCGACACCATAGAGGAAGAAATGATTATCGACTCAATACCTTTTTTGCTCGCAGACACGGCCGGATTACGGGAGCCCGGCGACGCGGCGGAAAAAGAAGGGGTCAAAAGGGCAAAAGACGCTGTGTCTGCCTCCGACGCGGTGATATTCGCGATGGACTCGTCCCTTCCCATCTCATCCGAAGATGCCGGAGCATACGCCGGTATATCGGCAAAACCGCATGTGGTGGTCCTTAATAAAAGCGACCTTAAGCCTGTTTTTTCCACGGAAGAAGCGAAAAAAAATATCGGCATAACCGGCCCTGTCATCCCGATCTCCGCCAAAAAAGGGGTAAACATGGAACTGCTGAAAGATTTACTGAAAAATATGATACTCTCATCTAAAGCCATAGATAACGCCCCCGACCCCGTGGTGTCGGAGGCCAGGCATGTCGCCGCCCTTGAAAAATCAGCGCTTGAATTAAGAGAAGCTGTTGTTATACTGGAAAAAGGTCTGGGTTATGAGAAAGCGGCTGAACACCTGAAATACGCTTCCGGCGCGGTCTCTTCGATCACCGGAGAAATAGGCACCGACGACGTTCTTGACGCTGTTTTTAAAAATTTTTGTGTGGGGAAATAAATGAAAAAACTTTTGACAGTTCTTGTTGTGTTTTCCAATTTGTTTTGCGCGGCATCTTTCGGCGCGATAAATACACGCAACATGGTCAGGACCGGGGCTTCCTGCGCCGATTTTATCGTCGGCATGAAGGGAAATTCGGTTTATAAGCTAAGTGATTTCCTGGGAAAAGGCGACATAATAATCGCTTTCACCGACACGGGAACGGATTCCACCGCTTTCAGGAACACGGTAAAAAATTCAATAAAAAGCCTTCCGGGAAATAACACAATATGGTTCAATATCACATACGACACTGGCCATGCGGTTGTCGAGGCGATTTCAGGCGGCCTGGGGCTGCGTTACCGCACGTTAAGCTCCAACATACCGAAAATGTACAGGTTCCCGTGCATGCCTTCCGTAATAATTCTGGATAAAAGCGGCGTGGTGCAGTTTGTTTATAACGGCTATTCACCGACCGTAATGACGGACATTTCAAACTGGCTTCTGCATATCAAATGACGTTTTATTAAAACTAAAATTTAAAACCAAAAAGTAAACGAATGTTTATTTATAAATCAGCAGATTGTCCCTGTGTATGACTTCCTCGTAAAAATTGTCTCCGAGCTCTTTTTTCAGGGAACTGTTGCCCCTGCCCTTTATCGCGTTCAGGTCCTTTGACGAATAATTCACTATTCCCTTGCCGATCATGGTTCCCTTAAGGTCGACTATCTCAACGGCGTCCCCAAAATTGAACTCGCCGGTTATGCCGCAGACACCTACGGCCAGGAGGCTTTTGCCGGAATTCAATATGGCCGACTTGGCGCCGTCGTCCACCTTTATTTTCCCCTTTTCCTTCAGCGACATGAGAATATAACTCTTTTTTGCCCCAAGCTTCCCGCTTTTTACCTTTATGATGGTGCCCTCGTTCTTGCCGAAAACTATGTTTTCGATCACGCCTTCCCTGTTGCCGTTGGCGATCACGAGGGGTATGCCCGCGTAATTAAGCTTCCTGGCTATCTCAAGTTTGGCGCCCATGCCGCCCGTGCCCAGGCTCGTCTTGCCCTGTGTGTCTATGTTTTTCCCCTGTTCGTCGATGTCGTTTATCTCATTGATGATCCTGGCGTCTGCGTGCATGTCGGGATTCTTGTCATATACGCCGTCGACGGAAGTAAGTATCACCACTATGTCGGCCGAGACCAGGCTTCCGACAATGCCGGCCAGTGTATCGTTGTCGCCGAACCTTATCTCATCAGTGGCCACGGTGTCATTCTCGTTAATAACGGGTATCACCTTCCACTCAAGCAATTTATTAAGCGTATTTCTTGCGTTCACGTTGCGCGCCTTGTTTTTAATGTCGTCATGGCCGAGGAGCACCTGCGCCACTGCCATGCCGTATCCGCAGAAAGCGCCTTCATATGCCTGCATGAGCATGATCTGCCCGACGGCGGCCACAGCCTGTTTTTCGGAGATATTAACCGGCTTTTTTTCAAGGCATAATTTCCTGGCCCCCAGCCCTATGGCGCCTGATGAAACTATAATGATCTCCTTGCCTTTTGAATGTAACGAAGATATCTGGGAAACAAGGGACCTTAAAAAACTTTTTTTGACCCCCTTGTCGTCCACCAGGAGGTTTGTCCCGACCTTTACGACAATGCGTTTGTACATGGAATTACCCCTCGAATATTATGTTCCTAATCTTCCTCGTAGATAAAATCTTTCTCCCCGATTATGACATAATCGCCCGTCTTTACCCCTTTGCTTTTCAGGAACTTGTTGATTCCCTGGCGCTCCAGGTATCCCCTGAAAACCTGCACCGTCTCATTGGTTGAAAAATCCAGCATGGACACGAATTTTTCGACGCGCCTTCCATGCAGCGTAAAAACCCCGTCATCCGCCCTTTCGACGGTAAGCTCGTCCTTTTCCCTGTATGCCTTTGCCGCGGGTTTTTCCTCTTCGGCCGGCGGCAAATCCTTTAAGTCGTTATAGACCCTGTTAAGGAGTTTTTTAAGCCCTTCGCCTTCCCTGGCCGATATGAAATCAATGTCTATTTTTTTCTTCCTGAATTTCACGGTTATCTGCTTTTTCTCGGTTTCGCTGAGAAGCTCGGACTTGTTGACCACCACCACCTGCGGCCTCTTCAGGAGTTTTTTATTGTAAGCCTTGAGCTCGTTGTTTATCATGACGTAATTGTCGTACGCGTCGCCCTGCGTCGCGTCCACCACATGGATATAAAGTTTGGTACGTTCTATGTGGCGCAAAAAATCGAACCCGAGCCCGCGCCCCTCGGAAGCCCCTTCAATGAGACCCGGAATGTCGGCGACCACGAAAGAATATGTGTCCGAATATTTGACCAGCCCGAGCACCGGAGTAAGCGTCGTGAAAGGATAATCCGCTATTTTCGGGTGCGCGTTGGATATCTTCGAGAGCAGCGTCGATTTGCCGGCGTTGGCCATGCCTATTATGCCGACGTCCGCCAGTATCTTCAGCTCAAGGGTCACTTCTTTTTCGTCGCCCGGCTCGCCCTTCTCGTAAAAATGCGGTGCCTGCCGCGTCGATGTCCTGAAATGCCAGTTGCCCCTGCCTCCCCTGCCGCCGCTTAGCAGGAGGAATTTTTCCCCGTGTGTCAAAAGGTCCTTGATGACAGCTCCGGTGGCTGCATCCTTTACTATTGTCCCGGCCGCCACTCTTATCGTAATATCACCGCCGTTTTTTCCGTGCATCCTCGACCCGAAACCTTTTCCGCCGTTCTCGGCCTTGAATATCCTGTTATTGTGAAAGTCCACCAGTGTGGTAAGGTTTCTGTCCACTTCCATATATACATGGCCGCCCCTGCCGCCGTCGCCGCCGTCCGGACCGCCTTTCGGGATGAATTTTTCACGCCTGAAACTGCTGGAGCCGTCGCCGCCTTTGCCCGAAACCACATTGATTTTAACAAGATCTACGAACATCTTTTCCTCTTATCCCGGGTTCTTTTAAACATCCCGTCAATTTTGTACATTATAACATAAAAACAATGCGCCCATTTGCCTCTTTAGCAAAAAAAAAAGGCGGCCCAAAAGGGCCGCCTTTTTTTGTTATCGCTCGGAATTTTTAACTGATAGCTTCCGGCTGTATGGAAACGATCTTGCCTTTTCCAGTATCCTTGAATTTTACAATTCCGTTTGCCTTTGCAAAAAGCGTGTGGTCCTTGCCCATTCCGACATTTACTCCGGCCTTGATCTTCGTGCCCCTCTGCCTGACGATTATGGAGCCGCTGGTGACGAAATTCTCCCCGTATGCCTTTATGCCCAGCCTCTGGCCGGCGCTGTCGCGTCCGTTCCTTGAACTTCCCTGTGCCTTTGTATGTGCCATTCGAGCTTCACCTTCCTGTGCTTAATTTTTTAAATTTATCCAGCCTGTTACAGTTGTATGGATTTAACCTTCAATATGGTGTACTTTCTCCTGTGACCCATGCGTTTCTTGGAGTTCTTTCTCCTTCTCCATTTGAATACCATGAATTTCTCGCCCTTGAATTCCGGGTCGAGAACTTCGCATGTTATCTTTACATTTTCGAGCTTGGGTTTTCCAACCTTTATCTCGTTCTCTTTGACAATAAGCAGGACACTGTCAAAGATAATTTCTTTTCCGATGCCGGGAATAAGGTCGTCTATCTTTACGACGTCTCCCTCGGACATTTTGTACTGTTTTCCATTGATCTCAACCACTGCGTACATTGTAAAGCCTCCTTATTTTCTACCGCTTTATTCAAATCCTTGCTCTTTACTTTTCTATGATCACAGATTACTGGTGAGCCGGGCGAGGCTCGAACTCGCGACAATCGCCTTAAAAGGGCGGTGCTCTACCAACTGAGCTACCGGCCCACCTTATAAAAAAAATAAAACCTTTTTTGGTTTTATGCTTATAAAATCAGGAAAACCAAGGATGTACCTTAAATTTCATGATTTCCAGCTATATATTTAAAGCAAGGGTATATTTTACACTTTTTACCCCTTATGTCAATAATATTTTGCTTGTTTTCAGGGTTTTCGCGTGCTGTATTTGGCCATATAAATATGGACTTTCAACAAGAACTTTTTTAAATGCAATACTCCAGCGATCTTAATACATCATGTCCAAGCTCATATGGCTCCAGACCGGATTCCTTGTCCCTGTTTAGGACGGCGTAATATTCGCCGTCAAGCCCGGAAAAATATGGATGGATTATTATCTTTTCGCCTTTTAATTCCGCCGTCATCATCATATTTTCCCTGGAAAAATCCTCCCAGGAGGAGAACCCTGTTTCTTTCAGGATATCTTTTGGCTGGGCCACGGACTCGATGGGGGACTTCAAATTATCGATTATTGCGTTGCCGATATCTATGGCGCCGGCGTCCCTTTTTAAAATGATCAGAGGCTTTCCCCATTTTATTTCGCCCCCGGGAGTGTCGACGGCGGAAGAGATTATGATCTTATCTCCGGAAAATAATATTGTGCAGCTTTTCAATTATACCCCCCGCGGCCTGAAAATACCGCATGTCGCCGCCGGTCTTATTTATACCCCCGCTCGCCGCCCGTGTCAAGCTCAAATAAAACGCGGCGTGTCACACATATATCATTTTTTTCGTCATTCCGCCGTCGATGACAAAATTTTGCCCGGTGATAAAGCCCGCTTTTTTTGAGGCCAAAAAAAGCGCCGCTTCCGCGATATCGTAAGGCGTCCCTACCCTTCCGGCCGGATGCTGGGCCCTGTCCGCCGGCGTGTGAAAAACCGCTTTCATGTCCCTTTTTTTCTTCCAGTCGGAAACTTCTATCCATCCCGGGCTGATGCAATTGACCCTGACCTCGGGCCCCAGGCTTATTGCAAGGGCGTGCGTAATGGCGAGTATGCCCCCCTTGCTTGCCGAATACGCTTCCGTGTTCTTTTCGGACATGAGCGCCCTTGTGGAGGCGATGTTTATAATGCTGCCGCGGCTTTTTTCAAGGTGCGGCGCCGAGTGCTTCACACAAAGGAAAGCTCCGGTAAGGTTCACTCCAATGACCCGGTTCCACTCCCCTATGGAAAGTGCGTTAACCGGCTTGTTTATTCCTATGCCGGCGTTGTTGATAAGCAGGTCAATTCCCCCGAATTTCCCCGCCGTAGCACGGATAAAACTTTTTACTTGTTTTTCTGAAGAAATATCGCACGGCGAATACAGCAGCCTTTTCCCGTCCCCTGCCCGTACTTTTAACTCCTTGCCCGCCTCTATGTCCGAATCGGCTGCCGCCACATTATATCCCGCCTTCAGGAATTCCAATGTAAGGCACAAACCAATGCCCTGCGCGCCGCCTGTTATCACGGCCGTACATTTTTTTGCAGCCATTATTTGCTCCCTTTATAATATTTGAGATTTAAAGATGATTTTGCAACATTTTATCATAAAATATTTTCTATGGCAAACCGGGATTGCATTCATGGAGTTTTGGACTGCGATTAAAATTGAGCGGAAGACCTTCTGTTAATGACCACCTTCACCTTCATTCTGGCTATGTTGCCGCCGCCCGATATTCCCTGCAGGACCGCTATATAGAGGCCGTTTGAGGCAATGTTCCCTCCGGATGTTGTTGCATCCCATCCAACAGATCCGTTTTCGAGCTTTGTATTCAGGATGCGTATCAGCTCGCCGCTTATATTGTAGATACTTATGGCCATATTGCCGGTTTCATTGGCGGTCCACATGAATTTTATTCCGGCGCCCGATCCGGTATAGGGGTTTGGCACGGATTTTATTTCGCCGATGAATACGTCGTTGTTTTCCAGTACGGTAACGCTTTTGGACGCCACCACCACCAGCGTGGTCTCGGTTTTCACGACTATCTGCATTTCATAAATACCGCTGCTCACCGACATTCCGCTGTTGTTCTTCCCGTCCCAGAGCATAAAGTCCGAAACCCGGGCGCCGAACCTTATCTGAACAGGGGATGCGTTCGCCTGCTTTGTGGTTATGACTGGCGGAACGTCAATTTGCACGCCGAGCCCGTCGGGGCCGGACAAAAAGTCCGGCGGGAACACAAAATCATAATTTGTGATGCTCCTTACAAGTTCCCCAGCGCTGTTAAAAATGTTAAGCTGAATATATGTCGTATCCTGCATATATGTTATGGTTTTTGTTATGTCCGCCACATGGCCGTATGTGTCCGTTTCATTCACTGAAAGGTAATATGTCCCGGATGCCGCCAACTGTCCCGCGTCTGTTTTTCCATCCCATGATGTTGTCAGGTCTGATCCGCCAGGCCCGGCGCCCGGGATGATAATGGTGAACGTTTCACCCGTGGAAAATGAGGTCGCCCCGGTGGTGCCGCCAACGCTCGTTACAACGCCTGTCAGCGGGTAGGATGTGGAAGCCGTAATTATTGTCTTTACCACCTCTCCCGCCTCATTATAGACTTTTACCGTTATTAGATAACCCGTTACAAGGGTTTTTACCGGTGTGACTGTCGGGGTGGCCGTAAATGTCCAGGTTGCGGTCGGGATCGGCGTAAATGTAAATGTGGCTGTCCGTGTGGGTGTGTATGTGTTTGTGAAGGAAGGCGTGGATGTGCAGGTGAAAGTCGAAGTAAAGGTCGGGGTCGGGGTAAAAGTCGGCGTTGCCGTACGCGTGTCCGTCATTGAAAAAGTCTGAGTAAAAGTATACGTAACCGTGTATGTGGATGTGCTTGTATATGTGAACGTGGAAGTGAATGTCGGGGTAAACGTCATTGTGCTTGTAAATGTGGAGGTTGCCGTAAATGTCGGCGTATATGTGCGTGTCGATGTAAAGGTCGGCGTTGCGGTGAAAGTCGGCGTATATGTGGGGGTGGCCGTAAATGTGGGCGTGATGGTCTTTGAGATCGTCGGCGTGTCCGTGCTTGTCATCGTGCTCGTCGGCGTGTCCGTGCTTGTGTCGGTGAATGTGGGCGTAAAGGTCCTGGTGCTGGTCGGCGTGTCAGTCGGGGTGAACGTATCCGTGTCTGTAAAGGTCGGCGTCGCGATCCTGGTGTATGTGGGTGTGTATGTTGGGGTAAAAGTCGGGGTGTCTGTAAAGGTCGGCGTCGCGCTCGGAGTGTCGGTGGGCGTGTATGTCGGCGTATTTGTGGGAGTGACCGTTTTTGTTACCGTCCTTGTCACTGTCGGCGTCGATGTCCTTGTTGCCGTAAATGTCGGCGTGCAGCCGTCCACCCAGTTGAATACCGTATTTGATATAATGCCGTCTGTCTCCAGGTCTGTCTCCGCCGCGGTATTGCTGACTCCGGCGCACGATGTGTTGACCTTTACGGCGAATTTCAGCGTCCCTGATGCGTTGGGTGCGAGATACCCCAGGTTCCAGTCAATACCCGAGGCGGTGACGTTCACCACCGGAAAAAACGGCGTGCTTCCAGCGGAATTGTTCACATAAGTTGTGCCTGTGGGGAAGGTGTCAAAAATATTGACGCCGAGCACTCCCGCCGTGCCTGTTATTGAATATGCCAGTGTGTAGGTTATTATGCCGTTGTCATGGACCGTCCCGGCAGGGCTGTTTGTTTTTGTCAGGTTCATATTTACGACCGGGCATGCGGACCAACCCACGTCGTCAAGATAGCCTATGCAGCTGTGCCCGCTCTGATCGCATGAATACGCCGTGAACCTGACCGTAGCCTGCTGGCCGGCGTAGGCGGCAAGATTAATGTAGAATTGCGTCCATGGCAGGTGTTTCCAGACATTGAGATTCCCGGCTCCGCTTACGACCGGTTCCGGCCCTCCGGCGGGATCGGCGCCGTCATCGACCAGCTGGTTAAGCATGGTAAAATAATTAAACCGCTGGCTTGCGACCACGGCCCCATTCACGAGCACTTCGACTATCACATAGGCGTCGTCATTTGGAGAACCATTGTTGTTGTTAAGCCAGTCCAGATAATGATAGCCTGATAAAACCGCGGCGAACCAGAAAGAAAGGCACGTGCTGCCGTTCGTAGGGACAGTGTCTGATTGCTGTATCTGCGCAGAGTCCCTCACGGGACTGTCCCCCCTGCCCGAATCGAGCATTGCGGCATAGGTCCCGCCGTGGACCATATCAAGGCATATTGAAGGCGCCACGCATATGGTTCCCTGCGTGTGCCATGCGGCTCCATGCGTTTGAATGGTGATATTGGGGTCGTAAATCACGTTTGCGCCGTATGATATGTTTGTGGTCCATCCTGCAAGCGTTCCAGTTTCAAATCCGGGGTTTGTAAAAGCGGATACGGCGGTTGTCGAAACAAACAGGGATACACATAATATAATTCCCCGACTTGTGTTCGAAAATTTTTTTCCCATTGATCGATCCCGCCTTTAATTTAAATTATCAATCCCCGAAAGCGTTTTACGGAAAACGTTTTAAATTAATTAAGACTGAAGTTTAAACGCTTAAAATGTCCCCTATATTGAATATAGCATAGTTATCCGGCAAGGCAAGTTTTGGGCGGGTGACAAAATAACTCTATCGGGTGTTTTAACCATAAAATAGGCGGGTTTTACGTGAAACAGGACCGCTAAAATATGAAATTTAGTTGTTTTTAGTTAAACAGTTAATCCCGGCCGATTTCTTACGTGGATGGTGATCAAAAAATTTGAATAATGTCATATAATGAAACCATGGTTTGTAATGAAAGAACTATTTTTCTTTTTCCCGTGCTATTTTATCACAATAAACTTTCTTGTTGATGTTCCTCCGGGCTGATGCACCACTATAAAATACATTCCCTGCCCGACTTTTTTTCCGTCGGAATTTGTTCCGTCCCAATAAACCGTATGGTCTCCGGCTGTCAAAGTCTCCCTGTAAAAATTCCTCACAAGCTCGCCATTCAGGTTGTAAACATCTATCCAGCTGTTGCCGTCGCTCTCAACCTTGTAAACTATCGCGACTTTCTCGCCCTTATCTATATTTATGTAATTCCTGTCCATTATCACCTTTCCGGAAATTGTCGGGACCGGTGTGGGGGGGGCAATTGTGGAAGTCGCCGTTGGAGAACCTGTCTGCTGTGGCACCGTTGTGGAGGTGCTGGCCGGGGTATTGGTGTCCACAGGGACCGGAGTAACGGTGGATGTCGGGGTATCAGTATCCTGCGGTGTTGCGGTTGATGTGGGAACCACGGGAGTCTGTGTGCCCGTCAGTGTCGGAGTGGCTGTGGGGGTCGGGTACTGTATCGTTACGTTATTGCTGCTTATATTGCTGTTGGGTATCGCCTGCCCGTTGTCGTCCGCGTAATAATGGTTTGAAAAATTTATTGTCCCGACATAATTGGCCGTATATGTCCAGGTGAACGATCCCGATGAATTGGCGGCCAGGGAGGAAATATTGGCCGGCACCGGCCCGCTTGCGTATACAACCGTTCCGGTACCCGAAGTGGATAATGATGACGGCGTAAGGCCGGTGGCGGCAAGGTTCCCCGAGTTGGTGACGTTCATTACGACCGTAATTATCCCTCCAGGAGCCACCGTGCCGGGCGATGCGGTAATGGAAGAGCTCAAAACAGCTCCTTCAACATTTACTGTCCTTGATACAGCCATTCCGTTCGAGCCGTTGGCAGGGCTGCTTCCGTAAACTGTGGCATAATTGGTGGTTGTAAAACCGTACGAAGCTATGCCTGCCACGGCCTTTGCCGTGACAATTATATTCGACCCGCCTATCGAAACGACGCTGCCGACGTTCCATGTATAAATGTTGCCGTTGATGTTGCTGGGCGAAGGCTGTGCGCTGATAAAAGTAAGCCCCTGCGGCATGCTGTCCATGATGGAGACTGAATTCATTGTGTTGCCGGTGTCAATATTGCTGTAGGCCAATGTGTATGTGACCGTATTGCCGGCTTCAATAAGATCGGTCGAGGATGATTTGCTCAACACCATATTTGAAACATAAATGACAGGCTGCGAGTCAAGAGCGGTAAACGACGGATCCGCCGATGATGTATTCTCAGACATATAAAAAGGATACGCTCCCGGGCTGGATGGCCCGTATATTCCCGAGGTGCCGGTGTTCCCGTATGTTATTATAAGGGAATCCACGGTCTGCATGGTGATTGAATTTATGGTAACAGCATAACCGTCAACGGCAATGTCAGACTGGGGTACGCTAATGGGATTGGTCCCGTCCTGCATTATTACCGCGGTCACTGCGCCCGCATCGGTTGTTATGGTGCTTGGCGCCGGTGTAAAACCCGAATTGACCTGCACGGCAATTGCACCCGATATCATACCGTTGGCTGCCGCTGTTTTGTAAGTTATTGTGATGACGGGATGAAATGCGCCGGGGGCCAGGCTGGCCGGGTTGATGGATGCGGTGCCCGTCAATGAGGCTGTCCCGCAGTATGTATAAACCGATGCGGCGAGCATCAGAATAATTGTCGCAAAAAAAGTCTTTTTCATTTTTTTCCATCTCCTGTTTTTGCGGCTTTATCCCCCGTTGCAGGCGTCACCGCTTTACTTCTTTCCTTGCAAGAAGCACGCAATCCATTATGGCCCCTTCGATATGCCAGTTTATCGCCTCGTTGAAATTTTCATCTTTTTCCGCGTCAAAGCCCCTGATTCCGGCTATAAGCGCCCTGTTCCCGGCCGCGATCAACGCCGCAAATGTCACTCCCGCCCCCCTGTATCTTGACGCAACATGCACCACATTTTTCAGGTTGGACTCTATCAGGTTGCGGTATAAAGCGTTCTTTTCGACCCTGCCCTTGATTTTTGTGATCTTACCGACCATTTCCGCCGTTTTATCCGGCGGAAGGTTCTTTATTTTTTGGACAAGTATCAGATAGTCCTTAAGCTGCTTTTCGTCGATCGATATCAGTTTTAGTCTCATGGCTCGTCTCCTTTTTTATCATTCATCATTAATATATAGCAATAGCCGTGCCGGAGAATCTCCCTGTTAAATATGGATAAAAACATCGTGGTTTTACCATGCGGAAATTAATAGTAAAAAAACGGACATGTGTGAAGGTATTAGGACAGGGAACGCAAGGCTCAGGCTTATTTAATTATTTTATCCCGGCCAGTATCGCTCCGGATTCTTTTTTCATCCTTAAAAGTTTTGCCATGTCATCGTCCGTTTTTTTCTCGGCTTCAAGCGCCGTCTTCAGTCCGTATTTTTTCGCCGCGGAATTTATCCCTTTTTCTTCCTTAAGGATTAATATGCGCTCATCTATCTGGACCTGCTTTTTTGTAAGATATTCTCTCAGGTCGTCTTTTGCCTCTGCGCTTAATCCCTCGAGCATTCCCTTTATGTCCAGGTCAAGTATCAGCGCCTCCCCGGTTCCCATGGCCTGCGCTGTCCACTTTTCCCTTTCGTCATATATCTGCTGGGCCTGTCCGCATCCGGCATTCAGGCATTCCTGGAATTTTTTGGTAAGATCATCCACCACCAGGGAGTCGAAGGTGAAACATTCCGCCGAGAGATCCTTGATTTGTTTGTTAAGGACATATATCCGGTACCCGGCGCTATTGCCGGCTTTAAGGTAATAATCCATCTTCATGGAATTGATAAATCCGGACAATGGGTTGCCTTCATTCCGGCTTTTAAGCTCGTTCAAACGCCGCAGCATCTGTTCGTACCGGGACTTTACCCTTAAATACTCGGATTGTTTCTGTAAAAGCTGGGCCGTGTATTCCCGTGCTTTTGCCGCAAAATCAGAATTTTCCTGCGCCATGATCGAGGAAAATAACGGGATCATAAGAGCAAAAACAATAATGGCTGTTTTTTTCATTTTTTTCTCCTTCACAAAAGTCCGTGTTTTTTTATTTTTGCCAGCAGGGTGACCCTGTTGACTTCCAGAAGTTCGGCCGCTTTAGCCTTGTTTCCTTTTGTCTCTTCCAGCGCCTTCCGGATCAGCCCTTTTTCAAAAGCCCCAACCTTTGCTTCAAGCCCGTCCGGCTTCCCCGGGGCGGGTAACGCCGCCCTTATCTCATAAGGAATGTCATCGCCGCCTATCATTTCCCCCGGGCAAAGCACAAGCATGCGTTGAATGATATTCTCAAGCTCCCTTATATTGCCCGGATAATCATAGGCCATAAGCGCGTCAAGACCCTCTTTTGTTATCCCTTTTATCCTGTAGTTGTCGTATTCGGCGTATTTTTTTATAAAATATTCCACCAGTGCCGGGATGTCTTCCTTCCTTTCCCTTAGGCCGGGCATGTTTATCTCCACGACATTTAGCCTGTAATACAGTTCCTGCCTGAAAGTCCCGTCTTTAACCATGGCTTTCAGGTCCCTGTTTGTCGCCGCGATTATCCTGACGTCCGTTTTCAGTGTTTTTTCCCCGCCCACGCGCTCAAACTCGCGCTCCTGGATCACGCGCAGTATTTTTACCTGGAGCCCCTGCGGCAGTTCCGCTATTTCGTCCAAAAATATCGTCCCCCTGTCGGCCAGTTCAAAGCGCCCTTTTTTCATGGCATACGCGTCCGTAAAGGCGCCTTTTTCGTGTCCGAAGAGCTCGGACTCGAGCAGCCCCGGGGAGAGCGCCGCGCAGTTAACCTTCACCATTGAAAACCCGCTTCTTTTTGATTTCCTGTGTATCTCTTCCGCTATGAGTTCCTTGCCGGTTCCGGATTCACCCGATATCAGGACCGTCGCGTCCTTGTCCGCCGCCCTTGACGCCGTCTCCAGTACCGCCATAAGTTTACGGCCCGACCCTATTATCCTGCGTTCCAAAACGGACCTTAAATACTCGTTTTCTTCCCTGAGGTTTTTTGTGCCGAGTATCCTTATCACCTGCATCCTTATCTGGTCTATGGAAAAAGGCTTTGTGATAAAATCGGACGCGCCTTTTTTCATCGCTTCGACCGCCCTGTCCACGGTGCCGTGCGCGGTCATAATTATTACATCCGTGTCGGGTGACGATCCTTTCACCGCTTCCAGGACCGTCATGCCGTCGGCCTCGGGCAGTTTAAGGTCGGTTATCACCATATCAAACTGGGCGCCTTTTATCTTTTCAACGGCCTCCTCGGCGCTTTCCGCGGTTTCCGCGTTTATTTCCGCCGACGAGAGCGCCTCGCGCAATACTTCCCGCAACCCGTCATTGTCTTCGACAACAAGTATGTCCCTCATTTTATCATCCTCATTTCATATTTTTACCGCGAACTCGGTTCCTTTTCCGGCCTCGCTTGTCGCGTATATCTCGCCCTTGTGTATTTCCTTTATTATGCGGTAAACAATGGCCAGCCCGAGCCCGGTTCCTTCCTTTCTTCCGGTCACAAAAGGCTGGAATATCCTTGAGAGCGCCCCGGGGTCCATGCCCGCGCCGTTGTCCTTGATTATAATGACGCTTTTCCCGTCTTCGCTTGCGAGGAATATTTCTATCTTCCCCCCGGGCATTTTCAGCGCCTGATATGCGTTGATTATTATGTTATACAGCGCCTTTTTGATAAGATACGCGTCACATTCAGCCTCGGCGTCGGACCCCGAAAACCTGTCCACGATGGCCGTCCTCGCCTCTTCGGGAAGTTCGGCTATTGTTTCGCTTATCAATGCCGCTGTCCTGACTTTCGCGAGTTCCGGGGTAAATTCCTTGGTATATGCAAGGAAATTATTCAGGAATTCTCCCATCTTCGCGCAGTTGAAGACAATGTCGCCGGCGAATTTTTTCAATTTTTCATCCGTTTCCCTTTCCCTTATGAGCTCCGCGTAGCCGGAAATTGCGCCAAGGGAATTCCTTATTTCATGCGCCACTCCCGCGGAAAACTCCCCGACAGACGCCATTTTTTCCCTGTCTTCGATATAATCCTTAAGCTCTTTCTTCATGGAATCGAGTGTTGCGGCGAGCAGAGATATTTCCTCCTCGCCCTCCACCGTGATATTCTCGGAAAAATTCCTTTTTGCTATTTGTTCCGCTTTTTTCTTCAACAACTCCATCCTTGAAGCTATTCCTCCGGTAATGATCATGGACATGGCCATGGCAAGCGCAAGGCTTATAAAACCCAGTATGGCCAGCGTTCGCCCGTATTCCCCGAGATATTTTGTGTATTCGACGCTGGCTTCCACTCCTATGACGCAGTCCGTTCCGCTGCCGCTCTCAAGCGGAACGTAACCGGTCTTATAGTATACTTTCCCGGAACCCTGATAAAGCGGAGAGGACGAAGTCTTTCCCCCGAACGCCTTTTCTATCTCGAAGCTGTCCAGGTTTATGTAAAATTTTTCGTTCTCATCCAGGGATGATAAGAGAACTTTCCTGTCGCGTCCCAGTATGAAAATATCCCTAACCTGCGTTATTTCCCTGAGCTTCCTTAATTTTTCCCTGTATGAGGAATATATGCCGCCTTTTAGCCCAAGATATTTCACGTCCGCCGGTATTATTGCCTGGGCTATTATCTTTCCGGCCGTGGTCAGCCTGTTTTCCATCTCGGATTCCAGGTTGCCGCGCAGCAGCTGGTATGTCACAAAGCCATAAATCCCTATTACCATAGCCGAAGCCCCGAGAAAATATATCACAACCTTTGACCTTATGGTCCTTATCATCATATTACTTTTTATTCCTTTCCCTTATTGTCTTTAGCACCGATTCCCTCTGTTTTTTGTTCAAAAAAGAGGCTTTCCTGTCCCCGCTCTCAATGGCGGCCGCGAGCTCCTCGAAATCCCTGAACTCATTGTATATCCTGTATTTAGTCTTTTCGCCGATCCCGCCTAGAGAATCAAATATCGACTCTTTCAGGTCCTTATTGGCCAGCTTTTTCCTGAATGAATTTGCGAACCTGTGGGCCTCGTCGCGCACCCTCATCAGCAGAAAACGCGCCTTTTCGCTTACGGACACGGGCGTATTTTCTCCAGGCTTGAAAACTTCTTCATGCTCCTTGGCCAGCCCGAGAAGCAAAATATCCACGCCGACCATGTTCAGGGCCTGCTTTGCGGCATTGACCTGCCCCAGTCCTCCGTCCACGAGGATTATATCGGGAAAATACTCCCCTTCGGCCTTGAGCCTTGAATACCGCCTTTCAACAACCTCGTTTATTGAGGCGTAGTCGTCCACCTGGCCCACGGTCTTTATGTTAAAATGGCGGTAATTTTTTTTGTCCGGCTCGCCATTTTTGAAAACCACAAGGGACCCCACCATATTATCACCCGATGAATGCGAAATGTCTATGCCTTCCACGCATTCGGGAAGGTATTCCAGCCCGAGCGACTCCTTGAGGGCCTGCATCTGTGCAAGGTTCTGGGCCTTCACATCCGTTTTCCTCTTCTCAAACTTTTCCTCGGATGAGGCTTTTTCCGTCAGGTTCTCGTTGACGAGCCCGAGCAGCCTGTTGCCCGCTGGCTCAAACGATACCGTCATCTTTTTTCCGTTGAATATATACTTGTGTATTATTTCCTCATCCACCGTATCAACAGGAAGTATAACCTCGTCCGGCATTGAAATATTCCTCGAATAATACTGGGACAAATATATCTCGAGAGGGTTCTCATTGAGGGGCATTTCCTTAAAAATATTGATCGTCTTTCCGCTCAACCTGCCGCGCCTGATATTGAAAACGCCGAAATAATATGCGCCGTTCCTATAAATATACCCGGCCACGTCGATGTTCTTTTCCCCGGTCATGACCATTTTCTGCTCTTTCATTATTTCCTCGACGGCCTTTATGGCGTCCCTGGCCTCGGCGGCCTTTTCATACTTCTTTTCCCCCGAAAGGCGGTCCATCTCTTTCTGCAGGAGCGTGATGACCGGAGCGTAGTTGCCGCCCAAAAAATCCCTGACCTTAATTGCCGATGCCGTGTAATCTTCGACGCTTATATATCGGACGCACGGAGCCGTGCACACGCCGGTATCGTAATATATGCACGGCCGTTTAAGGGGCTTTCCGGACAAATCCAGGGTGCACTGCCTTACCTTGAACACCCTGTAAATAAGGTTCACAACCTTGTTCGCGTCGGCGGAAAAATATGGCCCGAAATAGGTCTTTGTTTTGTCCTTTGTGTCGCGGGTTATATACACCCCTGGATACACGTCGTTCAATGATATCATTATATAGGGGTAGGTCTTGTCGTCTTTGAGGAGGATGTTGTATTTTGGTTTGTGGTCCTTAATGAGGTTGTTCTCCAGGATGAATGCTTCCAGTTCGTTCCCGGTGACGATAAAGTCTATATCAGCCACCCGGGAGGAAAGCTGCTCGGTCTTCAGGTCCTTTTTGCCTTCCCCGAAATAGGACCTTACCCTGTTCCTTAAAACCTTTGCCTTGCCTATGTATATAACCTTGCCGGTGTTGTCACGGTAAATATAAACCCCCGGCTTTTCAGGAAGGCTGGAGAGCTTGTCTTTGTCCATTAATTCTCCTTACTCTGCTGAAAAACTCCGTGCTCCGGCGTGCCCGTATTCAGGCAAAGAACTGTTCCAGTTCCTTCATGACTTTACCGCTCTCGACGACACATTGTTCCGGGTTTCCGGCCCCGGTCACCTCTATCCTTATGTTGAACATGTCCTTCACGTTCGTAAGGTCCACCATAAGGCCCATTACGCCCTTTGAAGTTTCTATGCCGTTAAAAAAACACTTTATCTGCATCCTGTTTTTTTCATAAGCGCCCACCAGCGCCGTCAATGCCGACGCAAACCCCAGTTTTTCGGTTATTGCAACGTTCTTTTCCACGCCTGCAGCCGTATGCGAACTCATAAATTCCTCCATATTCCGCGTTTTATTATGACAGGTCCTTCTGAAAAAAGATTATACCTCATTAAGGTTGCGTTTACAATTGCCTAAAATCTGTACTTTTTTTTCTTCTGTTTCCTGACCCCGCCTTCCTTAATATCCTCTATCTTATCGCGCAATTTAGCGGCTTTCTCGAAATTAAGGGACTTGGCTTCGCTTACCATGTCCGCTTCAAGCTGGCGTATCAGGTCCGCCGCGTCCTTGTACTGGTAATCCTGTTCCTCGCCGGATATCGGCACGGTATAGTAATCCATCTCATAAACGGACCCCATTATCTGTTTTATCTCTTTTTGTATGGATTTGGGGGTTATGTTGTTTTCCGTATTGTATTTGACCTGTTTTTTCCTGCGCCTGTCGGTCTCGTCCATCGCCCTTTTCATCGAACCCGTAATGGAATCGGCGTACATGATGACGCAGCCGTTGACGTGCCTTGCCGCCCTGCCCACCGTCTGGATCAGTGAAGTTTCCGACCGTAAAAAACCCTCCTTGTCCGCGTCGAGTATGGCGACAAGGGATACTTCCGGGATGTCGAGGCCTTCCCTTAAAAGATTTATACCTATGAGGGCGGTGAATTTCCCCTCGCGCAGTTCGCGTATTATCTGGATCCTCTCCAGGGTGTCGATGTCGGAATGCAGGTACCTGCACTTTACCCCGCGCTCCTTCAGGAACCCGGTCAGGGACTCAGCCATTTTTTTCGTAAGCACGGTGACAAGCACGCGCTCGTTTATCTCCGCGCGTTTCTTTATCTCGGTCATCAGGTCGTCGACCTGGCCGGCGGTCTTCCTTATTGTAATCTCGGGATCCACAAGCCCGGTTGGCCTGACTATCTGTTCGGAAATATTACCGGTGCCGCTTTTTTCAAGCTCATAATCGTCCGGGGTGGCCGAGACAAACACCGCCTGGTTTATTTTTTTCTCGAATTCCTCGAATTTAAGCGGCCTGTTGTCGAAAGCGGCGGGCAGCCTGAAGCCGTAATCCACCAGGTTCTTTTTCCTTGAATAGTCGCCCGCATACATGCCGTGGAACTGCGGCATGGTTACGTGCGACTCGTCGATGAACATCAGGTAGTCTTCCGGAAAATAATCCAGAAGGGTATAAGGCGGGGAGCCCGGGGCCCTTCCCTCCATTATCCTTGAATAGTTCTCTATGCCCTTGCAATAACCCATCTCCTCGAGCATTTCTATGTCGTAATTTGTCCTGGCCTTGAGCCTCTCGTACTCGACAGGTTTTCCTTCAAGGGTCTTCAGCCTCTGCTCGAGCTCCAGTTTTATTTCTTCTATCCCTTTTTTTAACATCTCTTCCGGCATTACATAATGTGTGGCGGGATAAACAGCCGTCTTTTTCATCACAGCTATGGTATTCTTGCTGACAGGGTCGATCTCCGATATTCTTTCAAGCGTGTCGCCGAAAAACTCAAACCTTAAAGCCGTCACGGAATAGGCCGGAAATATCTCCACAATGTCGCCCTTGACCCTGAATATCCCCTGCGTAAATTCGAACTCGTTGCGTTTATACTGCAGGGAAGCCAGCCTAGCCGATAGTTCGTCTATCGTCAGGGAATCCCCGGTCTCCGCATAAAGGCGCATCTGTCTGGTGTATTCCGGCGATCCCACGCCGTATATGCATGAAACCGATGCCACAATTACCACGTCCCTGCGCGTCAGGAGCTTGTGCGTCGCGGAAAGCCGCAGCCTTTCGAGCTCGTCGTTTATCGCGGAGTCCTTCTCTATGTAAAGGTCCCTGTGCGGTATGTAGGCTTCCGGCTGGTAGTAATCGTAATAAGAGACAAAATATTCGACGGCGTTCTGCGGGAAAAATTCCTTGAATTCCATGTAAAGCTGCGCGGCAAGTGTCTTGTTGTGCGATATGACTATTGCCGGCCTGTTCATTTCTTCGATAACTTTCGCCATGGTGAAGGTTTTCCCCGACCCTGTGACGCCGAGCAGCGTCTGGAATTTCTCGCCGGATTTTATTTTTGCCGCAATTTTTGTGATCGCTTCCGGCTGGTCGCCGGCGGGCTCGTACCTTGTATTTATCCTGAATTTTTCCATGATTACCCCGTAATGGTTTTGTCGGACTTCCAAGGATGGATTTTCGGCGGACCTTCAGGAACCCTGTCTTTTCGTTATCTCTTCAAGTATCCCTTTTACTTCCCTGTTGTCGGCGTACTTTTCGGAAAGCTTATTGTATATGCGCATGGCTTCCTTAAAGACACCCTGGTTAATATAGATGTAGGACATTGTTATCAGCGAATCAAGGGTTTCGTCGTTGACTATTATTTCCTCTTTGTGCTGCCGCGGCGCGTTCTCAGCCTCGCCGATGTCGTCCATGATCTCGTCCTTTTTTTCGTCGCCGGCTGGCTTTTCCGGCGCCTCGACCGGCGCTTTTGCCTGCGGGATATCCCTGGCCTTTTCCTGAATCGACTGTCTTACCTGCCCGATCTCCGGCTCCAGTCCCCCGACTTTGGGAGTCTCATACGCTTTCTTAAGATTATCCATGAGATCGGCCGAAGAAACCTGTTTTTCAGCGAAAATATCCCCCGCGGAAGGCTCGTCGGCCTTCTTTTTTTCCTGGGCCTCGGCCACCTGCGCGCGTATGGCTTCCTTCTGCCTGTTGAATTTTTCTATGGCTTCCCTTTTCAGTTTTTCCAGGAGTTCGCGTTTTTTCTCCTCCTGCTCTTTTGTTATCCTCTGTATCTCCTCTTCCTTGAGCTTCTCGTTCTTCTGCGCTTCCTCAAGTTTGTGCTTGAGCTCGTCCGCAGCCGCCTGAATGATCGCGAACTCCTGCGCCTCGTATTCCGACTGAAGCTTCGCCTCCTCGTCGAGCATCTTCCTGGCGCGCTCCTCTTCTTCCTTCATTATCTGGGCCTGCCGCTCCTCCATTGCCCTGCGTTTGGCCTCTTCCAGCTTGTCCCGCGGGTTCTTGTCCAGCTTTTCCCAGACTTTTTCCCCCTGCGACTCCTGCGCTATAGTCATATAAACCTTGTGCAGCTTTGAGCGCAGGTCCTCGTTTCCAGGAGCCAGCTTGAGCGCGGTTATGTAAGTTTCAACCGCCCCGTCAAAATCGCCGTTTTGAATATAATTCTGCGCCATCCTGTCGAATTTTGTGATAAGGTCCTTCTGGGAATCCTGCGGCGTCTCGGCCCGTTTTGATTCCTCCTGCCTGCGCGACCTGGCTGTATATGCGGCTTCCTCGTCGTTGAGTTCCTTCAGTTTTACGTTTATGGGATATTCATCGCTGTTGAATTCGGCAAGATTCTCGTATATTGCGCGGGCCTCGGCGTATTCATGGGCGGTGGTCCTTCTTTCGGCCTCATTGACCATTACCCTGAGGGAATTTTTGAGTTTTG
>Ga0181535_10000422_pt1 | contig 63925 bp, 47 predicted proteins | sample PEATcosm2014_Bin_44_FD_119774 | JGI IMG/M metagenome (GOLD analysis project Ga0181535, IMG submission 119774) | Peatland microbial communities from MTU Mesocosm Facility, Houghton, MI, USA - PEATcosm2014_Bin17_30_metaG | ecosystem: Environmental > Terrestrial > Soil > Wetlands > Peat | place... | reverse complement strand
GGTGAAGGGTACGGGCTTTAGGTGAAGGGTACGGGCTTTAGGTGAAGGGTACGGGCTTTAGGTGAAGGGTACGGGCTTTAGGTGAAGGGTACGGGCTTTAGGTGAAGGGTACGGGCTTTAGCCCGTACATAAAACCTTCAAAATGAGTTGGGCTTTAGCCCCTGAGGGATGCTTTTCGGGCTCTTCTTTCAAATAAAGGCCTACTTCCGCAGCCTCTAAAGACCGCCTTATTTTCTCCGCCCGGTTCAGGGGCCTGAAGGCCCCTGCTCCCTCCGTTCGATTGCAACCCTCATATCAATGGGCTCTAATCCTCCAGCCGCTTGCCAGCGCTCTTTTTCTTCATCCACCACCCAATAAAGGCAAGCAGCGCCATGATACCAACCAGGGCAACTGCGCGCAGGGCGTGGTGTGCCACCAGGTCCGCTGCGCCGGGCCCCAGTTTGAGCACCAGCATCGATAGAATCAGCCAGCGCACCATTCTGCCCGAAAATACAGCCAGCATGAACGGCAACACCCGCATCTCAAACACGCCCGAGGCAAAAACAAACATCTTCCACGGCGCGGGCGGGGGCAGCATGGATGGGATCATGACGGCCAGAAACTCCTGCCGTTCGAAGCGGACGCGCATGCGTTCGAAGCGGGCGCGATCGACGCGCTTGAGCAGAAACAGTTCGCCGCCGGCCCGGCCCAGCCCGTAGGGCAGCAGGCCTCCAATGGACGATCCGATGGCAGCCATCAGGCAGTAAACCCAGAAGTGAGGCTTGTCGTTCCAGACATAGACGGCTAGCAGTGCGTCCATTGGAACGGGAAGGGTGGAGGAGTCAAGCAGGGCGATGAGACCGATGCCCCAAAAACCCAGCTTGACCAGCGCCGGCACCGCGGCAAACTTCCACCAGCCCATGATTCGCACAAAAAACAGCTTCAAACAAGTTCCCTTTCCGGCTTCTGACACGTCCATTCAGTAAGAACCATTGTACGAGGCAGGCCGTCGAGCAGGACTACAGCGCTTTTAAGGCTTCTGCGCCGGCAGGTTCTGGAACCGGGTTTCAGCGGGATGAGAGAATAGATAGAAAGGACTCGGAACGGAGCCGGCAAGGTTAAAATCCCTCCGGGAGTCTGCTCAGGAACGAATGCCCACCAGCGAAGCGCCACCCAACGTGAACGAGCCTAACAAGCAGCCCGAAAAGAGTTCTGCAGCCAGTCAGGAGCCGGGCGGCATCGAGCAGGAAAGCCCTGTCTCCGGACAGGATGTTCACGAGTCTGCCGCGCCTGTGGTCAGCGGCTCCCGCTGGATCGACTACGACACGCACGAACTGCTGGAGATGATCAGCGAGCTCGAGGACGAGCGGCGCTGGGCGCGGCTGCGCGAGGGTGCTCTCTGGGCGATTCTGGCGCACATCGCAATCCTTTTGGTGCTGTTTCTGCTGCCCAGGTACATCACGGTTCCCCCAGTGGTGGACAGGACATCGAAGCTCGACAAGGACGAGTTCACGTACATGGACTCGCCGCAATGGAAGCCGAAGCCCCCGCCGAAGCCGCTGGCAGAGCAGCCGCGGATCGACCGCAAGACGCTGGACGAGATGAAGCGGCAGACGCCGCCAGCTCCGGTCGCGCAGCAGCCACAGCCGCAGCCCCCGGTGCAGCAGAGTACGCCTGCGCCGGCTCCGCAGCCCCCGCCACCGCAGACTTCGCAGCAATCGCAGCTTGAGGCGCCGCGTCCGGCGGCCGTGCCCGCTCGGCCCAACTTTGCCATGAACTCCGGCAACCCCGCCGACCAGCTTCGCGATGCGATGAGAGGCGCCGCACGCGAGCACGGCTCCGGCGATACAGGCAACCTCGGCGCCGACAGGCTGGCAAGGCATCCCGGCGCTGGCACGGGCGGCGTACAGGTCCTCTCGGACACGCAGGGGGTCGACTTCAAGAATTGGCTGCAACGCTGGCACTGGGAGACGGAGCACACCTGGGACCCGCTGATTCCCGACGAGGTTAACCCGCCCATCTACAAGTCCGGCATGGTCGCCATCCGCTTCAAGGTGCTGCCCAATGGCCGGCTGATGGATGGGAGCCTGGTGCTCGAAGGCCGCTCCGGCGACGTGGCTCTGGACAGGGCCGCCTGGGGCGCGTTGACCGGCTCGAACTACCCGCCGCTGCCGAGGGAGTTCCACGGCCCGTATCTCGAACTGCGCGCGTATTTCCTCTACAACATGGAACCGCCGAAGTAGCGATGGACCGAGCCGCCATCATAGGCAGCGTAACTCTCTAAGGATCTGTCCAAAATCTCGGATTCCTATGAAGAGTAAGGGCTTCAGCCCCCACATAGACCCCGCAAAACGAGATGGGCTTTACAGCCTGCGGAAAAACTCCTACGGGCGGTAGGCCGGGGATTTATCCCCGGTATAAGCACAATGGAATGAATAGGGCTTTAGCCCCTGAGGTATGCTTTTCGGGCCTTTCCTCCAGAATCAGGCCTTTTTCCGCAGCCTGTTTAGCCATCGAGGGACGTTCTTTTGTCTTGGTTCCGATGGCTTTTCAGAATCTCTGGACAGGCTATAAGAATGGATCAAAGAAAAAGCCCAAGCATCGAAGGTCAATGCTTGGGCTTTTTCTTTTACTGAATCTTCCGGCCAGGCCATCAACTACCCATTCAACAAATCCTGCAGCTTGTTGAGCGTCCGGTGCAGGTCCTTGTCGGTGCGGCGCAGCTCGTCGATCTTGCCGATCGAGTGCATCACGGTGGTGTGGTGCTTGTTGCCGAACTGGCGGCCGATCTCGGGCAGGCTGGCTTCAGTCATCTGCTTGGCCAGGTACATGGCGATCTGGCGCGGCACAACCACGTTGCGCGAGTTGTTCTTCTGCTTCAGGTCGCTGACCCGCATGCCAAAATTTTCCGCGACTGCGCGCTGAATGGCCTCGATGGTGATCTTGCGCACCTGCATGTCGATGAACTGCTTCAGGCACTGCTGCGTAGTGGCGAGCGTGATCTCCATGTGGTTGTGATGGCACCATGCTATAAGCCGCACCAGCGCGCCTTCCAGCTCGCGCACGTTGGTGCGCACGTTGGAGGCAACAAACAGCGCCACGTCAGTGGGCAACTGCACCTGCTCGCTCTCTGCCTTCTTCAGCAGGATGGCCACCTTGGTTTCAAGATCGGGCGGCTGAATGTCCGCGATCAGTCCCCACTCGAAACGCGAACGCAGGCGGTCTTCAATCTCGGCCAGTTCCTTGGGCGGACGGTCCGAGGCGATGACGATCTGCTTCATGCTTTCGTGGAGCGCGTTGAAGGTGTGGAAGAACTCCTCCTGCGTGCGCTCCTTCTGGGCGATGAACTGGATGTCGTCGATCAAGAGAACATCCACGGTGCGGAAGCGATCACGGAAACTCGTCATGCGGTCGTTGCGCAGCGAGGTGATCATCTCGTTGGTGAACTTCTCCGCCGAGACGTAGCAGATGCTTGCCGAAGGCTGGCGGCGCTTCACTTCGTGGCCAATGGCGTGCATCAGGTGCGTCTTGCCCATGCCGACGCCGCCATACAGAAATAGCGGATTGTAGGCGCGCGAAGGGCGCTCGGCAACAGCAAGCGAAGCCGCGCGGGCAAACTGGTTGCCGTTGCCGATGACGAAATTGTCAAAGGTGTAGCGCGAGTTGAGCTGCGCGGCCGTAGACCAGTCGAAGCGTCCCTGCTCGGGCGTGCGCGCCGGAGCAGGCGGCGCCGTGGGCGCGTGGGCCGGCACCGGACCAAACCCGCCATCTTTGCGCTGCGGCGGAATCGAGGGATCTTCTTCGGCCGTGACAAAACTCACGTCATCGAACTCGAGCGACTGCAGATCGATTGCTTCCTGAATCAGGTCGCCGTACTTGTCGCCGATATGCTGAAACTCCGGCGAAGGCACGCGCACGTAGAGCGTGCGGCCCGTGGAATGGCTGTAGCGCGTGGGCTTGAGCCATGTTTCGAATGACTGGCGAATCACCTTTTTCTCTAGCGCAGAGAGAATCTGGAGCCAGGGGTTGAGTGCGGATGTGGGAGAAGTCGCAAATGCCATCGTACAATTCCTTGCCTGAGCCGCCTGCGGAACAGTGGATCGGTTTAATTTAGTTGATTCTGGCAACGGGTCCGCGAGGGCGGAAAACGATCGCATTCCGTCATACTGCCGATTACCGATTACCTGATTGCCGCTGGTCTGCCCCTGGGAAATATACCGTTGGGGCGCTGAACTGAAACCCGTTCCGTAGAGGCGCTGAAAACTTTCCTGAACGGTCCCGATAGTAGCACATTTGGAGGTCGTTGCAATCACTCTTTAACAGAACTTTTCGGCCGTGCGAATGAGTTGCACCATGGATGGTGAAACTCTGCATCAATGTGGCCTGGGCTGAAGTTTCAGATTACAAGCACCTTTCTTTTCGATGTCGCATTGCGCGACATTGGCACCATTGCCCGCGCGCCAAACCTGCTGGGGTTTTCTCTTCTGAACTCCGCGGCCGTTCGCGCGCTGGATTCCTGGCCCAGCTTGCGGTATACTCGGAATTGCTGTCAAAGCGCAGATTCTTTAGAGGAAACAGGAGCGCATTTCCATGCCCAAGCGCACATTTCAACCCAACCGCCGCCACCGTGTGAAAACACACGGGTTCCGCGCGCGCATGAAGACCAAGTCCGGCGCTGCTGTATTGAGCCGTCGCCGTGCCATTGGCCGCAAGCGCGTTGCAGTGAGCGCCGGCTTCCGCGACTAAAGCATTGTCGGAATTTCCGTTGACCGAAGACATGCATTCAAGGTGGCTTTTCATCAAAAAAAGCCACCTTTCCATGCATTCAAAATGTCTATACTGATTCCGAAAATGCTCTAACCCTTCCCCGCCGCCCAGCTCGCCCTTCCCGTTTTTTTTGATCCGGAATGCGCTGCACGTTGCGGTCGTTCCGGTTCGAGCCTTAGCTGGCAACACCATGAAATCCCCAATCGAGATTGCCGGGCTTGCCGAGCCTGCCACGCGCCAATCGATGACGGGCGTGCGCCTGCGCAAACACGCGGACTATCAGCGTGCCTACGCGGCAGCGCGCAAGCGGCAATCCGCCTCGATGAGCTGGTTTCTGGCGCCGCAATCGCCTGAAGATCCCGGCGCCACGGGGCCGCGCGTCGGCCTCACCGCCGGCAAGGTAATGGGCAAGGCGCACGAGCGCAACCGCCTCAAGCGGCGCATGCGCGAGGCACTGCGCCGTCATGTCGACATGTTGCCTAGGGGCTTCGACCTGATCTTCCATCCCCGGCGCGGCGTGCTCACCATCGAATTTGCGAAACTTGAAGCCGAGATTGTGCGTATCCTCGAACAGGCAAAAACCGAAGCTGCACGCAGCGCGCAAAAGTCGGCGCCGCAGTCCGCTTCCGCAACAATTGCCGCCAAGACCGCCCTATGACGCGTCTTCTGCTCGCCCTGCTCGCCTTCTATCAACGCTGGCTCTCGCCTGCGCTGCATTCGCTGGGCACAGGCGGGTGCCGTTACCTGCCCACATGCTCGGAATATGCCATTGTGGCTATCTCCACGCATGGCCCGCTGCGCGGCACTGGCCTCGCCATCTGGAGGCTGCTGCGCTGCCACCCGTTTACCCGTGGAGGTCTCGATCCCGTTCCGCCAGTTGCCCAGCCGAGACCTTTTCGCCACGAACCATTACCATAGAAAGAGCGGCGGCCCGACGGCGGCCCTTTTGAACTGACAGGACGTATCCTTTGCCCGAAATTCAGAATCCCAATCTTCAGACGCAGGGTCCCGGCGGCGGCAGCGGCGGGGGCGATATGCGCTCGACCATCGCCTTCACACTGCTGATTCTGGCCGTACTTCTCGGCTACCAGTACTTCGCCAAGCCCACGCCGCCCCCCGCCAGCCAGACGCAACCGCAACCGGCGGCACAGCAAGCCGGGCAACCGTCTGCATCGACGCCCGCGCAATTGCCTGCCGCCTCCGCACAGGCCGTGGAGGCAACGCCGGCAGTCGGCGCCGCCATCGAGTCCGACATCACGGTCGAGAACGCGGTCTACAAGATCGTCTTCACCAATCGCGGCGCGCGGGTGAAGCACTGGATTCTGAAGCAGTATGTCGACACCGAGGGCAAGCCGCTCGACATGGTGCAGCCCCAGGCCTCCGAGCGCTTCGGCTATCCGCTCTCGCTATTCACCTACGAGCCGCAGCTCACCGCCCAGTTGAATAACGCTCTGTACCAGGTCACAGTGGAAGGCGCGCAGCCTTCGTCGACCGGCCTTGTGCAAGCCCCGAACGCGGTGACCTATCGCTACGCCATCAACGGACTGGACGTGGTGAAGACCTTCCGGTTCGATTCCAGCTTTGTGGTCGGCATCGAGACCTCGGTCAAGCGCAACGGCTTGCCGGTGCGCGCGCTGGTCCAGTGGCCAGCGGGTCTCGGCGACATGGAAGAGTTTCTGCCTTCATCGACAACCCGCTCGCAGGTGCGCACCTCGGCCGCTTCGCAATTCGCGTGGTCGCTCAGCGGCAAAGAAGATTCCGTCGCCCCCAAGAAGGTCAGCAACAACGCCTCATTCGACTTGCCATACAGCTACGCGGCTGTCATGGATCTTTACTTTGCCGCGGCCTTCCTGCCCGAAAACCCTGAGCGGACCACGGTGGTCACGCTGCACAATGCTCTCGACGTGCCCGGCAACCTGAGCGATCCCACCAGTCAGAAGACTCCGGCGGACGTGCTCGGCCTGGCGGTAGGCGACACCAGCGGAACAACGCGCCTGCGCCTCTTTGCCGGCCCCAAGGCGACGGATACTCTGGCATCCATTCATGCCATCGGATCGGACGGCAAGGCGACCGGCCAATCGCTCGAGCCGCTCATCCAGTTCGGCTGGATGACGATCATCGCCAAGCCGCTCTACATCATCCTGCGCCTCATGGTTCTGCACGGCATCGGCAACTGGGGCTGGGCCATCATCATCTTCACGGTGATCTTCAGCCTGGTGCTGCTGCCAACGCGCTTCATGATGATGAAGTCCTCGCTGAAGATGATGCGCATTCAGCCCAAGGTCGACGCCATCAAGAAGCGTTACGCCCATCTCAAAGTGAACGACCCCAAACGGTCCGAGATGAATACCGAGATGATGACGCTCTACAAAACCGAGGGCGTCAACATGTACGGCGGTTGCCTGCCGCTGATCTTGCAGATGCCGCTGTTCTTCGCCTACTTCCGCGTGTTGCAGAACGCGGTCGAGCTGCGCCAGGCGCACTGGTACTGGCTTACCGACCTGTCCAACCCCGACCCCATCCACATTCTGCCCATCCTCATCATCCTCACCATGTTCTTCACGCAGTACATCACCCCGTCGCCCGGCATGGACCCGGCGCAGCGCCGCATGATGGCCTTCATGATGCCAATCTTCTTCGGCTTCATGCTCTGGCACTACGCCTCGGGCCTGGCGCTCTACTGGGGCACCAGCAACATCATCAACCTGGGAATACAGATCGGCATCAACCAGTCGCACATTGGCAAGGAGATGCACGAGATCGCCGCCAAGCGAGCACTGAAAAAAGCCGGCATCAACCCGAAGACCATCCAGGGCCGCAAATAATTGTGACTGTCGGGACGGGCACCTCATTTTCGACCACGAACGCTACGACTTGGCTTTCGCAATCCAGTGTTGTACGTCCATTGGTACAAGGCTACGGAAAACTCTTTCTTTTAGTGGTCTGAGCCGGTATAGTTCCGTGAAGAAAGGTTCGTTCAGGACTTTGATATGAGCAGCGACTTCTCAACGAGTGATTGGCCTTCCCGGCGCTTGCCGGAGTACCGTAGGCCCCCTGTCATTGAGACGGCATTGGCAATAGAGTTCGCGCCCATTAAGGGATGGAACATCGTTCAATATGGCTCACTTTGGGAATGCTTCAAATCTCGCTATCCAAAGGTGGAGGTGTATCCAGCCCCTCAGGAAGTCCTTACAAGACCAGAACTAGACTTGGCAAATCCTCCTATCCGATGCTTTTTCATTGGCTCAGGAGATAACCAACTGGTGCAAATTCGGGCTGGCGCATTCGTGAGAGGCTGGCGAGCAAACCAAAGTGATCAGGAATACCCCAGGTACAAGAGCATTCGCCCCTCATTCGAGGAGGATTTGAATTTGTTTCTTGGCTTCTTACAGCAAAATGGCTGTGAGAGTCCGGAGATTTGGAAATGCGAAGTTACTTATGTGAACCATTTCTTACGCGGAAGAGAATGGCACACGGCGTCTGAAGCTTACAAAATCTTCCCGTCACTCGCTAAACCGATTGAATCGGAAGTTCTCTCCAGTCTCCAGGGGGTCTTCTTTGCAGGAATCTATACGCTTCCTGGCGAGGTTGGCCAAATCCAATTCCAGCTGCAGCCTGGAGTGCGCAGCGACGGACAAGAGATCTTTCAACTCACAATCACGGCCTTCGGAAAGCCTAAGGGCAATAGCATCGCCCAGATTCTAGACTGGATCGATCTGGGTCATTTTGCCGTTGTACAAGGTTTTACCGACTTCACCGCACCGATTATCCAAGAATCTATTTGGGAGCGAACATGGCCACTTTAGCATCGACATTGACTTTTCCCGAAGTCGTTGGACATTACAAGCCAATCCGACCTGTCAACGTCTTATTTAAGTCAAATTGGGGAAACACCGTCTCCCTCGATGGGCCCTCTTGGAGAATAGTTGCTTTCTTCGCAATTGCAGATCTGGAGAACCGGGAACCCAAGGTTGTTCCCGGACTTGGCGAACTAGCAGCGTCCAAAAGGGCTGCAGATTCTCTGCGTGCATACCTTCTTCCTATTAACGAGTCGTCGCTGCCATTTCCGAGGATCGTGCCGGCTACGGGAGGAGCAATTCTCCTTGTATGGAGTAGCGGAGATCGGTCTCTTGAGATTGCCTCCTTCCCGGACGGAGAGATCGTTCTTGAAGCTCTCGATCATGGCGTCCTTAACGAGGAACTATCTGAAAAGGGACTGAACCACGCGATTGGATGGCTCATCCGAGGCTAAGCAGCCCCCATTTGGAAAGAATTATGGCGCCGTGGGACGATGTTTCAATTCCGAACGATTCGACTCTAGCCAGGGGAGTTCGGACGCCCGAATGGATGACTGTTGAGAACGGTAAGGAGAGACTAAATTCAGCTTGCTTCCTTGACGGCGTAAATTATGAGACTTCGTGTTTCGTCCTGGAAGAGGTGGGTGGGATAGATGGGTTTTGCGCGGATATTCTGCCAACACTCGAAGCGAAGCTGGGCAACAAGCTCCGCTTTGCCACCATTACGGTCAACACTGTGCGTTCAACCGGCCTATGGGTATATCGCAAACCTGAAGAATTTGATGGAAACTCGGCGCATGTTGTCGTCTGTGCGTCAAGAGATATGTCAAAAAGCCAATACAAGAAGAGGGTACGAGAGCTAGCGGGACTGGCAACATTGCAGCCCTAAGATATTTTGTGGGTCCATCGCCCCTATGGCTATAACGTTTACTTTGCGGGCGGCAACGCGCCTCTCGATGCAATCGGCTCCATTGGTGTATCTTCCTACCGTATGGCATCTTCTAACAGCGTTCCGCATCCCGCGCCCGAAGCAGAAGAGGTTTACCGCCGCTGGCTCCAGTTTCTGGACGACGAACTCATTCGCCACAGTTCTCCTGAACGCCGATCGGAGATTGTGCGCGACCAGCTTCACCAGCTCTATCTCGGCCGTCCGCACGGAACCAAAACCGTCGTCACGCTGACCTCGGAGCTGCCCGGCACCATCCTTGCGCTCTCGCTCGACCCCGCCAATGTAACTCTGGAAGCGGAGTACTTTGCCGACACCGACCGCGAGCGCTATGCCCAACGCAAACCGCTGCTCTGGTTCTGGAAGATGTTCGACCGTTCGCCCATCGGCCTGAACCATTGGCTGGGCCTGCGTTTCCGCTGCATGTTGGGCCGCCACATCTTCGAACACCTGGGCGCCGGCGTCAAGATCTACCACGGCGTCGATCTCACCTTCGGCTACAACCTGTCCATCGGCGACGGAGTCACTATCCGCCAGGGCGCGCTGCTCAACGACCGTGGTGGACTCACCATCGGCAAAGGCGCCGTGATCGGCTCCTTCTCGCGAATCTTCTCGCACTCTCACGATACGGAGGATTATGAGAAGGTCACGCTGCTGCCGACCGTCATCGGCCCACGCGCGCGCATCGCCAGCCACGCCATCGTACTCGCCGGGCACAACGTAGCAGAAGGCGAAGCGGTAGGCGTGTTCCCCGCAAGCGGCATGTAGAGGCCATCGGCGCCCTCATGCTACTCTGAGTTTTCCAGCCTGTGGAGTGTTCGTTTGCTAGATACCCGTTTTCTTATTGCTGTCTTCGAGTTCGTTTTGCTGCTGTTTTCTCTCAGCTTTCATGAGTGCGCACACGCATGGATGGCCTCGCGCCTCGGCGACCAGACCGCACGCCTCGAAGGCCGCGTAACGCTCAATCCCATGTACCACGTGGACCCAATCGGATCGCTGCTGTTTCCCGCACTGATCATCTTCGGACCCTTCATCGGATTCAGCTTCTTCAGCGGATTCCTTGTTGGCTGGGCCAAGCCCACTCCGGTGATAACGCGCAACTTCCGCAAAATTGTGCGCGACGACAATCTGACCACGCTGGCCGGACCCGTCTCGAACATTGTGCTGGTCTTGGCAGCCTTTTGTGTCCTGGCAATTATGGCCGTCGCAATGCCCGATGGCCGGCTTATCGTGCAGACCTCGTTCATTGCGGCTCTTAGCCCGGCAAGCCCCATCCCTGTGCAACCAGTCGCGTTGCTGTGCAGCCTGGCGATTCTCATCAACCTCTCGCTCTTCTTCTTCAACCTGCTCCCGATACCGCCGCTGGACGGCAGCCGCGTATTGCGCAACCTGCTGCCTTATAACGCCGTTCAGGCCTACGATCGCATTCCCATCTGGGTCAGCTACATGATCATGATTTTTGTGGGCGGCTACATCATGATGCTGCTGCTGCGTCCATCGCTCGAGCTGGTCTACACCGCGCTTATCCACATCTAGAAGGCCCATCCGCTCGAGCGCCGGTTTGCTTCCCGCTACAATGGAATAAGCCCTTTTGAGCAATTTCTCTTAAAGACGGCGGCGTTCACCCGGCGCCTCCCTGGAATCGAAGATCAAGATGCCTGAACCCGCAACCTCCGCTCTCCGTCCCCGCGTGCTCAGTGGCATGCGCCCCACCGGCAAGCTCCACCTGGGCAACTACATGGGCGCCCTGGCCAACTGGGTCAAGCTGCAAAACGATTACGATTGCTACTTCTTCATCGCCGACCTTCATGCGCTGACCACCGACTACGCCGACACCTCCGGCATCGCGCCCAACACGCTTGATGTGGCGCTGGACTTTCTTGGCGCGGGCCTCGATCCTGCGCGGTCGACCATCTTTGTGCAGAGCAAGGTGAAACAGCACTTTGAACTGCCTTTATACCTGGGCATGATTACGCCGCTCGGCTGGCTTGAGCGCGTGCCCACCTACAAAGAAATGCAGGACAACCTGGCGACCAAAGATCTGACCACGTACGGTTTTCTGGGCTACCCGGTTCTGATGGCCGCCGACATCCTGCTCTACCAGCCGCAGTTTGTGCCCGTGGGACAGGATCAGCAGGCGCATGTCGAAATCACGCGCGAGATTGCGCGGCGTTTCAACCAGTTCTACAAGCTCGGAGATCAAGAAGTCCTTCCCGAACCGAAGGTGTTGCTGACGCCTTCGCCAAAACTGCCCGGCACCGACGGCCGCAAGATGTCCAAGAGCTACGGCAACACCATCCAGATGACTGATCCGGAGCCAGAGGTACGCAAGAAGCTCAAGACCATGGTGACGGACCCGGCCCGCGTTCGCCGCACCGATAAAGGCGATCCGGACAAGTGTCCGGTCGGCGATCTGCACAAAGTGTTTTCGACGCCGGAGACGCTGGCGAAAGTCTATGACGGTTGCCGATCCGCCGGGATTGGCTGCATCGAGTGCAAGGGTTGGGTCGCCGATGCGCTGGTCCAAATACTGCAACCGATCCAGGAGCGCCGGGCCAGCTACACCGAGCCTCAGGTAAAAGAGATACTGAACGTCGGCTCGCTCCGCGCCAGCGCCCGTGCCGAGCAGACCATGGAACAAGTACGCGCGGCAATGCGGTTGAAGTGATTGACTTAGAACCAGCCGGTGAATAGGTCCTGAGCCGCCGGGGGAACGCAGATGGAAGAAAAGACAGTCCCGTGGTGGCGAAGGGCCTTGAATTTCGCGCTCGGCGGCATTCGCTCCGGATTCGGGCTTTTCTCGCGGCACGCAAAAGATAAGGCTACAGAGGAACCGGAGAACTTTGCCGGGCAGGAAGAAAATCCAGATAAAGAAGCAGAATTGACCCAAGATTCCCCCAAGTTGGAAGTGATTATGGAAGCGGCAAACGAGGCAGAGGCCGCCTCTACGCCTATCCTCGCGCCTGAGATCGAGGCTGTTGCTGAGCCGGTAGACGCTCTCGCTGCGAGCGGCGCTGCCGATGTGAGCACCGCTGCTATCGAGAGCATAGCCGCGGCTGTTGAGCCAATCGCCGAGTCCGCTCCGGAACTCGCTGCAACGCCTGAATCTGCGAACGAGCCGGATAACGAAGCAGCAGTGGAAACAGCAGTCGAGCCAGAACTTGAAGCAGAACCAGAGTTGGAAGCAGTACCCGAAACAGAATCAAAAACGGAAGAAGCGCCTGAGGCTGAGCTGGCTGCGGTGATTGCACCCGATCCTCAACCAGAACCGGAAGTGGAAGCGGCCGTCGAAGCTGTTCCCGTAAACGAGCCGGTTGCCCAGGTCGAGCCCGAACAGACCGTCGAAAAGTCTCCCGCGCCAATCCAAGCGCCCATAGAGCCCGCCGCCGAAGCGGAGATTGTCGAAGACGCAGGGCAATCGCAAGAAAGAATTTTGTTGATGCAACGGGTTCCAATTTCCCGCGCCGGAGGCGCAAAGTTCGTTAGCCCCGCGCTTCAGCGTGGGGTTTGGGACCGCAATGTGCCACAAAGCCCCGTAGGGGCGCTGCCAATACACGGACAATCGGCAACCATTTGCTGTTCATGCGATTGCCCTGTCGAAGACGCAGTCGGCGCACCTGAAATCGAGGCTGTTTCTTCGCCTGGAATCGCTAACGAAGCGCCACCCGAGCCTGAAGCCATCGATGAGCCCCGCGCCGAGGAACCGTCTGAGGCACTCGCGCCTGTTGAGGCAGCTGCGGAAGTAGAGCCGGCGCCCGAGCCAGTCGAGGAGATAAGCGAACCAGCGGATCAATTGATTGAGGCCGACGCCAAGCCAGAGTCAGAAGTTGATGCCGAACCAGAAGCTATCGCCGAACCAACCGCAGTTGAGGAACCCGCTTCCACCGAAACTCCGGCCGAGGAACCTTCTGTCCCGCACGAATTGGCCCCAGAAACGGCCACTGCATCTGTAGAATCGATGGAGCCTGCGCTGGAAGACGCGCCCAAGTGGACGACTGGGCAACCCGCCGCTGCGGAAGATGAATCTGTTAGCAATGAAGCGCCTGCGGCTGAGGCCGAGCTGAACATTGAGCAGCTCGCCGAACAGGAACCTGAGCCCGCCATCTCGCCTAAGGAACTTATGGAGCCAACCCCAGAGCAAACATCGGAGCCAGAAGAGGTGAGCGCAGCCACGCCCATTGAAGACGCGGCGAGCGAACCTGTTTCTGCGTCTGTACTGCCCGCGCCTGCTGCCGAGGAATTGGCGACCGAGGCTGTCGTGGAGCCTGCGTCTGAGATTGCAGAGACAATCAGCCCGATCGAAGAGCCTGCCGAAGTTCAAGCCGAGCAGTCTTGCGTCGAGCCTGAGGCTGAGGCAGCCCTCGAGCCCATGGCCGAACCAGCCTCTGAGCCCGTAGCCGCCGCCGAACCATCCGCGGCCCCAGCCCCCGACGAGCCAGGCGAACCAACCCTGGAGCCTGTTGCAGCCCAGCACCCCGCCAAGCCCTTTATCAAGCTCGAAACCCGTGACAACGAAGCCGATCTGTCCCCGTTCTCCGTCGTTGTCTCCCAGGTGTACGATGGACCGCTCGACCTGCTGCTCGACCTGATCCGCAAGCAGGACATCGACGTCTACGACATCCCCATTGCGCGGATTACGGCGCAGTTCCTGGCCTATGTAAACCAACTCAAGGCCACCGACGTGGATGTTGCCGGCGAGTTCATTTACATGGCGTCTCTGCTGATCCACATCAAAAGCAAGATGCTGTTGCCGCGCGCCCCCACCGGCCCTGATGAAGCCCCCGAAGATCCGCGCCGCGAGCTGGTCGAGCGGCTGCTCGAACACGAGCGCTTCAAAAACGCCGCCCAGATGCTGCAACAGAAGCAGATGCTCGAAGCCGCCTCCTGGACCAATCCAGGGATACGTGAGTTTCAAGACGACGCCGGCGCCGAGCCGGAGATTGCCGCCGATACGGTCGACCTGGTCCGCATCTTCCGCGACATTATCGAGCGCGCCCGCAACCGCCCCGTCATCAATCTGCAGGAAGACTCGGTTACCGTGGGTCAGATGATCCAGTTCCTCTCCCGCCGTCTGACCATGGAAGACAAGCCCATCGCGCTGCGCCGCCTGCTCAGCCACACCAAGTCGGAGCGCGCCCTGATCGCCATGTTCCTGGCGCTGCTGGAACTGGTGCGTCTCCAGGCCATCCTGCTCCGCCAGGACCTCGCCTTCAGCGAGATCTTCATCAAAAAGCACACCGGCTTCGAAAGCGTGATGAACGATGGGCTGGCCAATGCACACGACGACTGGAAGTAATTTAGTTATAACTTTAGTTAATACTCCTGCTATGCTGTCCAGCAGGGGGTTCCAATGCCAACAACTGCAAAAATCATCTCTGTGGGTAACTCCGCCGGGGTCATTCTGCCCAAGGAGACCATGGCCCGGCTGAATGTGAAAAAGGGCGACATGCTCTATATCACCGACGGCCCCCACGGTATTCAGCTGGTGCCATTCGATCAGGATTTCGCCACACAGATGGAAGCAGCGCGTCAGATCATGCGTGAAAACCGCGACGTGCTCCAGAGACTTGCAGAGTGAGTCAGCCCGTCTGGATCAACAAAAATGCGGTCATATCCATGCATTTGGAAGCACTTACGTACCACGGTGGTGCTGAGGGCATTCGCGACTTGGGACTCCTGGAGTCCGCACTTGCACGTCCTGAAAACCTGTTTGCTTACTCGGAGCAGACGCCCTCACTCGCTCGGCTTGCGGCCTCTTATGCCAAGGGTATAGTTGCCAATCATCCGTTTGTAGACGGCAACAAGCGCACTGCTTTCATCGTCTCCGCAACATTCCTGCTCTTGAACGGGCTGAAGCTCACCTCCCCAAAGGAGGACCGCGTGCTCACCTTCTGGAGCCTTGCTGATGGCTCACTCAGTGAAGAACAGCTAGCTGAGTGGTTTGAGCGCTCTACGGCGCCACGCTAACCTGCCCCCGTCCCTTCTTTTCCACCGGACCACCATGGCTAGTTTCGTCTAACCCCCGCTATCCGGTGTAGAATCAAGTTTAGCCCGGCACCGGCTCCCAAATCGCCGGGTAAACAATCGTGAACTGATGCGATTGTTGGGGTTTTATGGACGCTTTCTTAGCCGACTCTTCACACACCTGCAACAAGCAATCCCCTTTCTATTCCCTTTTCACCCCCGTAGTTCAGCTTCAATCCTGGAGGCCCAGGCGTACCCGGAATGCTTCCGGACGCCGTGGTGATTTCTGATGGCTGACCTCGCGACGGTAGTTGAAGTAATGCCTGCGGGCCAATCTCTGCTTGACCGCAGAATGAAGAAATCGTCAAGCCGGATGGGCGTTGTCGCATTTCTTCTGGCGCTGGCATGCGGCCTGGCCTATATCGCGTTTCACGTCGCAAAAGATCTCAACAATGTCACCATCACCAGCATCTGGCCTTATCTGCTGCTGGCTCTGGCGCTGCTCATCGCCCTCGGCTTCGAGTTTGTGAATGGTTTCCACGACACCGCCAACGCAGTGGCTACCGTCATTTACACCCACTCGCTGGAGCCGAACATCGCCGTCGTGTGGTCCGGCATCTGCAACCTCGCCGGCGTGTTGTTTTCTACCGGCACCGTCGCTTTTGCGGTCATCACCCTGCTGCCCGTCGAACTCATTCTTCAGGTCAGTTCCGGCGCGGGATTCGCCATGGTTTTTGCGCTGCTGATTGCCGCCATCCTGTGGAACCTGGGCACTTGGTGGTTCGGGCTGCCTGCCTCCAGTTCGCACACCATGGTCGGCTCCATCATCGGCGTAGGCCTCGCCAACCAGCTTCTCTCTCTGCATAGTGGCACCTCGGGACTGGACTGGCAGCAGGTCATCAAGGTTTTGAAGGCCCTGCTCATCTCGCCGCTGTTGGGCTTTGCCCTGGCCGGTCTTTTGCTCCTCATTTCAAAACGGCTCATCAAATGCCCCGCGCTTTATGAGGCGCCGAAGAACAATCAACCGCCCCCATTCCCCATCCGCGCTTTGATGGTGCTCACCTGCACTGGCGTCAGCTTCTTCCACGGCTCCAACGACGGGCAAAAGGGCATGGGCCTCATCATGCTCATCCTCATCGGCACGGTTCCCACGGCCTACGCTCTCAACCACGCCGTCAGCCCCATGCAGATGCAGGAGTTCATCGCCGCCTCCGAGCAGGCCGGACAAATCCTCAATCGGCACGTGGATGACACCGGCGTCCTCGGCTCCGACCCCCGCGGAGAAGTTACCGCCTATATTCGCACCAAGCAATTGCAACCGGACACGGTTCTGGCGCTCAGCAACCTGGTCGAGAGCGTGAACCGCGAAGTGGTTCTCTACAAGGAGTTCAAGTCGGTCCCGGCGCAGGATCAGACCAACATCCGCAACGACATGTACCTGACCAGCGAGGCGCTCCGCCTGATGGTGAAGAACCACAACCCAGGGTTCACCGCGGGCGAAACCGCCACCCTCAACAACTACAAGAGCAAGCTCGACAAGGCGACGCGGTTCATTCCCGATTGGGTAAAGGTAGCCGTGGCGCTGGCACTTGGCCTGGGCACCATGATCGGATGGAAGCGCGTGGTGGTCACCGTCGGCGAAAAGATTGGCAAAGAGCAACTGACCTATGCCGAGGGCGCCAGCGCCGGACTGATCACCATGGCCACCATCTTTGCCGCCGATCAGTTTGGATTGCCGGTAAGCACCACGCACATCCTCAGTTCCGGAGTGGCCGGCACCATGTCGGCCAACGGCAGCGGCTTGCGCCTGTCCACGGTCCGCAATATCGCCGCCGGCTGGGTGTTCACGCTGCCCGCCGCCGCACTGCTCTCCGGCATACTCTACCTGGTGTTCCGCAACCTGTCCTGACGCATCTCCCCGCGCCTGCGCGATTCTCCTGAGCAACAATCTCTTTTGCGCGGATGCCGCCGGTTGCGCCTCCACAATCTGACACGCTCTCAAGTGCGCCGCGCGCTCAGCCGATAAACGACTTGAGCGGTTCTCCAATTTGCAGAGCGATTCCCGCATCGCACAAGGCGGCTCTTTTGCTGAACAAGCAAGTCCCTGTGCGCAGTGGATCTCTCCCGATCGCACAACGGAGCCGCGATGGGGGAAGCCTCGCATGGCGGCGGAAGCTGAACAGGCAATGGACTTGAACACCGCTCAGCCGGAGCTGAACGGCGAGGCGCGGTATGTCGCCCGCCAGCCGATTCTGGACCTGCGCGGGCGCGTGCACGGATACGACCTGCTCTTCAGGGCCGCTCCCGAAGCAATCTTTCGCAAAGATTCCGAGCTGGCTGCGCAAACCATGCTCGACAACGGGGTGATCTTCGGCCTGGAATGCCTCACCAACGGCCTGCCCGCCTTTATCTCATGCACCGAGCAGATCCTCACCGATGGCTCTGTCTTGGTTCTCACCCCCAGCCTTACCGTTCTGGGAGTATCCACGAGCCTGGAGCCCTCACCCAGGCTCATCGATGCCTGCCGGGCGCTGCGGGTGCGCGGCTTTCGCCTCGCGCTGGACGACTTTACCTGGCGCGACGAGCGCCACCCCCTTCTGGATCAGGCTGACTACATCCGAATCGATTTCCGGTGCTTCGGCGAACAAGAGCGCGAGCAGTTCGTGCGCGGAACTCTCAACTCCGCCATCATGGTCGCGCAGCAGGTCATGACCAAGGAAGATCAGCGCCAGGCCAGCGCCATGGACTTCACCCTCTTCCAGGGCGACTACTTCTGCCGTCCTGTTCTATTGAAGAAGCGCAAAGTGCCCGCCAACCGCATTGCTCACTTTGAGATGGTCCGCGAGCTGTATCACGATCCAATCAACACCCGGAAGGTCAGCGCCCTGGTCCGGCGCGACGCGGCCCTCACCTACCGCCTGCTGCGCCTGGTCAACTCGCCCATCTACGGCATCTACCAGGAAATCCGCTCCATCGAGACGGCCATCACCGTGCTGGGCGAGGCTACCTTTCGCCGCGTCGTGTCGCTGGCCGTACTGAGCGAACTCAACACGGACCAACCGGCGGAGGTTTTGCACATGGCCCTGGTACGCGCCCGCTTCTGCGAACTAGCCGCCCGAAGCTTCGAAGAGGATGCCGAAGAACAATATCTGCTCGGCATGTTGAGCCTCTTGCCGGCCATGCTCGGCGTTCCCATGGAAGAGATTGTCCCCATGCTGCCTTTGCGCGGCCAAGTCTGCGAGGCCCTGGCCGGAGCCATGAACCCCGAGCGCAGGCTGCTTGGATGGCTCGAGTCTCACGAGCGCGGCGACTGGTCGTCCTGCGACCGGATCGTCGTGGCCCACAAGCTGAATCCGGACCAGTTGGTCCAGTGCTACCTGGAGGCCGTTACCTGGGCTGAGCAGCCGCCGACCTCCTGAAACGAGCTGATTCTCACAAATTAGGGCGTTCGGCACCCCCCGGACGCCTTTTTTACGTTCTTCTTGCGTATGAAGCCACTCGGAACGCACGGGGCCGCTCCACTTCCGGTACCATACTTGAGGTACCTCTTGTCGAATGAGCCTTAAAGCAAAGCTGGAAGCCGTTATCTACGCCGCCGAAGAGCCGGTCACGCTGGCCCAACTCGCCCTCCTTTTCACCGCCGACGCGCTGGAGTGGAAGACCGAGCAGCAGGCCGCTGCCGCCGCAAACCCCGAGCTTGCGCCCGGCGAGCCCCTGTCTCCTGAAAATGGAGAGTTTGACTACGCCTCGCTGGAACCAGTGGAAGTTGCGCCGGAATCCGAACCGGAGCAAGCCAGCCCCGAGCAGGCTGAGCAGCCAGAGCCCGCCGCCGTGACTGCCCCGGAACCCGGCGCCGAAGAATCCGACCTCGAACAGTCTGACGGAGAAGATGCAACGCTTGACCAGGCCGGCGGCGAAAGCACCGAGTCCGACTCCGAGGCGGAAGCCGAGACAGCCCAGACCGACGAAGCCACGCTCAAGCGCGAAGCCAAGCAGCGCGACCGCGAGGTCCGCGCCATCCTCCGCCAACTGCTCGACGAGTTGATCGCCGAGTATGCTTCTGACGACCGCGGCGTCGAGATTCGCGAGATTGCCGGCGGCTACCGCATGGCCACCAAGCCTGAGTGCCACGATGCGGTGCGCGTCTTTATCAAGAGTCTGAAACCCGCTCTCAAGCTCTCCCTGCCGGCTCTGGAAACCCTGGCGGTCATCGCCTACAAGCAGCCCGTCACCGCTCCTGAAGTCAACGAGATTCGCGGCGTGGATTCGTCCGGCGTCTTCGGTTCGCTGCTGGCCCGCAAGCTGATCGCCACTGCCGGTCGCAAGCCTGTCATCGGCAGGCCCATCCTCTACAAAACCACCAAAGAGTTCCTGCTGCGCTTCGGCCTGAAGGACGTAACCGAGCTGCCTTCGATGGAAGAGTTCGAAAAGATGGCCGCCATCGAACTGGACGAACCCGAACTGGCCGGGCTGGCAGAGCCCTCCCCGGAAGTCCGGGAAGATTTGAAACTGGAAGAGGACGCGGCACAGGCCGCAGAGCTGGCCGAAACTCCGGAAGACGAAGCAACCACCCCCGAGGACGCGCCTGCCGCGCCTCCACCCACTGAGTAAGCAGAAACAGAGGCATTTCCCCATGGTTATCAAAAAAGCCGCGAAGTCCGTCGCCGCGAAGTCCGTTAAGAAGGCCACGAAAAAGGCCGTGAAAAAAACCGCTCCGAAAACTGAACCAATCGAGCAAGCTTCGGAAGCCACACCCGAAACCGAAGTCCCGGCGGTAATTCCAACACCAGCAATCGAAGATCCCATCGGCGACACCACCGACGGCGAAGCCAAAACTCTGCTCTCGGAAGAAACTCCGGCTGAAGTCGAAGCGGAAACCACGGCTGAAGAGAGTGCCGACGCCGAGTCGGAAGACGATGCGGCCGACGACACGGAAACCGATGCAACCGACGACAGCGAAAGTGACGCCAAAGAAAGCGAAGAAGACGACGAATTCACGCCCGCGCCGCGCCCGCCCGCCAAGCTCGAACGCCTGCAAAAGATTTTGTCGAAGGCCGGCGTAGCCAGCCGCCGCAAGGCCGAGGAGATGATCGAGCAGGGCCGCGTGCAGGTCAACGGCACGGTGATTACCGAGCTGGGCACCAAGGCCGATGCGGGCCGCGACCACATCCGCGTCGACGGCAAGCTGCTCCACGGCGCCGAGCGCCTGCGCTACTTTGTTCTCAACAAGCCCAAGGGCTTTGTCACCACGGTCAAGGACCCCGAGGGCCGGCCGACCGTGATGCAGTTCTTCGACAAGATGCGCGAGCGCCTTTACCCGGTCGGCCGCCTGGACTACATGAGCGAAGGCCTGCTGGTAGTCACCAACGACGGCGACCTCGCCAACAAGCTCACCAAGGCCGGATCGGGCGTCGAAAAAACTTATCTGGTCAAGGTTGCCGGACAGCCCACCGAGGCCGAGCTTGAGCTTCTGCGCGCCGGCGTCTCCATCGAGCGCGGCAAGCCCGGCTCGCCCCAGGTGCGCACCTCCCCGGCCCGCATTCGCCAGGTCCGCCAGGGCGACAACCCCTGGTACGAAGTGGTCCTCATCGAAGGCCGCAACCGCGAACTGCGCAAAATGTTTGTGGCCGTCGGGCATTTCGTCGAGAAGATTCGCCGCGTCGGCTACGGCCCGCTGGTCCTCGATCAGGAACCCGGCAACATGCGCGAACTGCAGCCGGAAGAGTTGGCTGCGCTGCGCCTGGCCTCCGAAGGCAAGCTGCGCACACCCAAGTCCAAGGATGTCCGCCGCCGCAATCTGGCCGACTCCCTGCCCACCGTGCAGCCCAAGCCCAGCCGCCACCATTCCGGCAAAACCTTCGATCCATTTAAGCCGTCGAAGCCCTTTGTGCCCAAGAGCTTTGACGAGGCCCCGGCAAGCGAGTCCGGCGAGCCCGCCGAATTCCGCCCCAAGCCGGCATTTGGCACACGCAAGCCAGGAATGGACAAGCCCTTCCGCTCCGCGCGCCCTGCTGCCGAGGGATTCCGTCCCGCCGGCGCACGCACCGGAGCCGCACCAGGCAAATTCGGCGCGAGAAAGTTCACTCCCTCCGGCTCAGGCCCCGCCCGTCCAGCCTGGAAGAAAGACGACCGCCCCTCACGTCCATCAACGCGCTTTACCCCGGCCCCGGACGGAGAAACCCGCCCCGCCGCACGCAAGCCCTACGCAGACAGGCCCGCAACGCCCCGCACCTACGGCGCAAAACCAGCCGCTGGCCGCCCCTTTACCGGCAAGCCCGCAGGCAAGCCGTTTGCCGCCCGGCCCTCCTCTGACAGACCAGCCACCGACAAGCCCGCGTGGAAAAAACCCGGCAGCGACCGCCCGGTCTTCAAGCGCCCCGCCGCCCCGCCCCGCCGCGAAACGTCCGCTGACGCAGAAGAGTTCGCCCCCATCAAGCCCGGCGGTCTGCGGATCGACCCGGTAGAACCAGGCAGCTACCAGGCCTCCAACCCGCGCAGCAAAGCACCCGCGCGTTACAGCCCTGTCCGTCCCCCGTCTGACCGGCCCGGGACTGGCAAACCCAGCTTCGGCAAGCCTGCTTTCCGCAAGCCCGGTTTCGAGAAACCTGGCTTCGAAAAGCCCCGCTTCGACCGCGAGCGTCCCGGCCGTTCCAGCAGCGGCCCAGCCAGCGGCCGTTCTGAAGGCTTTGTCGGCGCACGCGCACCGCGCCCCGCCGGCAGCCGTCCCTTCACCACCAGCAGCGGCAAGCCCAGGCCGGGCGGCGCACGGCCCAGCAGCAAGCCCTTCAAGCCCGGCAGCTCCAAGCCCCGCCCCGGCGGCTTCTCCAAATCCGGCCCCAAGGGCTCCAGCTTCAAGGGCAAGCCCGGCGGCAAAAAGCGGGGTTAGTTTCGATTTCTCTAGATGAACCCACGCTGGCTCACCCCAAAAGCTCGGGTGCCCCAGGTGCCTCGCTTTTGGGCACCTGGGATTCGACGCACTCAATCTCCACCGTCTATCAGGAGCGAAGCCGGGCGCTTTATGACCGGCGTAGTCGATAGATCTGCGGCTGCCTTTAATCGTCACCGGCATAACAGGCAACGCGATGAGGAAACTTCACCATCGCGTTGCCCCCGCTGACTTGCTGGCTTGCTAACCCCGCACAACGGGGGCTGACTTGCTGTCTTTGTTCCACCCTCTTCTCTTGGATCGTGCAACGCCCACCCGGCAGGAACATCGTTTCTGATAGAGCGCTCAAACGTTCGTATCCCCGGCCAAGGGATCAGCGAGGATAAGCGGCCCAGCCGCTTGCTACGCTGGCCGGGATGAATCGAAATTTTCGCCTTCGATTCTCATTCCCCTGCCGCCCTCGCCCGCGCTAAAATTTATCCGTCAGCCATGTTCAGCCGAGCCGCAACCCGAATCTCCTCCACGCCTTTGCTCCGGCGTTTTCGCCGCGGCAGGCCCGACCGTGGACGGCTCTCTCCCCGCTGAGTAATCTATCCAGTGACTTGCTTTTCCGGCCGCTCCGGGCGCTGTACATTCCGAGCAGCCGGCGGAATCTCCTCGTAACGAGCTTCCGCGCGCGAACCTCCGAGTTTCAAGGTCCATCCGCCGAATCGCGGATAGAAAGGTCTTTTCCCCGATGAACAGCTTCTCCAGCAAGGCCACGCTTACCTCCGGCAAGAGCTCTTATACGATTTATCGCTTGCCCGCGCTCGACGCCCGTGGCTTCAACCTCAGCCGCCTGCCCTTCAGCCTCAAGATTCTGCTGGAAAACCTGCTCCGCCGCGAAGACGGCTCCACCGTCACAGCCGGCGACATCGAGTTCCTCGCCAACTGGGACGCCAAAGCCGAGCCCAGCCGCGAAATTGCCTACATGCCGGCGCGTGTGCTGATGCAGGACTTTACCGGTGTGCCCGCCGTGGTCGATCTGGCCGCCATGCGCGACGCCATCAAGACCCTCGGCGGCGACCCCGAACGCGTCAACCCGCTGGTGCCCGCCGAGTTGGTCATCGACCACTCCGTGCAGGTCGACGAGTACGGCACCGCGGCAGCCTACGGCGCCAACTCGCTGCTCGAGTTCCAGCGCAACCGCGAGCGCTACGCCTTTTTGAAATGGGGCCAGACCGCCTTCCGCAACTTCTCCGCCGTGCCCCCCGGCATGGGCATCTGCCACCAGGTCAATCTCGAGTACCTCGCCCGCGTAGTCTTCACCACAGAGATCGACGGAACCGAGGTCGCGTACCCAGACACCGTAGTCGGCACCGATTCGCACACCACCATGATCAACGGCCTCGGCGTCCTCGGCTGGGGCGTCGGCGGCATCGAGGCCGAGGCCGCCATGCTCGGCCAGCCCGTCTCCATGCTGGTGCCACAAGTGGTCGGCTTCAAGCTGACCGGCAAACTGCGCGAAGGCGCAACAGCCACCGATCTCGTGCTGACCGTAACGCAAGCCCTGCGCAAGCTCGGTGTCGTCGGCAAGTTCGTCGAGTTCTACGGACCCGGCATCGCCGCTCTCCCCTTGGCCGATCGAGCCACCATCAGCAACATGGCGCCTGAGTACGGCGCCACCTGCGGCATCTTCCCTGTCGACGCCGAGACGCTGCGCTACCTGCGCCTCACCGGCCGCAGCGAAGAGCAGATCGCCCTCGTCGAGGCCTACTACAAGGAGCAAGGCCTCTTCCACACCTCCGGCTCGCCCGAGGCTGAATACACGCAGACCTTGGAGCTGGACCTTGGCGCGGTCGAGCCGAGCGTGGCCGGACCCAAGCGTCCGCAGGACCGCGTACTTCTGAAAGATGCGGCCGCAAGTTTCGAGCAGCAACTCCCCTCGCTGCTCTCTCCCAATGCCAAGCCTCTAGGCACCCGCACCGCCGCCGCATGGCAGCGCAACGCCGTAACCGACACAGCCATCGCCGAGAAGGCCCCGCTGCACGTGACCACGACCGTGAAGGAACGATTCAACGTCGATCCCGATAAGTATCTCGATCACGGCTCCGTCGTCATCGCGGCTATCACCAGTTGCACCAACACCTCCAATCCTTCCGTCATGATGGCCGCCGGCATCCTCGCCAAAAAAGCCGTCGAAAAGGGCCTCACCGTTCCCCCCTGGGTCAAGACCTCGCTCGCCCCCGGTTCGCGCGTCGTCACCGACTACTACGAAAAAGCCGGCCTCCTGCCCTATCTTGAAAAGCTGCGTTTCAACGTCGTCGGCTACGGCTGCACCACCTGCATCGGCAACTCCGGCCCCCTGCCCGCCGATGTTTCGAAGAGCATCGACGAGCACGGCCTGGTCGCCGTCAGCGTACTCTCGGGCAACCGCAACTTCGAGGGCCGCGTCAATGTGGATGTGCGCGCCAACTACCTGATGAGCCCGCCGCTGGTGGTGGCTTACGCGCTCGCCGGCAGAATCGGCCACAACTTCGAAACCGATCCTCTCGGCACCGACGGCGCGGGAAAGCCCGTCTACCTCAAGGACATCTGGCCCACGCAGGCCGAGGTGGCCGCAGCCATTGAGAAGGGCGTGAGCAGCGAGATCTTCCGCAAGGAATACGCAACCGTTGCGGAAGGCGATGCAAGCTGGCAGGGTCTCAGCTTCCCCACCGGCGACGTCTACCAGTGGGAGCCGGACTCGACCTACATCCGCCAGGCACCTTACTTCGACGGCATCACGAGCACTCCCGCTCCAATCACCGACATCCTTGGCGCGCGCGTACTGGCCGTCCTCGGCGACTCGGTCACCACCGACCACATCTCGCCGGCGGGCAACATCAAGGCCAACGGCCCCGCGGGAAAATATCTTGCGGCGCATGGCGTGAAACCCACCGACTTCAACAGCTACGGCTCGCGCCGCGGCAATCATGAAGTGATGGTGCGCGGAACCTTCGCCAACGTACGCCTGCGCAACAAGCTCGCCCCCGGCACCGAAGGCGGTGTCACGCGCCTCTTGCCTGAAGGTGAAGGCATGTCCATCTTCGACGCCAGCGTCAAATACGCCGAGCGCGGCGTGCCGCTGATCATCCTCGCCGGCAAGGAGTACGGCTCCGGCTCTTCCCGCGACTGGGCAGCCAAGGGGCCAAAGCTGCTGGGCGTCCGCGCCGTCATCGCCGAGAGCTTCGAGCGCATCCACCGCTCCAACCTCGTCGGCATGGGCATTCTCTCACTCCAATTCGAACCCGGCCAGACCGCGGAATCCCTCGCCCTCACCGGCGAAGAAGTCTACGACTTCCCCGGCCTGACCGCGCTCCTCAAAGACAAACTCGCCAACGGCCGCACCATCGCCGTGAAAGCCACAGCCTCGGATGGCAAGGCCAAGACCTTCAATGCAATTGTCCGCATCGACACCCCGCAGGAGATCGGCTACTTCGAACACGGCGGCATCCTGCAATACGTGCTGCGGCAGTTGGCGGCGAAGTAACGTAGTTCCAAGAGTCAATGCACGCAACAAAAAAGCCACTCCCGCACGGGAGTGGCCTTTTTGTTGCTTCGATGTATTGCCCTGTCGGCGTTCACCTCATGGAGCTTAACCCTTCGGCGCACTCGACGGCGCAAGTTTCTTCGACGTCTTCTGCTTGGACTTCCGGGCTGAGGATCGCTTGGATTTTGCGGCCCGCTGCGCGGCCTCCAGTTCGCGGGCTGCACTAAAGCGCGCGCCTTCCAGGCGGCTATCGCCCATCACGTGCAGGCGCATGAAGTTCGTCGAGCCGGATTTGGTGCGGGTGCCGGCCACAATCGCGATCACCTCGCGGGGACGGACGTACCCGTACTTCTCCAGCAGGCTTTCGGCGCAATCCACCAGGGCCTCCGTGCTGTTGATCTTGGGGCAGCGAATCGGCGTGGTGCCCCACAGCAGGTTCAGGCGATTGATGGTGATGTCGACCGGGCTGAGCGCAAAGATCGGCGCAGACGGGTGGTACTTTGAAAGCTGGCGGGCCGTCTGCCCCGACTCGGTAAACAACGCGACGCCGCGCAGGTCAAGGTCGTCGGCGGCGTGGGCCGTGGCTTCGCAGATGGTCTCGGCGATGGATAGATGCGCCTGCCGGATGCGCGCTTCGGAGGGGTCCTGGTTCTTGATGTCGCGCTCGGCCTCGGTCACGATGCGGGCCATCATTGAGACGGCTTCCACCGGATACTTGCCAACGGCCGACTCGCCCGAGAGCATCACCGCGTCGGTGCCGTCGTAAACAGCGTTGGCCACATCGGAAACCTCGGCGCGCGTGGGCCGCGGATTCTCGATCATCGACTCCAGCATCTGCGTCGCCGTAATCACGGGTTTGGAGTGCTCGGCGGCGCGGCGGATGATGTGCTTCTGAATGGCGGGAACCATCTCCGGCGGAATTTCAACGCCCAGATCGCCGCGGGCCACCATAATGCCGTCGGCGGCCTCAAGAATCGCGTCGAGGTGCTCGATGGCCTGGGGCTTTTCGAGCTTGGCAATAATCCAGGTTTCAAAGCCGAGCGCGGTCACACGATTGCGCACCAGGCGTACGTCTTCAGCGGTGCGGACAAAGGAGACGGCGACAGCATCGACGCCATTCTTCAGCGCGAATTCCAGATCCTCTGTGTCCTTATCGGTCAGCGAGGGCACGCGCACCGGAATCCCCGGCAGGTTGATGCCTTTGTTTTCGCCTAGCATGCCGCCGTTGACGATATCGCAGGCCACATCGTCTCCATTCACTTCGTGGACACGTAGCTCGATGAGTCCGTCGGAGAGCAGAATGCGCGAGCCTTGCTCGACGTTTTCCGCGAGAGTTTTAAAGGTGGTGCCGACCAGCGAAGCCGTTCCCGGTACCTCGCGCGGGGTAATGGTGATGCGCCCGCCGGCTTTGAGCTGCACCGGCTGGTGATCTTTCAGAGTTGAGGTGCGAATCTTGGGTCCCTGCAGATCTCCCAGAATGCACAGCGGCTTGCGCTCGTCGCGGCTTACCTTGCGGATCAGCTGGATCATTTCCTGCTTCCCCTCGTGAGAGCCGTGGGAAAAGTTCAGGCGAACCACGTCTACACCCGCCCGCACCAGATCGCGGACGACAGATTCTGTGTTTGAGGCCGGTCCCAAAGTGGCAACAATCTTTGCACGGCGTTGAGACGGCGACTCAGTCAAGCTAATACCAGCAAACGACATACGAATGGCTCCAATAAAAAAACGGTTCAGTTGGGGCAAAAGTGCTCTACGGGCTGCGGAAAAACTCCTCCCGGTGAAGGGTACGGGCTTTAGCCCGTACATAAACCCTGCAAAATGAGTTGGGCTTTAGCCCCTGAGGGATGCTTTTCAGGCTCTTCCTTCAAATGAATGCCTTTTTTCGCAGCCTGTCTAGCCAGAAAGCAAACTCAATGGGGAACGACTTCCCTTATTGTACATGGAGGTTTCTCCGCCGTCGTTCATCGTCCTGCAATGAACGGGATGCAATACCGGTTTGGATCCGTTACCGATCTGGTGAATTCGCATCGATCACGCGATCCGCAAATATACGTGCGGATATGTGTTCCTGACGATCGCGATAAAGAACCCCGTTCAGTTCCGCTCCCACCAGCACGCTGAAAGCGGTGATGTAAAGCCAGACCAGGGTGGCGATGCCGGCGCCAAATGAACCATAAAACATGGAATAGTCGGCAACGCTGGTCACATACCAGCCGAAGGCCAGCGTAGTGGGAAACCACAGAAGCGTCCCTGCCACCGCTCCCGGCGCCACCCACAGCCAGTGTTCTTTGCGCTTGGTTCCGAAGTGATAGATAGCCGTGAGTACGGAGACGCTGGTGAGCAATGCCACCGACCAGCGCACCATGCGCCAGAAGAACAGCACAATATGACGCAATTCGTGACCGGCGTTTTCAATCATCCACAACTCGATCTGGTGGCCGAAGACAATCACCAGTGTGGCCACCGAAAGCGGCACCAAGGCGATGGGCACCAGCAGCAGGGCGCGCAGCCGCCGCCCCGTAAAACCCCAATCCTCGTGAGGAATCTGGTAGGCCCGGCGAAAGCCCTCCATCAACGAAAGCATCATCCCGAGGCCGGCAAAGATGCTCAGGCCCGTAGCCGACAAGATCAGTTGGCCGGAGTAGATGCGGCGGCTAAGCACGTAGGACTGCAAGAGGTCCATCGTGTCGGCAGGCAGAAACTGTTCGAAGATGGATCGAATCTCGCCCATCAGCGTGGGCCCCTCCTGCACCTGCGCCAGAAGCGTGGTCAACACCAGCAGGGCGGGAAACAGCATGAGCATCCCCGAGTACGCCGCGGCCTTGGCGGTATTGATCACATCGTGCTCAAGGGCCAGCAAGATCGCTTTTCGATATTTGCGGAAAAAAGGGCTCATGTTCTCACACAAAAGAGTAGAGCATTTGCCGGACTTGCGGCGACAAGTCTTTGTAAATGACCAAATTCGTAAAGTCTCCCACCGGCTTCACCGACCCGCGGGGAATGAAACTGTGCCCCATCCATCGGACGTCTTTGTTTTTGTCCGATGGGTGGGAGTCCATAGAACTTCATGACGACATCGCGTTTTGTTGAACTTGCATTTTTGTTTCTTGTCAGCATTCCGAGAATCTGCCCGATGACTTGATTCCCGGTGAAGAGTACCGGCTCCGGTGAACGGTACAGGCTTCAAAGACTGATGAAAAACTGCTCCCGGTGGAGGGTACGGGCTTTAGCCCATACACAAACCCTGCAAAATGAGTTGGGCTTTACAGGCTGCGGAAAAACTCTGGTTGAGCCGCTGTTTTGAAAGGGCACGGCTTCAGCCGTGCCGCAAACGCAATCAAATCAACGAGGGCTTTAGCCCCTGAGGTATGCTTTTCGGGCCTTTCCTCCAAAATCAGGCCTTTTTCCGCAGCCTGTTTAGCCCCTGCAAATTTCTTTTCCACCCAGAAGCCAAAATCCCCCCTTTTTTCCGCAACCGTACAATGAGTGCATGCGACGCACCTCTTCCCTTCTCCTGGCTGCCACCATCCCACTGGCCGCGTTATTTTCTTCTGCCGTGCTTGCGCAGAATTCGCTGCCCACCGCTTCGCCGGCGGATCGAGTGCTGGCGCAGTCGATTCTGAAGGAACTGATTGAGATCAACACCACGGATACGCCACGGGGCAACGTGACAACGGCAACCGCGGCGATGCGGCAGCGGCTGCTGGATGCGGGGTTTGCGCCCCAGGACGTGCAGTTGCTGGGCCCGGACCCGCGCAAGCAAAACCTCGTGGTCAGGATTCATGCGGCGGGAACGCCTACGGAAAAGCCGGTGCTGTTTCTTTGCCACATGGATGTGGTGGAAGCACTGCGCACGGACTGGACAACCGATCCCTTTCAGCTTGTCGAGAAACACGGCTACTTCTACGGGCGCGGCACCCAGGACATGAAGGATGGCGACGCTGCATTGGTAACCACATTCATGCGCCTGCACCGCGATGGATACAAGCCGAAGCGCGACCTGATTCTGGCCCTGACGGCGGACGAGGAGGGCGGCAAATTCAACGGCGCGCAATGGCTGGTCGAGCATCGTCGCGATCTGGTGGACGCTGCCTTCGTCATCAACCCCGACGCCGGCGGGATCGAACTCGATCATGGACGTCCCGTGGTTGCCGCCGTCGAAGCAACAGAGAAAATCTATTCGGATTACCAGATAACGGCGGTAAATCGCGGCGGGCACAGTTCCCTGCCCCGCCCCGACAACGCGATCTACGAATTGACGGCGGCGCTGAACAAACTGGCGGCATACAGGTTTCCTTTCGAAATGAACGAGGTGACGCGCGCGTACTTCGGCAAGCTGGCCGGGCAGGAACGAGGCCAGACCGCGGCGGATATCAAGGCGATTCTAGCCACGCCACCAAATCTGGAAGCCGCTGAGCGGCTAAGCGCCGAACCCAGCTTCAACTCCAACTTCAGAACCACGTGCGTTGCCACGCGGCTCAACGCAGGCGTTGCCAATAACGCGCTGCCGCAAACAGCACAAGCGAACGTAAATTGCCGGATTTTTCCGGGCTACTCGCCGGAAGAAATCCGTCAGCAACTCATTGCGCTCTTCGCGGACAGCAAGCTCACCGTGAACTATGTCTCCGATGCGGGAGCGGTCTCCGATACGGCGCCAAACCGCAAGCCGATCGTGCCGCCCGCACCGATTGCGGAGGTGTTTGAACCGCTCACCAAGCTGACGCACGCCCTCTGGCCCGGCACACCCGTATCGACCGTGATGGAAAACGGCGCCAGCGACTCGCTCTACTTTGCGCAAGCCGGAATCCCCTGCTACGGCTTCTCCGCGATTGCGCTCGAGCGGGACGACGACCGCGCGCATGGCCGCGACGAGAGGCTTCCCGTCGATTCCTACTTCAAGTCGATCGACTTCTTTTACGCATTCGCCAAAGCCCTCGGCGGAGAGTGATAAGGAAGGAAACAGGGATTAGGGAACAGGAAAGCCATCGGCGCATTTTGCCCATTGGGGTTTTGATCAAACGAAGGGAATAGGGAATAACTCCTTCGGGCGGTAGGCCGGGGATTTATCCCCGGTATAAGCGCAACGGAATGAATTGGGCTTTACAGGCTGCGGAAAAACTCGCATTTGGAGCAAATCCTCAAGGCTTTGTAACAGGGCACGACTTTAGTCGTGCCGTAACTGCCGCAAAATCAACGAGGGCTTTAGCCCCTGCGAAATTCTCCGCCGTATCTGGTCGATTCCTGCGCGATCCTGGGTTTGACCCTGCTTGGGCCAGACAACTAGCTTGAAAGAGTGCGGGGTGCCTTCTGGCGCCTCTCGGACGAGGAGACTGGATGCAAAGCAGAGCTTGTTCCTGGGTTTGGAAGAGTGTGCTGGGGCTGATGCTTGCGGCAATGTCCATTGCGGCAACGCAGGCGCAGGATCTGAAGAGCTTCGAAAAGCGGATCACCACCAAAGTGCTGCCCAACGGCTTGACGCTGATCGTTTGCGAACGTCCTGAAGCGCCGGTGTTTGCCTACTCCACGTTCATCGACGCCGGAGACGTGGACGATCCCAGCGGCCAGAGCGGCCTGGCCCACATGTTCGAGCACCTTGCGTTCAAAGGAACCAGCCAGATCGGCACAACAGACTACGCCGCGGAAAAAGTAGCGCTTGCCAAGGTGGAGGCTGCGAACGACGCCTTTGAGGCCGAATACCTCAAGCCCGTGGGGCGCGACGAGAAGAAGCTGGCCGAACTGCACAAGGCCTTTCTCGACGCGCAGGCCGAGGCGCACAAATTCGTCATCCCCAACCAGTTCACTGAAGTGGCCGAAGCAAACGGAGCCCACGGATTGAACGCCGGCACAGGATTGGATGAAACGGAATACTTCTGGTCGATGCCGGAGAACCGCCTCGAGCTTTGGGCCTGGCTTGAGAGCGGACGGCTTTCCGACGCGGTTCCGCGCGAGTTCTACAAAGAGCGCGACGTCGTATTGGAAGAGCGCCGCATGAGGACCGATTCGAATCCCATCGGTCGCCTCCTCGAGCAGTTTCTGGCTACAGCCTACGTGGCGCACAACTACGGGCGCAGCGGCGTCGGCTGGCCAAGCGAAGTCGGCCAGATCACGGCCACCGAGGCCATGGAGTTCCACAAGAAGTACTACGTGGGCGGCGACATTGTTGTGACAGTTGTCGGCGATGTCAAAGCATCGGAGGCAATGCCGATGCTGGAAAAGTATTTCAGCAAGGTGCCCGGCGGTCCCAAGCCGGAAGAGATGACGACGGTCGAGCCCAGGCAGATTGCCGAGAAGACGGTGACGATCCGTGAGCAGACGCAGCCCTTCTACATCGAAGGCTACCACCGGCCCAGCTATCGCGACCCGGACGATGCGGTCTACGGCGCCATCCAGGACATCATGTCCAACGGCCGCGTCTCCCGCATGTACCGCAGCCTTGTGGAGCAGCAGCAGATTGCGGCCGAGGCTCAAGGGATCAGCCCCCTCCCCGGCGACAAGTATCCCAGCCTGTTTGCTTTCTATGCGGTCCCGCTCCCCGGACACACACCGGCCCAGATGCGCGATGCGATTCACAAGGAGATTGACAAGCTCAAGGCGGCCGACGTCACCGACGCGGAGTTGCAGATGTACAAGACCCGCGCGCGAGCCGACCTTCTTCGTGGCCTCGCTGACAATCAGGGCTTGGCGAATGCGCTGTCCCAGTACCAGACCCGCTATGGAGACTGGCGCGAGCTTTTCCTCGAACTCGACAAGGTGGACAAGGTGACCAAGGCAGACATTCGCCGCGTGGCAAACCAGGTGTTTGTCGACTCGAACCGGACCAGCGCGGAGATTGTGACTGAGGCTCCGGCGGCTGTTGCAAAGCAGAATGGAGGCGCGAAATGAAGAGGACATCGATGAGAAGTGCTTCCGGAATTCTGATAGCGTGTGCGGTCCTTTTGGTTTCGCCGGCGCTCCTGCGCGCGCAGCAGAGCAAGCCATGGGAAAAAATCCCTGTCCCCAAACTGCACGACTTCAAGCCGCAGCAGCCCAGGCGGATCGAGCTCAAGAACGGAATCGTAGTCTTCCTCCAGGAGGATCACGAGCTCCCATTTGTTTCTGGATCGGTCTTGATACCCGGCGGTTCGCGCGACGAGGACGCCGCCAAAGCCGGGCTGGTTGACCTCTATGGGCAGGCCTGGCGCACCAGCGGCGCCGCGAAGATGAACGGCGACGCCATGGACGATTTTCTTGAAGCCCGGGCCGCGCACATCGAGACCAACGGCGATATGGATTCGACGGCCGTCTCCTGGGACTCGCTGAAGGCCGACTCCGGCCAGGTCTTCGACCTTGCCATGGACCTGCTCTTCCACCCCAAATTCAACGAAGAAAAACTGGGCCTTGCGCAGCAGCAGGATGCCGCGGGCATCGTACGCCGCAATGACGACGAAGGCGGCATCGCCATACGCGAGGCGGATAAGCTCGTGTACGGCGCCAACAGCCCCTACACCCGGCAGCCGGAGTTGGCGACCATCGGCGCGGTCACCGTGGCTGATTTGGAGGCATGGCACAACCGCACGCTGAAGGAAAAGCTGATCGTCGGCATCAGCGGCGACTTTGATCCCGTCGCCATGGAGGCCAGGGTGCGCTCGGCATTTGAAGCGCTGCCCACGGCCGAGGCCGCTCCGCCGCGGCACGACGAGTTTGCCGGACCCAAGCCCGGCGCATACTTCATCGACAAGGAAGACGTGAACCAATCGAACGTGGAGATTGTTGGACTCGGGACAGATCGGCGCAACCCGGACGTGCCGGCCCTAGCCGTGATGAACGAGATTCTTGGCGGCGGCTTCGGCAGCCGTCTCTTTCAGAAAGTGCGCACCGAGCTTGGGCTGGCCTACGCGGTCGACGGCGGATTCGGCATGGCCTACGACCATCCCGCTGCCTTCCGTGCGGAGGTGCTCACCAAGAGTCCCTCGACCGTGGATGCCACCAACGCTGCGCTGGCTGAGATTGCCGGGCTGAACACAAAACCGTTCACCGAGGTGGAACTGAAACGGGCCAAAGACGGCATCTTGAATTCGTTCTTGTTCCAATACGACAGCAAGGACAAAATCCTCGAAGAGCGCGAACGGCTGGAGTTCTACGGTTATCCGGCGGACTACCTGGAAACCTACCGGGCCGCTCTTGAAAAGGTGACGCTGGCCGACCTGGCCGCGGTGGCAAAGAAGTATGTCCACCCGGACAAGCTGGCAGTGCTGGTGGTAGGCAACGGGCCGGAGATCAAGCCGGGACTAGACGAGCTGAAGCTGGGAACCGTGCGGACGGTCGACATCACGATACCGCAGCCGAAGCAGCCCGCTGCCGGTGGAGAAAAGTAACCGCGGCAGCGATTGCCGCCCGATAAAAACGGGATACCAGGAAAGCGGAGAGTGCCGAAAGTGAAGACAATTGCGGAATTAGTAGCGGAGGATGCAAAGCTGCACGCCGATGCTGCGGCGAGGCTGATGGTGGCTGGAGTGACGATCTACCGGCCTGAGACCTGCGTGATCGATGCGGAGGTCGAGGTGGCGGCCGATACGGTGATCGAGCCGTTTGTGCAGTTGCTGGGGCGGACGAAGATCGGCGGGAAGTGCTTGATCCGCTCGTTTACGGTGATTGAGAACTGCTCGCTCGGCAACAACGTCCTTGTCCGGCAGAGTTGTGTGCTCACAGAGAGCACGGTCAGCGACGGCGCCAAGATCGGCCCGTTTGCGCACCTGCGGCCACAGAGCGAAATCGGCGAAGACGCGCACATCGGCAACTTTGTCGAAACCAAGAAGACGAAGCTGGGCAAGGGAGCCAAAGCCAGCCACCTGACCTATCTCGGCGATACCGAGGTGGGTGAAGGCGCCAACATCGGGGCCGGGGTCATCACCTGCAACTACGACGGCGTCAACAAGCACCGGACACAGATCGGGAAACGGGCCTTTGTAGGCAGCGATTCCACCCTCGTGGCTCCGGTAAGCGTTGGAGACGGTGCGTTTATCGGAGCAGGCTCGTGCATTACCAAAGATATTCCGGCCGGATCCCTTGCCGTGGGCCGCAGCCGGCAGGTCAACAAAGAAGGCTGGGCTGAAGCAAGGCGGGCGCTGCGGGAGAAGAAGGATTAGTCTCGATCCAGCGAAGGCGCGCCTTGTTAGTTATTTTAAATCATATATTTACAATAACTTCTCGCACTCCCCCAGCCTACGGATGGACTGGGGGTACCGGCAGAGACAACGAATTTCCCCAAAAAACCGCTGTCGGGCTGCAGTCTTCGCATCCAACTGAGCGGTGAAACGCTGCGAGCTTTCTCGTCTGCGGTTCGTTGGCGTAGCCCGGAATCACGCCTGATGGGGTTGGTTTGCATGGTTTCGAGCAGATCCTAAGTAACAAGAAGTGGTTACTTCTGTGGTGTGACTTGCAAGATTCAGCCCAACCCTATGACACCTTTATGTGATGGCAAGCCGGCCTAAACGATTGTTTACTTGGACTAGGACCAGGTGTTCGTATCGCAGTCCCTGGGGGCCGACTGGAAACAGCGGCAAACCCGGGGCGTAATGCATAAGCCTGGGAGGATGTGTCTTGGCATTAAATCCGGCAGCACAGCGAATGCCGAATCCGGTAGAAGAGATCCGCGCGGAGGAAGAAGCGCGCGCCATGGCCGATCCAGGCAGACCCGCGCGAGTTCTCGTGGTTGACGACGAAGCTCACGTCCGTTCCATGATGCGCTCCACGCTCGAACGCAGCGGTTATGAAGTGCAACTGGCATCGAGCGGCCGGGAAGCTGTGGATGCACTCGCGCTCAACTCCTTCGACCTTGTGCTCACCGACATCGTCATGCAAGACGGCAACGGCATCGCGCTGTTGGAAAGAATTCACGCGCAGCAGCCGAACCTTCCCGTCGTGATGGTAACCGCAATCCACGACATCAGCGTCGCCATCGACTCCATGCGGCGCGGCGCCTACGACTATCTGCTCAAGCCCTTCGAGCGCGACCACCTGATGGGCACCGTGGAACGCGCATTAAGGCACCGAAAGGTGATGGAAGAGAGCCACAACTACCAGCAGAGCCTTGAACAGATGGTGTTCGCCAGAACAGAGATGCTTCGCCATGCGATGGAGGATCTCGAACACTCCTACGATGTAACGCTCGAAGCCCTGGGCGACGCATTGGACTTGAAGGACTCAGAAACCGAAGGACACTCCAAGCGTGTGACCGCTTACACCATCGCTCTCGCTCGAGCAATGGGACTGCCTCCAGCGGAGATCAAAGTGATTGCGCGCGGCGCCTTTCTCCACGACATTGGCAAGATGGCGATTCCCGACGAGATTCTCCGCAAGCCCGGCAAGCTGACGCCTGGGGAGCAGGATGTGATGCGCGAGCACTGTACGCGCGGTTATCACATGCTGCGGAAGATTCCTTTCCTGGCTGGCGCGGCGGAGATTGTCTTCTGCCATCAGGAACATTTCGACGGCAGCGGTTATCCCACTGGCCTCCATGGCCGCGAGATTCCGATCGGCGCACGGATATTCGCGGTCGCTGACGCGCTGGACGCCATCACCAGCGACCGGCCCTACCGCAAGGCGCGCAGTTTCGACTCGGCACGTGAGGAAGTCCTCTGCTGCTCAGGAACCCAGTTCGACCCGGTCGTCGTAGAGGCATTCCTGAAGATTCCCAACGAGCTCTGGCAGGAGTTGCGCTCGGAGATCAGCGGCCAGAGCCGGCGCTACTCGAGCTTCGAGATCACCCAGCCCCCGGATTCTCAGCCCACCCTGGACTGATTGGCCAGGGCTCATTTTTGAAGCCGGAAATCAGGAGCAGAAACCATGTCCGCACTCTCTACTGAAGACGCTCGTCAGAAACTGCACGCCTTGCCGGACTGGGAGATTCTCTCGGGCGAACTGGTCAGGACCTTCCAATTCAAAGACTTCCGAGCCGCGCTCGGCTTCGTAAACCTGGTCGGGGAACTCGCCGAGGCAGCCGGTCACCATCCGGACATCGACATCCGGTATAACCGCGTCCGCCTGGCGTTAACGACCCACGACGCCGGCGGGTTGACGGCAAAAGACTTCGATCTCGCCACCCTTGCCGAAAAGCTGCTCTGAGAACCCAGGCTACCTGCTAGCGTCCTGTCTCCAAAGTTCATTTCATAAATGCAGCCATTCTTCACACCATCCAGAGGCTGTCATCCTGAACGGAGCGCGTCTGGGGCCCCGCGTTCGCTTTTTGAACGTGGGGTAAGCGGAGTGAAGGATCTGCTGTTGTCCTTACCTCCTCCCTCCGCAAAAACCAAAGAGATAAATATCAAGCTAGCTCCGGCCTCGCGGCCGAAGGTACAAAACGGACGCCGTTCTGTAACAGGGCACGGCTTTAGCCGGGCCGCAAGAGCCCACTTTTTGATGGGGTGGGCTTTACAGGCTGCGGAAAAACTCCTATTGAGCGACTGTTTTGAAAGGGCACGGCTTCAGCCGTGCCGTAAGTGCCATAGAATGAGCGTTGGCTTTAGCCCCTGAGGGACGTTTTTCGTCAATTGCTCACGAAACCCCGACTTTTTCCGCAGCCTGTTTAGCCCCTGGATCGACGCATATTGCGGGGACATAAGACAGCAGGGGCTAAAGCCCCATCGCTCATCTTGCTTGCAATCGGCCCGGCTAAAGTCGTGCCCTGTTACAAAGCAAGGGACTGATCAGCGATTATGCCGGAGCTATCTTGATATTCATCACCAAAGATTAATAGCAACAACTTCAGAGACGGGCCCCAGGTCAGTCAAAACCATTTTCTCCATCGGTATACGGCAGCTTTGAAGCCTGCCGATAATTACCACCCAAAAGCGCACAATCGAAACATGGGTTCCTCTATCCGCATCCTCGACAACCCGCAATCTGATCTCTCCCCGGCACCTGCCGTGGAACAGCAGAAACTCAATCAGGCAGTTTTCCCAGTCCTGGTCCCTCCCCTTACCCCACCCCCCTCCCCGTCAATTGCACCGATTATGGTGCACGGAAAAAATAACTCATTAATAATCAATACGATACCGAAACGCCCCAGTGTATAAATAGTAAACATGGCGTCATTTTTCGCCAATTTTCGGCTGTTTTTTTGCCTGGATTTGCCCTCCAAAGCCACTTTTGGGGCTGCGAGCACTCATTTTTTCGCACCAGAGCAGATTCATTGACGGAGCGGCTTTTGGGTTCCATCGCAACCAGTACGAGCGAGGCGCAAGGCCAGCGTTCGTATCCGCCGTTGGCCAGCGACTGACAACTGTACTCTCCGTTACAATGAAATCAATATGATCCGTTTCTCCACAGCCGGCGAATCTCACGGCGAGGCGCTCATTGCCCTCATCTCCGGGCTGCCCGCGGGCGTTCCCGTCGATCTGGATTTCGTGAACCGCGAGCTATGGCGCAGGCAGCAGGGGTATGGCCGCGGCGGGCGGATGAAGATTGAAACCGACAAGGCCCATGTACTTTCAGGCGTGCGCCACGGCAAGACCATCGGTTCGCCGATTGCCATCGAGATCGTGAACAGCGACTGGAAGAACTGGGAAGAAAAGCTGCCCGTTGCGGCCGGCGACCCGGCAAAGCACAAGGCGGTTGCCTCGCCCCGGCCCGGCCATGCCGATCTCGCCGGTGCGCTCAAATACAACTTCCCCGATGCCCGTTATGTGCTTGAGCGCGCTTCGGCCCGCGAGTCCGCCGGCCGCGTTGCCGCCGGAGCCTTCGCCAAGCTGATGCTGCGGGCGCTGGGCATTGAAGTGGCCAGCCACGTCATTCGAGTCGGCCGCGTTGAGCTGGCCCGCACGGCCGCATGGGAAGAGATCGCCGCGGTTGCCGCCCAGGACGAAATCCTTCTCAGCTGCATCGATCCCGCAACGGAAGCCCGCATGAAAGAAGAGGTCGAGGCAGTCTCCCGCACCGGCGACACCGTTGGCGGCGTCTTTGAGGTCGTCGTCCACGGCGTTCCCGCCGGACTCGGCACCTACGCCAACTGGGACGAGCGCCTCGACGGGCTGCTGGCCTGGTCCGTGATGAGCCTGCAAGCCGTCAAGGCCGTCGAGATCGGCCGCGGTATCACGGCGGCCGAGTCTGTTGGCTCCGAAGTGCACGACCCCATCCACTACGCGGCTGAAGACAACGGCCACCCCACCCGCTTCACCCGCCCCCGCAACAACGCCGGCGGCATCGAGGGCGGCGTCTCCAACGGCGAAGACATTGTCGTGCGCGGCTACCTCAAGCCGATTTCGACGCTGCGCCGTCCGCTGGAATCCGTCCGCTTCGACACGCGCGAGGCAACCAGCGCAAGCTACGAGCGCTCTGATATTTGCGTGGTGCCCGCGGCCGGCGTGGCGGCCGAAGCCATGGTGGCCTTTACCATCGCAACCCTGGCGCAGCAAAAGTTTGGCGGCGACTCGCTGCTGGAAATGAAACGAAACTTCGATAGTTACATCGAACAGATACGGAGCTTTTAGCAATCAACAATGATTCTGACCATTGTGAAATATCCTGACCCGATCCTGTCGCGTCCCGGCGAGCCGATTACTGAATTCGACGCCGAACTGCGCAAACTTGTCGCCGACATGTTCGAAACCACCTACGCTAACCAGGGCATTGGACTGGCGGCGCCCCAGGTGGGCGTCTCCAAGCGCCTGACCGTGATCGACGTGAGCCAGGGCAAGAAACCCGAGGACAAACTCGTCCTCATCAACCCCGAGATCATCTCCAACGAGGGCAAGCTCTACGAGGAAGAGGGCTGCCTCAGCTTCCCCGAAATAACCGAAAAGGTAGTGCGTGCCGCCAAGGTCCGCGTCCGCGCACAGAACGAGCACGCCAAGTGGTTTGAGATGGACGGGGACGACTTGCTCGCCCGCTGTTTTCAGCACGAGATCGACCACGTCGACGGCGTCCTGTTTCTGTTTCGCATGAGCGCGCTCAAGCGCAGCCTCAACCTGCGCAAGATCCGCAAGATGCAAGCAAACGGCGAGTGGTAGAGCCGTGAAACTAATCTTCTGCGGCACGCCGAGCTTCGCTGTTCCAACGCTTCAGGCGCTCCTCGCCGCGGGACACGAAATTCCCCTCGCCGTCTCGCAACCCGACCGCCCCGTCGGACGCACCCAGCAACTCACTGCTCCTCCCGTCAAGCAAGCCGCTCTCGCCGCGGGTATCCCGGTGGTGCAGCCGGAAAAAATCCGCAACAACGCCGAGTTTCGCTCGCAGCTTGAGGCCATCGCTCCAGACGCCATCGTCGTTGTCGCCTACGGCCGCATCGTTCCGCCGTGGATGCTGGCGCTGCCTCGCTTCGGCTGCATCAATTTGCACGGCTCGCTGCTCCCCAAATACCGCGGCGCCGCGCCCATTCAGTGGGCCGTGGCCATGGGCGACGCCTACACCGGCAACACCACAATGCTTCTTGAAGAAGGCCTCGACACCGGCCCCATCCTGCTGCAGCAGACCGTCGAAATTGCGCCCACTCAAACCGCGGTCGATCTGTTCGATGTGCTCGCACACGCCGGCGCGCCGCTGGTCGTCGAGACTCTCAAGGGGCTCGCCGATGGCACACTCGAGCCGCAGCCGCAACGCCACGAGGGAGCCACATATGCGCCGCTGCTCAACCGCGAAGACGGCCGCATCGATTTCGCCGCGCGCAGCGCAACGGAACTCTTGAATCGCTGGCGCGGATTTCAACCCTGGCCCGGCGCGTTCACAACGCTCGATGGAAAGAAACTCATCGTTCATCGCATGACGGTGACGGACGCCGCGAACCTCTCCGCGCCGGAGCCTGCGCAGCCAGGACAGATTCACGTCGAAAATCATCGTCTCTTCGCGGCATGTGCGGAAGAGACATGGCTTGAGCTGTTCGAGGTTCAACTCGAAGGCAAAAAGCGGCTCGCGGCCGCAGAGTTTCTGCGCGGAACAACCCTCGCGGAAGATGCGCGGCTCGGTTGAAAAAGATGCCGGCAATCTCATCAGCGCGCAAGGCTGCGTTTCAAATTCTCATAGCCGTCGAGCGCGGCCAATCGCATTCCGACGATCTGCTCCGCGGCAAAACCGTCAATGTGCTTTCCACGCCCGATCGCAATCTGGCTACTGCGCTGGTGCTCGGTGTGCTGCGCTGGCAGATTCAGCTCGACCACCAGTTGCACGCGCTGCTGAAACGGCCCAATGCCAAACTCGACCCTGAGATTCTGATCGCGCTTCGCCTCGGCGCATTTCAACTGCTCCATCTGGATAGAATTCCCGCACGTGCCGCGATCGATGAAAGCGTCGAACTGGCCAAACAAGCGGGCCACCGCTTTGCATCGGGGATGGTGAACGCCGTGCTGCGCAAACTTGTTGGAAGCGCAGCTTCGCCCATTCACTTCCCGGAAGAGTCCCCCGCCGAACTGGCGCTGGTGCAGGCTCATCCCGAGTGGTTGGTCAAGCGATGGTCTGATTCCTACGGACTCGAAGCCGCGCGCGCAATCTGCCAACACGGCCAGGCGCAGCCGGCGCTGACCGTGCGCATCGCCGGCCCTGAAATCGAAGTTGAACTCACCCACGCCGGAGTCCGGCTTGCGGCCGGCGAACTGCTGACAGCAGCGCGCACTGTGCTCTCCGGAGACGTCACTGCAACCGAGGCATTTCGCGAAGGGCGCGTTCGTTTGCAAGACGAAGGCTCGCAACTTGTAGCCGAGATCGCCGCTGACGCCAACGAAGACTCGGACCAAAGAACTAAAACCATCCTTGACGCGTGCGCCGCCCCCGGAGGCAAAACGCTGATCCTCGCTGAGCGCAATCCGCAGGCGCAAATCGTAGCTTGCGAGTCGAGCGCGCAGAGGCTCGACCAGTTGCAAACGCGCCTCGCCTCGCACGGCGACCGCATTGAATGCCGAAAGGCCGACGCAACCGCGCTCACGGAAGATGGCCTCTTCGACCTTGCGTTGGCCGATGTGCCCTGCACTGGCACCGGGACGCTGGGCCGTAATCCGGAGATTCGCCACCGCATTCGCCCAGAGGACCTGTCGCGCCAGGCAGCGCGGCAGCGCGCCATTCTCGCCGCTGCGCTGCGGGCCGTTCGCGTGGGCGGGCTTGTGGTCTATTCCACCTGCTCCCTGGAGCCCGATGAAAACGAGCAGGTAGTCGCTGCTGTTTTGGCCGAAAGCGGAAACGCCCGAATCGTCTCGCTTGAGCCCCGCATCGACCTGCTGGTTCAGCAAGGTATCCTGACTTCTTCCGGCGCGGAGAGGCTACGCGACTGCCTCGCGCCCGGCGGTATGCTTCGGCTGCTGCCGGGTCTCTTTCACACGGACGGCTTTTTCATCGCGCTGATTGAGAGAACTGCCTGAAGCACGAAACATGCGCACTTGAAGGAAGCCAAGAATCGTCAGCGAGCTATTCCGCCCCCAACTTCAGCTCCCCATAGTCCCGGCCAAGGATGGCGCACAGAGCCTCCACCACCAGCTCATGATCGCCGCGCTGCGGAAGCCCCGACACCGTCACGCTGCCCACAATGCCTGCCCCTTTCACGGCAATCGGAAACGACCCGCCATGCGAAGCATATTCGTTGATCGGGAGCCCACGGGCTTCGAGCGAGTCGTTCTTTATCTTCATCGTCAGCCCGACCCCATACGAACTGCGGTGGAACCGCGCCACCACGTTGCTCTTGCGCCTGACCCACTCCACATTGTCCGGAGTGGTTCCTTTGAGCGCCGTATAAAACAGCAGCTGCCCGAAGCGCCGCACGTCAATCACGATAGCGAGCCCGCGCTCTACGGCCATCGCCCGCAAGCGATTGCCCAGTTCCCAGGCCATCTGCTCGTCCATGTGCGTTAACTGCAGTTCGCGTTCCTGTAGTGCAACCCGCTCCAGATCTTCGCTCACTCCCATAAGTCCCTCATCTCCCTGAACAAACTCGCTATTTCGCTACAGTCAACCTGACCATCGTACTCTGGTCCACCCGCGTTCCCGCTGCCGGTGCCTGCGCAATCACCGCACCGGGCTTGACGGGCAACACGGGCGGCGCGTTCCCGCTGCCAACAGGCGCCACCGGCACACTGACATAAACAGGCGTCGCGGCTTTAATGCCCACCTTGGTCAATGCACTCTGCGCGCTGATCACAGAGAGACCGGCCAGGTCCGGCATCACGTATCCATCCGGCGCCTCGTCGTCCGCCGCGGCGACGAGCAGGTTGACGCTCGGCTGCGCTATGTCCTGCGCGTGCGCCGGCGGATCCTGCGCAATCACCGTACCCACTGCGGCCTTTGCGTAGGGCAGCCGAACAGGCGCGCCCACCTCAAGCCCTGCGCTGCGCAACTGCAGTTCGGCAGCGCGCTGCTGCAGTCCCACCGTATCTGGAACGTCAACCTTTTGCGGCCCCAGGCTCTCGGCCACGCGAACCTTCCACTCGCGGCGCACCACCGTTCCCGGCCCAGGCGACTGCGAAAGAATATGCCCGGCGGCCACATCGCCCGAGTAGTAGCGATTATCCACGTCCAGGTTCAGCCCCAGCCCGGCGGTCACGCTGCGTGCATCGGCCACCGTCATGCCCTTCAGCGGCGGCACCTGCACCTCCGCCCCATGAATGGCGAAGTGCATCGTCGTGATGGCCGCCAGCAGCGCCACCGCGACCAGAAGCAGCAGCAGAGATGCCACCTGGAAAAAATTCACAATTGGCCGGCTGTTCATCCTCGCAACTCACCCCTGATTAACATCTTCTCGCGCTCTATCGTAAATTGTCCGTGACCGGCTCCGGATGGATGGTCACCCGCTGCACCTCGGGACAGTCGAGCTTGAAGCGATCTTCAAGCGCTGTAATCACCAGGTGCACCTGTTGCATGGGCAGATCGTCCGGCAGCGTGCAATGGCAGGAAAGAGAGATGTGTTCGCCTGAGCGGCCCACCATGATCTCGTGCACGTCCACGATTTCCGGAAAGAAATGGGCCGTATTGCGCAGCACATGTTCGATCTTGCGGTCTTCTTCAACCAACTCTTCCGGCTGCTCGATTGTGGCCGGCTCGCTTTCAATATGGGTCAGTACGGCGTCAATCTCCGGAGCTTCGCGCAGAATCTCGGCCTCAAGCGCGCTTACAAAGCCGTGCGCCTCCCGCAACGTCATCTTCTCGTCGAGTTCCACATGCTGCTCCACACGCAGCTTTCCATGAAACGATTGCACGCTGACCTCGTGCACGCTCACGTTGTTGCGCGCCGCCACGGCGCGCACCCGGTCGAACAAGCTCTCCGCGCGGGCCTTGCGCGGCACTGTGTGGATCACAACATCCGCCCTGGGCAATGCGCGGTGTACTGCATCGGTGGCCGACTGCACCAGCTCGCCGGTATGTTCGAACGTGAAGCGCCGCGGCAACGCCAGCGTGAGGTCGGCAAAGTAACCCGCCCCTGCCCGCCGTACCCGCGCCTGCTCCACCGCCAACACACCCTCGACCTGCTCCACTTCCCACACCAGCCGGCGCCGTGTCTCCACCGGCACCTCGTCCATCAGAACAGCCACAGTCTCGCGGCCCAGCAGCAGCGTGAGACGCAGAATCATAAGCGACACCACCACCGCCGCAAAAGGGTCGGCGTACTTGAGCCAGACGATTCCGTAGTGCGCGCCTGCCCAACTGGCGCCCAGCCCGCCCAGCACCGCCACCGTGGACCAGATGTCGCTGGCAAAGTGAAACGCGTCGGTTGCCAGCGCCGGAGAGCCGGTCCGCAGAGCCACCGCGCGCAGTTGCCTGGAACGCCAATAGTCCACGGCGATGGACGTCAACAGCACCAGCACCGGCCACACCGAGTGATGCAGTTCCATCGAGTGGCTGAAGATCCTCGCCAGCGCTTCCCAAATAATCCACGCGCAGGAGATAGCCATCAGGATGGCTTCGAAAAACGCCGACAGGTTTTCGATCTTTCCGTGGCCGTAGGTGTGGTCTTCGTCAGCCGGTTTGTCGCTCACCTGCACACTGAAGAAAGTAAGCGCGGCGCCCACCAGGTCCAGTCCCGAGTGCGCCGCGTCCGACAGCACGCCCAGCGATCCCGACAGCAGTCCCGCGGCCAGCTTCAACAGCGTCATGGCTCCGGCGGCCAGCATCGAGTTCCGCGCCACATGCCGCTTCTCCGCCGAGGATTCGGCCAGAGTGATTGCGGTTTGGTCTAGAACAGGCGAACTGGACGCGGCGCGAGTCATTGAGTTCTTAGACTACAAGCGAGCGCTTAGCCGTGTACAACCCGGCGATTCCAAAGGTGTAAGGCTGCCACGCGCATTGATCGTATCCAGCACCCTGCATCAACCCCAGCATCTCAACCGGCGGCGGAAAACTGCCGACCGACGTAGGCAGGTAATTGTAAGGGCCGTCTTTGCCGCAAATCAGCCGCCCGATTGCCGGCAGTACGCGCCGGAAGTAGACTGCGTAGGCCTTGCCCATCAGGCCCCCGGGCTCGCTGAATTCGAGAATGCCCAGTTGCCCGCCCGGCTTGAGCACACGCTTAAATTCGCGCAGGCCGGCCTCGTAGTTGGCGAGGTTCCTGAATCCAAAGGCCGTCACAATCAGATCGAGCGATGCGGATTTAATCGGCAGATGGAGCGCGTCGGCCTCGAGCGGTACTGCGTACGGCTTACCGTCTGCCATCTTGCCCGCGCCGAATTTCATGGCTCCCCGGCTCAACATGCCTCGTGCAAAATCGCCAGCCAGAATCGGCCGCGCACCGTTGGGCCGATGCTTCAGCAGAGCCATGGTCATGTCGCCCGTGCCGCAGCAGATATCGAGAACCGCGGCTTCGGGATTGGCGAGGATGGGCCGAAACCGCCTCGCCGTACGCCACCACCAGAGCCGGTCCACGTTGGCTGAGAGAACGTGATTCAGCAGGTCATACCGGGGCGCGATCGAGTCAAACATCTGGCGCACGGCTTGCGCCGCGCCCGCCTCGTCCGTCGCGCCTAACGGTTTAGCTCCTGTCGCCGGCATGGTCTCATGTACCCCGTAGATTTCCGGATGTCACCGGCGAATTGTGCAGCCCTACTGCAACAGTGTCGGCTCGTCGTCCTTCAGTTCCTCGGGCGGAATGATCACCGCCGCGGCCACCTTGTCGTCCGGCTCCAACGTCAGAATGCGGACACCCTGGGTAGCCCGGCCGGCGTTGCGGATGGTTTTTGTGTCGCAACGGATGATCTTGCCGAACTGGCTGATGACCATCAGTTCCGAAGTGTCATCGACCAGTTGAATCGTGTTGACGCGGCCGATGCGCGGCGTGACAGCCATATTCTTCACGCCTTTTCCGCCACGTGTCTGCAAGCGGTACTGGTCCACATCCGTGCGCTTGCCAAAGCCGTTTTCCGTTACCGCAAGAATGCGATAGTCGCCCGGCGCATGTTCCTTGGGAGTAATTGCCGTTCCCACCACGTAATCGTTCTTGGCCAGCGCTATGCCGCGCACGCCGTACGCCGGGCGTCCCATCGAGCGCACGTCGTTCTCGTCGAAGCGGATCGCCATGCCCAGGTGTGTCGCGAGGAAGACCAGTTGCGAGCCGTCGGTGATCCGCGCCGCAACCAGTTCGTCGTCCTTGTCGATGCCGATGGCAATGATGCCGCGCGCCATCACGTTCGAGAAGTCCTTCAGCGGCGTCTTCTTCACCGTTCCCTTTTGCGTGGCGAAGAAGATGAACTTGCCCTCTTCTTCCAGATCCCGCACCGGCAGAATGGCGCGCACGTTTTCGCCCGGCTGCAGGTCGAGCAGGCTCTGCATCGACTTGCCCTTGCCCGCGGCGCCCACGTCGGGAACCTCGTACACCTTGACCCAGTACACGCGCCCAGTGTTGGTAAAGCAGAGTAGAAACGCGTGTGTCGAGTCCACAATGAGCTGCGAGACAAAATCTTCCTCGCGCGTCTTCATGCCCATGCGGCCCGCCCCGCCCCGCCGCTGCGAGCGATAGATCGAGATCGGCGTTCGCTTCAGATAGCCCTGGTGGCTCACCGTCACCGCAACCTGCTCGTCGGCGATCAGATCTTCAAGTTGCAACTCGGCGCTTTCGTCAATCATCTGCGTGCGCCGCGCGTCGCCATACTTGTCGCGAACCTCTTCGAGTTCCTTCACGATCACCGCGCGCAGCTTCGTCTCGCTGGCCAGGATCGATTCGTACTCGGCAATCCGTTCGCGCACCGTCTTCAATTCGGTCAGCAGTTCGTCGATCGAAAGCTGCGTCAACCGGTAGAGCTGCAACTCCAGAATCGCGTCGATCTGCCGAAGCGTAAGGCCTTTCTCTTCGTGCGGCAAGTGAACGCGGTCCAGCACGATCACGATTTCGCTGCCCTTGCCCCACGCGTACAAATTCTCGCGCGCCTCAGCTCTGGACCCCGATCCGCGAATAATCTTGATCACCTTGTCCAGATTGTCGACCGCAATCTTCAAGCCTTCCAGAATGTGTTCGCGGTCCCGTGCCTTGCGCAGCAGGAATACTGTCCGCCGCTGCACCACATCGACACGATGGTCAATGAAGGCGCGAATGGCCTGATCCAGACTCAGCTCCCGTGGCTGCCCATTCAGCACCGCGAGGAAGATCATCGAGAAGCTCTCCTGCATCTGTGTGTGCTTGTAGAGCTGGTTCAACACAATCTCAGGCTGCGCGCCGCGCTTGAGCTCGATCACGATCCGCATTCCATCGCGGTCGCTCTCGTCGCGCACATCGCTGATCTCATCCACGATCTTGTCGTTCACCAGTTGGGCGATGCGCTGGATCAGGACCGACTTGTTCACCTGGTAAGGAATTTCGGTGACGATGATCGCCTGTTTTTCCTTGGTCAGGTTTTCGATTGCCACCTTCGCGCGCATCATGAAGCGCCCGCGCCCGGTCTTGTAAGCCTGCACAATCCCGCTCTTGCCGTAGATAAAGCCGCCAGTCGGGAAGTCCGGGCCCTGCACGTGCTTCAGTACCTCGGTCAATCCCCCGTCCGGATTCTTTACCAGCGCAATGGTGGCGTTCAGGACCTCGGTCAGATTGTGCGGCGGAATGTTGGTGGCCATGCCCACCGCGATACCGCTGGACCCATTGACGATCAGGTTCGGAATGCGCGTCGGCAGCACCGAGGGCTCGAACGTCGACTCGTCGTAGTTGGGCACAAAATCGACCGTTTCCATGTCGATGTCGGCCAGCAACTCTCCGGCGATCCGCTCCAGGCGGCACTCGGTATAGCGCATCGCCGCCGGCGGATCGCCGTCGATCGAGCCGAAGTTTCCCTGCCCGTCCACCATCGGATAACGCAAAGAGAATGGCTGCGCCAGGCGCACCAGCGTAAAGTAGATCGACGAGTCGCCGTGTGGGTGATAGACACCCATGCACTGGCCCACGACCTTGGCGCACTTGGAGTATTTCTTGTTGTACTGCAACCCCATCTCGTGGAGCGTGTAGAGCACGCGCCGGTGCACGGGCTTCCACCCGTCACGGGCATCCGGCAGCGCGCGCCCGATGATCACGCTCATCGAGTAGTCAAGATAGGAGCGGCGCATCTCCTCTTCAATGTTGATGGGAATGAGGTTTGTGCCGCTATTGGGAGGCGTGCCGCCTTCCAGAGGGAGTTGGGGATTCTGATCGTCTGCCATAGTGTTTTTTCTAAGCTCGCCGGAGGGCGGCAAAAGTGGTCCGGTAAAGGCTGGGCCGGGTCCGCGCGCTATGCTTCTATTTTACGCGTCGAGGGCCGCTTTCCGCAAGGCTGGATGCTCTTAATAAGTCCTTATCTTGCTTGAATTTATGAAGAGTTTCCGCCAGCCGTTCCAGCGTCTCCAAAAACATCCCCCGCCAGCCTGATTTTTGCACCGGATTTGTTGGATGTTCGCTTGCGGTTTTTCCACCATTCTTGATCTATTTCCAACTCGGAAGTCACCGATCGATACGGAATAGTCTCCCGCCAGCTTTACCGCCCCGCGAAGCGATAAACCGCGCCGTCGCATTTCACCCGCTGACTTGCTTGTCTCCGCGCAGCGGAGGCTAACTTGCTGCCTTTGTTCCATCCGCTCCACTTGGATTCTGCAATGCACTCCCCAGCGGGAACTCTGCTTCTTTCCAGATCCACCCCTACAGCAACCCCGGCAAGCTCAGTAGGCAGAACACAGCCTGCAGCAGCACAATAGCCGCGCCGGCTCCGAGCGCCATCCGCCCGCGCGGTCCCTCATACGCGTCCGCAAAGACGCCGCCCACAAACGTGACCAGAAACGGTAGCGCCCAAAACCATGGACTTCCCTGTGCGCCGGTCATCACCAGCACAAACAAGGCCAGCGCGCAAAGCAGCGGCGTTGTATTGCCAAAGTAGCGCGAACGCCTGAGCCCCACGAACAGCGCGAACGCGGCGCAGCAGGCCACCGTGATGCCGGCATTGTCCAACGCACCGAAAAACCGCCACGCCGGTTCGAAGGAGAACCACAGAAATCCCCCCGCGGACCGAAAGACGTAGCTGAAGGCATCGGGCGAAAATCCGTAACACACAAACAGCAGCACCAAAGCCCCGGCCGTGGCCATCAGCACCACGGGAAGCGCCTGGCTCCTGTGTCCCTCGGCAACCCACAGCATCAGCAACAGTCCCAGCAATGCCACCACCGGCAGCGCGGCAATGTGCGCGGCTACCGCTACGCCAAAAAGAAGTGTCAGCAGAACCATGCGCGGACGCCATTTGCGCCGGGGCCCCTGCATGGCGTGAGCAACGCCGATGCACGTGTATACGCCGCCATACACGCCAAGCGCGGCAAACACCTCTGCATTCGGAGTGACACAGGCCTTCAGCACCGCGGGAGAAAAGCAGTAAAGCGCCAGCGCCGTGTAGCCGCCGAAGTTGCCGTAAAGCCGCCTCGTCACCCACCACACGCACCCGCCCAGCACGCACCCCGCAAACAGAAACGGGAGCCGCACAAGCAGCAGGATGTGCGTCATCTGGTGGCGCAGTTCCCAGGTGCCCACCTCCCCGCCGGCCTGAACAACCCTGTCCTCGGGCTTGCGGAAGTAGTCCAGCCCTCGCTCGGCCAGAAAATTCAGCGTCAGCGGCAACCCCGCCAGACGGTAGGCCAAAATCCCATCGTGTATATTGCCGCAGGTCGTATAGTAGCCGGCCAGCGCCGTGGGCCGTTCCCAGGTTTCCCGTCCGCAGCGCGCGTACTGGTAATCGCGATCCGTCAGCGTCTGGTGTCCAATGAGCCAGAGACCCTGGATGAGAAAAAGGCCCAGCATTCCCGCCGCAATGCGTTGCGGAAGATTGAAGCGAAAGCGGCGAAGGATTCCGAACCGGTGGGTCATCACGTCAGCGGGCAGACTCCAGTCTAAATCGCCGAGGGGGCGCGCGTTCGCGATTGCTTTTCTTGCGATCTCCGCGCAATCGCAAAATAGCCCTCTCCGCTTTACCGGGCAAACGCCCTCACGCTACACTGACCGGACCATGATCTCTCGCCGCCGCTTTGTCCTCAACACCGCCGCCCTTGCTCTCGCCGCCCAATCGCGCTTTTCGCTGGCCCAAACCACCGCCACCTATCGCAATCCGATCCTTGGCGGCGATCATCCCGACGGCAGTCCCATTCGCGTTGGTAGCGACTTCTACCTCACGCACTCCAGTTTTGATTACGTGCCCGGCCTGCTCATCTGGCACTCGCGTGACCTGGTCAACTGGCGTCCCGTTGCCGCTGCGCTCAATCGCTACTACGGCATTATCTGGGCTCCTTACCTCTGCGAGTACCAGGGCCTTTTCTATATCTACTTTCCCGCGAACGGCCAAATTCAAGTCATCCACGCAGCACACCCTGAAGGCCCTTGGAGCGACCCTATCGATCTCGGTATCAAGGCCATCGATCCCGCCCATATTGCCGAAAACGGCCGCCGCTTTCTGTACATCGCGGGCGGCAGAATGGCTGAACTCACCGCCGACGGTCTGGCCGTCAAGGTACAGCCCCGCACAGTGCTCGATGCTTGGCCTCTGCCTGCCGACATGCGCGCCGAATGTACATGCCTAGAAGGTCCAAAGGTGATTGAACACAATGGCTACTTCTATCTGAATGTCGCCGAGGGGGGTACTGCCGGCCCGGCTACCAGCCATGTTGTTGTCTCCGCGCGCAGCCGTCACGCCGACGGGCCCTGGGAGTTTTCGCCGCACAATCCCGTCGTCCACACCCCATCCCGCAACGACCGCTGGCTCTCTCTCGGCCATGGCCGCCTCGTCGATACGCCCGACGGAAAATGGTTCATCACCGTCCATTCCTATGAGAATGGATACCGTGCCTTGGGCCGCCAGTTGCTTCTGCTGCCCGTCGAGTGGACTCCCGACGGCTGGTTCCGAATCCCCGCCGGCATCTCCGCCGATTCCGTCCTTCCCATGCCCGTGCCCGGCGCAACCCAGCAACCCTACCTCGATCCCTCCGACAACTTCGCCACCCCCGCCCTCGGTCTCCAATGGGCCTTCTGGCGCGATTACGATCCCACCCGCTTCACCACCGGCAGCAACGCCCTCACCCTCCAGGCCCGCGGAAAATCCCTCGCCGACACGTCGGTCCTCACCACTCCGGTCGGCGGACACGCCTACACCATCGAGATCGATGTTGAAGTGGAGCCCGACTGCATCTCAGGCCTCCTACTTTTTTACAACCCGGAACACTCCACCGGCATCTTCATCTCGCCCGAGGGAATCTTTGCTCGTCTCGCCTCAGGCAGCGTCCACTCGCACATGGAGAAAGGCGCCACCCGGGCAACCCTCCGCATCGTCAATGACAATCAGGAGGTCGACTTCTACTACCGTCTTCCCGGCCACCCCTGGCGTCGCACCGTGGAATCCGCGGAAATCTCCGGCATGAATCACAATGTACTCGGCGGCTTCCTCGACGTCCGCCCCGCTCTCTGCGCTTACGGGTCGGGCAAGGCCACCTTCCGCGCCTTCCGCTACTGGCCGGGAGTGCAAGCCCCCATCTAGTGTCCTGAGTCAGAAGTTCGCATCAGAATTGCACTGTCATCTTGAGCATCTTGACTCGCCGCGGCGAGTTACGTCCAGAGATGAACCCACGCCGACTCGCCATACACTGCGGGTGCCCCATCCTTGACGCAGTTTCATCGCGGCAAGGGTGGGATACCATGCACTCAACCTCCCCCGTTCATCAGGAACAGCCTGACTAGCCTTTGCAAGTTACGGCTGGAATGAACTGCCGCCAACTTGCTGACTCGCTATTTCCGCGAAGCGGAAGCTAACTCGCTGATTTTGTTCATAAAAATTTTCATTCGACCTTCTTTGTTCATGGGGAGCGGAGTTTGCCCGGCTTTTTGGCCAAACGGAGTCGAAAGATCTGCGGTCCCGGTGTCCGATTTATGCCGGGTGCCCCAGGTCCGGGGTCCCCAAGGACAGGTCTTCGTCCTTGGGGTGGAGCTGCCTCGTCCGCCGCGGCGGAGGTACCTGGGATTCGTATGGACCAAAACTGTGAAATCGCGCGCTCCGAGACCAACAGAGTCCCGCCCCTATTTTGCCCACAGCACCGCAACCCGCTACACTTCCCTCAGCATGGTCATCGCCCGCGACAACACGCCGGAACGTCTCGTAAGCGCTGCGCGTGCCGACGAAGAGCAGGGCTTTGAACTCAAACTGCGTCCCCGCTGGCTCGGCGAATTCATCGGTCAATCCAAGGCCAAGGAACAGCTCGCCATCGCGCTTGAAGCCGCCAAATCCCGCGGAGAAGCCCTCGATCACGTCCTCCTCTTCGGCCCGCCGGGCCTGGGAAAGACGACTCTGGCAACCATCATTGCGAATGAGTTGGACGTGGGCTTTCAGCAGACCTCCGGGCCGGCTCTGCAAATCCAGGGCGACCTCACAGCCATCCTGACAAACCTGCGCGAGCGGCAAGTGCTTTTTCTCGACGAGATTCACCGCATGCAGCCGGTGCTCGAAGAAAAGCTCTACACCGCTCTGGAAGACTACAAGCTCGACATCATCATCGGCCAAGGCCCCGCGGCGCGTACCCACGTCATGGAGATTCGCCCGTTTACCTTCATCGGCGCAACCACCAGGCCCGGCCTGCTTTCTTCTCCCTTGCGCTCCCGCTTCGGCATACTCCTCCGCCTCGAGTTTTATACCGAGGAAGAACTTCGCTTCATCGTCACTCGCTCCGCGGAAGTGATGCAGATCCCCATCGACGAGGACGGCGCCGCGGAGATTGCGCTTCGTTCGCGAGGCACACCGCGCATCGCCAACCGCCTCCTGCGCCGCGTTCGCGACTACGCCCAGGTTCGCGGCTCGGGATCGATTGACCGGCCGACCGCCAACGCCGCGCTCACCATGCTTGAAGTTGACGCGCACGGCTTTGACGAAATCGACCGCCGCCTTATGCTCACCATCATGCAGAAGTACGATGGCGGACCCGTCGGTCTCGGCACTCTGGCCGCAACTCTCGCCGAAGAGGAAGACGCGCTCGAAGAGGTCTACGAACCCTTCCTCATCCAGATTGGCTTTCTCGACCGCACCCCGCGAGGCCGCGTCGCCACTCGCCTGGCCTATGAACACTTCGGCATCGCAATGCCCCACCGCCAAACACCTCTGTTTTAAATGAACTTCGGGTGCCCCTGGTCTCGATTTTGAGACCAGGGATACGACAAAACCCAATATGCCGGCTCAACAAGGAGGAAACTTCCATGGCACAAACTGCATCCACCATGCTCGCCCTGGGGACCACGGCTCCCGACTTCGCGCTCGTCGATGTGGTCAGCGGTAAAACCTTGCGTCGCGACGATTTTCGCGGCAATAAAGCTCTGCTCGTCATGTTCATCTGCGCCCACTGCCCCTACGTCAAACACATCGAAAAGGAACTCGCGAAGCTAGGCAAGGACTACCAGGCGCAGCCACTCGCAATTGTCGCCATCAGCTCGAACGACGCGGTTACCCATCCCGGAGACAGCCCAACCGGCCTCAAGCAGCAAGCCGAGACGTTAGGCTTCGCCTTCCCCTATCTCTACGACGAAACGCAATCCGTAGCGCATGCTTACGATGCCGCCTGCACCCCGGACCTCTACCTCTTCGACGCGAACTTCCATCTGGTCTATCGCGGCCAGTTCGACGCGAGCCGCCCCAGCAACGGCGTTCCCGTCACCGGACAGGACCTCCGCGCCGCCATCGACACAACCCTTGCGGGCAAGCCCGTTCCAACCGATCAGCACCCCTCCATCGGCTGCAACATCAAGTGGAAAGCATAAATAAGCGAGTTAGCAGGTTATCTAACTTGCCTGCTAACTCGCTCATTGTTTTTGAGCAGGTAGTTACAACTCTAAAGCGTCGGCGAATCGTCTCCCAGCATTGCCTCTCGCACAATCTTGACCGGCGGAAACCCCTGCTTCAGAAAATCGTCGTGAAACTTCTCCAGCGAGAAGGCCGTGCCTTCCTTCTTCTTCACATCCTCGCGCAGCTTCATGATCTGTAACTTACCCAGCGTGTAATAGAGATAAGTAGGATCGCCCGCGCCGCGTTTCGTTTCGACAATTGCCGTTTCCTTCGACTGATAGCCTTCCTTCTGGAAAAACTCCTCAGCCTGTTCGATGCTCATCTTACCCGTATGCATCTCAATGCCGACAATAAAGCGCGCATTGCGCAGCAGCGCATCCTGTAACTGCCCGAGCCTCAAAAACTTTGATTCGCGCTCATCCTTTGCGCCCGCGCCCGGTTGGCCATAGCCTTCATCAAGCATCATCTGCTCGGTATAGTGCGCCCAGCCTTCCACATCGGTATTCGCTCCCAGCAACTTGCGCACCTTGCTCGGCGCCTCTGGCAGCCACAGAAACTGCACATAATGTCCTGGGTAAGCCTCATGCACCGCCGTAGAAATCACCGTGCCGACGTTGAACGAATGCATATAGCCTTCCACCTGCGCAGGCGTCATCGAAGGATCAGGCAGCGTCACGTTGAAGTAAGCCTCAGTGGCATGCGTTTCGAAAGGCCCCGGCGTGTCCATGCTCGCAAACGTTGTAGCGCGCATGAACGCCGGCGTCTCCTCAACGATCGGCCGCACATCGGAAGGAATGGTCACGATATGATGCGAGCGAATAAAGCTCGCCAGCCCATCGAATGTAGCGCGAAACGCATCCAGCAATTGAGCAGGCGCGGGATGGTTCTCCCCGAGTTCCTCAAGCACCGCGCCTGGCTCCTTATCTGGCTCAAGCTCATGCGCAACCTGCTTGAAGTGCGCCTGGTTCCTGCGCAGATCCGCCCAGCCGATCTCAAGCAGTTTGTCCAGCGGAATATCCACCATCTCGTCGTACTTCAACTTCTCGCTAAAAGTCTGTGCGCCAATGCGAAAGTCCCCGTTCGAACGGGCGAGAAGATCCGTCTTCAGCCAGTCGAGATAACTCTTCAAGCTCGCAATAACGGCCACATTTGTTTGTGCAAACTCAGCTTTCAGCGCCTGGTCTTTGGCATCGGCATAGGCCAGCGGCACATCGTGCTCAAAGAAGCTGATGATGCCGGGCAACTGTTCGATGGCAATTTCGGTGAAGATATGTGGCGGGTTCTTCAGGTTCACGCGTGCGTCATCGAGCAGCGCCGGCATCTGCTTTTCACGCGCGATGAGCGAGCGCAGCCGCTCATCGGGAGTTGCGAACTTCCGCTCCATGAGCACGAACGCTGCATTGGCGCATGTACTCGAATAGTTATCCGCATTCTTTTCCCACGGGCGTATCGTCTCAAGCGTCAGCAGTTGCGAACGAATGTTGGCAAGCACTATTTCGCGGTCGCTCCGTGGCGCAAAATCCGCGGCGCTGGCATCGGGCTGAATTGCCTCGATGCGCTTCTCGAATGCCTTCAGCGCCGCAATTTCCGCGTCGATATTCTTTCGCGAGTAATTCTCCAGTTGCCCGTCGTACTGGTGATACCCCACCTGCGTCCCATTTGTCGGGCCGTAGTGAAAGTACACCTGGTCGAAGTAGTCATCGGAGACCTTTGCGAACTGCTGTTTCCAGTTCTCCGTGGCGGCGTGAGCAGTAATACCAGCAGACATACAAACTCCAATTGCTATCAGGGCAATGATTCTTTTCATGATTCCTCTCTAATTCGAGGTTGGGTAGTTATGCGCCAACCGGCACGGGAGCCAGCTTTTCAAGTAACTCATGGATCTCAAGCAGAACCTCATCGGATCGCGTGGCGGCAAGTGGAAATTTCAACAATCCCTGCGGCGTGAACTGTGCGCCCCGTTTGGCGTTGCGCGCAACAAGCCGCATCAGGTGCTGCGGGTCTACGGCCGCGTTCTCCATAAAGCGTATCTGCAACTCATTGCGCTTGCGGTCAATCTGCGCAATGCCCATCCGTTCGCTTTCAAGGCGCAAACTAGCAGCCTCCAGAAGGTATACCGTCGCATCGGGCGGCGCTCCGTAGCGGTCTTCCATCTCCGCGCGTACCTCTGCCACAGCCGCTTCGCTTGCCGCACCGGCGATCTTCTTATACAGGCGCAGCCGCTGGTTTTCTTCCGGCACGTAGCTTTCGTCGATGCGCAATGCAATACCGAGATTCAATTGCGTCGCCGGCCGCTCCTCGCTGCTCTCGCCCTTCATCTCCTTCACGGCGGCCTCCAGCATCGACGTGTAGAGTTCGAAGCCCACGGCCTCAATGTGACCGCTCTGCTCGCCCCCCAGCATGTTGCCCGCGCCGCGCAACTCCAGATCGAGCGCCGCAATTTTGAAACCTGCACCCAGGTCGCTGAATTCCTTCAGCGCCGCCAGACGCCTGCGCGCAATCTCAGTCAGCTCGGTGTCAGGCGGGATGAGCAGATACGCATAGGCCCGTCGATTCGAGCGGCCAACGCGTCCGCGCAACTGGTAGAGTTCGCTGAGCCCATGCCGGTCCGCGCGGTTGATGAGGATCGTATTTGCCAGTGGAATGTCGAGGCCGTTCTCAATAATCGTGGTCGCTACGAGCACGTCGTAATCGTGACGCATGAAGGCCAGCATCACCCGCTCCAGTTCGGTCTCGCTCATTTGTCCGTGGCCTACGGCAACACGCGCCCCTGGCACCAGTTCCTGAATCCGCGATGCAATTTCGTAGATGGACTCCACGCGATTATGCACGAAGTAGACTTGTCCGCCACGCTCTAGTTCCACCTCGACAGCCGAGCGCACAATCTTCTCATCGAACTTGGCAACCACAGTCTGAATCGCCATGCGGTCCTTGGGCGGCGTTTCGATCACGCTCATGTCGCGCAACCCGACCAGTGACATGTGCAGCGTGCGCGGAATCGGCGTGGCGCTCATGGCGAGAACGTCGATCTCTTTCCGCATCTGCTTCAGCCGCTCCTTGTGGCGCACGCCGAAGCGCTGCTCCTCGTCCACCACCAGAAGGCCGAGGTCCTGGAACTTGATGTCTTTTGAAAGCAGTCGGTGCGTCCCGATGAGGATGTCGACCTTCCCTGCCTCCACCTGCTCCACGATCAGCTTTTGCTCCTTCGCCGTGCGGAACCGGGAAATCATTTCGATATTGATCGGGAACTGCGAAAACCTCTTCTTTAAGGTCTCGAAATGTTGAAAGCTCAGAATCGTTGTCGGCGTCAGCACGGCCACCTGCTTGCCATCCTGCACGGCTTTGAATGCCGCGCGCATCGCCACCTCGGTTTTCCCGTAGCCCACATCGCCGCACAACAGCCGGTCCATCGGCGTGGTCGACTCCATGTCGTACTTAATGGCGCGAATTGCGGATAACTGATCGTCGGTCTCGTTGTAATCGAACGAGTCGTCAAATTCACGCTGGAACTCGTTGTCCTTCGAGAAGGCGTTACCCTGCGCGGTGGTTCGTTCCGCGTATAACTTCAATAACTCGGCGGTCATGTCCTGCATCGCCTTGCGGACGCGCGCCTTGGTTTTGGCCCACTGCTGCGAACCCAATCTATTAAGCACCGGCGCGGGTCCTGCGTCGGTGGATCGGTATTTTTGTATCAGGTCAAGGCGCGTCAGCGGCACATACAACTTTGCAGCTTCGGCGAATTCCAAAATCATGAACTCGACCGAGAGCCCGTCCTGCACAATTTCCTTCAGGCCTTGATACTGCGCAATTCCGTGTTCGACGTGGACTACGTAGTCGCCAACTCCGAGATCACGAAAGTCGGAGACAAACGCCGCGGTCTTCGATCGCTTCGGTTCGGGACGGGCCGCAACATCCGCGTCATCGGAGAGATCATTGGCCCCAAAGAGAATCAGATTGGCGTCCGCAAAGCTTACGCCGGCCGACAGCGGTGTCCGCACAATCACCGGCACGCGCAAGTCGCCGGCCATGTAACTCGCTTCGTCAAGCACCGTTTCACCGCCGGGGCGCATGGCGCGGCTTCCGAGCCGGTAGGGAATTTGGTACTCGCGCAGTACGGTCGCTAGCCGCTCGACATCGCCCTGGTTCGGCGCGGCCAGTACGATCCGCGTTTCCGTCTGCATCAGGCTTTTGATTTGCTCGGTCAGCGCCGGAATCGATCCATGAAACCTCAGCGTCGGCCGCGTGTTCAGTTCAATCTCGCCCAGTGTCGCATCTTCCTCCAGCACGTCGACCGCGCCCAGTTGATCGAGATCCAGGCCCATGTGCGATGCAAGCTGAGCCTGGAGGATCTCGGGCCGCAGATAAATATCCTCAGGCGCGATGAGCGAACCGATCCCCGACCGCTCGTGCCGCTGTTCCACCTTGTTCCACCAGCGATCAATCTGGTTGCGCACCATCCCCGGCTCGTCAACAAAAAGAGCGCACTTCGGCGCCAGGGACAGCAGGGATTTTTCCGCGCCAGCCACCGCGCTGAAAAACTCCCAGCCAGGAAAGACGCTGACGCCGCCGGCAGCCGCCAGGTCGGCAGCCATCTCCGCGGTGTCTCCTTCAAGCCTCTGCCGGCTCAAGCGCGCATGGACCGCCGCCAGCAGTTTCTCCGTCACCGGCGTCTCGGTCAGTGGCTGCAGTTGCGTCTCGTCCAGGCCCGACTGCGACCGCTGCGTCTCCGGATCGAATTTGCGGATGGTCTCGATCTCGTCGCCGAAGAACTCGATGCGCACAGGCCGGTCGTACTCGGGAGAGTAAACATCCAAAATACCGCCACGCCGCGTAAACTGCCCCGGCATCTCGACCAAGTCCATCTGCGTGTAGCCCACCGAGGCCAAGTGGGCTGTGAGTACTTCCACATCCACCTCTTCGCCGCGGCGCAAGGTAACGGCTAGCCCGGCGTAATAGTCGCGGTCGAAGAGCTTCAGAGCCGCCGACTCCACAGGGGCAATCAGGATGTCCACTGCGCCAGTGGCGAGCTTCCACAAAGCCGCCGCCCGCAGCTCCTGCACGTCAGGATGCGGGGAGAGATTCTCGAATGGAAGTACATCATGGGCAGGGAGCCGCACTACGCGCGCAGAATCCACCGCGCCGGTCAATTCGCAGCCGGCCTTGAGCATCGGCTCCAGCGTTTCCGCCGCCTTATTATCGGCTACCACGACAATGACAGGCTGCTTGGCCGCCCGCGCCATGAGCGGCAGATAGATCGCCCGCGCCGTCGCCGTCAAGCCGGACACACGTCTCCGCCCCGTACCCAGGCTCAGATGCCTGCTTACGCGTTCAAATCCCGAAGAGTGCTCCAGATCCGCAAAAATCTCACGGACAAACGGGAGAATCATGAGTCTCTAGTTTAACAGCGGGGGGCGCACAAGGATCGAAAGGCCAGGGAGTGCCGCGGCGGTAACTCGCGCCCTAATGCGGTTTTCCAGGCAACACAAAATGCTCAGCGCACCGTGGCTCGTACGAGTCCCCTGCCAACGTGATCGGGCTGTCGTAGGGCACCGGCTCTCCGGCAATCAAGCGTTGCGAATAGAGGGCGCGATTGCCGCAACTGCAGTAGGCCATGCATTCTGTAATGCTGCCGCCATACGCATTCACCAGCCAGGTCAGGTTCAACATCTCGCCAAACGGGAGTGCGCGAAAATCCAGATCGAGTCCGGCGATCAGCACATCGTGATCGGCGTTGAGAAGGTGCCGCGTGAATACGAACAGCTCATTCACAAACTGCCCTTCATCGATAGCGATGCACTCCACTTTCTTGCCGATTTCCTTTTCCCTCTGGGCAATCACGTCAAGAACCTCCCACGGGTTCCGTGACTTGAACTCTAGCGCATCCATCTTGCCGTGGCCGTTCGGGTTGCGGCTCTCCACCACTCCTGGACCGCCCTTGGTGTCGTCGCTGGGTTTCAGAACCAACACATATTGACTCGCGTACTGGCGCCGCATATCTGCGCGGCGCAACAGTTCCGCGGTCTTGTTGCTCCTCATCGGCCCCATCATCAGTTCCAGCTTCCCCGCCACGTTCGTGCCCTCTTAGCTAACGAAAATAAAAACACCACTTCCGGCTTTTCATCATATCTTGATTGAGTCCCGAGCGCGTCCCGGCCAGTTCTGGAAAACCTGCCCCTTAGTAACTCTCGGGAAGCCATCGCCGCTGCTCGTTACCGAATAGGATTGTAATTGCGCACGAGGTGTATATTTGCTTGTTAGTGTGCGTCCAGCATCAGGAAACAGGTAAGAAAAGAGGCTGAAGGACTTTAATGACATCGCAGGAACGTGTGCTCGCTGCCTTGAATCATCAGCAACCCGATAGGGTCCCGGTCGATCTATCGGGCTATCGGTCTTCCGGTATTTCCGCAATTGCCTATCCAAAGCTCCGAACCGCACTGGGCCTCCCGCCGCGCTCCATTGACGTCTACGATCCGGTGCAGCAGCTTGCAATCTGCCACGATGACGTACTCGACCTGCTAGGCGTGGACACCATCGAGCTCGGCCGCGGTTTTTGCCTTGAAGACAAGTGGTGGAGCGATTGGACCCTCCCCGACGGAACGGCCTGCCGCATGCCGGCCTGGGCCCAACCCGAGCGCGCCGGCGACGAGTGGCGCCTGCGCTCCCCTGGTGGACGTGTCATCGCGCGCATGCCAGCCGGATCCCTCCATTTCGACCAGACTTATTGGCCCTTTCTCGATGTAGAGGAGGATCTAGCCCAAATCGAGAAGCTCTATCCCGAACACATGTGGACCGGTGTCGCCTCTCCGCCGGGGCCCTCCGTCACTACTTCGGACGAACTGGCCGCTGGCGCCCGTGCTCTTCGCCATGGCTCCAGCCGCGCCATTATTGCCTTGTTCGGTGGAAACCTGCTGGAGATGGGCCAGTTCTACTACCGCATGGACAACTTCCTCATGATGCTGGCGGGCGAGCCCGAACGCGCCCACCGCTTCCTCGACGCACTGGTCGAAATCCACCTGCGCAACCTCGAGAAGTTCCTTGGCGCCGTTGGTCCTTTCATTGACGTCATCGTCTTCGGCGACGACCTGGGCGCACAGAACAGCCCGCAAATCTCCCCCCGCATGTACCGCGAATTCTTCAAGCCGCGCCACGCCGCAATGTGGACACGCGCCAAACAGCTCGCCAACGTCAAGGTCATGCTCCACTGTTGCGGGGCTGTGCGTCCCTTGCTTCCAGACCTGATCGACGCTGGTCTCGACGCAATCAATCCCGTACAGATCAGTTGCCGCGGCATGGAAGCTGAGGGTCTGAAGCGCGACTTCGGACGCGATCTCACTTTCTGGGGGGGCGGCTGCGACACCCAGAGCATCCTTCCGCGCGGTACTGCTGCCGAGGTTCGTGATCACGTGCTCCATCAATGCGAGGTACTTGCACCTGGTGGCGGATTCGTCTTCCAGCAGGTCCACAACATCATGGCCAACGTTCCCGCAGAAAACATCCTTGCCATGTACAGCGCTGTGCGCGAATACGATGCACAAAGGAGTTGCTGAACCGTGCCGGCGATTGTCTGGGGCGGAGTCGCATTAACGCTTCTGGCAGGACTCAGTGCGGGCAACTGCATGTTGCCCATGAAGTTCGCCCAGCGCTGGCATTGGGAAAATCTCTGGCTTGTCTTCAGCCTTGTCTCGCTGCTCATCCTGCCCTGGTCGCTGGCGCTGCTGTTGGCTGGAAACCTTGGCAGTCTTTATGCTTCACTCTCTCCCAATCAGTTGCTGCTGCCGTTTCTTCTCGGTGCAGGCTGGGGCGTGGCCCAGGTTCTCTTCGGCCTGTCCATAGCGCGCCTGGGCATGGCGCTTGGCTACGCCATCATCATTGGCCTCGGTTCTCTGGGCGGCACGCTCGTTCCGCTCTTCTTCCAGAATCGCGCGATACTCGGCACCTCAAACGGTACGCTGATCCTCTCCGGTTTGGCGGTGATGCTGACTGGTATCGTTGTCTCCGCCCGCGCCGGAAGTCAGCGTGAGCAAGGGCGGAAAAGAAAAGCCGGCGCGGGATACATAATGGCGCTCGTACTAGCTGTACTCTGCGGACTGCTCGCCCCAATGATCAACTACTCCTTCGCCTTCGGTCAGGAGATCGCTGGCCGCGCTGTTCAAATGGGCGTATCCCCGGTTCGTGCGGCCTACGCAGTGTGGCCGGTAGCGCTGGCCGGCGGACTTATTCCAAACCTTGCCTATTGCATCTATCTTCTTTTCAAGAACAGAACCTGGAGTCTCTTCCGCGGCCCAATCCTGCGCGATGCCTCGCTCGCTGCGCTGATGGGCGTTTTATGGATGGGGGCAATGGCGGTCTATGGCGTCGCATCCGTCTGCCTGGGCGCGCTCGGTACTTCAGTGGGCTGGGGGCTCTTCCAGATCTTCATGATCATGACCGCGAACCTGGGTGGCTTGCTTACCGGAGAATGGACCACGGCACCTGGTAGTGCTCGCCGAACGCTCTACGGTGGCTTAGCCCTGCTCGCTTTGGCAACCGCAATTTTGGCCGCCGGGAATAGCTGAGCGTCAATGAAACAACAACAAAGAATTAAACAAGGAGTATGAGACACTCATGCGGCCCAGACGAGCCAGATCGGTAGAATCCAAATAGAATCAAGTTGTGTTTTCTGGAGCTTTCTTAATGACCGGAAGTCAGACCAAACAGCCTCGAATCCTCATTGTTGGCGCCGCCGGACAGGTAGGCGTGGAACTCCAGCGCAGTTTTTCTGGCTTCGGCTCCGTGGTCACAGCCGATATCGAGTCTGTCGATCTTGCGGACCCCGATCAGACCCGCGCTCTGGTTCGCCGCGTCAAACCCGATGTGATTTTGAACGCGGCCGCCTACACAGCGGTCGATCGCGCGGAGTCCCAGCCCGACCTGGCCACGGCCATCAACGCCACCGCGCCCCGCGTGCTCGCCGAAGAAGCTCTCCGGTTCAACGCGTTGCTCGTCCACTACTCCACCGACTATGTATTCGACGGGCAAAAGCAGCAGCCGTGGGTTGAAAGCGATCAACCGAACCCGCTGAATGTCTACGGGACAAGCAAGCTCGCTGGCGAGCAGGCCATTCAGCAGGTGGGCGGACGCTATCTTATCTTTCGCACCAGTTGGGTCTACGGTCCGCACGGCAATAACTTTCTGCTCACCATGCTTCGACTGGCGCGCGAACGCGACCGCCTCTCCATTGTTGACGATCAGTACGGTTCGCCTACCACTTCAATCGAACTTGCGCGCGCAACGCGCACAATTACCGAGGGCATTCTTGCGGAACAGTTTGGCGCGCCCACCGATTGGGCGGGACTCTACCACATGACGTGCGCGGACTCGACGACGTGGTTCGGCTTTGCAAAAGCCATCTTTGCGAGTGCAGAACAGCGCCTCCAGGTGAAGCCGCCAGAGCTGACTCCGCTTGCCACAAAGTACTATCCGACGCCTGCAAGACGTCCACACAACTCGATTTTGTCGAACCAGAAGCTCTACGACCGTTTTGGCGTGCGCCTCGCAACCTGGCAGGCTGCGCTCGACGACGTTGTTCAGATTCTCAGTCGTGCGGACAGCCACTCTGAGTAAAGCCACGGTCCATTTGGATCCGTGGCTTTTACTGATAAGAAGAATTGGTGGAGGCGGCGGGAGTCGAACCCGCGTCCGAAATCGCTGTCAGCCAGGAGAGTTCATGCTTTGTCCGGTTCCTTTTGGATTCGCCCCCGGAACTCAGAACGGACAAGATGCGCCGGAAACTAGTCCGATGGTCTCACGCAAGCAACACGGACCGAGCTGCTCACGCCAGCCTACTGTATGACGTCCGCTCACAGCCCATAGGCGAAGCCGTGGAAGACGGCAGCTTATTTAATTAAGCTG
>Ga0181535_10000419_pt1 | contig 64023 bp, 53 predicted proteins | sample PEATcosm2014_Bin_44_FD_119774 | JGI IMG/M metagenome (GOLD analysis project Ga0181535, IMG submission 119774) | Peatland microbial communities from MTU Mesocosm Facility, Houghton, MI, USA - PEATcosm2014_Bin17_30_metaG | ecosystem: Environmental > Terrestrial > Soil > Wetlands > Peat | place... | reverse complement strand
GTTGTTTTGTTGATGTGTGAGGTGGGGAGTAAAAAATTTGCCGGTGGGTTGCGGTAGTTAAGGGGGGTTGTGGGTGGTTTCAACGGTGGACAAGGGGGATTTTGTGGATAAGGGAGGCCGGAATTCCTGTTCTTGGAAAATGATAAGAATTTGGTCCGAAATGGGATTTTTCTAATGTGGGTGAGGGCGGTGGTTAGGGGGAGTTAATGACTGGCAAGCGTGGCGGCGACGGCCTGTCGGATGACTTTTTCGAGGACGCGGAGGGCCTGGGGGCGTGGGAATCCGGGGCGGCTGGCTAGAGCATTTTCGGAATAAGTATAGACATTTTGAGTGCATGGAAAGGTGGCTTTTTCTTGATGAAAAAGCCACTTGAGTGCATGTCTTCGGTCTACAGAAATTCCGGAACTGCTCTATCTGGAGCAGCCTCTATTTGGTGCCGGATCATCCGGGACCAGGTAGAGGCTGCACGCATTTGGGCGCACGAAAAGAGGCGGCCTGAAACCTGGTTCCCATGTCCCCTAATCCCATAGTCCCTGTTTTCTATGCGCCTGCTTCTAATACGGCCCGCTGGGCGGCGAAGATCTGTTTGAGGCCGGACTCGGCCATATCGATCAACTCATTCAATTGAGCGCGGGAGAAGCTGCCCTTTTCGGCCGTGGCCTGGGTCTCGATGAGGCCGCCGTCCTCGGTCATGACGATGTTCATATCGACATCGGCGGCCGAGTCCTCCTCGTAACAGAGGTCGAGCAGGGGCGTGCCGCTGACGATGCCGACCGAGGTGGCTCCGACCAGTTGCTTGAGCGGGGAGTGCTTCACGGTTCCGGCCTTGACCAGGGCGTTCAAGGCGATGGCCAGGGCAACGGCTGCGCCGCTGATGGCCGCGGTGCGCGTGCCTCCATCGGCCTGGATCACGTCGCAGTCGAGGATGACGGTGCGTTCGCCGAGGGCGTGCATGTCGACGACCGAGCGCAGGCTCCGTCCGATGAGGCGCTGGATCTCGTGCGTGCGCCCGCCGATCTTGCCGCGTTCGCTTTCTCTCGGAGTGCGGGTGACCGTGGAGCGGGGCAGCATGGAGTACTCGGCCGTGACCCAACCGCGGCCCGAGTTGCGGAGCCAGCCTGGGACGCCCTGCTCGATGGTGGCGTTGGTCAGCACGCGGGTGTTTCCGCAGGAGACCAGAACGGAACCTTCGGCGGTCTGAACGAAACCGGGCACGAGCGAGAGGGGGCGGAGTTGGAGCGGAGTTCTGCCGCCGGGACGGAAAAAGGGGCTGGATGCGTGCATAAGGGGATTGTACGGGAACGGGGACCTAAGGGCAGGGAATAGGGACTAGGGACTAAGGAATAGGGAACAGGGACTTGGGGACTGTGAAATGGGTCGTGCTTGCTCGGAATTGGGAGCTTGGGAAGGGCGTTCCCAGGATGGGAATACGAGATTTTGGGCGGTCGAAACGGGAATCGATGGGCAAGTGTAAGAAAGTAAATATGTTAGTAGGGCGTGCGAGAGTGCGGTCGTTTCATTTTGGGAAGGAATGCGGGGGCGGCAAGAGGATGAGGTGTGGAAATTAATTGGCCAAGTGTTCCCTTATCAGGAACTTAGGGGAAGTGTTCAGGTTTGGCACGCAACGTGTATTAGAAGAGGACAGAAAAGCAGGAATGGGAACAGAACAGGGAATAGGGACCAGGGTAGGGAATAGGGACGGCAAAGGCAACTGTTCACAGTTCACTGACCACTGTTCACGGTTCACTGACAACTGAGAGGGAGCAAGCCATGCGGCAGATAGAAGATACGACGGGAATGTGCGACGCGGAGCGGAAGCGGGTGGAAGCCGTGGTGGAGACGCTGGCCAACCTGGGCAACCGGGGAGAGAGCGTGGCCGAGGTGGCGCATGACGCCAGAAACATGGTAACGGCGCTGGGGCTCTACTGCGACCTGCTGGAGGAACCGGGCGTGTTGACCGCCCCGTTTACGCACTATGGAAACGAACTGCGTCTGGTGGCGGCGGCCAGCCGGCGCCTGGTGGAGAAGCTGGTGGCGCTGGATGGGGGAAGCGCCCTTACCGGGCAGAACAAGGACGCTGGCGTGCGGACCAGTGCGCGCGCCGCTCATTCGGTTTTTGAGCCGGCGGGCGCGGGTTGGACGACTCAGGCCAGCGGCCGCGGCAGCCTTCTGGAGCGTGGCCGGACCGAGGGCAAGCGGTTGGAGACGCTCGGTCGCTGGGACCTGATGCCGGCGGCGCCGATCGAAAACATGGCGGCGGAACTGCTCGCCAATCACAATCTGCTGGCCGCGCTGGCCGGGCCCACAATTGCGCTGACTGTCGACGTGGAAGGAGCGGGGCGGCCGGTGCGGCTGACGGGCGAGGATCTGACCAGGGTGCTGGTGAACGTGGTGAAGAACGCCGCCGAGGCGATGCCCGCAGGCGGCCGCATCCAGATCCAACTGCACGACCTTCTCGCCTGTGCGGGCGCTGCCGCTGCCCTGGCGCTGACGATTGAAGACAACGGGCCCGGCATACCGGAGACGGCGTTGGAGGAGATCTTCACCTCCGGCCACACCACCCGCGCGAAAGGGACCGAAGCCAGGGGAAGCTGGCCGGCAACTCACCGCGGACTGGGGTTGGCCATCTCCCGCTCGATTGTGGAGGCAGCCGGCGGGCGGATTGTGGCCACCAACCGGGTCCCGTCCGGAGCGCGCTTCGAGATCGAACTGCCGGTTCGGAAAAGCAGCTACTAGCTTCGAACTGCCGGCCTTCAGCCTGATTTTGCTGAGACAGATGTTGAACGGAACATGAAAAGAGATTTGATGCAGCAACGAAAACAGGATCACTGGATTGTTAGAGCGAATGGTTGCTGGCAAGGAAGACAGGAGCAAGCCCGAGCCGGGAGGCCAGTGCGAAGGCTGAGAACTGGAAACCGGGAACTACGAACTAAGAACTGGGAATTGAGAACGAAGAACTAAGAACTGCTTTCATTGCACCACAAACGAACAGACGAGCTTTTTGAACCTACGCGAGGCGAATACAATGCTAGAAACAGTTCTGAACACAAGGGCCATGGACTATATCCCCCAACTTGCGGAGCCGGCGGTACGGTTGCACCTGCTGGTGGTGGACGCCGACACAGCGGTGCGCTCGGCCTGCGCCGAGATTGCCGCGAGCCTCGGCTATGCGGTCGAGAGCACGGGGGACCTGGGCCAGGCGCGGAGCCAGATGCGCGGCCGTGCCGCCGACATCCTGTTGGTCAACCTGCCGGCCGGATCGAACCAGGGCCTGGAGCTGGTCTCCGAGGTCAAGCTGCTCTATCCGGACACCTCGGTGATCGCGATGACCGCCTCGGGCTCGGTGAACGCGGCTGTCGAAGCGATGCGCTGCGGCGCCTCCGACTACCTGACCAAGCCGTTTGCGATGGACGAGCTTTCGACGGTGCTGGACCGCGCCTCGGCCAGTCACCTGACCGACACGGCGACCCGCCAGTTGCGGGAGCGCCTGCGGCTTTCGCAGGGGCTGGGCGCGATGATCGGCCGTTCGGGGGAGATGGAGAAGCTCTACCGGATTCTCTCCAAAGTGGCCCAGAGCACGCATCCGGTGCTGGTGCTGGGCGAGAGCGGCACGGGCAAGGAACTGGTGGCGCGGACCATCCACGCCTACGGGCCGAACTCGCAAAAGCCGTTTCTGCCCGTCGACTGCGGATCGCTGGTGCCGACCTTGATCGAGAGCGAGCTGTTCGGCTATGTGAAGGGCGCTTTTACGGGCGCCAACCGCTCGAAGGACGGGCTGCTGGTTTCAGCCGAGGGCGGCACGGTGTTTCTGGACGAGATCGGCGAGCTCTCGCTCGACCTGCAGGCCAAACTGCTCAGGGCTCTGCAGGAAAAAGAAGTACGGCCGGTGGGCGCGACACACCGGGTGCCGATCAAGGCCAGGATTGTGGCGGCGACCAACCGCGATCTCGCGGAGATGGTCGAGAAGGGCACCTTCCGCAAGGACCTGTTCTACAGGCTCAACGTGGTGAACCTGCGGCTGCCCTCCTTGCGCGACCGGCGCGAAGATATACCGCTGTTGGCGGCGCACTTTCTGGACCGCATCAGCCGCGAGCACGGCACCAAGTTCACGCTGAGCGACGAGGCCCTGCGCACGATGATGCGGCACGACTGGCCGGGTAACGTGCGCGAGCTGGAGAACGCGGTGGAGCGGGCCTGCACGATGTCATCCGGGCCGATTCTGCACCTGGGCGACCTGCCCACGCAGCTTCAGCAGCAGGGGCTCGAGATGCGGCGGACGGTGGCCACGGCCGGCGAACCGGCCGGAGAGGGCAGCGCTCCGGAAGTGAAGACGCTGGCCGACCTGGAGCGCGACGCCATCCTGGGCGCGATCCGGACCCTGAACGGCGACAAGCTGCAGGCCGCGAAGCTGCTGGGCATCGGTAAGACGACGCTCTATCGCAAGCTGAAAGAGTACGGCATCGCCGATCCACTTCACGAAGAGTAAAGACAGCTTTCAGCTTTCAGCTTCTAGCTTCCAGCTTTCAGCTTCTAGCTTCTAGCTTCCAGCTTTCAGCTTTCAGCCCGTTGGTTGCAGGGGACAGCTTCCGGCCATCCGGGTGGTGTGCGGAAAAGCAGGGAAGCCGGATGTCGTCGGCTGGGAGTGGCGGCAGTCGATGAAGCCAAAAGGCAAAATCTGAACGTATTTAGCTGAGAGCTGAAGGCTGAAGGCTGATAACAACCAACCCGCAGGCCGGAATGAAGGAACGAGGAAAAGAAGATGGGCATACTGATGGTGACCGGAGTCGAGGGTGCGCGCAATTGCGCAGCCGTAGTGAGCGCGCAGTTGGGGATGGATGTAGAAGTGGCCGAGGGGCGGAAGACCGCGCTGGCAGCACTGCGGCGGAAGGAGTTTTCCGCGGTGGTGGTGGACGAGACGATGGCGGAGTGCGATCCGGCCGCTGCCGAGAGAATCTGGGAGCAGGCCGGTTTGGCGATTCCGCTGCAGATCAACTTTGCGCTCTCCGGAGCGGCGCGGCTGATCCGCGAGATACGCGCGGCGCTGCATCGCCGGGAGCGGGAGCAGGCGCTGGCGCGGCGGGCGGCGGCGGCGGCCATCGAGACGGAGTTGAAGGGAACCGTGGCTGGACTGCTGCTGCACTCGCAACTGGCGTTGAACGGCAGCGAAGCATCTTCGCCGGTGGCCGAAAGGCTGCGCATGGTGGCGGATCTGGCTGGAAGTCTGCGCCAGCAGTTGAGTTCGCCACTCGAGGTTCAGGGGCGTACGGCTGCCTGAGGGCGCCGGTTGCCAAAACAGTTTATTGCGTTGCACGCGCATCGCCGGGGCGGAAATTGCTCCGGCGTTTTTTTTGAGGCGAGAAGATCGCCGCGCTCCCTCTCTGGGAATGAGCCGGCAAGCTGACGGCGGATTTGCGTGAATGAAAATCCATGTTCGCCGGATGCGGCTGGCGAGAGATGAATATCCAGATTGCGATCCGCAACCCTCGACTTCCATGGTGGAACCGGAGCCACTGTGTTCTGTTGAGTGGCTGCGAGGCTGCCGCTTTCTGGCGGTCGCGTCAACGTTGGGGCGCTGCTTTCAGAGATAGAACAACTCTGGTTCTGATGATGAAAGCGGATCAAGTTCGGCTGAGTGGTGGCTTCATGCCATGTGCAGTTGTTTGATGAGCAAGTCGATGGCTCGATCGCGCCATGAAGCGAAATACTGAGCCAGACTCGGCAGGGCGCGTGCTTCGAGAGGCGACGTTCTTGATTCGTGTTCGCCGATCTTGACGATCAGAAGGATGCCGGGTGGTTCGCGCATCGCGGAGGTGGCGAAGCGCAGCTCGAGGCTGAATGTTGAGGTGGGCCGCTGGGCGAATGCGGGACGGCTCGTTCGGAACAGGCAGCAAACCAGGGCAAGGATGATGACTGTTCTCAACCGCTGCATGGCGTCTCTCCTTGGTGAGGTTGCACTCGTGTTTCGGAATCATTTCTAACGGCGCATGAATTCAATAGCGCAGGCCGAGCTTCATGGGGAAATCTTCTTCGCCTTCTTCGAGGGCGGGTTGGTTGCAATGCTGGCGCACGATGCCGCGCTGACGGTGTTGGAGCGTGAAATGCGCGGCGGCGATTGCGAGGACGGCGATGACCATGCGGCGGAGGCTTTGTTCGGCCCAAGGTTCAATGATTAGGGGGAGCACGGCCAGCACGGGAAATACGGAATAGTACTTGAGAACGGTGAAGGCGAGGTTGGGCTGTTCGCGGGTTGGCTCGCCGGTGAAAGCAACAGTGGTGACGTTGAGAAAGAGCAGGTCGGTGAGCAGGAGACACATGCCGCCGGCGACGAGGATTTGCGAGGCGGTTGCGGGCCAGGTGAGCAGCGTGAGCGGAGCGATGGTGCGAAGCGCGAGGCCGGTGGCGAGAGTGACTGCGCCTGTGACGAGAAGCACCGAGATTTTGGCGGCCCGCAACTGTTCGAGGGCGGGCAGCAAATGCGGCGGCCTGCCGTGGACGATGCGAAAGGCCCAGCTTCCCTGCTGATTCCCGGAGGAGACAAAAGCCATGCGCATGCCGGCGATGACCCAGAAGGCAACGATGCCGAGTGCGGAGCGAAGGCCGTCGGCGGAGAGGTCGATGCGCACGCTTTCATGAACTACCGTAAAACGCAGAATGGCGGTGGCGACAACCGAGAGGCCCATGCCTCCATAGAGAACGAGATAGATGCGGTAACGCGGGACGCGCAGGATGGTCTGGCTGATGAAGTGGAAGACGGCGCGGCGGACCGGCGGGCGAATAACGGTGGAATGGAAGAGCGCGTCGAGCGGGCGGCGCAGCCAGTTGCGCGTCGAGCGTGTGCCGGAGCCTTCAATCAATTGGCGCACGCGGCGCAGGTAGGCGAGCGGATAAGTGACCACTGCTAGCGCGGCGACGAGAAGCAGAGCGGAGCCGCCGATGCGGGCGAGAGTGGCGTAGATGGGCAGGGCGGTGGGGCCTTCCATGATGGTTTGATAGATGCCGAGAAACCAGAAGGGAGGACAGAAGAGCGCATAGCCGCTGCCGGACTTGAGCAGTGCGGGCACCGCGCCGGAGAAGACCGGAAAGAGGAAGAGGAGCAGTAGCAGGGCAGTGATAGCAAGACTCTGCAGGAGGAGGGAGAGTTTGCGAAACAGCCGCTCGCCGAGAAGGGAGAGGAAGACTCCCTGCATGGCGAGAATGAAGGCGGCGGCAAACAGTCCGCTGCCCGCCACGGCCAGCAGATGGGCGGCAAGAAAGCGGGGAAGGCTGGGTGGATCGATGGCCGCGGGAAGAACCAGCGCGGCAAAGATATTGACGTCGAAGAGAAAGCCGGCGATGAAGAGGCCGATGGCCGTGACGCGGGCCAGAAAGGCGCGCAGCTCCGCAATGGGTAGAGTCTTCAAGACCCAGAGATCGAGCAGGTCGGGGAAGAACATATCCCACTCGAAGACCGTGACGATGCCCATGGCGACGAAGGAATAAAGGATAAAGAAGAAGTGATGATTGACCTGGAGCCAATAGGGTGGCGGGCCGCCGGTTGCGTGTTGGCCGGGAGGCCAGCCGGCGATGGGGTGATAGGTGGGCCACAGGTAGATGGCAATCAGAAACGGCGCAAGGCCGGTGGCAACGGCGATCTGCACCAGGCGCGTTTTTGCGTCGCCGTCGGGCGATGCGGTTTCATGGTTGAAGAAGCGCTCGAGAAAATGGCGGACAAGCAGCGAGAACTGGCTGCGCTGAGGTTGACGCGCCACGCCGAGCGCGGCCTGTGCATTCAGCGCGAGTGGCGTCGGATCGGACATCGTGAGGAGGCGCTGGAAATTGTCAGACATGGGCGAGCCGCATGACCTCCACCATTTGTTGGGCCAGGGTTCTGGTTTCCTGCTGGGCAACAAGTTGCGCGAAGACGCTTTCCAGATTGGGCAGGCTCATCAGCTTGGTCAGCTCGGAAGGCGGCGCGTCGGCAAGGATTTTGCCCTTGGCGATAACGATGACGCGGTTGCAGACCTGCTCCACGACTTCAAGCACATGCGAGATGTAGAGGATCGCCTTGCCCTCTGCTGCGAGCAGTTCGACCAGGTCTTTGAAGAGGCGGGAAGAGACGACGTCGAGGCCGGAGAGCGGTTCGTCGAAGATCAGCAGCTTGGGATCGTGCATGAGGGCCGCGGCGATGAGTACGCGCTGGCGCATTCCTTTGGAGTAGGACGAGATGGGCGAGTATTGCCAGGAGTCGAGATGCAGAAGTTTGAGCAGGCGCGTGGCCTTGGCTTCAAGCAGGGCCTCGCCGATGCCGCGCAAACGGCCAACCAGTTGCAGGTATTCGAGGCCGGAGAGATAACTGTAGAGATGCGCTTCTTCAGGGACGTAGCCGATTACGGCGCGGAAGGCGACCATGTCGTCGCGAATGTCTTTGCCTTCGAAGAGCACGCGGCCGTCGTCGGGGCGTAACATGCCGGTGATGATTTTGACGGTGGTGGATTTGCCGGCGCCGTTGGGGCCGAGAAAGCCGACGATTTCGCCGGGGGCCAGCTTGAAGCTGATGTCCTCGATGGCGGGAATGGTGCGGAAGCTGCGGTAGAGGTGTTGGAGCTCAAGCATGAGTCACCTGCCTAGAGAAGAACCAGAGTCCCACTGTCCTGTTGAGTGAATACGATGTCGCCGCTTCCTGAGGTGCGCGTCGACTTGGGTGCACTGCTTTCGAGATACGCCAACTCTGGTTCTGCCATACCCTATGTAGCATTCGTCATAATAGCTTGTCAAGTAGATAGCTACATAGGTAATATGTGCGCATGACCGCTGACAAGAATTCGGAGACCAAGCTGTCGCATACGGCGGCGATGATTCTGCAGGCTGTCGACGCCGGGTTTGTGTACGGCTTCAGCATTATGGAGATGACGGGGCTGCCGAGCGGGACGGTCTATCCGGCGATGCGGCGGTTGGAGCGCGACGAGCTGATCCGGTCGCAGTGGGAGAAGCAGTCGATTGCCGATGCCGAGCAGAGGCCGCCGCGCAAGTACTACAAGCTGACGGCGGCGGGACGGGTGACGCTTGAGACCTCGCGCAGGCGCTATCCGCTGCTGGAGCGGCTGATTCCGATTGAGGAGGCGCGCTCTGTATGAAGCCTCCAAACGAATTTGCGGCTCACATAATCGACCTGGGCCTGCTGCGCGGGGCATCGATGCTGGTGCCGCGCGGGCAGCGGGCGGAGTGGTGGCGCGAGTGGTATGGGGAGCTGTGGCAGGCGCGCAGCGAATATGCCTATAGCGGCGAGTTTTCTTGGAGTGCGGAGCGCGCGATTGCCGGCTTTTGTCTAGGAGCATTTCAGGATGCGCTCTATCTGTGGCGTCAGGAGCGGAACCTGGGCCGGCGCGGAAAGACTCCACTGACGCTGAAGTTTGGGTCCGCGTGGCAATGCCTCCTGCTGATGGCGGCGCTGTTGGGCGCAAGTTTCACAGTGGCGCGATTGCTGCCGGGCGTGCGGGCCGAGCGCAGCCTTTGGCGGAATGGAGTGCGTTCGGGGTTGGTGCTCATTGAAGACGTGAACAATGAGGACTCGCCGCGTACCATTTCTTCGGGGCAGTATCGGGCATGGAAGGATCGCAAGCAGGAGTTCTTCGACGGGTTCGCGTTCTATCGCGTGACACGGGAGCAGGTGAATTGGCGGCCGGTTGAGGATGGTCAGCGTGAGAGTGCGGGCTGGGGGGTTGGACGGGCCAGTTCGAATTTCTTTTCTCTGCTGGGCCTGCCGGTGCAGTTCAAGGGGACGGGCGCGGGCGTGGACGCCGCCATGCCGAGCGTGATCCTGAGCGAGAGTTTGTGGAAGCGGGAGTTTGGCGCCGATCCGCACGTGGCGGGGAGAGTGGTGCGAGTAGGATTGCGCTGGGCCACGATTGCCGGCGTCGCGTCCGAGGGGCCGTGGGGCCTGCCGGGCAAGGTGGATGCTTGGCTGTTGGAGCCGGATTCGCAGATGGTTCCCGCCAGCGCCGGCTACGTGGTGGCACATCTGTCGGCCTCAGGACGATCCAGGATGGGTGCGGCGCAGATACAGATCACATCGTATGCACCGCATCGCTCTCCCGACGATCTGCTCGGAATCTCTCTCGGCAAAGCAATGCCGCGGCAGTGGGATGTGTTCTGGTTCGCGGTGTTGCTGGCGTTTTTGGCGCTGCCGGCTATTTCCTCGGTATCGCTCGGGGACCTGAGCGTGAGCGTGCACAAGATTTCATGGCCGAGGAGATTGTGCCGCTGGGGTTTTCTCGGCGCCAAGATTGTGCTACTGCTGCCGATTGCGTATTTTGTTTCGCTCGACCTGGCCTACGGGTTCATCGGGTTCAACAGCACCGATGCCCTGTATCTGCAGATGGTGGCGGCGTTTTTTATCTGCATGTTTGGGATGCAGTGGGTGTTGAGCGATCAGCGGCAGCGCTGCCCGGTTTGCCTGCGGCGCGTCGACCATCCCGTGCGCGTGGGGCAACTCTCCAGAACGTTTCTGGCGTGGAATGGAACAGAACTGATGTGCATGGGCGGGCACACGCTTCTGCATGTGCCATCGCTGCCGACCAGCTGGTTCAGCTCGCAGCGCTGGATGTTTCTGGATTCGTCCTGGGAGTTTCTGTTTGCGGGGCCGGTGCGGGAGTAGATTGCCGGATTTCACGTGGATGCAGTTCTTGAGTTCCCACCCTTCGCAAAGAACGCGAAGGATGGGGCACCCAACTGGTTCCGCTGTAAGCTGGAATGGAGATGAAAGATTCTGCGGTTTTATTGATCGATTGCCCGGACCGGAAGGGGCTTGTGGCGCGGGTTGCGGGACTGCTCTACGAGCGGGGCGCGAACATTCTTCATGCCGACCAGCACCAGGACCACAACCTTGGGCTCTTTTTCATGCGGGTGGAGTGGGGGCTGGACGGGACGGACGGGAACGGATCGGCGCGGTTCGATCTGGATGGGTTCAAGACGGATTTTGCCGCGCTGGCGGCGGAACTGGGGATGCGGTGGAAGTTGAGCGCGAGCGCGCGCAAGCCGCGGATGGCGCTGTTCTGCTCGCAATATCTGCACTGCGCGGCCGACCTGCTGTATCGCTGGCGGACGGGCGAACTGGAGTGCGAGATTCCTGTCATTGTGTCGAACCATCGTGACGTGGAGCGGCTGGCCGGATACTACGGGATTCCGTTTGAGCACGTGCCGGTGACGGCGGCCACGCGGGCGGAAGCGGAGGCGCGGCAGGTGGAGTTGCTGGCGCGGCACGATGTTGAACTGGTGGTGCTGGCGCGCTACATGCAGATTCTTTCGCCAGAGTTTGTGGAGCGGTATCCGGCGGCGATTATCAATGTGCACCACTCGTTTTTGCCGGCGTTCACCGGGGCGCGGCCGTACCACGCGGCCCATGCGCGCGGAGTGAAACTGATCGGCGCCACCAGCCACTACGTGACCGCGGTGCTGGACGATGGGCCGATTATCGAGCAGGATGTGGCGCGGATCTCGCATCGGGACCAGGTAGAGGACCTGGTGGCGCGTGGACGGGATCTGGAGCGGCTGGTGCTGTCGCGGGCTGTGCGCTGGCATCTGGACCGAAGGATTCTCTGCTATGGGAACAAGACGGTGGTGTTCGATTAAAGCGGGGAACAGGAGAGTATTCTGGTCGGGACTCACTCTGTTCCAACCGCGGCGGCAAGGGGCTCGGCGCCCGCTATTGAACCGACAATCAGCCACTGACAACTGCTTCTCCCCGTAACGGTGCGGGTTCCCCTTGCTAAGGGAGCAGAAAAGCCACGCCTAAGGGGGAGCTATAGTGAAATCTGGCGACTCTCACGACCATGCTCAGGCGTGATGAATCAAAGCAGTACTACATCCCGGCCTCTGATTTGGGAGGATGAAGCGCCCGCGGAGTCTCGCTTCCGGCGCGTGCAGCAAGGTGTGCCCCGGGCGGGGCGCGCGTTGCCTGGCATGCCGCTGGAGATGCAGGACCCCGACGGCGACGACTCTCCACGCCCAGATCGGACACGCTTCGGCGCGGCTCGCAGCCACTTGTGGTGGCCGGCCTCGACCGTAGGACGCGTGTTTGTCGGGCTCGGCGCGGCGATCATTCTCGGCGGGCTTGCGACGGCGGGCGTTCTCCTTAAACAGTCTCTCGAACGCGACGGGCGCTTCCGCATTGAAGGCGCCAGCAATATCCAGGCGGCCGGGCTCACGGAAGTCAGCCGCGCGGAGATGCTGCCTGTCTTCGGCGAAGACATCGGCCGCAACATCTTTTTTGTGCCTATCGGCGAGCGGCGCAGGGAACTTGAAGCCATTCCCTGGATTGAACATGCGACGGTGATGCGCGTGCTGCCCGATCAGATTCGCATCAACGTGGTGGAGCGGAAGCCGGTGGCGTTTACGCGGCATGGGCAGCAGATCGGCCTGGTCGACGCCAACGGGGTTCTGCTGGAGATGTCGGCCGCGACCATGGCCGCGCATCACTACTCGTTCCCGGTGCTCACCGGCATCGACGCCGGCGACAAAGCGGCCTCGCGCCTCCAGCGCATGGGGGTCTACGAGCGGCTGATGGCGGAGTTGGATGCCAATAACCAGCGCTTCTCCGAACAGATCTCCGAGATCGACCTTACCGATCCGGAGGATGCGCGCGTGCTGATGCCCACGCAGGGCGCCGACATTCTGGCACACTTTGGCGAAGACCATTTCCTGGAACGCTATCAGCGCTACAAGGCGCACATCGCGGAGTGGCAGCAGCAGTATCCCAAGCTTGCGGCAGTAGACCTGCGCTACGAACACCAGGTGGTTTTGGAGATGGCTTCGGGCGCGGGCACAACGCAGGTGACCCCGGACTTACCAGATGGGGCCAAGCCCGCTGACGGCGCGAAGATGCCTGACAGCGCAGCGGCGGCGCCGGGCAACGGTGTGCCAAGCAAAGCCTCGCCAGCAAAAGCCGCTACCGATAAAAGCGTCAAGGGCAAGGCCGCGGCAAGCAAAGTCTCGCCAGTGAAAGCCGCAACTGATAAGAGCGTCAAGGGCAAGGCTGCGGCGAAGTCTTCCGCCAGCAGCTCGGCAAAGACAAAGACAGGCACGAAGGCCAAGACGCCGGCCGTGACCAAGACCGCGGCGGCAAAGAAGAAGGCAGCACAGGACAAGAAGCGCGCGCAGGCCAAGCCCGCCGTGCTCAACGTGAACAGACAGAAGCCAACTGCCGCAACGCGGCCGCAAGCGGCGGAAGGCCAGTGAGAGCGATGACCCAGAAGCAGGACAACCTGATCGTAGTGCTCGACATCGGCAGCGCGTGGACGCGTGTGCTGGCGGCCGACCTGGTTGAGGGAGTTCCGCGTTACCGGGGGCACGGGGCGGTAGAGTCGGCGGGCATGCGCAAGGGGCTGATCGGCGAGCTTGCTCCTGCCGCCAAGGCGGTGCGCGCGGCAAATGAGCAGGCCGAGCGGATTGCGCGCATCAACATCGACGAGTGCGTGGTGGGCGTGGGCGGGCCGCACATTCGCGGGCTCAACACCAATGGCGGATTCGAGCTGGGCAACCGCATGCGCGAGATTACGCGCGACGATGTGCGCACGGCGGTCGAACGCGCGCGCGCCGTGGCGTTGCCGCCGGACCGCGAGATTCTGCACCTGCTGCCACGGCAGTTTATTCTGGACGACCAGCCCGGCATCTTCGATCCCGTAGGCATGGTGGGCGCGCGGCTTGAAGTGGATTTGCATATCGCCACTTGTTCCGGCAGTGCGCTGCAAAGCGCCGTGACCTGCGCCAACCGCGCGGGGCTTGAGGTAACCGAGGCGATTCTGGAGTCGATTGCCGCCGCCGAGGGCACGCTCTCGGCCGATGAGCGCGAGCTGGGCGTTTGTCTGCTCGACATTGGCGCGCACTCCAGCGACCTGGTGGTTTTCTTCGAGGGTGCTGTCGCTCATACGGCCTCCGTGCCGATTGGCGGGGCGCACTTTACCAACGATCTGGCCATTGGGCTGCAGATGCCCTTGGCGCAAGCCGAGGAGCTGAAGCGGCAGTATGGCAACGCCGTGGTGACCGCGGTGCCGCAGCAGGCGGAGATTGAGATTGCGAACCCTCAGCCGCAGATGCTGCGCCTGCGCACGATTGCCGAGATTCTGGAGCCGCGCGCGCGAGAGCTGATGTACTACGTGAAAGAAAGCCTGCGCCAGGGCGGCGTTGTGGAGGCGCTCGGCGCCGGATGCGTGCTGACGGGCGGCGGCGCGATGCTGCCCGGTATGCTGGATGTAACGGAGAGCCAGCTGCGCGTGCCGGCGCGGACAGGGTTGCCGGTGCGCCTGTCGCACATGCCCGGCGAACTGGTTAACCCCGGTTTTGCCACAGCTGTCGGCATGCTTTTGTATGCACATCGAACCCGCGCCACACGCGCGGCAGAAAGCAACAGTTTGAAATCGAAATTACGCGCTATTTTTGCGGCGAGTTACTAGCAATTAAAAGAAATTACTTACGAACAGGGAGGCCTGAGCCGAGATGGAAGAGCAGAGAAACGAAGCCGGAGAGATGCGGATTCAATATCACGATGAGCCCACGCGCGGCGCGCGCATCAAGGTGATCGGTGTGGGCGGCGGCGGCGGAAACGCAGTGAATCGCATGATTCAGGCGCGCATGGAAGGCGTGGAGTTTATTGCCGCCAATACCGATGTGCAGGCTCTGAAGCTGTCGCAGGCTCCGGTGAAGCTGCAGCTCGGCGTGCGGCTTACGCTTGGCCTGGGCGCGGGCGCGAATCCCGACGTGGGCCGGCGCGCGGCTCTGGAAGATTCTGAAAAAATCATCGAAGCGTTGGAAGGCGCGGACATGGTTTTTGTCACGGCGGGCCTGGGCGGGGGCACCGGCACGGGTGCTGCGCCGGTGATTGCTTCGCTGGCCAGCGAGATGGGCATTCTGACGGTCGCCGTGATCACGCGCCCGTTTGCTTTCGAGGGCAAGCGCCGTCTGCAGCAGGCCGAGCGCGGCCTGAAAGAACTGCTTGAGAGCGTCGACACGATGATTGTGATTCCCAACGAGAAGCTGCTGGCAGTGGCCAAGGACGCCGGCTTCTTTGAGAGTTTCCGCATCGCTGACGACGTGCTGCGGCAGGGCGTACAGGGTATTTCCGACATCATCACCATCCCCGGCATCATCAACCGCGACTTTGCCGATGTGAAGACCACGATGGCCGGCATGGGACACGCGGTGATGGGCACGGCGGTCCGCTCGGGTACGAACAGGGCGGTGGAAGCGGCGCAGGCGGCGATGGCTTCGCCTCTGCTGGAGGCGGGCGCCATCGACGGAGCGCGCGGCATCCTGATCAACATTACCGGATCGAGCTCGCTGAAGCTGTCGGAAGTGAACGAGGCTTCGTCGCTGATCCAGTCGGCTGCGCACGAGGACGCGAACATCATCTTTGGAGCCGTACTCGACGAAAAGATGGGCGAAGAGGTCAAGATTACGGTCATCGCCACGGGCTTCCGCGATCAGATGCCGGAACGCCGCGCGCGCATGTTGAGCGTGGAAGAGGCGCCGGTGGTTTCCGTGCCTCTGATGGCGGTGCCTGTGGAGGCGCCCAGCAACTGGATGAGCGAGGAAGCGCCGGCTGTAGAGAAGCCGTCCGGTCCGCCGCGCTTCAAGAGCGAGGACGAGGCGACAGAAAAGGGAGAATCGGATGCTCCGTTCTTCTTCTCGTCGTCAACGCCGGCTGTAGCCACCACGGTCACCGTTGCGGGCTCCACCAGGACCGCCATGGAAGCCGAAGCGGAGATGGAGCCGGAGTTGAGCGTGGCCGCGCGGCCTCAGTTCGACGAAATGGCTGACGAGACGGTATCGGCCCCGCCGCCCAGGGACTACGCGCCGGACTTCAGCGAAGGGTTCAGGGCTGAGGCTCCACAGGCGGAACTGAATGCGCAGCCTGCGGCATCGATGTTTCCCGAGGACCCGGAACCACAACGGGACTTGGACGTTCCCGCATTCCTGCGCCGGTTGCAGTTTTGAAGGATGCCGGCTGGGGGGCATATCTATTCGTGCTGGAGGGCTGTATAGTTCAATACAGCACACTAAAGCACTGATTTAGTGCGGAAAACTAAAGGGGCTGACGGTTTGTTTTGCCCTTAAGTAGCTTTGGAATCATTCGACTATGTTCCGGTGATGTGGATAACGTTGGCCGGTCAGAGCGTATGGCATAGTAACCCAAATTGGTAACGCGGACTAATCATTTTTCGCGGGATGGCCGATAACAAAGGGTTCAGCCAAGTTCGAAGGGTTTGGCCCAGTAAGAAGTGCGCCGCCTGCGGGCAGACGTACAGCAAGAAATCCATTTTTTGAGGGGAAGCATACCGGATGAAGCTGTCTCGCGTTTGCACGTTTGGATTGGTCTTGGTTTGGGCTGTCGCTGCCGCGTCTCTAGCGGCTGCGCTGGACGCTCCCCACACGCTCCGTCACTCCCGTACCACGCAGCCTCATCTTACTGAGCCGCATCGCAATGTCAGCCGTCGCGCTACGCGCCCGGCGGCCAGCTCCGCGGCGGCTTCATCTCATTCCGCGTCAACCCGCGCGGCAAAGTCCCATGCTGCTCGCGGCGCCTCGACTCAATTGGCGGCAAAGAGCGGGAAGGCCAGGTTGACGCCCAGAGGCCAGGCGAGGGCCAGCGCGCGCAAGGTTGCGCTCCTCTCCCGCCGCCATCGTTTTTCTGAGCGGTTTACGGCCAGTTCCTTTGCCGGTTCCGACCAGTTCGCCGGCGACATTACGGCTGGCGAAGATCCCGTTGTCCGCCAGGCGGCCATTGACGCACTGGGCGACATGAACGGCACCGCTGTGGTCATCGACCCCTCGAACGGGCGCATTCTGGCGATGGTGAACCAGAAACTGGCGCTCTCGCCGGGCGCCGAGCCCTGCTCGACGATCAAACTCACAGTCGCCATGGCGGCGCTCTCTGAAGGTCTTGTTACCCGTGACACGCCGGTGCAACTTGCCGGCTTCCGCATGAACATGACGCAGGCGCTGGCCAAGAGCAACAACCTCTACTTTGAGGAGCTTGGCCGCGAACTTGGCTTTGAACGTGTGCGTCGCTACGCCAACGAATTTGGCTTGGGAGAACTGGCCGGCTACCACATCGACGGCGAGCAACTGGGCCAGTATCCGGACCAGCCGATTCCCGCCTCCCAGGGCGGCGTCGCGCGCATGTGCAGCTTTGGTCAGGGTGTCTCGCTGACCCCGCTGCAATTGGGCGCTTTTGTGGCCGCCATCGCCAATGGCGGAACGCTCTACTATCTACAGCATCCGACCTCGCCCGATGAAGCCGCCCAAATGACGCCCAAGATCAAGCGGACATTGGACATCGCGCGCTACGTTCCCGAAATGCAGGACGGCATGGCTGGCGCGGTCGAGTATGGAACCGCCCGCCGCCTGCGCGCCAACTTCAACCAACTGCCGGTCTTCGGCAAAACCGGAACCTGCTCCGACAACGGAACGCGTTTTGGCTGGTTTGCCTCCTACTCCGACTCGCCGAAAGGAAGCCTGGTGACGGTCTTCTTCCTCGAGGGTGGGCGCCCGACCTTTGGTCCCCGCGCTGCCGAGCTGACGGGAGAGTTCTACAAGAATCTCTGGAACAAGGACTACTTCGGGCAGAAGGATTCGACGATCGCCAGTGCTGCGCCGCCGTCTGCTGCGGAACAGGGTGCGGCTCAGTAAGGCTGGCTTCACCTTATTTGGATTTTCACCGAAAAGCCGCCTGCGGGCGGCTTTTCTTGCGCTCAATTCCGGCCGGGTTCTATTGCGTGAAACAAAACCACCCCCTGCATCATCCGATAAAGTGAGAACTCCCGGCTCAGAGGCCCTCTGGCTGGCCAGGCCGTCCGGGGGGTGTGATTTCCCGCAAGTAAAGACAGGACCTTCCCCATGGCGTTACCGACTCACATACTGCTCGTCTACGGCTATCTGCTGCTCTTTGCCTGGGTTCTGGTGGAGCAGTTCGGCATTCCGCTGCCGGCGACGCCGGTGCTTCTGGCTGCCGGAGCGCTTTCGGTCGATGGCCAGCTCAGCTTTCCGCTTGCTCTGACGGTGGGCATTGCCGCCGCACTTGCAGCTGACAGTACCTGGTTCTTCATCGGCCGCCGCTACGGGCATCATGTGCTGCGGATTCTTTGCAAGTTGTCGCTGGAACCGACGACCTGCGTCCGCAAGACCCAGGACTCGTTCGGCCGCCGTCGCGGTCTTACGCTGATGTTTGCCAAGTTCGTTCCTGCCCTCGCCACCCTCGCGCCCCCGGTTGCCGGCCAGAACGGCATGGGATTTCCGGCGTTTCTCTTTTTCGACGGCATCGGGGCCGCGCTCTGGGTGGGCGCGCTGCTGGCCGCGGGGCGGTTCTTCGGCGACCTGATCAACCGCAACACCAATGTGCTGGACTGGGCGGGCCGTTTCTCGGGCGCGCTGCTTGTCCTTGGCATCATCATCTTCTTCGTGGGCCGTCTTCTTCGCCGCCGCATGATTCTGAAGGAACTGGCGGCGGCGCGCCTGGAGCCGGAAGAACTGAAGCGGCAGCTCGACGCCGGCGAGCCGGTATTCATCGTCGATCTGCGCCATCCGCTGGAACTGCTGCCCGATCCGTTCACGCTGCCCGGCGCGCGCCATTTTTCGCCTGAGGCTCTGGCCGCGCGGCACACCGAGATTCCGCGCGACCGCGACATTGTGCTTTTCTGCACCTGCCCTAGCGAGGCCACGGCCGCCAAGACGGCCATGGCGCTCCACAAGCTGGGCATCGAGCGGGTGCGCCCGCTACGTGGCGGCTACGACGAGTGGAAGCGACTTGGCTTTCCGCTGGATGCCGTCAAACATCCTGGATTCGGGCGCGTGGCCGAGGTGAAAGCTTAAGTGGCAGTCTGCAAGAACAGGGATTGGGTACCGCGTTTTTTTGCCATGCTGAAATTTCACAAATCCCAGCCTGCTAACGTTTATGCCCTTGTAAAGCTATAAGCTAGAAGGGTTGAGTGCGGCCAGCGCCGCACGGGAGCACACCCTTGGCCTACGACGATCTGCGCGACTGGATTAAAACCCTCGAAAAGCACGGCGAACTGAAGCGCATCCACGAAGAAGTCTCGCCCGAGTTGGAAATTACGGAGATCACCGACCGCGTCAGCAAGATTGGCGCGCGCGGCAAAGTGGGCGCAAAGGTGGCAGGGAAGTACGCCGCGGGCGGCCCGGCGCTGCTCTTTGAAAACGTGAAGGGCCATCCGGGGCAGAAAGTTCTTATCAACCAATTCGGCAGCGAGCGGCGCATGGCTCTCGCGCTCGGCGTGGACAATCTTGAGCAGATTGCCGAGCGCATTACTGGCCTGATGAACGTGAAGGCGCCCGAGGGCCTCTTCGACAAGCTCAAGATGCTGCCGCAACTGGGCGCGCTCACTAGCGCGTTTCCCAAGACCGTGAGCGCCAAAGACGCGCCCTGCAAGGAAGTCATCCTCAAGGACAACTTTGATCTAAATGCGTTTCCGATTCTGAAGTGCTGGCCGCACGATGGAGGCCGGTTTATCACGCTGCCCTGCGTGCATACGCGCGACCCGCGCTCGGGCCGGCGCAACATCGGCATGTATCGCATGCAGGTCTACGACGGGCAGACGACGGGCATGCACTGGCAGCGGCAAAAGGTGGCTGCCGAACACTATCGCAATGCGCTGCGCGATGCGGTTTCGGCCTCTGCCGAGGCCGATCCAACGATCAGCGCGGGCACGGCGCGCGTAGCGGCCATGGCCGAGTCGGCAGGCGGTACTGTGGCGATTCCCGACGGGCCCATCGGCGGATTGCCGCAGGTGGCGCTTGGCAATCTGAAAGGCTCGCGGCTTGAAGTTGCGGTCGCCATCGGCACCGATCCGGCGACGACGTTTTCCGCCATTGTGCCCGCGCCGCCAGAGGTTGAGGAGTTTCTCATTGCCGGCTTCCTACGCGGCAAGCCGGTCGAGATTGTGAAATGCGAGACCGTCGATCTTGAAGTGCCGGCCAACGCGGAGATTATTCTCGAAGGCTACGTGGAGTTGGGTGAGCTGCGCAGCGAAGGCCCCTTCGGCGACCACACCGGCTTCTACACGCTCACCGACGACTACCCTGTCTTCCACCTCACCTGCATCACGCATCGCAAGGACCCGATCTACGCGGCGACGATTGTCGGCAAGCCGCCAATGGAGGACGCATGGCTCGCCAAGGCGGTCGAGCGCATCTTTTTGCCGGCGATGAAGATGACGATTCCCGAGCTTGTGGACATCAACCTGCCCGCCGAGGGTGTGGCACACAACCTGATGCTGGTGTCGATCCGCAAGAGCTATCCCGGCCAGGCGCGCAAGGTAATGAACGCCATCTGGTCGCTGGGCCAGGCCATGTTTACCAAGTGCATTGTGGTGGTGGACGAGGACTGCGACGTGCAGGACGTGGGTGAGGTGGTGCTGCGCGTGGCAAACAACATTGACCCCGAGCGCGACATTCAGTTCACGCTGGGCCCGGTCGATACGCTCGATCACTCTTCGCGCCTGCCCAACTACGGATCGAAGATGGGCATCGACGCCACGCGCAAATGGAAGGCCGAGGGCTTCGAGCGGCAATGGCCGGCGATGATCGAGATGGATCGCGCGACGAAAGCAAGAGTGGATGCGCTGTGGGCAAAGCTGGGGCTGTGAACGAGTTTCGCGCTCAAGGTATCGATTTTGGAACCTGCGCAACAACGAACGCCGCTGCGCGGTCTGCTATATCTAGAATCATGCATTGCTTCGCTGTGCGGCGAGGTCTTGGCTTGATTGCATTCGTGCTAGCCGCCGCAACATCTCTCTATTCTCAGCAGGCTCCCGACAGCTTTCGCTGGATCGATTTCCACTCACCGAAGGACCAGGACACCGTTGTTTGGGTCACGCGTTCGCTGGCTGTCGAGGACTGGACCGCGATTCGCGAGATCGCTGTGGAGTACGACGCCGCGCTGGTCGTCACCACGAAACGCGCGACACCGCAGTCGGCAGCGACCGCCGACAGCTTCGATGTGTGGAGCGTTTCGCTGACCAATCACATTGTTGCGCCGGTCATCAGCGGCGTGAATCTGCGCTGGCTTGACTGGATGCGCTTTAGCGATGGGGCGCCGATGGAGTTGGCAGTTCTCTACGACAGTTGCCGCGACTGCGCCGCGAATACTTACTTCACGGCCTTCCACTACGACCTGAAGCAACACCGCTGGATCGCGCGCTGGATTCGCGGTGGCCAGGGCGTGCCCTTGTGGAGCGCCAACACGCCGCCAGGCGTCCAGTGGACGCAGATCTACGCCGGCATTGCCGAGCCGAACGGGCGCGAGTTGATCGCCACGTGGAGCCACTTCGACTACGACAACAAGAAGAAGGATCCAGACGACATTGTCTTCCGCTACGACGTGGACCCCTTCAGCGGTTTGGAGCGGAGCCTGCAACTGCTGGGCAAGGATGCCGACGCGATGGAGTTGCGCCTGTGCCGCGCGCAGGATGCGGTTCCGGATCTCCAGCGCGGGCAGGATTCGGCGGTTTGCCGGCAATTGCTCAAGCCCATCCCCGAGCGCAGACCCGTCACTACGCCCCCTGCCAACAACCACGGCAAGTCCGCGCCGCCGGGCGCACGGCATTAGGCCCTGAGCCAATTCGGCAATGGTCAATAGTGCGCAGTAGGGCTCCGTTCGACTGGGATAGCATCCAAATCGAACGGAGCGTGAAATGAGCTATTTTTCAGGATTCAGGCTGTTGCCATTGCTGGCCATGTCGGTTGTGCTTGGCGCCACCGGATGCCCCCAGGGCCCGAGTAGTGCGTCCGCTAACGGGGTGCAGGACCAGTCGGTCGACCCGGCGGCAGCCAACCTGGCCCCCGATGCAAACAATTCAGGCGCAACGGAATACGCTTCCGCACCCGCCCCCCAATACCAACAGAATCAGGCTCCCCCGGACCAGGGGAACGGCTCTTACCAGTCGTATGACCAGAATGCGTACGATCCGGGCTACGGAGAGCAGCCGGTAACCTACGCTCCTGAGCCGCCTCCGCCTTTGCCCGACTACGATCAGCCGCAGGCCCCTGGCGACGACTATATCTGGACGCCCGGCTACTGGGCATGGTCGCCACAGGGGTATTACTGGGTTCCCGGCGCCTGGGTCGAGGCTCCCTACGAGGGCGCGCTCTGGACACCTGGCTACTGGGGCTTTTGGAATAACCGCTATGGGTTTTACCGCGGCTACTGGGGCAGGCACGTCGGTTACTACGGCGGCATCGACTACGGCTTCGGTTACGTCGGCCTGGGCTACGAGGGCGGTTACTGGGGCGGCGGCTACTTTAACTACAACCGCTCGGTGAATAACATTGACATCTCCCGCTCCCACCACGTCTACGACCGCCAGGTGAACGGCGGCGGCCGGGGCGGCGCCCGGGGCGGCGCCCGCGTGAGCTTTAATGGCGGCTCGGGCGGAATCCAGATGCGAGCCAGACCCGCGGAATTGGGCGCGCTGCGCGAGCAGCACTCGGCGCCGATGGCGGCGCAGATGCAGAATGAGCGCTCAGCCAGCACCAACCGGGCACAGTTTGCCAACGTCAATCATGGCCGGCCGGCCAGCGTGGCCGTGAATCGGCCGCTTGCAGCCGATCGCAATGTGAGGGTCCCGGCGGCATCGCCGGTGCGCAATCAGGGAAATCCGCAACAACAACAGCAGCGCCAGGGAAATCCGCAACAGCAGCAGCAGCAGCGCCAGGCCGGGCAGCAGCAACAGCCGCAACAGCAGCAGCGCCAGGCGGTTCCGCAACAGGGACAGCGCCAGAATGCGCCGCAGCAGCAGCAACAACAACGTCAGGCTGCACAGCAGCAGCAACAACGCCAAGCTGGTCAACAACAACAACAGCAACGTCAAGCTGCGCAGCAGCAGCAACAACGCCAAGCTGGTCAACAACAACAACAGCAACGTCAAGCTGCGCAGCAGCAGCAACAACGCCAGGCGGGGCAACAGCAACAACAGCAACGTCAGGCTGCGCAGCAGCAGCAACAACGCCAGGCGGGGCAACAGCAACAACAGCAACGTCAGGCTGCGCAGCAGCAGCAACAACGCCAGGCGGGGCAACAGCAGCAACAGCAGCGGCAAGCCGCACAGCAGCAACAGCGGCAGGCTGCTCCGCAACAACAGCAGAGGCAAGCAGCGCCGCAGCAACAGCAGCACCAGTCCGCTCCGCAAAAATCGGAGCATCCGAGGATGTAGGATTCCGGAGAGCATCCGCGCCGAACTCCGCGGATGCTCTCCGGCAATGGGTACGGGCTACTGCGCTGCCTGTACCTTGATAGCCACCAGATTGCGCACCCAGCGCGCCGGGCGCGTCTCGCGCGAGGCGATCAGCTTGAGTGGGCCATCGGCGGCGAGCGGTTTTCCGCCTTCCGCGTCCGCCACAATCACGGTGGCGTCATGGACATCCGGATTGACCTCGGCCATCGAGTAAACAGCTTTGTAGCCATCCGAGCCGACCGCCACCAGGTAGAACGCCATATATTTGCCCATGGGCTTGGCGGACACGCCCAGCTTTGCGAGCAGGTCAATCAGCGGCACGCCGGAGTAGGTCTCATCGGCTTTGGTATGTTCGTTGTGGACGGTTACGGTCTTGTGCGGCAGCGCGGCCAGCGCGGTTGGCGTCCAGTCGGCGGATTTGCCTTCGAATGTGATCCGCACAACCCCGGTCGGAATCGTTTTGTCCTGGGCCATCCCCATGCAGTGGCCCATGCCGCCGCAGTGGCTCATGTCCATGCCCATGTCCGCGCCTGCGCCAGCGGCTTTGGGCTGGCTTGCGCTCTGGCCCATGTCCATGCCTTCCATCTGGCGCTGCCCTGTGCCCTGCGCCGCGGTGGAGTGCTGCGTCTGCGCTCCTGCCGCTGTCACGCTCAATCCGAGTACCAAAACAGCCCAAACGCCCATTTTCATCGGTTGGTCTCTCCCGGACTTCATCGTATACTAGCCTCATGTCGATTGTGCGCAACGTCGCCGGCATCGTGAAGGGCATGAGCATCACCTTCGGGGAGATGCTGCAGCCGACCGAGGTGGAGAATTATCCCGACGGCAAGGGCCCCTTGCGCGGAGCGGTTCTCGAGCAGCGCTTTCGCGGCGCGCACGTGCTGCAGCGCGACGAGAACGGCCTGGAGAAATGCGTCGCCTGTTTCTTGTGCGCGGCGGCCTGTCCCTCGAACTGCATCTTCATTGAGGCTGCGGAAAACACCGAGGAGGTTCGCATCTCCTCGTCCGAGCGCTACGCCAAGGTCTACAACATCGATTACAACCGATGCATCTTCTGCGGCTATTGCGTGGAAGCTTGCCCGACCGACGCCATCACGCACGGTCACGGCTTCGAACTGGCCACGCTGAATGCCACCAACCTGGTAATGCGCAAGGAAGACATGCTGCTGCCGGTTGAGGCTTTGATCCCAGCGAAATAAAAACAGGTTCAATTTCGTGGATTCGAATATGGAACTCTTTGAATGTGGATACGCAGGCGCAAACAAAGATATTATCCGCATGTGTGCAGACTTGGATCATGGTTGGACAAACCTCGGTAGGGCATGGGGCTTTGATAGGACCAACTACCTAGAATACGGTGAATCAAAATTTAGGTGCCGCCTTCGATTGGTCGAAAAAGCGCCCAGGTCATATGAATCGAGGAAGACATTCCTTGACCGCTATTTTGATTCCATAGTGCTTGGAAGCAATCATGTATCGCTCCATGGAATGAAGCTGGAAGTGGACGTTCCGCTGGCGCAGCAATGGACGCAGACGGCCGACGTAAATAGACGACCTCGCATTTACGAGATTGGAGAGGACATTTTTTATATAGAGACGGAAGATGGAAACATAAACTATCGACTTCAGATTTGGGTCGTACTTCATGGCCAATCGAAGATGTTTGTGCCGGAGCAACGCGAGTGGGGTGACGGTTTTGCGTGGATCGGGGGCCGTCCCGAATCCAACCCCAGAAAGTTCTGAGCAATATCTAGACGACACTCACCGCCATCTGCGCCGGAAAAAGCCTCAAATCATAAATTATTTCGCATAGACCACTACGAGCTTCCGCTACTCAATCCCCACCAGCAACCCCCGCTCGCGCATCTCGGTCAACACGCGCTCGACCTTCCAGTCCAGAGCGCCTGTGCCGTCCACCTGGAGATCGGCGTTCACGGACGAAGGCCTGACAAACATCACGCTCGATGGCCGCACGGTCGTCTCGTACTGCTGCCGCACCGACTCCGGCGTGCGGCCGCGCTCGTCAATGTCGCGCTTGAGCCGCCGCTCGAAGCAGAGTTCGTCGGGCGTGTCGATATACACGCGCAGGCTGTAGAGCGGCAGCAGTTCGGGGTAATAGAGCGCAAACAGGCCTTCGACCACCAGGAACGAGCCAGGCGTGACGCGCTCAGTGCGGCCGACCACGCGCGTGTGCGTGGAGAAGTCGTAGAGCGGCCGTTCTATTACTTCGCCCCGCGCCAGCATCGCCACCTGAGCCGTGAGCAGCGGGCTTTCGATCATCGCCGGATCGTCGAAGTTCTGGCGGATGCGTTCGCTATAGGGCATGTGGCCCAAGTCGCGGTAGTAGTTGTCGAGATGGAAGTGGATGCCGCCCAGCGTGTGCGCCAGTTCGGAGGCCAGGGTGGTTTTGCCCGAGCCGGAACAGCCGGCAATGCCCAGCACTACGGGCGGAAAAGGCAGGCGCTGCGTCTCTATAGCGATCTCTGTTTCAGCTTCGCTCATGCTTCGGCTTCCATCGCGGCGGCGATTTTCGGCGCGAGGCGCTGCAACAATCCGGCCAGCCTCTGCTCCACCTGCCGCCCGGTCTCTGAGACATCTTCGTGGCTCAGGTGCGTTGCGCCGAGGCCCGCCGCCAGATTTGTGACGCACGAGATGCCGAGCACCTCCATGCCCATGTGCCGTGCCACAATCGTCTCCGGCACCGTAGACATGCCCACCAGCGTAGCGCCCAGCGCGCGAAAGGCGCGAATCTCCGCGGGCGTCTCGAAGCTCGGTCCCGGCGTGGCCAGGTAGACTCCTTCGTCGAGCGAGAACCCCTCTTCGGTTGCAGCTACTTTCGCTAAGGCGCGGAGCGCTTTGCTGTAGGCCTCCGTCATGTCGAAGAAGCGCAGACCAGCGCCCTTGCGCACGGCAAAGCGCGGCTCGTTCGGGCCGGTGAGCGGGTTCCATCCCATGTGGTTGATGTGGTCGGCAAGCGCGACCAACTGGCCCACGTGGTAGCCCTGCTGGATGCCGCCGGCCGCGTTGGTCAGCACCACGGCCCGCACGCCGAGAGTGCCCAGCACGCGCATCGGAAAGGTCACCTGCTGCGGCGTGTAGCCCTCGTAGGAGTGCACGCGGCCCTGCATTACGACAACGGGAACCCCGCCGAGTAACCCGGCGACGATGCGCCCCGAGTGTCCTTCGACGGTCGATTGGGGAAAGTGAGGAATCTCCGCGTAGGGAATGAAGATGGGGTTGGAAACTGCATCGGCAACCGCGCCCAATCCTGAGCCCAGCACCAAGCCGACGCGCGGAGCAAGGCCGCCCAGCATGCCGCGAAGGAACTCTGCCGCTTCAACCACTTGATCGTAGTAAGTCATATTGAAATCCTGACGGTGCGCTTTCGCCATTTTACAGGCGCGACCGTAAAACGGCGCCTTCCTGTTCAGCCGGCTACCCAGCTATCCGGATAGATCGTGACCGCGGAGCAGCCGATCGAATAATTGAACCACGCGTGTTCGGTCGTCGGCGTTGCGAAGAAGCCTTCGAGGTTGTTGCGGCGAACAACTTCAGCCACAAATTCACGCGGGCCGTAGAAGAGCGTGAAGAAGCTATCCCAGTCCACCGTCAGCAGACAAGATTCATCCGGAGCTGCCAGGGTTCCGCGAGAGGGAAAGACTTCTTCGCTGCTCTTGAGCCTCTGAACGCTGAGCCTCTGCACGGGATCGACGCCGGGAAACTCGGGGATAAAGATCAACTCTCCGCAGCCGGCGGCTTCGAACGCAGCGAGAAAATCCATCTGCAGCAACGGCTCGAATCTGCCTTCGCCCGGCATCCAGACAGACTTAGATTCGAGAAAGCGTTGCAGCGTATCGTTGGCTGCATAGTCGCATAGGTCTTCGTTGATCGACCGTATGGACGTCAGCAATGCCTGGTTCAGTTTGGCGCAAGTGCTCAGTCCTGTTTTGCTGGAGACGTGGGCCCAGGTGCATTTCGCGCCGGCGCTCAGAATCTGTTCGTCGGTTGGATACTGCTTTGTCGCTTTCCAGGTGAGGCCGTCCGGCACGCTGACAAATGGCTGAAGGATCACGTAGACGGATTCATACGCGCCGCCATACGCCTCGATCAAAGGCGAATCGTACTGTGGGTAAATCAGACGTTCGTATTGCACCGAACAGGATAGCAAAGGCTGAGCTCGCAGAATTGTGACGGCGGATTCCGTTGAGTAGGGCCGGCGTTGCTCGGAATGAGAGGATAGAGGAGCGGACGGGCTCCGCGCGGGGAGGCGCAGCGCATGAAGCAGATTGTCGCAATCATCTTTGGGCTGGGGCTGGGCTGCAATGCGCTGCTCTTTGTGCCGCAGATTGTTGCTGTCTGGCGCAAGAAAACCGACGAAGGCATTTCGCTGATTACCTTCGGCGGTTTCAGCGTGCTGCAGGCCATCGGCATCGTCCATGGCTACTTCCAGCAGGATCTCTCGTTGATGCTTGGCATGGCGGCGAGCCTGTTGACGTGCGGCACCGTGACGGCTCTCACGATCTTTTACCGTGTGCGGCGTTTGCGGGTCCGGAACTAAAGCCTGCTTACGGCGCCTCGGACGGGTCGGGTGAGTTCGCGGTGTTCAGATCGACGAATGTATTGGCGCTCGGCGCAATGCCTGGCGCATAGCAGTTGCGGTCGGGCGCCTGGTTCGCGGGGCAGGCGGCGCTGAACTGCACCCGGCGCGGCGACTGCGCGTATTGCCAAACCACGGCGGAACCCGCAAGCGCTGGAGAAAATGCCGCGGTCAACTTCATCGGGTTTTGGAGTGTGCATCCCGGCGAGGGCGGACATTGGTCGTTTGCAATCCACAGCGCCAAGTGCCCCGCACTTTTACCTTTGGAGGAGTGTATTGCGCTCTCTTGCTCTAGCTCCACAATGTTTCGCGCCGTACTGATGGTACTGCCGCCATCGGGCACGTCAATGCCGGAGCAGTAGACGCCCGCGCGCGCGCCGCCAGCCCGCACCGCATCGGCCCACGCAAACAGATAAGCAGCCTGTTCCGGCAGAAGCCGTCCGCCCTCTTCCTGATCCAGGAAGATCAGTACATTCTTCGGAAAGCCTTCACGCGCGGCAGCGGCTACGGCGGCCTTTCCATCGGCGGTCCCAACAGCAACTGCGTCCGCGCCTTTCAGATCCGCGTACCTTCGCCCGTTGAAAAGAACCAGAAATCCGAAGCCGTATTTCTTCAGCAGCGCGCGCTTGCCGGTCCAACTATTCTGCTGTTCTCCTGGCGGATTGCTGAGCCAATAGCTTGTATAGCGAAAGCTCTTGCGCAGAGCAGGGAGTGCGCCGTCGCCGGGATAATCGTTGCGGTCGAAGCCCAAATAGGACTTCTGCGTGGACTGCTGCGCAGCGCCCGAGAGCGCCGCACTCATCAGCAACAGCGCCGCACACGCACCTCTTCGCTTCATCGCTCGCATTCAGCCCAGGAATATCCCGGCAATCGAGGCCGAGATCAGGTTCGCCATTGTGCCGGCAAGCATTGCGCGCACGCCCAGTTGGGCCAGGTCGTTGCGGCGCTCCGGAACCAGCGCGCCGATGCCGCCGATCTGCATGCCGATGGAGCCTAGATTCGCAAACCCGCACAGAGCGAAAGTAGCGATGGTGAACGAGCGCGGATCCAATGCGGCCCTTTGCGTTCCAAGCGAGATGTAGGCAATCACTTCATTCAGCGCCATGCGTGTGCCCAGAAGGTTGCCGATGGCCATGCAGTCGTGCCAGGGCACGCCGATGAGCCATGCAACGGGCGCAAACGCGTAGCCAAGAATCTGCCCCAGCGAGCCGGGAACCCACGGCACGCCGCCGTGAACCCAGCCGAGCAGGTTGTCCAGCAGCGCGACCAGCGCGAGAAAACTGATGAGCATGATGGCCACGTTCATGGCCAGCTTGCCGCCGTCGATGGTGCCGCGCGCGATCGAGCCGATAAAGTTTTCGTCCTTGTGTAACTCGTCCTTGGGGATGACGACGTTGCCTTCGGTGGCGGGTACTTCGGTTTCCGGCACCAGCATCTTGGCCACCAGGATTGTGCCGGGCGAGGTCATGATGACGGCAGAAAGCAGATGGCGCGCTTCGACGCCCTGCGCGATGTACATGGCCATGATGCCGCCAGAGACATGGGCCATGCCGCTGGTCATGATGACCATCAGTTCGCTGCGGGTGGCCTTGGACAAAAAAGGCCGGATGGTGAGCGGCGCTTCGGTCTGACCCATGAAGATGCTAGCCGCGACATTCATGCTTTCCGCGCCCGAGATGCGCATGGTCTTGAGCATGATCCAGGCCATGGCGCGGATGACGATCTGCATCACGCCGATGTGGTAGAGCAATGCGAAGAAGGCGGAGATAAAGATGATGGTGGGCAGCACCTGGAAGGCGAAGATGGAGCCCATGCCGCCACCACCGGGAACGCCCAGCGCGCCAAACACCATCTTGGTGCCGGCGAAGGTGCAGGCGAGCATCTGTGTGACCACGCCGCCGGCCCAGCTCATGAACTGCTGGCCATAGTTGAAGCGCAGCACCAGAAAGGCAAAGGTGATCTGCAGGCCAAGTCCCCAGGCGATGGTGCGCCAGCGAATGTGTTTGCGATCGGTCGAGCCCAGCCACGCCGCCAGCAGCACGGCCAAAATTCCCAGCACACCCGTGAATCGAACCAATGCGGTGCCTCCCTGTTCTTCGACTACCTTACAGTATTGCCCAGAAATTTTTCCGCCGATTCGCTGGTGATAATGCGGTTCACCAGCTTCACAGGATCGGGTAGAGTCTTCGAGAACTGAATCGCCTGCTTGAGAATCTCCACCGGTTCCGCGAGCATGTCCCTGGTGGTGGCGAAGACGGTTGCCATTGGCTGCCCCTTTTCGACATAAGCGCCGCGCCGCGCGTGAAACAGGATGCCAGCGTGGGGATCGACCGGCTCGCCGGCCTTTTCGCGGCCCGCGCCGGTTCTCTGCACGGCCCAGCCCAGTGCGGTGGTGTCCATAGTAGCCACGTAGCCGCGCTCCCAGGCTCCGACCGTTTCGGTTGCGCCGGGCGTATGAAATCCACGCATATTGTCGAACACGGAAATATCGCCGCCCTGGGCCGCGATCATCTCGAAGAAGTGCTTGAGCGCGGAGCCATCCATGAGCGCCGCTTCGGCGCGCTTGTAGCCAGCCGCGGGGGTGTCCGCCTGTCCGCCCAGGTAGATCATCCATCCGGCCAGAATCAGAGAAAGCTCGCGCAGGTCGTTATTGTCGATGGGCGGCTTGCCGCGCAGCAACTCGACGGCCTCCACCAGCTCAATCCAGTTGCCGGCCGATGTGCCCAGCGGCTGGCCCATGTCGGTCAGCAAGGCCACGGTTCGGGTGCCGGCAGCTTCGGCCGTTGCCACCATCAGGGCCGCCAGGTATTCTGAGTCCGCTTGCTTGCGCAGGAAGGCACCCGAGCCCGTCTTGACATCGAGCACCAGTGCGTCGAGGCCGGCGGCGAGCTTCTTGCTTAAAATCGATGCGCAAATGAGCCCTGGGCTTTCGACCGTCGCGGTGCGGTCGCGCAGCGCGTAGAGGACGCGGTCGGCGGGCACCAGGCGCGGCGTCTGGCTCACGATGGAGGCTCCGCACTGCAGCAGCACCGCCTCAAATTCCTGTAACGTCAGCGCGGTGCGGAAGCCGGGAATCGACTCCAGCTTGTCGAGTGTGCCACCGGTGTGGCCCAGGGCGCGTCCGCTGATCATGGGGACGGCGACGCCGCAGGCCGCGGCAAGGGGCGCAATCAGGAAGCTGGTCTTGTCGCCCACGCCGCCGGTCGAGTGCTTGTCCACGGCCTTCTTGCCCAGCCGCGCCGGTGAAAATTTCTCTCCCGAGTCGCGCATGGCAAGGGTGAGCGCGCGCGTCTCGTCCAGAGAAAGTCCGCGCAGCCAGGCGGCCATCAGCCAGGCGGCAAGCTGCTCAAGTCGTATCGATCCAGACGCCGCGCCGGCGGCCAGAAAACCGATCTCGCGCGCATCGAGCGCGCCGCCGTCGCGCTTCTTGCGAATCAGGTCTACGGTGTGGATCGGGGCTGGGGTTGGATCGGGCATTGCTTTCTAATCCTCTATTTGCCAATAGACGATTATTGCAAGGTAGGCTTCCGCTTGGAAGGGCGGCTATTGACTTTGATGAGGCGTTGCCTCACTTCAGCTTCATATCGAAGGCCAGCGGCAGCAGCTCGGCGAACGTCATGGTGTGTATTCCATCGGCGGCCGGAAAGATGACAGGCGCGTCCGGCAAGATGAACTCGGCCAGCATCTGGCGGCAGGCGCCGCAGGGCGGGCTGGCGGCATTGTTCAGATTGGCGACAGCCGCTGCCTCAATCCTAATCTGGGGTCCGAATTGGGAAACCGCTTTGACAAGGGCGCAACGCTCGGCGCAGATGGTCAAGCTGTAGCTGATGTTTTCAACGTTTGTGCCGGTCACTATTTCGCCGTTGGTAAGCCGCAGCGCCGCGCCCACCCGGAATTCGGAGTAAGGGGAATAAGAGTGTTGGGCGGCCTGACGGGCTTGTTCCAGCAGAGCATCGAGCTCCGGCGTGCTCTTTGCGTTCATGGTGTTCCAATCTCCAAACGGACTGAGACTTGAGGCTAAAGCATTTGCGGGGTTTTTGTACATGGAGTATGAACCGAGCAGGAAGCGGAGAGGTGTTCGATCTGTGGCTTCTGACTGCTCATTTCTCAAGTTGCACCCCATCTTTCCGATAAAGGCCTTGAGTGCATACTGCGCCGGGAGTTCCGATCCCGGCCGGCTGGATGAGTGGACGCAATGGATGAACTGACGAGAGAGTTCCTGATCGAGAGCCAGGAAGGGCTTGATCGCATGGAGCGGTGCATGACGGATCTTGAGGTGCGTCCGCAGGATGCGGAACTGCTTGGAGAGATCTTCCGCTCGGTGCACACCATCAAGGGGACTACGGGCTTTCTCGGTTTTAAGCGGCTGGAAAAGCTGGCCCACTCGGGCGAGAATCTGCTTGGTCTCTTGCGGGATGGAAAGCTGACCGTCAACGAGCCTCTGATTACGGGCCTTCTGAAATTGCTCGACGGGCTTCGTTCGATTCTCAAAGCCATTGAAACCGAAGGCGGTGAGGGCGAGGGCGATGATTCGGCGCTGATTGCGCGGCTTGAAGAGCTGCAGGCGCCGGCCAAAGCCAAACAGGCAGTGCACGCGAAAGTCGGCGAACCGGCGGCTCCGGCCGCATCCAGCGCCCCTCCGGCAGCTCCACCTGCAAGTGTGCCCGTGGCCGCTGTAGCCGCGCCTGCGCCGCTCGCTCTGGTGCAAAGCACGCCAGCCGCGAAGGCCCCGGCGGCTCCTGAGACCGCAACGCCCGCGCCCGAGGCAGAAACGGATGCTACCCGCCAGCGCACTCCGACGACAGGAGCGGCTGCTGGGTCCGCTGCCGAAAGCACGCTGCGTGTGGACGTGGTTCTGTTGAACCGCATGATGAATCTGGTTGGCGAACTGGTGCTGACCCGGAATCAGGTTCTGCAGGCCACGGCGTCCGACCCCAACATGACCATGCTGTCGCGCCGCCTGGATATGGTGACGGCCGACCTGCGCGAGAACGTGATGAAAGCGCGCATGCAGCCGGTGTCGAACATCTTCTCGAAGATGCCGCGCATTGTGCGCGACCTGTCGCAGTCGCTCGGCCGGCGGGTGCGGTTGCAGGTCGAGGGCCAGGATACAGAACTGGACAAGAGCCTGCTCGAGGCCATCAAGGACCCACTGACACACGCGGTCAGAAACTCGCTCGATCACGGCATTGAGCCGCCCGCTGTGCGCGAAGCGGCAGGCAAGGATCCGGAGGGAACGCTCAAGCTGCGGGCCAGCCACGAAGGCAGCCACGTCATCATTGAAGTCTCCGACGACGGGGCCGGCATGGCTGTAGAAAAAATACGCCAGAAGGCCATCGAACGCGGCATCATCACGCCCGAGCGCGCCGCGCAACTGGGCGAGCGCGAACTGTTGCAATTGGTGTTTCTGCCGGGGTTTTCGACCGCAGCCGCCGTCACCAACGTGAGTGGACGCGGCGTGGGCATGGACGTGGTTCGCACCAACGTGGAGAAGATCGGCGGCAAGGTCGAACTGGACTCGCGCACCGGCAAGGGAACCACGCTACGGTTGCGCATTCCGCTGACGTTGGCCATTATTCCCGCGCTGATTGTGCGCAGCGTGAATCAGAGCTTTGCGCTGCCGCAGGGTTCGCTGTCGGAGCTGGTGCATGTTCCGCCGGAGCAGGCAGCGAAATCGATCGAGTGGATCGAAGGTGCGCCTCTCTACAGGCTGCGCGGCCACTTGCTGCCGCTGGTCTTTTTGGATCGCCTGCTCGTGCCCGGCACGGAGCGCGACATGACTGTGGCCGACAACTTCATCGCCGTGCTCGATGCCGAGGGCCGCCGTTTTGGCCTGGTGGTGGACGGGCTGGCCGATCCGGAAGAGATTGTCGTTAAGCCGCTTTCGGCCGTGCTGAAGGGCATTGGCCTCTACTCCGGCGCCACCGTGCTGGGCAACGCGGACCTGGCATTGATTCTCGATCCCGGAGCCATTGCTGTTAAAGTCGGGGTAACGCTGACCACCAACGCCGCCGAAGAAGAAGCCGCGCGCGTGGCCGCGGCAGAAGACGAGAGCAACGCCGCCAAAGGCATGGAATATCTGCTGGTCGAGGTTGTCGGGCGTCGCGCCGCCGTGCCGCTGGCCGACGTGCTGCGCATTGAACAACTCCCGCTTTCGCGGGTTGAGTATATCGGCTACCGGCCGGTGTTGAACTTTGAAGGCCAGTTGATGCCGGTGGAGGATTCGGGCGGCGTGTTGACGGCGGCCGGGTCCGATCCTGAGACCCAGGTCATTGTGGTCGTATGCCGCGAAGGCAATCGTCAGGTGGGCATTGCGGTTTCGCACGTGCTCGACGTAGCGGCGGGCGGTGACCTGTTTGAAGCAGGAACCGAACAGCGCACCGGCGGCGTTACCTTGCTCAAGGATCATGTTACGGGCGTGGTCGACCTGGGCGGCGTGCCGCCCCTGGCGGCCGGCGAGAGCGCGCCCGCGGAGTGGAACCAGATTGCGGAGACAGTAGCATGAGCACAGCAACGTTAGTTCATCGGAAAGACAAAACGTCGGCGTTGGTTGAGGTCTGCTCGGTGCGCCTGGGGGAGACATGGTTCGGCGTGCCGATCACCCACATTCTTGAGATCGTCGGCTCCTCGCGGCCGCAGCCGGTTCCACTTGCACCTGCCTTTGTCGGCGGGCTGGTCCATTACCGCGGCGACGTACTCACGACAGTGAGCCTGCGCCAGTTGCTTTCGCTTCCGGCCAAAGAGGGAACGCAGGACATTCTGGTTCTGGAGTCTGCGGGCGGATGCTTCGGGCTGCTGGTGGATGCGGTCGGCGAGGTGCTGACGGTTTCCGCGTCCGATCACGAGCCCAACCCGTCCATTCTGGACCAGCGGCGCAAGGCTCTGTTTGCCGGGGCGTACAAGCTCAAAGAGAAGCTGTTGGTCATGTTGGACCCGGAGAGGCTTGATCCGATGCGATTGAGTCAGGCCCAGACGGGTTAGTTTCCAGCTTTGCGTTTTTCTCGCTGTTCGAAAGCGTTGCGACCTGGCAGACACCTTCGAGATGTCAGTCAGGAGCGAGACGCTAGCAGCCAGGCCTTACGGAGGTAGCCATGCGAGCACTCATTGTCGACGACTCCCGCTTTGTGCGGGGTTATCTGCGCGGCCTGCTCGAGGAAAAGGGAATCGAGTGCGAAGAGGCGGCTGACGGCCAGGCAGGCCTCGCTCTTCTGCACGGCGAACACGCCTTTGACCTTGCGCTGCTCGACTGGAACATGCCCGTGATGAACGGCCTTGAGATGCTCAAGCAATTGCGCGCCCAGGGCTTCAACGGCGTCAAGGTGATGATGGTAACCACTGAAGCCGAGAACGATTTCATCCTCCGCGCCCTCAATGCCGGCGCCGACGAATACCTGATGAAGCCCTTCGACAAAGATGCCCTCGACGAAAAGCTCACGATTCTTGGCCTGGTCGAGGCCTAAGCCATGGCGCCCGCTCGCCGGACTCGCATTCTAATCGTCGACGACTCGACCGTAATGCGTAGCTTGCTGCGCTCGGTCGTCAGCTCCGACGCCCGCCTTGAAGTTGCCGGCACCGCCGCCGACGGCGCCTCGGCCTTGAATAGCCTCGCGGTCCTTCACCCCGATCTGATCTTGCTGGATGTGGAGATGCCGGTCATGGATGGTTTGGTCACGCTCAAAGAGTTGCGGAGACGCGGAAACAGGATGCCAGTAATCATGTGCAGTTCTCTGACCCAGTGCGGCGCCCGGGTGACCATTGAAGCCCTTGCCGGTGGCGCGGCCGATTATGTAACCAAGCCGGCCGGGCAGGCCGGACGCGAGGTCGCGCAGCGGACACTTGCGCAGGAGCTGATTCCCAAGATTCATGCGCTGACCAGTGCGCCACCCAGCCGGCCTGCGGCGCAGACGCACGGTCTGGCTCCGCAGCCGGGCTTTCCCGGCTCGACCCGCGTACGGCTCATTCCGCCCCTCGCTTCGTCCCTGACGCAGCCCTTCAGGCAGCAGCCCATCTCCGCCGCCCCGGCCATTCTTGCCATCGGCGTCTCGACTGGTGGTCCGGCCGCACTCGATGCTGTGCTGCCGGCGCTGCCCGCCGGCTTTCCTCTTCCGGTGCTTATTGTGCAGCACATGCCGGAGCTGTTCACGCGTCTGTTTGCAGAGCGCCTCAACGGCCGCTGCAACCTGCGCGTCCGCGAGGCCTCTGAAGGCGAACCGGTGCTGCCCGGAACCATCTACATCGCCCGAGGCAACTGGCATCTAGAAGCGCTCGTCGCTCCGGCCGCGTCCGCGCCGGCCACACTGCACCTGACTCAGGGACCGCTTGAGAATCACTGCCGCCCTGCAGTCGATGTGCTGTTTCGTTCCGTGGCACGTGTCTATGGCTCCGGCGTACTGGCCGTGGTGCTTACCGGCATGGGGGCCGATGGTCTAAACGGGTGCCGCATGATTCGCGAACAGGGAGGCAGCGTGCTGGCACAGGACCAGGCATCGAGCACCGTCTGGGGAATGCCCGGCGCCGTGGCCACCGCGGGCTTGGCTCATAAGGTTCTGCCTCTGGACGCCGTCGCTCCAGAGATCCTCCGCATCGTGAGCCATGCGCGACCGCTTCCGCGCGATCTTAGTCGCCAGGCGGTGTCGTAATGGAACAACAAGCCACCAGCGCCGACTACGGCTATCTTCGCCAGCTCGTCTTTGGTCTCTCTCAGAACGTGCTCGATCCCTCGCGCGACTACCTCTTTGAGATACGCCTCTCCACACTGTTGCGTAATCAGGGTATGAGCCGCATAGACGAACTCGTGCACCACCTGCGCACTACGAAAGATCCGAATCTGGAGCGCGCCATCGCCGAGGCGATGACGATCAACGAAACCAGTTTCTTCCGCGACTCGCGTCCCTTCGAGCTGTTGCGCACCGAGCTGCTGCCCAAACTGATTGAGGCCCGCCGCCTGGCGCGGGGTCTGCGCTTCTGGAGCGCCGCCTGCTCCACCGGCCAGGAAGGCTACAGTCTGGCGATGCTGCTGATGGAGCATTTTCCTATGCTCGTTGGCTGGAACCTGCGCATTGAAGGCACCGACCTGAGCCACGAGGTCGTCGAGCGCGCTCAGGCCGGCCGCTACCACCGCATCGAAATCAACCGCGGCCTTCCGGCCCGCTTCGTCGTCCGTTACTTCGACCACGTTGGCGAGGATTGGGTCGTCAAGCCCGAGGTCCACAAGCACTGCAACTTCCGCCAGGCCAACCTCTGTGCGCCCACGCTGCCCTTCAACCGCGCCGGCGACCGCTTCGACGTCATCTTCCTGCGCAACGTGATGCTTTACTTTTCCCGGGAGACCCGCAAAACCCTGATGGCCGGCATCCATCGCTTGCTGGCCCCCGACGGCATCCTTTTCCTCGGCTCCAGTGAGCAGCCCGCCGACCCCTCCATCTGGACGTCGATCCTCGCCGGCGGCACCTGCTACTTCAAGCCAAGGCAGCCCAGCTAGAAGCAGGCCCTAGGGAAAAGACGGCCTGCACACACGGTTTTCCGCTGCCCGCTGCTCGCCTGTCCGGCACCGGGCGGACCGAGCCGCGAAAAAGGCTCAACCTCAAAACAGTATGACCTGTATCACTGCGTTGAACGCGGACTTAATTTGTCGTATATTAAATGAAGACCAAATTAGTCGCACATTCGGGCCGCAAAGGAATTACCGTGAAAAATTGCAGCGCAATCCTACAATATCTTATTTTTATTCTTATATTTGCCTCGACTGCCAACGCTGCGGAAACCTTCCCCGCCAGCGGTGTTGTGCACGATGCCACCGGAGCCATGATCCCAGGTGCCGCCGTTACTTTTCACGATTCCGGCATCGGAGCTCCGATCTCCACCCAAACCGATGAGCAGGGCGCTTTTCACGTTGCGCTGCCAGCGCCAGGGACCTACCAGGTCGAGATCCAGGCCAATGGGTTCGTAACTTATCGGGGCTCGGTGACGGTGAGCGCCGCTGCGCCCACGGCCGCTCTGCAAGTCGTGCTGACCATCGCGGGCAACATCCAGACCGTCGAGGTGACGGCCGACGCTCTCGCGGCTGAGACCACGAGCACCCAACTGGGCGAATCGCTCGGCACGCGCAAGATTGAAGCCGTGCCCCTGAATGGGCGCAGCTTCACCGACCTGATGGCGGTGCAGCCGGGCATTATTCCGCAAAACACGGCGCAGCCCGGCGCTGTCATCATGACCGGCGTGGCTTCGACGCCGCCCTCCGGCGATGCCAACCCCGGCAACTTATCCATCAGCGGTCAGCGCGAGTCTTCCAACGGCTTTCGCGTCAACGGCAGCGATGTGGAAGAAGACGTGAACATGGGCACTTCGATCCTGCCCAACCTCGATGCAATCGACAGTTTCAAGGTGCTCACCTCGAACTTCGATGCCGAGTACGGCAACTCGAGCGGCGGCCAGGTGCTGGTCGTCACCAAATCCGGCACGGCGAAGACGCACGGCTCGGCCTTCGAGTTCCTCCGCAACACGGCTTTCGACGCGCGCAACTATTTTTCCGCCGACCGGGCAGCGTATAGGCAGAACCAGTTCGGCGGTACCCTGGGCGGCTCGCCCTTCCACACCAGGAACTTCGCACTTTTCGGCGACTATCAAGGCACGCGGCTCACTGAAGGCATTGACACCGGCAACATCTCGGTACCCTCAACCGCCCAGCGCGGAGGAGATTTCAGCCAAAGTCCGCTCACTGGCTCTGTCAGCGGCGACTACCTGGCCGCGCTGCTCTCTGCGCGTCTGGGCCGCACCGTCACGGCTGGCGAATCGTATGCCGCCGTTTTTCCCAATGGCCAGATTCCGCAGACCGCGTGGTCGGCTCCGGCCAAATCGTTGCTGACTTACGTTCCCGAGCCCAATGTGGGCGACGCGCTCTTTGCCACCTCTGCCCAGGCCGAGACGCTCGCCGACAACAAGGGCGCTCTGCGCGCGGACTGGACCCACGGCAGGGGCACTCTGACCGCCTACTATTTTCTCGACAATTATTCGCTCGACAATCCTTACCCCACCGCGACCGGCGGCGCCAGCGTTCCGGGCTTCGACGCCACAAGCAACGGGCGCGCACAACTTGCCACCCTCACCCACGTTGCCACCTTCGGCGCATCCACGCTGAACGAGGTTCACCTCAGCTACATGCGCAATGACAACGCCACCGGGCAGCCGCATGGCGGCGTGGGGCCGTCGCTCGCCTCGCAGGGATTCTCCGGAATCGTCGCGCTCAAGCCTTCCACCGAGGGCGTTGCCAACGTCGCGTTCAACGACTTCACCCTTGGCGTCGACACAACGGCCATTGTGCAGGCCGAAAACATCTACGAGATCAGCGAGTCCTTCTCGCGCATCATGGGCCGGCACGGCCTGAAGGCTGGCGGCGAAATTCACTCGAACCAGATCAACACGCATCCCGACGTGATCTTCAACGGCAGCTTCGCCTTCAACGGTTCGGAGACGGGCCTGGACTTCGCCGACTTTCTGCTCGGCGTCACGTCCAGCTACACGCAGGGCCAGGCGCGCGACTTCTACAACCGCAATCTCTACATGGCCGCGTTTGTGCAGGACAGTTGGAAGGCGACCTCCGAACTCACCATCAACTACGGTGTTCGCTGGGACCGCATTCGTCCCTGGCAGGAAAAATTCAATCAACTGCAAACGCTGGTCAGGGGCGAGCAGTCGCAAGTCTTTCCCGACGCGCCGCAGGGCCTCGTGTTTCCCGGCGACCCCGGCGTTCCCGATTCACTGGCTCCGGCGCGCAACAATTTCGCTCCCCGCATCGGCATTGCCTGGACGCCGTCGTTGCTCGCAACCTCCGCGCCCGATTGGGTGCAGAAACTCACCGGCACGCCAGGCCAGACCAGCATTCGTCTTGGTTACGGCGTCTTCTACACCGCGTTTGAAGGGCTCTCGGCCGGCATCATGAGCGCCAATCCGCCCTACGGCTACACGTATACCTCGGCCGCGCCGCCGCTCTTCGAGTCGCCCTTTACCGTGGCCGCAACCGGCGTCAATGCAGGGCAGCGCTTCCCGCTGCAAAGCGTGGCCTACGGCGCCAGCCGCGCGCATCCCATTTCAACTGTCGATTGGACTCAGTTCGAACCGCTCGTAGGCATTCCCGCTGTGTCGCCCGACGACGTCACTCCCTACGCCGAGCACTGGATGGCGAGTATCGAGCGGCAGTTCGGCGCGGCGTCGCTCGTCACGCTCAGTTATGTAGGTGCGGGGTCGCATCACCTTCTGGCATTGGAAGAGGCGAATCCCGCTGACCCGGCGCTCTGTCTCAGTCTCGGCTCGGCCTGCGGCCCGTTCAATGAGCAGGCCGCGCGCACTGAGTTCGGCCCGGCCTTCGGCAGCGTCGAGTTGCAGCACACCATCGCCAACGCAAGTTACCACGCTCTTGAAGCCACCGTGAACCACCGCGCCCACGGCCTCGACATGCTCGCCAGCTACACGTGGTCGAAGTCGATCGACCAATCAGCCGGTCTGCCCGAGCCGGTCAACCCCATCAATTCTTCGCTCAGCCGCGGCCTCTCGGCTTTCGACATGCGCCACAACTTTGTCGCGAGCTTTCACTATCAGTTGCCCGCGCTTCATGCGAAGGGCCCGCTCCGTGCAATCGGTTCCGGCTGGTCGGTTGCCGGCATTGCGCGCTTCACTTCGGGACTGCCGGTAACGCTGCTCAACAACAACGACACATCGCTGCTCGGCAGCATTCCCAACGGCATCAACAACAACGGCGTCGACACTCCGGACTGGAGTGGACAGTCGCTCAAACTGCGCACGAATCCTCGCGGAGGCGCCGCTGTCTTCGATGCCTCGCAGCTCACTTTGCCCGCGCTGGGCACGATGGGCAGCGCCCGCCGCCGCTTCTTCTCAGGCCCTGGAATGGAAAATTTCGACGCCGTGGTTTCGCGCAGTCTGCTGGTCAAAGACGACCGCGCGCTCGAATTCCGCATCGAGGCTTTCAACCTGCTCAACCACACGCAGTTCTTCGGAGCAGCGGCAGTCGAGGGCAACATTTCCAGCGGCAGCTTTGGCCAGGCCGTGAATGCCATGCCCCCGCGCCTGATGCAGTTGGCCCTGCGCTATCAATTCTGACGCGCTAAGCCCCTTCAAGCAGACGCTCAACCTCGGCGTGCAGCCGCGCCGTGAGGTCGGCTTCGCTCTCTGTGGGGGAAATGCGCAGCGGCTCGCCGACCACTACCTCGATGGCGCCCGAGCGGAACCAGCGGCGCTCGCCGGTCTTCAGTTCGCCCAATCCGCGAAGGCCGACCGGCAGAACCATCGCTCCGCATTGCTTGGCCAGCAGCCCGATGCCGGGACGGAACGGCGCCAGCTTGCCCTCCGCCGACCGCGTGCCCTCGGGGAATACCAGCACGTTGAAGCCGCGATCCATCGCCCGGCCCGCATGCGCAAAGCTGGGCTGAAAATCGCGCCGCCGTGGAAGCGGAAACACGTTGAACAGCGCCGTCAGCAGAAAATAGAACAGCGGTCCCGGCAAGAAGAATCGTCCGCTCGGACGCAGCGGCTCCGGGTTGCGGAAATGCCGGTAGTCAGCCAGCATCTCGCCCGACATGGCCACCGCAATGCGCCGCCGCAGCGCTCCGGGCAGTGCGTACTCAATCAGCGGCCCGTCGAATGTGGTCACGTGGTTGGCAATGATCAGCATCGGTGCGCTGGCATCGAGCGTCTTGGGCGCCACCACGCGCGGAGCCGCCAGCAGCCACACCAGCGGCCGCATCACCGCCTCAATAAATGCTGCGCGTGCCCACTGGAATGGCAGCAGCCACGGCCAGAGCGGATAGACGTGGCGTCCCCGCGCAGGTTTGACTTCTGCGTATGTACTGGGTGCCCCATCCTCCTGAACGAAGTCGAAGGACCTGCTTCTTGTGACTTTTGCGGAAAGGGTGGGAGGCAAAACTTTCTCTCCTCCCACTTCATCCACGGGTGTCCTGCCGGTTGCAAGAGTAGGTAACGAAGCTAGATCAGGCTTCTCTTCCACCTCACCCGCTACAAGCCGCCGCAGCTCGCCCAGCGTCTCCACATGGTTCAGCATTCCGTCTTCGGAGACAATGCCCAGGCGATCTTCAATGGCCGCGGCCAACTGCACGCGACCCAGGCTGTCGAGATGCAGATCCTCGCTCAGCTTCAACTCATCACCCACGCCGGGATGAGGCTCGCCGGAGATCTGCGCAATCAGCGCTAGCAGCCAATCCTCCGACGCACCAAACTCCGCGTTCGCCTGGCGTTTTGCCGCTCCGTTGCCAGCCGTCGCTGCCGCCGCCTGAATTCGCTTAAGCCACTCCGCCACCGCTCTGCGCCGCACCTTGCCCGACGAGGTCCGCGGCAGGTCCGGCTCCGGCCACAGCACCCAGCGCCGCACCCGCTGAAACTCCGCCAGCCGCGCATTCGCGCCTTCGATGGCTGCCGCGGCCTGGTCGCCCGCTCCGCGGCAAGCCAGCACCGCGCACGGCTCCGGCCCATCGGCTGTCTCCATCGTCACCACCGCGCAGGCCGCCACGCCCGGCTGCTCCTCGATGGCCGCTTCCAGATCTTCGGGGTGGATGTTCACCCCCGCAGCAGTTACAATCACCTCGCTTTTGCGGCCCAGAAACTTCCACTCGCCCGAGGGTTCGGTCTTGGCCAGATCGCCCGTGGCGAGCCACTCATCCGCGCGCTTGTGCAACTGCCCTCCCGACCACGTGGCCGCGGAGATGGCCGCGCCGCGCACCAGCACCTCGCCATCGGACCCAAGCTTCACCTCGCGTCCGGCCAGCGGTTTGCCAATGGTCCCCTCAGCCACATGGAACGGGTGATTCAGCGTAATCAGCGCGGTGGTTTCCGTCATTCCATAGCCCTGGATCAGAACGAACCCCAGCGCGTTCCAGAAGTGCTCCAGCGGCCCCGGCAGTGCGCCGCCCCCTGAGATCAGCGCCCAGAACTTGAGTCCGAACGGGCGGTGAATCTTGCGGAAGCGCCACCAACGCCGCGCCGCGCCGAGACCCTGCGAGCCGGCAACGCTCTCGGCTAGCCCAGGGTAGGTCAACTCCAGATGCGCCTTGAGCAGCGCCAGAACCCTGGGTACGGCCGCCAGCACGGAGATGCGCTCGCGGCGAATCGTCTCCACCAGTCGCGGTGCCACCAGGCGCTCTTCAAAGTGCAGCTCGGCGGTCAGAATCGGCGGAACCCAAAGCCCCATCGTCTGCCCGAAGACGTGGCTCAGCGGCAGCGTGTGCAAAATCCGCAGCGGATGCACCAGCCGTTCCCAGCGCATGTAGGGCTGTGCGCCTGTTTCGATGGGACCAATGCTGGCCAGTACGTTGCCGTGCGTCAGCACAATCCCCTTGGGGTCGCCGGTGGTGCCGGAGGTGAACAGAATTTCGAGCGGAGTCTCGGCCGAGAGGCCAGCCACCGGCCCCGCTTCTTCGGCGGGCAGCGCCCCGGGCCAATCTTCAAAGCTGAGTTGCGGTATCTCCGCGGGCAATTGACGGAGCAACTCCGGGTGCTCCAGGTCCGAGGCCCCCGCGGACAGGCCCTTGTCCGTGGGGTGGAGATCTCGATTCTGAGACCTGGGAGACAAACGCTCCAGCAGCGCGGCATCGCCCACGGCCAGTTTCGGCTTCACATCGGCCGCCACCCGCGTGGCAAACTCCACCGTCCCAATCGCGTCCAGCGGTACAGCCAGCACTCCGCGCTGGATGCATCCATGGAAGGCGGCGATCCATTCAGCGCTGTTTTCGCCCCACAGCAGAACCCGGTCGCCCTGCCCGATGCCGCGTTGCTCCAGCAGCGCCGCAAACCGCCCCGCAAGCCCGGCCAGCTCCCCATAGGTCGTGACGCGCCGCCGGTTTCCCTGGTAGCGTACTACGGCGATCTCCCTGCCGAAACGGCGGAAGTCGTCGAGCAATGTAGCCAGGTGATCGCGCATGGTGCCCCGCCAAATTGATGGTATGCGATGAGTTTGCTTTGCTTTCTGTATAGATGTGAAACTACAGAACTTGATGCAAGGTATTGGAGCGTTCCCGCTGCCGTCGGAGATTCATTGCCAACCCTCATCCCTGTTCCCTGATTCCTGTTCCCTTCTTTCGCTTCCTCTTCGCCAGCCTTCCGCGTTATTCTTGGAAGCACAATGTCTCACGACCGCCCCAGCCCGGACAGGCACAACCAGGCCCCCTCCACCGCCACGGCTTTGGCAGCCGATCCCTTTGCCTGTTTTCATCCCGTCACGGCGGCTTGGTTTCGTGCGGTCTTTGATGCGCCCACCGCCCCGCAGAGCATGGGCTGGCCCGTCATCGCGCGCGGGGAGAATGCCCTCATTCTCGCTCCCACCGGCACTGGCAAAACGCTTGCTGCGTTTCTGTGGTGCCTGGACCGGCTGATGCTCCAGCCTCTTCCGGAAGGTCACAGGACCGGCTGCCGCATTCTTTACGTTTCCCCTCTGAAGGCTCTCGCTGTCGATGTCGAACGCAACCTGCGCTCGCCTCTGGCCGGCATGGCCAACATGGCCCGCCGCATGGGCGTTGACTTCCGCGAGCCCGCCATCAGCGTCCGCACCGGCGACACGCCGCAGCGGGAGCGCGCACGCTTTGCCCGCCATCCGGCAGAGATTTTGATCACGACGCCCGAGTCGCTTTACCTGCTGCTTACCTCGCAGGCCGCCGAAGCCCTGCGCACGGTGGACACAGTCATCATCGACGAGATTCATGCGCTGGTTCCCACCAAGCGCGGCGCGCATCTGGCTCTCTCGCTGGAGCGGTTGCAGGCGCTGACTAGGCGCCCCTTGCAGCGCATCGGTCTTTCCGCAACGCAGCGGCCGCTTGAAGAGGTGGCGCGCTTCCTCGGCGGCGTGGAAGTCTCTCAAACGATGGAAGGGCACTTGAAGGGTACGGGCTTTAGCCCGTACATCACGCCACCACAAATAGGCGGAGCTTTAGCCCCTGAGGGACCGTCTCTTGGAGATTCGACGAAAGCAGAGGTGTCACCTCACTCCTCCGAACCCTCCTGGTCCTCCGACACCCTCGATGCCCCGTCCCTCCACTACCGTTCTGTCACCATCGTCAACGCTAGCGCCCGGAAGCAGCTCAAGCTTCGCATTGAGGTGCCCGTCGAAGACATGGCCCGCCTCGGCGAGCAGGAAGAGATTCCTTCGGGGCCAGCCTCGCAGATGCCGCGCCGCGTGTCGATCTGGAATGCGATCCACCCCCGACTGCTTGAGATCATTCGCGAGCGTAACTCCACAATCCTCTTCGTCAACAGCCGCCAGGTGGCCGAGCGGCTTGCCGGCGCGCTCAACGAACTGGCCGGCGAGCCCATCGCTCGTGCCCACCACGGCTCGCTCGCAGCCGCGCAGCGCTCCGTGATCGAGGAGCAGTTGAAGGCGGGGCAGATTCGCGCTCTCTGCGCCACATCCACGCTCGAACTCGGCATCGACATGGGCGCGGTGGACCTCGTCATTCAGATTGAAGCGCCGCCCTCGGTCGCCAGCGGCATGCAGCGCATCGGCCGCGCCGGCCACCATGTGGGCGCGGTCAGCGAGGGCATTCTGTTTCCCAAATACCGCGCCGATCTTGTCGCCTGCGCCGCCGTCACGCGCGCCATGCACGAGGGCCACATCGAGTCCACGCGCTTTCCGCGCAATCCGCTCGACGTGCTCGCGCAGCAGTTGGTCGCCATCGTCGCCCATCCGCCCAACGCCGCGGTGCCCCTGCGCAAGGCAAGAGTGCTCAAGAGTGCTCGGCGCGTCAAGAATCTCACTGCGGAGTTGAAGTTTGACGACTGGAATTCCGCTCCAAAGGAGGAAGAAGCGCCGAAGCCCGAAGTCAGCGTCGATGCGCTCTTCGATCTGGTCCGCGGCGCCGCACCCTTCGGCGCTCTCACGCGCTCGGCCTTTGAGGGCGTTCTCGATCTGCTCAGCGGCCGTTACCCCTCCGACGAGTTTGCCGAACTCCGCCCCCGCCTCACCTGGGACCGCGTGCGCAATGTCGTCACCGCACGCGACGGTGCGGCCCGCCTCGCCATTCTCAACGCCGGCACCATTCCCGACCGCGGCCTCTACGGCGTCTTCCTCGCGCACAGCGAAGGCAAGTCCGTGCGCGTCGGCGAACTCGACGAGGAGATGGTCTTCGAGTCGCACCCCAACGAAACCTTCATCCTCGGCGCATCTACATGGCGCATTGTTGAAATTACACATGATCGCGTGCTCGTCACGCCCGCTCCCGGCGAGCCCGGCAAAATGCCTTTCTGGAAAGGCGACGGCCCTGGCCGCCCGCTGGAATTCGGACGCCGCATCGGCGCGCTTGTCCGCGAACTGCGCGCGTTGCCCAAGCCCGCCGCGTTAACCCGTCTCGTTGCCGAACACGATCTCGATCCCGGCGCCGCGGAAAATCTGCTGCAATTTCTCTCCGACCAGGAGGCCGCCACCAGCGCCGTCCCCGACGACCGCACCATCGTCATTGAGCGTTGCCGCGACGAGCTGGGCGACTGGCGCGTTTGCGTGTTGACACCCTTCGGCAGCCGTATCCACATTCCATGGGCCATGGCAGTGAGCGCCCGCATCCGCGCCGCTGGCGGGCCGGAAGTGGAAACGCTCTGGGGCGACGATGGTTTCATGCTGCGCTTCCCTGATACGGACGAGCCACCCGATCCCGATTGGTTCCTCGTAGAATCCGCCGAAGCCATGCAACTCGTCTTGCGCCAGTTAGGTTCGACAGCTCTCTTCGCCGGGCGTTTTCGCGAAGCTGCGGGCCGTGCGCTGCTGTTGCCGCGCCGCCGTGCCGATGCGCGTACGCCGCTGTGGCAGTTGCGCAAACGCTCGTACGATCTGCTCAGCGTCGCCTCGCGTTATCCCTCGTTCCCGCTGCTGCTCGAGGCCTATCGCGAATGTCTGCGCGATGTCTTTGACATGCCCGCGCTGCTTGAAACCCTGCGCGCCATCGAGCAGCGGCAGTTGCGCGTTCATGTTGTCGAAACGCGCAAGCCTTCGCCCTTTGCCGCATCGCTGCTGTTCAGCTACGTTGCCAATTTTCTTTACGATGGCGACGCGCCGCTGGCCGAGCGCCGTGCACAGGCTCTCACCATCGATCAGGATCAACTGCGCGAACTGCTGGGCGAAGCAGACCTCCGCGAGCTGCTTGACGCCAATGCAATCGCCGAAGTCGAAGAGGCTGCGCAGTGCCTCGCGGAGAATTATCGCGCGCGCTCTGCCGACGGCATGCACGATCTCTGCCTGCGTCTGGGCGATCTGTCGCGCGAAGAGCTGTCCCGCCGCGTCGTCTCCCCTGATCTGCTCGCGCATGTCGATCGCCTCGTCCGTTCGCGCCGCTTGCTTGAACTCCGCATCGCCGGAGAGCGCCGCCTGGTCGCCGCCGAAGATGCTGCCCGCTATCGCGACGGTTTGGGAATTCCGCTTCCGCCCGGTCTAGCTGTGGCGCTGCTTGAGCCTGTCGCGCACCCGGTTCTCGAACTCGTTCGCCGCTTCGCACGCACGCACGGCCCCTTCACTCTGCGCGAAGCTGCGGACCGTTTTGCGCTCGATGCCGTCGCCGTGGAAAATGCATTGCGCCACCTTGCCGCCGCGGGCCGCGTACTTGAAGGTGGCTTCCGTCCCGGTGGTCTTCATCGCGAGTGGTGCGATGCGGAGATTCTGCGCCAGATTCGCCGCAAGTCGCTCGCCAAGCTGCGCCGCGAAGTGGAGCCGGTCGAGCAGCACACGCTGGCCCGTTTCCTCACGCACTGGCAAGGGATTCTGACGCCGCGCCGATCTGGTCTTGCCAGCGCCGGCCACGCCAACCTTGATGCGCTTCTCGATGCCATTGAGAGCTTGCAGGGCGCGCCGTTGCCTGCCTCGCTCGTCGAGTCCGCGATCCTCCCCGCGCGCATCTCCGACTACGCGCCCGCGGGTCTCGACACGCTCATTGCAGCCGGCGAAGTTGCATGGGCCGGTGTCGAACCCATCGGTGAACGCGACGGCCGCATTGCGCTCTTTCTCGCCGACAAGTTGCCCCTTCTCGCCCAGCATCGCCCGCTTGTCGTGCCGCTCACCGAGCGCGAAGAAAAGCTGCTTTCCGTTCTCGAATCCACCGGGGCCAGCTTCTTCGACCCACTGCATCAGGCCGTCGGCGGAGGCTATCCTGGCGAAACGATCGAAGCCTTGTGGAGCCTAGTCTGGCGCGGCCTCGTCACCAACGATTCGCTTCATGCTTTGCGCGCCTACATCGCTCGGCCTGAAAGCGCGCGCATGCCACGGCGCTTGCAAACAGGTACAGTCTTTCGTTCGCGCCGCACTACGCCCCCTACTGCGCAAGGCCGCTGGTCGCTGTTGCCGTTGCGCGCAATGCCCACTGCGAAGGGTACCGACTCGAGAGTGAAAGGTACAGGCTTTAGCGTGAAGGGTACGGGCTTTAGCCCGTACATCGATTCCTCCAACTCGGCTGGGGCTTTAGCCCCTGAGGGACGTTCTCTCACACCCACGGCCACCGAGGCCAGTCACGCTCTCGCGCTGCAACTGCTCAACCGCTACGGCGTGCTGCTGCGCGAGTCGGTCGCCGCGGAAAATGTTCCCGGCGGTTTCAGCGCCGTGTACGACGTGCTCAAGGCTCTGGAAGAGAGCGGCCGCATCCGCCGCGGCTATTTCGTAGCCGGCCTCGGCGCCACGCAGTTTGCGTTGCCAGCGGCTGTCGACCTGCTGCGCCAGTTGCGCACCGCGCCGCCAGAGGAGAGGCCTGAGTTCGTGCAGTTGGCCGCGACCGATCCCGCCAATCCCTATGGTTCTGTCTTGCGCTGGCCCGACTTGCCTGTCGCCGATGAGGATGCAGAATCCGCGCCGCGCATTCTGAACCGCGCAGCTTACGCTGAAGTCATTCTTCGGAACGGCGAGTTGGTCGCGTGGCTCCGTTGCGGCAATCCCAACATACTCGTCTTTCTTCCCGCCGAAGAGCCGGAGCGTGCACAAACCGCCGCCGGCCTCGCGCATTTTCTCTGCGCACGCGGTCAGGAGAAGATGCGCATCAGCAGCCATCAGGGCGTACTCATCACCACCATCAACGGCCAGCCTGTTGCCGCGCATCCCATGGCGCATTTCCTCATGGATGCCGGTTTTCATCCCGGCCCGCTCGGTATGCACCTGCGCCGCATTCCGCTGGCGATCGGGCAGCACGAGCCTCATGCCGGAGAGGTGCAGTAAAAGCGAATGCCCGAAGGCGATACCATCTTTCGCACCGCGCGCGCACTCAGCCGCGCACTCGCCGGACAACCGGTGACGGCCTTTCGCTCTACCTATCCACTGCTCACGCGCTTCAATGAAGACACGCCTCTCATCGGCCAACTCGTCGAACGCGTGGAAGCGCGCGGCAAATGGCTCCTGATTCATTTTTTCGGCGGCGGCACGCTAGCTACTCATATGCTTATGAGCGGCAGTTGGCACATCTACCGGCCGGGGGAGCGCTGGCAGCAGCCCAGCGCCAATATGCGTATAGTCGTCGAGAACAGCAACTACGTCGCCGTCGGCTTTCGCGTGCCCGTGGCTGAGATGCACACCGCGCAGTCGCTTGCGCGCGATCGGCGAATTCCGCGCGCTGAGATCGACGTCCTCAGCCCCGCATTCAACGCTGCCAAAGCGGTGCGCCGCGTCCGCGCGCATGGCAATGAAGAGATCGCCGATGTGCTGTTGCACCAGGAAGTGCTGGCCGGCGTGGGCAACATCTTCAAGTCGGAAATTTGTTTTGTCTCCGGCATCCATCCGTTTTGCAAAGTCTCCGCGCTCAGCGAGGAGCAAGTCCAGGCCGCGATCGCCGCCGCGCAAAAACTGCTCGCCGCCAATGTGCTTGAGAACTCCGGCGACACGATCGTGACCTATGGCGGCCGCACGCGCCGCACGACGCATGAGTCCGACCCTACGGCGAGCCTGTGGGTTTACGGACGCAACGGCGAGCCCTGCCGCCGCTGCGGCGAGCCGATCCGGCTCCGCAAGCAGGGGCCGGACGCGCGCGTGACGTTCTGGTGCCAGCGCTGCCAGCCTATGCCTGACGGCTCGGATGTGGACGGATGAGTTGTCGGCTGCTTCTATAAAACCAGGAGCGGGTGCCCCATGTCCCGATTTTGGGACATGGGATAGTATGCGCTAGTTCCCGCTCTTCCCCAGCCCAAAAATCTTTTGCAGAATGTTTCGCTTGTCGCCGGTCTTGTCGCCGGTCTTGTCGCCTGGGTGTTCGCAGGGCATGGTGGGCGCGGTCCCGGCAAGGAATGCAGCGTCGAAGCCGTCCGGGCAGGTTTCGTCGCTCAGCAGGTTGCTCGCCTTGTCGATCTTCACGATCTCAACTCCCTCCGGCGCCGAGAATCCGTTGGTGTCGGAGTACTGCGGCAGCAGCACGGCCTTCTTCATGAACTCTGCCCAGATGGGTGCTGCGGCGTGCGCTCCTTCGAGATTCAAATTGGTGTAGTCGTCGTTGCCCACCCAAACGATGCAGAGCAGATTGCTGGTATAGCCGGCAAACCAGGCGTCGTGGCTGGTGCCGGTTTTGCCCGCGGCCGGCGCCGTGAATCCCATCGAGCGCACTCCGGCGCCGGTGCCGTGGTTGATCACGTTCTCCAACATGTTGGTTGTCAGATAGGCAACGCGCGGATCGAGTACCTGCCTCGAAGAGGGAGTGTAGTCGGTGATAACGTCGCCCGTGGGCGTGCGCACGCTGGCTAGCATCCATGGGTCCAGGTGCACGCCGTTATTCGCAAAGACTGTGTAGGCGCCGGCCATTTCGATCGGTGTGGCACTATAGGAGCCGATAGCCACCGACGGAGTGCCGCGTGCGCTCTTGATGCCCGCATCGCGTGCCAGCGCGGCTACTTGGTCGAATCCGACCATCGCAGCCAAGCCGATCGTCGCGTTGTTCAGCGACTGCTGCAACGCGTAGCGCGCCGTCACCTGGTCGTGATACACGCCTTCAAAGTTCCGCGGCGTATATTCCTGGCCGCCCACGTCGTACGTGGTCTGCTGATCGCTCAGCATGGTCACCTGCGAGAACAGCTTGTTCTGCCCGGTCAGCATGGTGCCCTGAACCGCGGTGTTAAATGCAGCGGCGTAAACAAACGGCTTGAAAATGGAGCCGGTCGGCCGGTTAGCCATCGCGTGGTTCAACTGCGAGCTACCGTAGCTGCGTCCGCCCACCAGCGCCAGCACCTGGCCTGTGTGCGGATCGAGAGCCACCAGCGCAACTTGTGGGTAGATGTAGTTCTGGCCCAGTTTCTTGCGCTTCGCATACAGTTTGTCTACCTGCTCGTCGATCACGTGCACGGTGGAGTTGACTGCGATGGTGGCCACGCGCTGCAGGTCCGGGTCGAGCGAGGTGTAGATGCGCAACCCTTCGCTGTTGAACTCGCGGTCGCCCAGTTTCTGCATGAGCTGATCGCGCACCAGGTCAACGAAATACGGTGCTTCGCCTTGGTCTACGCTGCCCTGCGCCAGGTGCAGCGGTTCGGCCTTGGCACGCTCGGCCTGGTCCTTGGTAATGGCGCCGGTCTCCACCATCGCATCCAGCACCATGGCGCGGCGTTCCAGCGCGCGGTCGGGATGCCGGTAGGGATTCAGCCGGCTGGGGCTTTGGATGAGGCCCGCCAGCAGCGCGCTTTCCGACAGGCTGAGCTGGTGCATGTCTTTCGCGAAGTAGGCCTGCGATGCCTCGCCAAATCCGTTGATGGCAAAGCTTCCAAGTTGGCCCATGGGAACCTGATTGGCATACATCTCGAAGATCTGCTTCTTGGTGAAGCGGTGCTCCAGTTGGAAGGTGATCAGAATCTCAATGAACTTGCGTTTGAAGTGCCGCTCGGGGGTGAGAAAGAAGCCGCGCGCCAGTTGCATGGTTAGCGTGGAGCCGCCCTCGACAAAGCGGCGCCCCGGCGTCAAGTCGTTGCGCAGCGCGCCCAGCATGCGGAAGTAGTCCACGCCGCCGTGTTCAAAGAATCGGCGGTCTTCAATCGCCACCACAGCCTGCACCAGGCTCTGCGGAATCTCGTCGTAGGTTGTCAGCCGCCGTTTAGTGCGGTTGGCGCCCTCGCTCAGCCCGGTGATCAGCAGCGGTTCCAGCTCGTAGCTCGACAGCGGTTGCCCGTGGCCGTCGGTGATGGAACCGACCACGCCGTTGTTGATATGAATTGTCGCGGAGTCCTGCGAGTGGAAGGACTCCGGACCCGGTCGTACTGTGACCGATAGCGCGCCTTCGCTGAAGGTGCCCAGTTGCGACAGTTGCGTTGCGCCGTCGGTGGAGTAGCCTGCCTCGCGCAGTTCGTTGGCGATCAGGTGAACGGGAAATTTTTGCCCGGGCCGAACCTCGCGCGGAGCAGCGAAAATTTTGGCGGTGTTGGCAAACAGCGGCTCTTTCAGCCGCGCATCCACAATGCCCTGATATTTGAAGTAGTAATAACCGGTGATGACAAGGAACACCAGCGCGCAAACCGCGATCGCCCCCAGCGCAATGCGCAGCGCAAACGACGACAGGAGATTCTCTCCCTTGGGTCTAGACAGCTTGATCTTCAACGCCATCGCTGCTCCTTTTTAGCTGCTAGCTTCTAGCCTCTAGCTTCTAGCTCTGAACTGCCATGGCAGGCTTTGTTCACAAACCAACGCCGCTATTGTCGGCCGGGCCTTATAAAAGCTAGCTGCTAGTAGCTAGAAGCTGTTCTTACTCTTCGACCTCGGTCAGCAGCGCATCTTCCGCGATGCGCGCTTTTACCAGTTCCAAGGCTTCACTCAACTTCACGTCCACGCTGGTTGACGTGGCTCGCGTGACAAGTTCCACGACACCGTCAGCGGCCTTCCTGCCCACATTGATGCGGTAAGGAATGCCGACCAGGTCCGCATCTTTGAATTTAACGCCGGCGCGCTCGTCTCTGTCATCCAGCAGCACGTCCAGGCCTGCGGCTTCAAGCTCTGCCGCCAGCTTTTCGCCGGTCTGCTTCAGCGCCGCGTCTGTCATGTTCGTCACTGTTACCACCACGGTGAACGGCGCAATCGAGGCCGGCAGCCAGAATCCATTCTTGTCGTTCGATTGCTCAATGGCCGCGGTCAAAATGCGCTCAATGCCGATACCGTAGCTGCCCATGATCGGCGTCACTTCCTTGCCGTTCACGTCCAGCACCTTCGCGCCCATGCTCTCGGAGTATTTGTAGCCGAGCTTGAAGATGTGCCCGATCTCGACCGCCTTGCCGACGACGAGCTTGCCCGCGCATCCATCCTTCGGGCAGCTCTCGCCCTCGTTTACGGTGCGGATGTCGGCGGCGAGCGTCCAGTTGAAATCAACGCCTGGGGTGACGTTGCGGTAGTGATAGTCCAGCTTGTTTGCGCCAGCCACGAGATTCTTGCGGCCTTCGAGAGCGCTGTCCAAAATTACGACCGGATGATTCCAATAATTACGTCCCTTGAGCTTTGAACTCTCAAGCTGTACCTCATCAACCTCCCCTTCGAAGTCAAACTCTGTGACTTCTTTGGGGAGAATTCCATGTTCCTGGATGAATTCAAGATGTTTAGACTCCAAGGCACCTAAACCAATTGGTCCCAAGAAACCCTTGGGGCCATTAAATATTTTCTCAATCTTTTGCCATTCGTCAGGGATCATCGTAAGCCCATCATCAGATTTAATGATTGAATTGAGCTTTGCTTCATTAACTTGGTGATCTCCCCTGAGAAATGCAATCACTGGAACAATGCAGGATCCGTTCTGTCTCCGGAAAACTCCAAAATACGCCACGCACTTGATGTCGTTGGCCTCGCTCATCTTCAGAAACGCGGCGATGTCAGCGATGGCGCCCATGCCCGGCGTATGTATCAGCTCCGGCTTGCCGTCGCCCGTCGGTTCCAGTTCCGTAACAGCATCAAGTTTTGAAATGGCCTTCTCGGTATTCGCCGCGTAGCCGCACACCGGGCAGCTTGCAATCAGATCCTCGCCCGCGTCGGTGTAGACCATAAACTCCTGCGATTGCGAGCCGCCCATGGAGCCGGAATCGGCTTCGACGGCCACAAACTTCAAGCCGCACCGCGAAAAAATCTTGCGGTAGATCGCGTCGTGCAGCTCAAAGCTCTTGTCCAGGCCTGCCTTGTCAATGTCGAAGGAGTAGCTGTCCTTCATGGTGAACTGGCGCACGCGCAGCAATCCCGACTTGGGCCGCGGCTCGTCGCGGAACTTGGTCTGAATCTGGTACCAGATCTGCGGCAACTGCTTGTAGCTGCGCAATTCGTTTTTCGCAATCGTGGTCATGATCTCTTCGTGCGTCATGCCCAGGCAAAGGTCCGCGCCCTTGCGGTCCTTCAGACGAAACATGTTGTCGCCCATGCCGGCCCAGCGCCCGCTCTGCTCCCACGGCTCCCGCGGCAAAATGCTGGGCAGAAAAAACTCCTGCGCGATCTGGTCCATCTCCCCGCGCACAATGCCGATGATCTTGTTGATCGATCGCTGCCCGAGGAAGAGATAGTTATAGATGCCAGCGCCGAGCTGCCGGATGTAGCCGGCGCGGACGAGAAAGCGGTGGCTGGCCACTTCGGCGTCTGCCGGGGCCTCGCGAAGAGTGGGAATAAACAGTTTTGACCAGCGATGCATAGAAGGATTGCAAACTTTCCCGTCCGCCGCGGCGGACGCAAGACAATTTATCGACAGCATCCATTCTAAATGTTAAGGGGGAGCGGCGTGGTCAGAAGAGTTTCTGTTACGGGTTGCTTTCAGTTCGTCCTTCGAACGACTCTGGCCAATCCCGCTGTCCATGGAGCACGGCGGCAATCTGGATTTCGTCGTCCTTGACGATGTATGCGGCGATATAGGCGGTTCCTGGAACGACCAATTCGCGTGTCTCAGGCACGCGCCCGGTTCTTCCGGAAAACGGGAAGTCCTGCAGTCGAAGAATGGCCTCTTTGATTCGTTTCGATACGCCGTTCGCGGCCCTGGGACTGTCGCTGGCAATGTAGGCGCGGATCGATTCCATGTCGGCAATCGCCGTGGGGGACCACTGAATCTTCATTTGGGCGCGGGCAACTCGTTTTCAGTGCCCCAACTATCGAGCCATTCCGTCACGCGCTCATTCGAGATTTTCTTCCCGGCTTCCAACTCGGCCAGGCCGGCGCGAATGTGCCTGTGTTCCTCGCTATTGGGCGAAACCAGCGAGATCGTGCCGTTCCCGTTTGCAACCCACTCGACAGGTTCGCCCACAGGCAATGAGGCCTGCGCAACCAAGTCCTCGGGAATCTCGACCGTCAGTGTATTTCCGACGCGAACGATGCGGGTCGTCATGGGGCAACTCCTGTTGAAATCATACCGCGAATCGGAGGTTGCGGCAGCATATTGCCATGAAGATCGCACGCGGAGGGCGAATGCCTACTCTGGAATGAGATATTGCTTCAGCAGTTCCTTCATACCTTCTGAGAGAACTGGATAGTGGTATGGCTTGCCAGCAAGGACGGTCTTTGTTCCCTCTATTCGAGGTAGGACCTTCTTCAGCAAGTCGGCGTGATTGTACATATACCAGGAACCGTGTTCGCCATCTCTGAAGCAGATGTATAGGTCCTTATCTTCGTATTTTTGGTCGAAGGTCAACCGACTTTTGAGCTGCACCTTGTGGAATGTTTTGCCGTCACGGTCCTGCACAATGAAATCGGCTCCGTTCCAATCGTTACTCAGGCGAATGGTTACAAAGCCGAAATCAGCCAACACCGCGGAGACTTTTTGAAAGTTGTAGGCTTCTTGTTGGCGGCTGTTGAGATCCTTTTTATAGTCAATTTTCTTCTTGAATTCGATGGGCATTGATCCTCCTCGAACCGTACTGTTTCCAATCCCCTGTTCCCTAAATCAGTTCCACGCCCCACATATCGTGCAGGTGCAGCACACCCTCCACGCGTCCCTCGCCATCCACCACAACCAGCGAAGTAATCTTCCGCTCTTCCAGAATCGCCAGCGCCTTGGCCGCCAGCTCTCCGGCGCCAATCGTGCGCGGATGTGCATTCATCGCCTCGCCCGCATTTCTGCCTAACGCCGCGCCGCCTTCGCGCTCCAGCAGTCGGCGCAGATCGCCGTCGCTGATGACTCCGCGCAGCCGTCCTGCCTCCTGCACCGTCGTAATTCCGAGCTTCTTCGACGACATCTCGTAGATCACGTCCGTCATCGGCGTCGCGGGCGCAACTACTGGAATCTCATCGCCCGCGTGCATCAGGTCGCGGACCTTGGCCAGCCGCTTGCCCAGCTTGCCGCCCGGATGCAGTTCCGCAAAATCCTCCGCGCGAAATCCCTTCCGCAAACTCACCGCAATCGCCAGCGCGTCGCCCAAGGCAAGCATCGCGGTGGTTGAAGCCGTCGGCGCAAGATTCAGTCCGCACGCCTCGCGCTCCACGCTGCAATCCAGAGCCACATCGCTGGCCTGAGCCAGGGTCGAATTCAAATTGCAGCAGAAGCTGATCAGCGCGTCGCCCTTGCGTTTCAGCGTCGCCAGCAGCCGCAGAATCTCTTCCGTCTCGCCGCTCACCGAGAGCGCCACCACCACGTCGCCGGGCATCAACACGCCCAGGTCGCCGTGCACCGCCTCGGCCGGATGCAAAAACAGCGCCGGGCTCCCCGTCGAGCTGAGCGTCGCCGCAATCTTCTGCGCAATAATCCCGCTCTTGCCCATGCCGGTGACCACCACGCGCCCATTGCCCTGGCCGCAGTTCAGAATCATCTCGACGGCGCGCGCAAACGGCTCCGCCATCGGCCCTTCCAGGCGCACGGCCAGAGCCTCAAGAGCCGCGGCTTCGGTGCGCACCAGTGCCGCCGGTTGCAAAGCACCTGCTTCGTGATCGTTGGGTTCAGGCTGTTTCATTGGCTTTTGATGTTAGCAGCTTAGGGGGCGATTGTTCAGGCCAAACCACCGCGCCGCTGCGGCCCAGCTTACCTTGGAAGGGTGTGGGTTTCATGTGAAGCATACGGGCCTAACCCGAAGTGTGCGGCCTTCAGGTGAAGGGTACAGGCTTCAAGGGCTGCTGAAAAACTCGTTCTGAGCGCAAAACCTGAAGGCTTTGTAGCAGGGCACGACTTCACAGCTTGATGAAAGAATCCACTTGTGGGGACTTTTTCTCCACGGGGATTGGATTTAAGAAGTTGGTACGCGCGGAGAAGACAGGCAGCAGGCGGCGAGTTCAGTTACGTGACGATGGAGCAGCGGATTCCAGCCGATCATCCGAGACGGACCCGGAGGCGCGACTATACCGCAACAGTTCCTCGGGCGCGGTGGTGCCCAGTTATCTGGGCCATGCAATTATGGAGAACCGCAACGGCAAAGAATCAACATGGGCTTTAGCACCTGCAGGATTCGTTTCTCCCGTCAAAGCATTTTTGGTACTCTGAGAGCAGTTAAGGAGCCTGCGCGATGAACTTTGCTTCCCCATTCTTCGTCGTCCCCGTGATTATTGCTGTCTTCGCTGTCGCGATCCTGTTCGGCGCCAGTACCAAAGAAGACGGTCACTCAGCCCACTGATTTTCACTTCGATTTCTGGAACCTTCCAGCGGCAGTCGGCGTATAACAAGGTCAAGAGGGCGACTGCCATGATACGGAACCCGTTTCGGATTTCGACACTGAACAGGATAGGTAAGGCTACCGGTTTGTTCGCCGGCCTGGCGTTGCTCGCCGTGATTGCTGGATGCAGGGTGCAGGTAGATAAGGGCGCCAACGGCGAGGACAAGAACGTCAAGGTGGACACCCCCTTTGGCGGCGTCCACGTCAACACCAACCAGACCACCGCCGCCGATCTGGGCCTTCCGGTTTATCCCGGCGCCCAGCCCGTTACCGACAACGACAACCACAAGTCCGCCGACGTGCACCTGGGCTTCGGCGAGTGGGAGTTGCGCGTGCGCGCCGTTTCGTACGCCACCCCCGACAAACAGGATCAGGTACTCGCCTTCTATAAGAAGGCCCTCGGCCGTTATGGCGACGTGATCACCTGTCAGGGCAATTCGCCGGTAGGCACTCCTCTCAAAACCTCAGAAGGCCTGACCTGCGATGAAGACAAGAGCTCCAAGGTGCAGATAGACCAAGGGGACTACAGTCTAGGCAAAGGTTCTCTAGAGTTGAAGGCGGGTTCCAAGCGCCACCAGCACATCGTTGGATTCGAGAGCCCCAAGGACGGCCAGACCCGGTTCGCCATGGTAGCCCTGGATTTGCCGGTAGGCCTTGATAAGAACTCCGCGAATAGCAACTGAGGCTCAGCCTGTGCTCAGGTTCGGCTAGGGCGGTTTCGATTCAAGTGCTGCCCTTTGAAGATCATGCGAGGGGTCATTTTCTTGTGAAAAATGACCCTTTGCGTCTACGTTTCGGTAAAGAGCAGAATCGAAACCGCTGTAGTCGCAATCAAGGCGGTTTTCTTTTCAATCCGGCCTCTGCCGGCAAATGCCCGAGTGCGGTCAGCCGGACCACAGGAACAACGCCCCGAATTCTGCTACACTTATTCAAGCGCAATCAAGGGGTAAAACGCGCCAGGCCGCGCCCCAACGATACGCATCTGCAACCCATGTTCGGGGAGTGGCTCAGCCTGGTAGAGCACCTGGTTCGGGACCAGGGGGTCGGAGGTTCAAATCCTCTCTCCCCGACCAATATTTTCAATAACTTACAGCAATTTCTGTCCCGCAGAAAAATCCAATGTAGACGATTTTGTAGCGGTCGAGGCCTTCAGGCTCAATATGCGGGTATTCTGCGAGCGCGTCCGCCGCGATTCATGAGATTAAATCCTAGCATCGGCGAGCCGACTGATGCTGGAACAGGGGACCGCAATGGGCAGGGGTGGGGCGTTCCTGAGTCTGACTGAAGACCAGTGTAGGAAACTTATCCGATGATGGAGACGATAAAGCGGTCTTTCCTCCTTACTTGTTGACACTGAAGGGTTTCGGTCATAGTTTTAAAGCAATTCAGAAGCTTCACTGATCAATTTTGGCTCAAGACGACCAAACCGAACTGCTGCGGGAGATACGCGATCTTCTCCGCATCATTGCCGAGCCCGCAATTGCCGAGCGCGACCGAAAACAGCGGAGTGAGCTGCGGCGCCTCGTAGGGAAGAGCGTCTCAAAGGCGAATTCCGTTCTGTTAATGGATGGGGGGCGAACGCAGGCGGAAATACTGCGCGAGACGGGAGTAAATCAGGGTGACCTGAGCACCCTCGTCAAAAAGTTGAGCGCAGATAAGCTTCTTTCCGGAGATGGAAAGAAGCCAAGACTTGCAATCCCAATTCCTGCTGACTTCTTCGAAACGGAGACCACGGATGAGTGATGAGGCCGCTCTAACTGTCTTGCTTGAAATACGCAATTGGGTCCGAGCAGCATCGTTCGGCTCCGTCAAATCCCTTCTTGAGGCGGCTCTCCCAGACAGCAAATCGCGAGAGACATACCAAATGCTAGACGGCATCGCTACTGTCAAGCAGATCTGCGTTGCATGCAAGATGAGCCCGAATGGTGTTGTCGCACTAGCCCAGCGGTGCACAGCGATGGGATTGATGGAGTCAAGAGGCGACAAAAAGCGTGTCAGACTCTTTGACCTCAACGACTTCGGTTTGATGAGCGGAGACGGGCAGCCAGAAGTGCGGAAGATGAGATGAATAGCAAGCAAGCTAAGAAGGATCAGCTTGAAGTTTCGTCCGATCAACTGAAGACGGAATTGATAGAAATTAAGGAGCGGTTGGGTGCGCTTGAGACAATCGCCAGCATATCCAATAAGACGGTGGTTGAGGCCTTTGTTAAGGAACACCTCACGACTGCCAAGGGCAAGCTAATTATGAAGGAGTGCGAAGCTCCGCAGACGCGGGAGAAGCTTATTGCGAAATTCCGCTTTGCGAGCGCGCAGGCGCTAGACTATCACCTTACTCCACTGCGCGAAGCTGATCTGATTCGACAGTACCTTGATGACGCGGGCACGCAGACCTTTGTATGGAGTAATCTCTTCAAACGGCTCCCCAAGAAGGCGATCAAGCAAATATTGAACACCTAGCTCCATCGGCAGGTATACCCGCAACGGTGGAGCAAGGCCCGACGGCTGTTTGTTCTGGAGGGCTGCTTTGGCTGGGAAAAAGAGACGTGCCAATCCAATCGAACGTAAGAACCTCTCCGTGGAAATCCGGACTGCAGTGCTTACAGAGTCCGGATACCGATGTGCGGTCCCGACCTGCCGCGGAATCCTCGCGTTGGATATGCATCACATCTGGGAGGTTTCCGGCGGTGGCGGAGACGATCCCTCCAACCTAATTGCGTTGTGCCCCACCTGCCACGCTCTGTACCATCGCGGAAACATACGCGCCGAGTCGATCTACACCTACAAAGCGATGTTGGTTGCAATCGGTCGAGCATTCGATCTTGAAGCAATAGATAAGTTACTGTTCCTCAGTCCGCTTAGCCAAGACTTCCTCGTTGTCACGGGGGACGGCCTTCTTCATTTCGCCAGGTTGATAGCCGCAGGACTTGTGACGATGGAGCAGAAATCAAACAACAATTGGCAAATTGTCACGTACGCGATGAATATCAGCGAAAAGGGCAGACTCCTGATTGAAGCTTGGAAGGCGGGTGACCGCACGCGGCTTAAGGAGGCACTCGGAGCTCCAGTGCCAGGGGCCGATTCAAGCGGAATCGGATCAACGCTGAGAAACTGACTGCACCCCAGCTCCAAAGCCTCATCCTTTCACGTCGCACAATCTTCGGTACATAAGCACTAACGTTTAGAACCTCGTGGATTAATACAAATCCTCTAACTATCAATTTGCATTTGACTTCGTCCTACATTTTTGCTAAGCTCTTCCTCGACGATGGTTAATCACGGGGGCAATGTGCAGTTCACTCTCGTGCTAGACCAGCTGTTCTGCGCTTCCAGAAAGAAGCGCGGGAGGCAAGGTGCGAAACCCCGCGTAGTAAAGGCGCAGTGAGGCGGAGGGCGAACGGCTATGACCACCGAAGAGCTTCTGAATGGTATCCAGCAGCAAAATGAGATCATTATCAGCCTGCTTGCGCGACTTGTCTGGACCCCCGAGAGAATCGAAGCCATTGTCACAAGTGGCAAGCGAAACCCAGCTGGATACGTAACCGCTTACAACGCCCTGGACGGATCCAAGCCAGGAACGCAATTGGCTGCCATTGCAGGAGTGACACAACCAGCAATGTCCACGACACTGCAAGCGTGGCTGGATGCGGGCATCATCCTAAATGTCGGTGGCGACACCACGCCGAAATACAAACGGCTCATGAGGCTTCCCGAAGCTAAGAAAAAGGGGAAACGGAGTAGTAATGGCACCAATGATTAGCAGTGACGACGTATTTCAACGGATTGAGTCGAAGCTGGATCAACTGCTCCGGCTTGCGGCTCTGCAAATGACAACTGGCCTCAAGCAAGGGGCTGCAATCCAGCTCCTTGCAGCAGCGGGTTTCGACAGACGAATCATCGCTGAACTGCTCAACACAACGCCCAACACGGTTAGTGTGACGCTATCCAACTCCAAGGCCAAGACCAAGCAGAACGCGAAGGCTGCCAAATCGAGCGAGTAAGGCCCGGCCGCAAAGCTATGACCATACAGCAAACCTCAGAGTTCTCGGCGACGTCCGAGGAAACTATCCAGAAGATAGCCGCTGCAACAGAGTCCAGTGTTCAGCAGCAGACTGCGAAGGCAGTCCGCGCTCGGTCTGGAATCCTTCAACATGCCTTCACCGGCTAACTAGTCCCCCAAGACCCAACCGACGAGCCCGCATCCGTATTGCTCGAACGCATTCGCGCCGGACGTGTGGAATCATCGAAGAAGAGCGCTGCCCGGAAGGCGGCCGGAAAGCGAGGACAGCAATGATTAAGAAGGCGGCGAAGAAATCTCCTTCGAAGAAGAAGTCTGCCCCAAATGCCGAAATCGCAGCGGCAATGCGACAGATGGAAAAGCTGCTGGCGGGCGACGATGTGATAACGCAAGGCGATCTGGATGCGCTGCTAACCTCGCTGCACGGTCCGTCCGCGACGGACGGGCTGAGCGATGAGGAGGCAGACGCCAGGGACGAGGCGCAGCAGATCGCCTTTGAAGCCATGGAAGCAGAGACCGAGGCGCAGGCGCGCAAGCTGGCCAAGCGCGCACTGGCCAAAGATCCAGACTGCGTGGATGCCCTGGTAGTGCTCGGCGGCATCGAGTCGGATTCGCCGAGGAAGATGATCGAGGCCCTGCAAAAGGCCGTGGCCGCCGGCGAGCGGTCCTTGGGTGCCACGTTCATCAAGAAAAACAAGGGCGACTTCTGGGGACTCCTTGACACGCGTCCGTATATGCGCGCCCTGGAGCAACTGGCCTCTCTGTTGCGCGCCGAGGGGCTCAACCTGGACGCAATCAAGCACTACGAGAACATGCTTGCTCTCAATCCAAACGACAATCAAGGCGTGCGCGATCCGCTGCTTGGGCTGTATCTGGCGCTGGGCAGCCTGGACGAAGCCGGCAAGCTACTACAAGCCTATAAAGAGGACGCATCGGCCAACTTTGCCTGGGGCCGCGTACTGGAGCGCTTCCTCTCCGGCGATCGGCCGCGAGCCGCTGCCGCGCTGAAGAAAGCACGCAAGGCAAACTCCTTCGTGGAACTATTTATGACCGGGCAGAAGAATCTCCCCAAGGAAATGCCCGATATGTATTCGCCGGGCAGCGAACAAGAGGCGATTCTGTGTCTCGACAACATGGCTCTGGCGTGGGGCAATTCCAAGCCAGCCGTTCTCTGGCTCATGGAACAACTCCTGAACGATCAGCCTCCGAAGAAAGCGCCAGCCGCCAAGTTAAAGAAAGTCACTCGAAATGCCTGAGGCGACAGCGACCCAACCCGGATACGCAAACCGCCACAGATAGCATTACTAGAATTTGAGTTCCGTACTTGATTCGTTCTAAGGTGTCCTTTGTCGATAGAAAGCGAAATGCACGCGGGATCCAACCAAAAGACCATCGAAGGGTATTCAGGAAGCCATGCACAGGGGACCGCAGGCCGTTGGCAGCATCGGCGGTCAATTTTGCCCCCTTACATTAGTCTCAGATTAAAAGTGAGCGTATTATAGCGGCAGATCCTCGGTTCAGTCAACTTCTTCCTTGACCGCCGGAAACACTGGGAAGAAGATCCGAATCTCAAACAACGGCAGAAATCGGACTCTTTGGGAACTGGTCAGTTTGTGAATGGCCTTTAGTTGCGAATATGCTGCTGGCGCATCAAGCTGTGCCGATTCAGGTCGAAGTCGGGATGTGTGCAAGTGGACTTGGCCAGACCTGATGCGAAGGAACACGAATATTACGATCATGGTGAATTGCGGTCGAGGGACTGCTACAACTCGCGCCGACATTAGTGCTCCTAGAGCCCACCGAAACGCGTGAGTCTTAGGTTGCGCACGGATGTGGGCTGACACCCATTCATCGAGCCGCGATTTCGATTGGGAGTTCTATCTGCATTCGTGCCCTGACGCTAGGCATCTGTGGAGGCCCCATAGCTAAGCTAAACAAAGTCATAGGAGGTGCGGTCAGCTGCCGGTGCCGCATTCCGTTGTGTTGGATGACAGAATGACGCTCTCGACAACGGCCGCGATTAATTCGTGTTTGGTCCACGTGCCTTTGTCTGCTTCGCGACAGCGGCGTAAATAGTTCTCAACGAACTGCAATCTGTCGCGTGGATGGACCCTGTCATCAGAGTCGAAGCAGTGCTTCATGGCCATGGCTGGCCAGTACCGAGACGGAAGTTCCCTTCGCAGCCGAATACTGTTAAGAGAGCATTTCATGGGAGCGCTTTGACATGAGCGTTCTGCTGTTCCGAAAGTACCGTAGAAAAAGTTTTGAACAGGTGTGGAAAAGCATCTCGAAACTTGCTACACTGTCATTCCCTTGAGGGCTTTTCGCGTTCGATTACACGCGTTCATTTTGGATTTTTGTTGATTGCCTCGGGCAAGGGATAGATGCAAAAGAAGTATAGGGCAGGTGTCGTGCCCCTCGTCGGTGCCCCTCAGGTTGAGCATTTCACGGAGGGCCCCTGTATGAACGACTACGCTGAGTTTCGTCATTTCAGATACCTTCTGGAGATTCTAGGAGTCTGTCGGGGATAGATTGATCCGCCCCCCTCGGGGGCGGATTTTCCCATATCCGCTTTTAGAATATGTTTATGGGTAAGTGCTTCCGCGCCGACGAACTGAACCAGTCCCTGCTGTTCCCACCCTCTTTGCATGATTGGCTTCCTG
>Ga0181535_10000418_pt1 | contig 64180 bp, 51 predicted proteins | sample PEATcosm2014_Bin_44_FD_119774 | JGI IMG/M metagenome (GOLD analysis project Ga0181535, IMG submission 119774) | Peatland microbial communities from MTU Mesocosm Facility, Houghton, MI, USA - PEATcosm2014_Bin17_30_metaG | ecosystem: Environmental > Terrestrial > Soil > Wetlands > Peat | place... | reverse complement strand
GTCTCTCAGCCGGTTGCCACGCAGTCGAAAGTCACATCGGCGCAAACGCCTCTTGCGGTCCCGGTTGACACTCGGAATGATTTGACCTTTGCGGGTAGCCAGCCTACGCAGACTTTGCAGACGGCATGGCTTCCCGAGGCTGAACCGAGCATCGCCCAGACAAGCGTTGTCCCGGCCGACATCTCACAGAGAAGCATTGTCCAGCCAGCCGCTGTTCAATCGATCGTTGAGCCGATGCAGATGCCCCTGGCCAGAGCGGCAACGACTCAGAACACTTCGACCGTTGTGGCCAGCCAGCCTATGCAGACGGTGCCAGCGGAAACACTTCCCGAGACTGAATCAAGCGTCGCCCAGGCAAACATTCTGCCGGGGGCGGTCGTTCAGTCAAAGATCGCTCCAATTCAGGCGCCTCTCGCGGTACCGGTTGCTACCAAGAATGTTTCGAACGTCGAGTCCGGCCAGGACACACAGAACCTGCCAGCGGAAAGACTTCCCGAGGCTGAATCAACCATCGCACGGACAAGCAACCCGCAGCCGGTCGCCATTCAGTCGAAAGTGACATCGACGACGCCCCTCGCGGTATCGGTTGCGACTAAGAATGATTTGACCGACGCGGCCGGCCAGCTTACCCAAACTTTGCCGGCGGTGCCGCTTCCCGAGATTGAATCAAGCATCGCACCGACAAATGTCCCCCAGCGAGCCGTCGTTCAGTCGAATATCGCTCCAATTCAGGCGCCTCTCGCCGTTCCGGTTGCTAATGATTTGACCGTAGTGTCCGGCAAAGACCTACAGAATCTACCGGCGGAGAGACTTCTCGAGACTGAATCAAACGTCGCACCGGCACCAGTTTCTCAGCCGGTTGCCATGCAGACGAGAGTCACAATGGCGCAGACACCTCTCGCCGGAGCGGCAACGACTCAGAACACTTCGAGTGTTGTGGCCAGCCAGTCTATGCAGACGGCGCCAGCGGCAAGGCTCACAGAGACTGAATCAAGCGTCGCGCAGGCAAGCGTCTTCCCTCAGTATGTCCCGCAGATAAGCATCGCAGAGCCAGTTGCCATTCAGTCAAGCGTCGCCTCGGCGCAGATACCCCTTACCGGAGCGGCAACGACTCAGAACACTTCGAATGTTGTGGCCAGCCAGCCTATGCGGACGTTGCCAGCGGCAAGTCTTCCCGAGACTCAATCAAGCATCGCTCAGACAAACATTCCGCAGGGAGCGGTTGATCAGTCGAACATCGCTCCAATTCAGGCGCCTTTCGGTGTACCGGCTGCTACCAAGAACGATTTGACCGTCGTGGACCGGCGGCCAACTCAGACTGTGCCGGCGGCGAAGCTTCCCGAGGCTGAATCAAGCATCGCCGAGTCAAGTGTTGTCCCGGCAACCATTTCACAGGAGAGCATTGTCCAGCCGATTGACGCTCATTCGAGCGTTGAACCGATGCAGGTGACTCTCGCCGGGGCGGCAACGGCTCAGAACACTTCGGCCGGCCAGCCGAAGCAGACGGTGCCAGCGGCAAGTCTTCCCGAGTCTGAACCAAACATCGCCCAGGTAAGTGTTGTTCCGGCAGACATCTCAGAGCCAGGCGCCGTTCAAATGAGCGTTGAGCCGATGCAGACGTCTCTCGCGGTACCGGTTGCGACCCAGAAGGATTCAACCGTCGTGGACGCTCAACCTGTGCAGACCGTGCGAGCGGCAAGGCCTTCCGAGACAGAATCAAGCATCGCCCCTGCTGGCGTCGTCCCGGCAAGCATCTCACAGAGAAGCGTTGTCCAGACAGTTGACGCTCGTTCGAGCGTTGAGCCAATGCAGACGCCTCCCGCCGAAGCTGCAACGGCTCAGAATGATTCGACTGTCGTGGCCGCGCGGCCTACGCAGGATGCGACAGCGGTAAAGCACTCTGAGACTGAATCAAACATCGCTCCGGCAAGTGTCGTCCCGGCAGACCTTCCACATAGAAGCATCGCCCAGCCTACCGCCGTTCAGTCGAATGTTGCCCCTGTGCAGACGCCTCGCTCCGGAGTTGCAACGACACAGAATGATTCAACCCTTGTGGCCGGGCAGCCTACGCAGACCGTGACAGTTGCAAAGCAATCCGAGACTGAATCAAGCATTGCCGCAGCAAACCTTCCCTCGCCACCCATCGTTGAATCGAGTGTCGCACCGCTGGGCAAGGGTGGGTCCGAGAGTTTGTCAGAGCTGCCGGGCAACCGGACTCAAGAGATGACAGCACCGATCGCAGTTTCGACAAAGAGCGGGAATGACGATCCGAGCACAGTTACGGCTGCGATCCCGAATGCCGCACCGGCCGCTGACGCTACCGCATCGCAGGATTCGTTACCGAAGATTGCCCAGAACGCGCTCTCAGGTGCGGTCCAAAGCGCGGTGGCGAATGACCCCAAAGGACCGAACCAAGTTCCAGTCGTGCGCGCCGCTCTGCTTGCATCTGCGAAAGACGCTGTTGCTTCGACATTGAAGACGGGATCAACCGTCCAGAGCAATCCGCAGCCGGCGGCGATAGATCAAACTTCTGCTTCAGAGACGATCACAGTTCCCGACAACATGACCGATCCACTGGTCTCCTGGCCCATTTCTGCCGGATCGATTGAAGCGATTCAGACCGGTGTTTCGAGCCTGAAGTCAGTCCCGACCGCGAAATCGCAGCCCGCTGCCTCCACGAGCGAAAAGGGCTCCAGTACCGACCAGACGGGATCGAAGAAGAATGCCGAGCCTGTGTCCGATGCTGGATCCAGGAGCAGCTCTCAGGATGCGCCGTCATCGAGCAATCAGGGCTTCGGTGGCAACACCGCACAAGCACAAAACGCCGCACCTATTCCGGTGAACGCTCCAGTTCACTCCACAGCCGTGAACGTGCCGGAGCAGAACACTGCCACGGTTTCTCAGAATCATGCCTCCGCAACTCAGACAGGATCGGCTGGAGTTACGACGAAGACTCCGGAAAATGCGGCTCACGTTTCGACCGCATTACCCCAGTCCGCGCCGGTCATCAATACGGCAAAGCTTATTCAGAGCATGGGCCAGTCTGAGATGCGCGTTGGCATGCGGTCGAACGAATTCGGCAACATCTCGATCAGCACCTCAACCACACGAGATCTGGTCTCAGCTCAAATCTCGCTGGAACACGGGGAACTTGCCAAGACACTTGCGGCTCATTTGCCAGAGATCCAGGCAAAGTTGGGCAGCAATCAGGCAGTAGATGTGCGCATCGATATGAATGGTGCGGCAGCAGGGCAGGGAACCGGAACATTCGGCGGCACAGCAAATGGCTCCGCCGAACAGTCGCGCAGCAGCAGGCAGCAAGCGGGCAACATCGCGCAAAGCCAACCAGGCATCGGCACTGTGGAACAGCAGTTTTCATCCGCAGCGGTGGCAGTGCCTACTGGCTATGCCCATCTTGACATCAGGGTTTAGACGAGCGATCGAGTATCAAGGTGCAGGGAGATCGAAGTAAACGAGGAGGAGTAATCATGCAAGGGATCTTAGCAAACTATATGTCGCCGACGAATTTGAGTGCGATGATGCCGCCAGCAAGCAGTGGACCGGCAAAGGCCGCCAGCGCGAGAACATACGCCACCACTCCGACCGGCACGTCAAGCAGCTCCAACTCAAGCAGCAGTTCGGCCGGTGGGTTGGGTACAACGTTCCTGAGTCTGCTGGCGCAGGAATTGCAGAATCAAGATCCGACGGCTCCGGTAGATCCGACGGAGATGGTCGGCCAGATGATCTCTCTAAATCAGCTGGAACAGCTCATCAGCATCAACCAGAACCTCACGCCTTCTACGACCAGTTCCACGACGACGCCCACACCTGTGGCAACGAAAGCCGACGCCACCCAGGCAGCGCTTGCCTCGACGATCGGCAGCGCTACCAACATGCTCAGCCCTTCGGCCGCGGGTGCGGCCACCAGCCAACTTCCGTTTGACCCTAACACGATGATGCCCCTGGGTTTCGCCAATAGCGGCGCAGTGGCAGCCTCGATCAACTCGTCCCTGAACCCCGTTACGATGGGCTATTCCGGTTCGACAAGCAATGCCTCAGGAGGCAAGTAATGGGCGCTTTTTCAACACCACTCTCTGGACTCATGGCGGCTCAGCAGCAGCTGCAAGCGGTTTCTAACAACCTGGCCAACATTGACACCGATGGCTACAAGTCACAGAACCTGACCTTCAGCGACATCTTTTTGCAGACCGGAATCACGAATGGCAACGGGGATCCTGAACAGATCGGATCGGGCGTCGCGGTCCCCTCCACGGATTCGGATTTCAGCACTGAAGGAAACCTGGCCGCCACAGGCACCGATTCCAATATGGCCGTCTCGGGAAATGGGTTCTTTATCACACAGGAAACGAGCGGAGCGCAGGACTACACGCGCGCCGGCGACTTCACCACCAATAATTCCGGACAGCTCGTCACGCCCAGCGGAGACCTCGTGCTCGGATATCCCGCGGTTGCCGGGGTTGTGAACACCTCGTCGGCACTGCAGCCGTTGCAGGTGGGCAGCATGACCAGCCCGGCGGTGGCCAGCACGATGATTGGGATTACGGCGAATCTCGATTCGAACACAGCGGCCGGCGCCTCAGCGCCGAGCAGCACGCAAGCGATTTACGACTCGCTCGGGCAGGCGCACACCCTGACGGTCAACTACACCATGAACGCGCCAGGCAACTGGACTTATACGGTCACCATGCCCTCCGCGGATGTGACCGCAGGGACGACGGGCGACACCACGGTTGGCAATGGCACTCTGGTCTTCCTCAGTAATGGTCAGTTGGATACGACGAACTCGGTGATTGGCCAGATCACGATCCCGACTCTTGCCGATGGCGCCGCGGTACCACAGAATATCAATGGGCCATTTGGAACAACCGCCGACCCGACCATCACTCAGACAGCAATGGCGAGTTCCACGTGCGCTACCACCACGGATGGTTTCGCACCCGGAACGCTCACCTCCTTTACTGTGCAGCCGGATGGCACCATCCAAGGCACCTTCACCAGCGGAAACACGCTGGCGCTGGGACAGGTTGCGGTAGCTTCGTTTGCCAACAACCAGGGGCTCACAAGCATCGGTAACAATAATTACCAGGCGACCAATGCCTCCGGTACGGCTGTAATCGGAGAAGCTGGAACGGGTGGACGAGGCACGATCGTCGGGGGAAGCGTTGAGCAGTCCAACGTGGATATTGCAACGGAGTTTTCCAAGCTGATCGTGGCGCAGCAGGCTTACTCGGCAAATGCCAAGTCGATCACCACGTTCAATACGCTCTCCCAGGCAACCCTCGCAATGATTCAGTAGTTCATTGCGCCGTAGTTTCTTAGCGTTGCATTAACCCCCCGCCGCTCAGACTCTCCGCTGAGCGGCGGGAGGCATTTCCTGTTAATCCTTCTCATGCCTGCCTCACGAATCCGCTACGATCCCGGACGCCCGATCGCTTGACCGGGGATCGCGGCGCGGCCCATGAAGTCCCTTTCTCCTTATTGCACATCAACTTGCGGAAGCCATTCATGACTTCGCCGGAGTCTCGCCCGGTCCCAGAGGTGCAACGGCCTCTCGATTGCATTCATCCCTGTCGAAAGGCCGGCGTGGGCGGCCTTCAGAGAGCATTCCATCAGCAAAGCAGGTAGCGGGCAAGACCTTTGCTCAGCGATGGCGCGATGGATTTCAGCAATACAGGGAAGAGAAACCGATGAACACGGCAATGACCTCCGCGAAGCCGGCGATTGAAGCAAAATCGGCGCAGGGTCCCCAACTGGTTGAGAAACATGTGGAGCGCGATCCTGCGGAAGCTTTGCCCTGGCTGCCCTGCACCCTTGCGCTGGATATTCCGGTCGTGAAGTTTACGGTTGGCGATTTGCTGAGCCTTGAGCGCGGGTCCGTCGTCGAGACCGCATATCACCAGAGCAGCGATCTGCCCCTGCGGGTGAATGGACAGTTGGTTGGCTGGACGGAATTTGAGGTCGTCGGCGATCGCCTGGCCGTGCGACTCACGGACCTCTCATGAGGACTCGGAATGCAACGGCGCAGGTTGCCGCACCAAGTCCGGCGCGGATTGCTGCTCAAGAGCTGCCGTCGCCGGTCCTGGTCTTTCCCGGCGAGGCCTCGTTGAAGACACTGCAAAACGCCTCGGGGCTGCTATCGCGTGCATGGAGATGGTTCCGTGCGCGACAGTTGGGCCGCTCAAGCTCCAAGCGTTTGCAGGTGGCGGCAACTGTATCGCTTGGTGAAAAGCGCTTTGTCGCCGTCATTCAGGTGGATGGACTTCAGTTCCTCGTCGGCGGCGGGCCAACAAACGTGGCGTTGCTGGCGCAGTTGAATGGCAATGGCTCCTTCGGCGAGGTTCTTCAAGAGTCGATGACGGCCTCTAAAAAGCAGTCGGCGAAACGAGTAAGGCAACAGATTGCCAAACCGGTGACGGGGCAGATGGGGGACCAGGCATGAGGATTCCGGCGTACCTTCGGGCCATGCCTTTTTTGATGCTGCTGCTGGTGTCTGCATCGGCTCATGCCGCATACCAGCCCGCTCGAATCGACGCGATCCATCTGATGGGATTCTGGCAATTCCAGCCGCCCGCTGCGGCTCAGCAGGCCGCTCAACCGAGTGCGGCCGCACCAGCGCAGCCGGCTCCCGCAGAGCCTGCTCAACCCGGCCCCGCTCCGCTTGTGCAACTGAACCCCGCGCCTGCCGGCCCGAACGAGCTGCGGATTACCGGGCTTGGCGGCGGTTCGGCGCAATGGTCGATCGTTGTTCTGCTGACATTCCTCACCCTCGTCCCATCCATTCTCATCTGCATGACTCCGTTCGCGCGATTGCTCATTGTCTTTCATTTCCTGCGGCAGGCGCTCGGTCTTCAGACAACACCGTCTAACCAGACTCTCATCGGCTTATCGGTGATCATGACCTTCTTTCTGATGCAGCCGATCGGGGTAACCATTTACAACGACTCGGTGGTGCCGTTGCAGGAAGGCAAGATCACCGCAGTCGACGCGCTGACGCGAGCCGGTGTGCCGATGCGCCAGTTCATGTCACATTACGTTCGCGAAAAGGACGCCGAGCTTTTCCTGGAGATCGCCAAGGAGCCTCGTCCCGCGAACATCAACGATCTCTCGTTTCGCGTTCTGTTGCCAGCATATATTCTCTCTGAGCTTAAGGCAGGATTTCAGATCGGTGCCGTTCTTTTTCTGCCTTTTCTCGTGGTCGACATGGTGGTCGCGTCCATCACCACTTCTGTCGGCATGATGCAGTTGCCTCCAGTGGTGATCTCCACCCCGCTCAAGCTCCTGCTGTTTCTGATGGTCGATGGCTGGCACCTGCTGATTGGCGCCTTGATGAGGAGCTTCTACTAATGGGCGTCGATGAAGTAGTTCTGCTGGGCCGTCTGATGCTGCAGGAGGTTGCGATTCTGATCGCTCCGATCCTGCTTTCCGCTGTCATCGTGAGTTTGGCGGTCAACATTGTGCAGGTGCTCACAAGCTTGCAAGACCAGACCCTGTCGCACGTGCCGCGTCTACTGGTGACCGGCGCGGCCCTCTTCTTCACTATGCCCTGGATGTGGCGCCACCTGGCCCACTACACTATCAACCTCTTAACCGACTTTCACTCGGTCCTGCAATGAGCATATCCCTGGTCCAGATCTTCGGAGGGTTGCTGACCATCGGTGTCCGCCTCACGGGCATCATGCTCTTTGCGCCCTTTTTCGGAAGCATGGTGATCCCTGCCCGCGTGAAGGCGGTTCTGGTGATTGCTTTGACCGCGCTGCTTTACCCGATGATCTCACCCCGGATGCCGCAACTTGCGATCAGCCAGTGGCCCATGGTGGCCTTTGGCGAACTGTTGATCGGAGTCGCGCTCGGCGTAGCGACCAACGTTGTCTTCGACGGCGTGCAAATGGCCGGACAGGTCTTGAGCGTGCAGATGGGCTATTCGCTGGTCAACATTCTCGACCCGCAAACCCAGGTCGAATCCACCGTGATGGCCACGTTTCATCAGATGATCGCGATGCTGATCTTTCTGCGCCTGAACGTTCACTTCTGGATTTTGCGCGCATTGGCGCGCAGCTTCGACTATCTGCCTCCATCCTCGGCTCATTTTGGAGCCGGGTTCACGTCGGCGGTGTTGCAGGCCGGCTCCAGCGTATTTTCCATCGGCATCCAGATTGCCGCACCTGTACTCTCCGCAACCCTGGTTGCCGACATCGCTCTCGGCCTGCTAGGCAAGGCAGCTCCGCAGTTGCCCCTGATGCTGCTGGGACCGGCGGTAAAGAGCGTTCTCGGAATACTGGTTTTGATCTCCGCACTCAAGTACTGGCCGGGCATCTTTGAGCATCTGTTTCTCAATTCAATGAGCCAGGCCGACCATATTCTTCACCTGGCTCAATAGCGTCGCGAACGACAGGAATGTATGGCTGACAGCAGCAAAACAGAAGAAGCAACGCCGAAACGGCGAACCAAGGCGCGGGAACAGGGCCAGGTAGCCCGTTCGCGCGACCTGCCGGGCGTCTTCGCTCTTGGCGCCATCGTGGGGGTGTTTGCGCTGATGGCGCCGTCGGCCGTCACGCACTGGAGTGTGCTTTACCGGAACACGATCAATGCCGCCGCCACTGGCGATATCGAATCCAACGGCCCGGTGCTCTTCTGGAGTTCGGTTGAGGTGATGCGGTGGATTGCTCCCATGATGATGGCGGGGGTGGCCGTTTCGGTTTTGACGGGGCTGGCGCAGGGCGGCTTCAACTTTGCGCCCGAGGCGCTGGCGTTGAAGTTTGATCGCTTCAATCCGGCCAGCAAGCTGGGACAGATCTTCTCGCCCGTGGGACTGAGCAATCTGTTGAAGTCACTGCTGCCGTTTACCGCCATTCTCTGGATCACGATCAATTTGATGCGCGCGCATTGGGAGTCGATGGTCCTCGCCTCCAATCTCGGATTGAGACCGTTTGCCAACCTGGTCGGTTCCATGTTGCTGGAACTGACATGGAAGTCGGGGCTGGTTTTGGTGGCATGGTCGGCGGTCGATTATTTTCTGACGTTGAAGAAGATGGAAGGCGACATGAAGATGACCAAGCAGGAAGTTCGCCAGGAGTACAAGGAAACAGACGGCAATCCTCTCATCAAATCGCGCATCCGTCAGTTGCAAAGGGCTATGCGCAAGAAGCAGTCGCTGAAAGCTGCCGCAACGGCCACCGTGATTGTCACCAACCCAACTCACTATGCAGTTGCCTTGCGCTATGAGATGGAGATGCCTGCGCCGATCGTCGTTGCCAAAGGCCGCAATCTGCTGGCCGAGAAAATCAAGCAGCTCGCCCGCGAAAACGGAATCATGCTGGTTGAGAACAAGCCCCTTGCGCAGGCTCTCTACAAGAGCGTGGAAGTGGGAGATTCAATCCCATCGAAGCTCTACCAGGCGGTAGCCGAGATTCTCGCCCTCGTCTTCCGAGCTCAGGCTGAGGTGCGGCGCAGCGATGCCGAGCGGCGTTCAAGGAATGCCTCCGGCGAGAAGATTGATAACAAATCTGCTGGACCCGCCTCACGGCCGGGGGTGACGCGATGATGGAAAGCCTGTCCAGATTCCTTCGCAGGTCCGGTGAGTGGATTGCACCGATCGCGGCGGTCTCAATGGTCTTTGTGATGCTGGTACCGCTGCCCAGCTTCATGCTCGATCTGCTGTTGACGCTCAGCATTACCGCATCGATTTTGGTTTTGCTGACAGCGATCCAGATTCTGCGCCCGGTGCAATTCTCGGTCTTCCCAAGTCTCCTGCTGCTGCTTACGCTGCTTCGGCTATCGCTGGATCTTGCCGGCACTCGTCGGATTCTGCTGCATGGCAATGAGGGCACGGCAGCCGCGGGAAAAGTTATCGAATCCTTCGGCCAGTTTGTGGTCGGCGGCAATTACATAGTCGGCTTCGTCCTCTTCCTTGCTTTGATCGCGATTCAGTTTCTTGTGATCAGTCACGGCGCGGTGCGCACGGCAGAGGTTACGGCGCGCTTTACCTTGGATGCCATGCCGGGAAAGCAGATGGCCATCGATGCGGATTTGAACGCCGGCCTGATCAACGAGCAGCAGGCGCGGGCTCGCCGGGAACGCGTCGCGCGCGAGGCGGAGTTCTGCGGCGCGATGGATGGCGCGGCCCGCTTCAGTCAACGCGACTCTCTGGCCACGATTCTCATCATGGCCATCAATATTATTGCCGGATTCCTGATCGGCGTCTTTCAGCAGGGTGTTCCCTTCCAGGAAGCGTTGAAGACCTATACCATCCTCACCGTAGGCGACGGCCTGGTCACCATTCTGCCTTCCCTGCTGGTTTCTGTCGCCGGCGGCATCGTCGTCACCCGCGCAGCGTCGAAGGAATCCCTGGGCGTCAATGTCGGCAGACAACTCTTCAACAGTCCGCGCCTGCTGTGGATTGCGGGCGGCGCTTTGACGGCTCTGGGATTGATTCCCGGCTTGCCTAAGATTGCCTTCTTCTCCCTGGCCGGCGTGTTGTTCTTTGCGGCATGGAAGATCAAGCCGCAAGTTTTCATGGACGAAGTGGATGAACTTGAAGCAAAGGCCAAGGCTGCCTTACCGGGTGGGCCCGCCGCTCCCGTGGTCGATCCGATGGACGCGGCTCTCAAGCTGGATGAGCTGATGCTGGAAGTGGGTTTGGGGCTGGTGCCTCTGGTCGATGCAAAGCAGGGGGGCCAACTGCTCACGCGCGTAAAGTCCATGCGAAAGAACCTTGCCCAGCAACTTGGCTTTCTGGTTCCGTCCATCCATATTACAGACAACTTGTCGCTGCGCGAGAGAGAATACGTGATCTACCTTCGCGGAGTTGAGATCGCCCGGTGGGAGTTGCGCCGGGACTCTCTGCTCGCGATCAGCTCCAACCCCAACGCTGCCAATCTGCCCGGCCAGGATACAAGGGAGCCGGCCTTCGATGTGCCGGCAAAGTGGATTACTCCCCAGTTGCAAGGACAGGCCATCGCATCCGGCTACGCGGTTGTTGACGCAACCTCCGTCCTGGCTGCCCACCTTGCGGAGGTGATCAAGCACAACGCGCATGAGCTCCTTTCGCGCCATGAAGCCAGGAGATTGATCGACCGTCTCAACGAATCGCACCCCAAGCTTGCCGATGAACTGATTCCCAAGCTGATGAGTCTGGGTGAGGTGCAAAAGGTTCTCCAGCAGCTTCTGCGCGAACAGGTTTCGATACGCGACCTGGGAACAATCCTCGAAACTCTGGTCGAGGCGGCAGCCTTCAACAAGAATCCGATTGCGCTGGTGGAGGCAGTCCGCCATGCGCTGGGACGGTCGCTGATCCGGCCCTTGTTGAACGACCATGGCGAGCTTAAAGTCGTCACTCTGGACACCGCGATCGAGGATGAATGCACACGCGGGTCGAATCTTCCCATGAATCACGGAGTTTCCTCTCCGCAACAGGTGACATTGGCACGCCGCGTGCTTGATGGATTACGTGCGGATTTCGGAAAAGAGATTAGTTCCGCTCCGCCTGTTCTGCTGTGTTCTTCTCCAGGCCGCTACTACCTTCGCCGCCTGCTGGAGCCGTTTATTCCACGAATTGTAGTGATTTCTCCTGGCGAGGTTCCGCCATTGACGCCGGTACAGTCCGTGGGGGTGCTCCATTGAGAAGTGAATCGAAGGCTGGAAGAAATAGTCGCAGCAAAAGGAAACAGTGTCTCATGAGCAGCAGATGTGAGTTCCGCACAAAGGGGGGGATGGAATGACAACAGCAGAATTGGCCTACCGTGAGAGTAGCGATTCCCTGGATGAACGCAACGACCTGGTGATGCGGGAGTTGCCGCAGGTCTACTATGTGGCGGCGAGAATCCATGAGCGCTTGCCGAAGAACGTGGAGATCGAAGACCTGGTCCAGGCGGGTGTCCTGGGGCTGCTCGACGCCTGCCGCAATTACGATTCTTCGAAAGATGCGCAGTTTTCCACCTTTGCGAAATTCCGCATCCGCGGCGCAATTCTCGACAGCCTTCGCAAGCTTGACTGGGGATCGCGCGCATTGCGCAGAAAAGGGCGCGAGATCGCTACATCGGTGGCCAAGCTGGAGTCGGAGCTGGGAAGACAGCCACTCGAAGAAGAGATCGCCGCAGACCTGCATATGCCCCTCGATGGATTGCAGAATACGATGACGCAATTGGATGGGCTGTTTTTGGTTGGGCAGCAGACGAATTCGATCCACGACCATACCGAGTCGTTCGATCTGATTGAGTCGGCGCAAGGCACGGATGAAGACAACCCATTCGATCTTTGCCTTGAAAGCGAAAGAAAGGAGCAGCTTGCCGAGGCTATCTCTCACATGTCGGAGCGCGAGCAGTTGATTCTTTCGCTCTATTACCAGGAAGAATTGACGATGAAAGAGATCTCTCAAGTTGTTGGCATCGTCGTGTCGCGGGTTTCACAGATCCACGCCGCCGCAATGGTTAAGCTGCGCGCCACGCTTTCTCATCTTCGCGAACGACCGGCGGAGCCGTTGACCCATCAGCGGCCGGCGTACCAGGGCGCAAATGAGAGACAGTTCCGAGGGCAGCTATGATTGCAAACTCCGCATCGGGTCAAACCCTTAAGGCGTCAAAAGGCACGCCTCAGGAGATAAGGACGCGCGTCATTCACTCCTGCAACTTCCGCTATGCGGGCAGGTTGTCGAATGAGAATGCGCGCGCCTTGACCGCGCTGCATGAGAAGTTTGCGCTCAACGTTACCACCTCGCTCGAACTCTATCTGGGCGCGAGTCTGCATCTGAAGCTGCTCTCACTGGAACAGATGGCCATTGTGGACTACGCCGGCATGGCCGCAAGCAGCTTTCTATTGCCCTGCGCGCTCAACGTCATGGAAAGCAATGTGCTGATCGAGATCGACCTGGCGCTGATCTTCCCCATCATCGATCTGCTGCTCGGCGGGGCCGGCACGGCGGCGCAGAATGATCGCGAGATGACGGATATCGATGAGGAGATCATGCAGAGCGTTACAGCTCTTATCGTGAGCCAGATTGAACGCTCCTGGCAGACGCTTAATATCTCGCTGACGGCGGGCCGTCCCATCAAACAAGCCATGATTCAACAGGTCTTCATGGCCAACGACAAGCTTGTGCTTTTGATGTTCGAGATGACTGTCGGAGAGACAACCGCGCCGTTCAGAATCGTGTTGCCGACGTCGTTTGTGGGCTTCCTGCTGCGGCATCTGAATGCGATGCAGTCGAAGAAAGCCTCGAGTCTGCGCCAGCTTCACAGTTCAAGCCTGCGCGAGCGGATTCTCGATTGCGACATTGAAGTATCCGCCGATATCACGCAGATGCGGGTGCTGGTGAAAGACCTGGTTGGCCTGAAGCCGGGCACGATCCTGAAGATGAAAGCGCCGGTCAAGAGGCCTGGGCGGCTCACCGTGGATAATGTTGAGATCTTTGAGGCGCTGCTGGTTCGCAACGGAACGCGCAAGGCTGCACAGCTCTCTGCCCGGTCACAGGAACCGGTTGCAACAAAGGAGTAGTTCGATGACGAATCAGACAGCCGACATCTCACATCAGCCTTTTTCGAGCGCATTCTTCAACGCTTTTGGCAAGGCTATGACCGTGGCCAGCGGATCTCCCTGGCTGATTGCGGCATTGCCGGACGCCGAGTTGCCACCGGATCAATCGGAGCCCGTCTGGATCAGTCTCACGCTCGACGGCAGCCTGCGAGGGGAGTTTCAACTCGAGTTCCGTCGCGGCGACGCTGCTCTGCTGGCATCGAAGTTTCTTCGCCTTGCAGTGGATGAATTCGGAACAGAGCACTCTGAGGCGCTGCTGAAAACCGTCAAGTCGGCAATCAACGAGTTCCGCTCTGCGCTTGAGCCAGAGTTTGGATCCTTCACGGTCAACGCCGCTCTTGCGTCCAATCCGGCCTCCGAGCGGTCCCACTGTGCCCGCATGACCGCTGCCGACGGTGAAGCCAACAGGGTTTCGATTCTGATGGTTCTGGACCCTGCGTTGTCAGAAGCTCTTTTTCTTCATTCCCATCCTGAAAACGCTGCTGCAAGCGTGGTGGACGCGATCAAGGCAGCTGCGGGAAAAGCGGCTCCGCAGCCTGCAAATCTAAATCTGGTCATGGATGTTGAACTGAACGTGACCTTACGCTTCGGACAACGCAAGCTGACCCTGCGCGAGGTGCTGGACCTGACCAGCGGATCAGTCGTGGAGCTTGATCGCCAGGTGGAAGAACCGGTGGAGCTTCTGCTGGATGGCGTTGTAATTGCAAGGGGAGAGGCAGTGGTAATCGACGGCAACTATGGACTTCGCGTGACCGAGGTATCGCGGGCCGTCAGCGCTCCGGCTTTTCATTGAGCGCGGCAGTCGAGGAAGAAACAAAAAGATTTAGAGGATGAAAACGGGGGAGATTATGGGACTGATGCAATCGATCGTATTGCCGGCCTGGACTGAAAAGTTCAAGGCGGTTACCGCCAGGTGTCACCATTGCAATCGTTCGCTCGCGTTGCCGCACGCCTCCACGCGCAAGGCCGGGATCAAGATGCACGACAACTGGTATTGTAGCTCGCGCTGTTTTGCCGCGGCGGCAGAAGAGGAGATTTCGTCTCTGGCAACATCCAGGCCGGAACGGACGAAACAGTTTTCGCGCATGCCGCTGGCTTTGCTTATGGTGCGGTATGGCCTGCTCAGCAGCGCACAATTCAAAGAAGTGAGAGACGAGCATAAGGAAGCCGGAGTGGAGATCGGGGAATTCCTGGTGCAGCAGGGCTCGGTGAGCGAAAAACAACTGACCGCCGTCCGCGCTACACAGTGGGGCTGCCCGGTATTCACAGTGCCCAAGTGGGGGATGTCTACAGAGATTCATCTTCCTCCAACGTTCGTCAGGCTCTATTCGATGATTCCGCTCCACTATGTGTCGACAACCAACATGCTGCTGGTCGGTTTTGTTCACGGTGTTGAATACGGGATGCTCTATGCCATTGAAAAAATAACCGGTTGCAAGACACAGCCCTGCTTTGTCACGCCCAGCGACTTTCAGAGCCAGGTGCAGTACATCGAGCAGATCAATGCGCAGTCGGAAGATGAGATTCCGACAGAGGTCAAGTTCGAAAGTGTACAGAATCCGTCCGAAATGGCGAGGGTTCTTTGCAGCTATAGCGTCCAACTCGAGGCGGACGAAGCGGTGATCGGAAGGTGCAAAGAGCACCTCTGGGCGCGTTTGAAGTGCAGTTCCAGAGAGGTCGACCTCCTCTTCAAGGCCGGGTGAACCTCGTTCCTCCCAGGTTCCGACAAGATCCGGCGAGGCCGGATGGCCATCTTGCCGATCATTTTTTTGGAATACTGGAAAACTGCACCATTTTACTTGGAATGATCTTCTGCACGTGCCGATAGGGACACAGCAGGTGCAGAAGAGTGCTTAATCAAGCGTTTGACACGGCAAACGATCACAGCTGGGTACCATCCTCCGCCTGGCACGGTCTCCATCTTCTGGAACAGCAGAAATTCGCGCCCAAAAAGGCCGATTTCCTGGATGAAGTTCCGGTCATGTCGGCAACGGTGCTCGGTTTGGAGATACTGCTCCAGGAGCGTTATATCGACCTGCGGATGGCTTCAGAACTCATCCTGAGCGATGTCGGAGCGACCATACAGATCCTGCGGCTGATCGGCAGAGAATACGACTACGCTGCGGAGCGCCCAAGCAGGATGGGAGATTGCATCGCCAACCTGGACGTGGGCGCATGGTTTGCTGCGATCTCCACTCGAACCTTTGCCTGCGATCGGGCACATGCGGCAACGACCGCAGTTTGGAGACACTGCCGCCTGGTTGCCCAGTACGCTCAACTAGTGGCCGAGTCCCTTGATGGCGTCTCGCCGGAAGATGCGTACCTTGTTGGGCTGCTGCATGGGATCGGGGATATTCCCGCGGCCTTGGGATGGCCAGATTGCAGCCGGGGCGGCACCAGCGCAAGCGTACTGTCTGCAATGGAGGGAACGCTGCCCCTCTTTGTTCTTGCCGCCATGCGCAGCATGAACGATTCCACCGCTTCGTCCGGCTGGAGGTTCATCCTCACCGCGGCCCATGAACTCGCGGGCTCGCGCATGGATCTGGCACCATTTGCGATCCATGGCGCCAGTTTTGCGTGCGTCAGCGCAGGCTAGAGGTCTTGGTTGCCGGTGAATGCCGGAAAGTGGGAGCCCCGGTTAACACTGGGTTTCCAATCCGGGGAATTCCGCAAGCCAGGGACGAAACACTCCATCTCACCTATCTCTCATCCACTCCTCATGCGCGGCGCGGCCAGACCGGCAAATCCTGCCCATGACGCGGCAGAACCTGCCTATTCGGTCGTTAAATGAAGTGATTCCCCAATAAATCGCTTATAGATTCAAATGGCCCCAGGCGTGCAGATTATCAGGCCGAGGCCCAAAAATGAGTAGCGGATACTACGCAGCCTGCGCCGGATTGATGGCTCGCACCGAGTCGTTGGATACGATTGCAAACAACCTGGCTAACGTGAGTACGCCGGGCTTCCGGGCGAGCCACAACGCTTTCAGTTCCATGCTGGCCACTGCGAACGACTCTCCTCTTTCTGTCCTGAACCAGGACGCCAATGAATACGGGTCTCTGAGCTCGACGCAACTGGACACTGCGCAAGGCGCTCTGGTTACGACCGGCAATCAACTCGACCTCGCAATCGAAGGGCCTGGATACTTTCAGGTCAAAACCTCTGCCGGCCCGGTCTACACGCGCGGAGGAAACTTCCGTGTCTCGCCGCAGGGACAGTTGATTACCTCGGCGGGCGATCCGGTCATGGGCGATAACGGCCCCATCACGATTGTCGGGGAACCAGTCTCGATCAGCACCGACGGAACGATCTCAGCAAATGGAGCGATCGCGGGGCGCTTGAAGTTGGTCGAGTTTCCGCCCGCGACCCCACTTGAGAGTGTGGGTAACACAGACTACACAGCCCCGGCCGGCACGGCGATTGCCGCCGTCAATTCCCAGGTGCGCCAGGGAGCGCTCGAAAGCTCAAACGTCAACCCGGTCACCAGCGTAATCGAGTTGATTACCGCTCAACATGATGTGGAGACCATGCGCCGCGTACTCTCATTGTTTAACGGCGAGATGGACAAGACCGCGGCTCAGGATCTGCCGCGCGTCGGTTAATGCGAGCCTGAAAGCGGGTTGCGCGGACTTTGAAAGGAATTTGATATGCTTCGTGCCCTTTATACAGCTGCCAGCGGAATGACCGCCCAGCAGATGAACCTGGATAACATCGCGAACAATCTCGCGAACTCGAGCACTACGGGCTTCCAGCAGCGTCAGGTGAATTTCACCGACCTTCTCTATCAGAACCAGATCATGCCTGGCGCCGCTTCAACTCAGCAGACGACTGTGACATCGGGTTTGCAAATAGGCCTCGGAACTCGGCCCTCGGAGACCGAGATCATCCAGACGCAAGGCGACTTCTCCACGACCGGCAACCCTCTGGATTTAGCGATCTCCGGGGCGGGATTCTTTCAGATCCTGATGCCCAATGGCCAAACAGGTTATACGCGCGACGGATCTTTCAGCACGAATGCAGAAGGGCAAGTGGTCACCGCAGATGGCAACCCGCTGCAACCCGCGATTACGATACCAACCGGCGCGCTCAGCGTCACCGTCGGCAGCGACGGAACAGTCAGCGTGACCCAGCCGGGCCAGACGGCAGCTACGCAGGTTGGCAATATCCAGACGGCTCTCTTCGTCAATCCCGGCGGATTGAACGCCGTGGGCAACAATATTTACCTGGCGACCACAGCATCCGGTCAACCGGTCATCGGCACGCCAGGCGGCTCCGACGGCTTGGGAACACTGCAACAGGGCATGCTGGAGCAATCGAATGTCAGTGTCGTGAATCAGTTCGTGGCCATGATCCTGGCGCAGCGGTCCTATGAGTCGAACTCCAGAGTGGTCAAGGCAGCGGATGAGATGTTGCAGCAGTTGAACCAGCTCGCCCAATAGTGACTCGGGGCAATGAAGCGGAAGCGGTAAAGAGGGATTATGACGACCAGATGGATTCCGACCTTGTTGATGGTGGCGATGGGCTTGCCCCTTGGGGTGCGAGCGCAATCCCAGCTGCAAGGCCGCTTTCAAATCTCGGCGCACCAGGTTGCGCAGACACTCACCGCCAACGGGGTTCAAACGTTGGACGAACAGGTGCTGCTGCTGGCCAAGGTGGTCGCCAGCGAGCCTTCTCCCGTGCTGGATATTCTGTCGGTCGAGCCGCTCGGCAATCGGCCGCCGGGCCAGCACAGCGAGCTACGCTCTCTGGTCAAGCTTGGCTGCCACATGCCAGGCACATGTCTGCCGTTTTATTCGATTGTGACTAAGCCGGAGTCGCAAGCTGACAGTCCATCGAGAGTGCCCGGCTTCTCTGCTGTCACGGGCAACGCAGCTCTGAAACCGAATGCCGGGATCGTGATTCGGGCCGGAGCGCACGCGACTTTGGTGATGGACGATGCACGATCGCATGTCGAGGTCGCCGTCATCACTCTTGAAAACGGAATTGCAGGCCACAGGATTCACGTGGCGAGCCCGGACCACAAGCAGGTCTATGTCGCCGAGGTGGTAAGCGCAAATCTGTTGAGGAGGAGCTTCTAAAATGCGGCCGATACTCCAAAGACGAATCGCTGCTCTCGCGCTGCTCGGCGTTTCTTCAACATTTGCCTTCTGCCTCTCTGCGCACAAGACAGATCAAAAAGCCTCAGAGGCACTGCGTTTGAAATATATCGCACGATTGCAAGAGCAGTACGTTCCGGCTAACGACGATCACACGGTTGGGAGTTTATGGTCGCCGGGAAGCGCGCTGGGCGACTTCTCTTCCGATTACAAGGCGCACAGCCTGAACGACACCATCACCATTCAGGTGGCCGTCCAGACAACGGCGGCGCAATCGGGCACGGTCGACAGCGAGCGAAGTTTCACAACCAGCTCGGCCGTCACCGGCGTGATGGGAAGGACCCCTAAATCGACCAATCCCCTGTTGGCGGCGAATTCTTCGCAGGCGCTCAAGGGGCAGGGATCGACGGCGTCGAATACAACCTTTCAGACCAACCTTACCGGCCAGGTGATAGCCGTGCTTCCAAACGGAAACCTCGTGGTGGAAGCAGAGCGCCAGATATTCATGAACAACCAGCACGAGAACATCGTGGTGCGCGGCATGGTCAGGCCCGGCGACATCGGCCCCGGAAACACGGTTCCATCGACGGCTCTGAGCAATCTCGAAATTGAAATGAAGGGCAAGGGAATCATCTCCGACGGTGTGCGTCCGCCGAACCCAATTACGAAGGCAATCCTATGGCTACTGAACTTCTAACCGCCAACACGTTCGAACCGCGTTCGCCGCAGCCCCCGCGCTGGCTGCGCCGTCTCGGCTTGCTGGTTGCGATGAGCCTGGTCTTTGCGCTTCTGGCGTTTGCCTCCGACGCAGACCGCAAGGTGCTGATCCGCGACGTTACGCAAATACAAGGCGTGCGCGACAATCAACTGGTCGGTTATGGACTGGCGATTGGGCTCAAGAACACCGGCGACACGCAGCAGACCTTCTTTACCGTGCAAACGCTGGCAAACTCACTGCAACGGATGGGAGTGCAGATCGCGCCCGGTGTCGTCGTGGTAAAAAATGTTGCCGCCGTCTTTGTCACCGCAACGCTTCCCCCATTTGCCCGGCCGGGAATGAAAATAGACATTACCGTGTCATCGGTGGGCGATGCCAAGAGCATTCAGGGTGGAGTGCTGTTGCTGACGGCTCTGCGAGCTGCCAACGGAGAAGTATATGCCGAGGCGCAAGGGCCGCTGGTCATTGGAGGCTATTCGGAAGGCGCGGCCGGCAACACCAAGAGCGTCAATCAGCCGACTGTCGGCAGGATCGCCGAAGGAGCCACGGTTGAACGGGACGCAGCCGTAGACCTGAGCCACTTTCGGACTGTGTCGCTGCTCCTGCAGAACTCCGACTTTACCGCGGCGCGCGACGTTGCCGACGTCATTAACAAAGAGTTTGACAAGCCAATCGCTACGGCTCTCGACAGCCGCCGTATCGACGTGGATGTTGCCGCCAGCGGAGCTCCCTCGGTACCGATTCTAATCTCGCGTATCCAAAACCTTTCCATCAGCTTTCGTTCGCCTGCCAAGGTGGTGGTCAATGAACGTACCGGAACGATCGTGATGGGAGGCGACGTCCGGCTCTCGCCGGTCTCTGTGATCCAAGGCAGCCTGACCATCGACGTCGAGACCAGGCACGTGGTTGTACAGCCCGCTCCGCTTTCAAACGGCAAGGCGGAGGTTGTGGATGAAACAAAGACAACGGTGAACGATGCCCCGGCACAATCGATCCAGCTTGAAGAAGGTGCGAATGTCGACGAATTGATCAAGGGGCTTCACGCCATTGGCGCTACCTCGCACGACATTATTTCGATCTTGCAGGCCATCAAGGCCGCAGGCGGGCTCGAAGCCGATCTGGAGGTGATCTAATGTCGGATCTATCCGCGATTGGCGCCATCTCCCCGGCGGTGACCGAGCCGATCAACCTGAACGCAAATAAACTTTTGCACCAGGCGCCTTCAACGTCCACGGAGAATGCCAAGATCGACAAGTCATCGAAGGACTTCGAGTCCATTCTCCTGAGTAGCTGGTTGCAGCAGGCGGAGCAGAGCTTTGGCTCGCTGCCGGGCTCGGAGAACGAGGACGACCTGGACTCTGGAAAGGAACAGTTTCAAGGCATTGCCATGCAGTCGCTGGGAGCATCACTCACCGCATCCGGCGGAATTGGCATTGCCAAAATGATTGCAAAGAGCCTTCACAAGGCGGAGGACGCGCGGGTCGCTCTTGAAGCCACGACCCACTCGCCTCCGGCCAAATAGCGGCTTACCAAAGTAATTTCACCTGTTTCCTCATTACTTTTGGCTCAGGACTGAAACGTTTGCTGGAAAGAGCCGATAGCAGTACCGTGAAGACAGGAGAACTTGCCATGAAAGTTGATTTGAACAGCTTGGCAGCCAGCCAGATTGCATTGAACGTGGGAGCAAAACAGGTCTCCAACGGCAGTTTGACAAGTACTCAGGCGACAACGGAAGACCGGATCTCTTTCAATTCAAACGGCTTGTCTGTCCAGTCGTTGACCAGTCAGGCGTTGAATTCACCCTCGATCCGTCAGGATAAAGTGGATACGCTTCGCCAGTCCGTGACGAGCGGTGCATACCAGCCTGACGCAAGCAGCACGGCTGGAGCCATGATCGAGCACGACCAACACTAGATGGGCTGGAACGGAAAGTGGAAGCGTTCATGAGCCCAGGATGAGAGATTTTGCTGGAAGGGCTTGCAATGAACCACGGAACGCTCCCAACGCGCGATCAGATCGCCGCCACGTATCTGCAGCAGATGCAGGAATTGGCGTTTGAGATCTCGGTTGCCATGAATGCGATTGCTGCCAATCAACTACCAAAACTCCAAGAAAGTGTGGCCAGGCAGGAGATGCTCTGCGCCGACCTGGCTTCCATGGCCAATACTGTGAGCGAAGGGGTTCGCTCGCCCGAGGCGCCCTTGCGTTCCGGCATTGACATCTCTATTGAACGGAAGATTCAGGCGGCAAGAAATGCAATTTGTGAACTCAATTTGCAGTATTCCGCTCTCTTGAGGCACTCTGGCAAGTCAATTGCTCTCCTATCTCTGTTGTGTAACAGCCACGCAGGACGATTTCAGGAGGCCCGCGGACCCAGGTTGAAGCGTCAGACCTGGTCCTGCGAGATGTAATTCATGTCTCTGAACGCTTCATTATCGATAGCCCTGGAATCGCTCAACGCCGCCTCTGGCGCCTTGCAGGCGACGAATAACAACATTGCGAACGCGAACACTCCCGGCTACACCCGTGAGGTGCCGATTCTTGAAGAGGCGTTGCCCACCGATCTTGGCAACAATATCAATGTTGGAGATGGAGTCGATCTCGTACGATATCAAAGCGTGCGGGATGAGTTATTGCAGACGCAGGTTCAACAGGAGACCCAGGCTCAGAGCGGCGCCAACGCCCAATTGGCCTCGTTGCAGCAGATCCAGCCTGTGTTCACCACCTCGGCTCAGGACATTGGAACGGATATGTCGGCCTTCTTCTCAAGCGTCTCGGCCCTCTCGACCAATCCAAGCAGCGCCAGCTCCCGGCAGGCTGTGCTCACGGCCGGACAGAATCTGGCCACCGCATTCAACACCGCATCCAATACCTTGACCTCGCAGCAATCCTCGCTCAACACCCAGGTCACTCAGGATGTAAGTCAGATCAACCAACTGACTCAGCAGATTGCGGCCTTGAATCCTCCGATTGCAGCTTTGCGAGACCAAGGACAGGATGGCGGCACACTTGAGGATCAGCAGAATCAACTAATCCTGAGTTTATCCAAGCTGACAAATATCTCTGTAACTCAGAGCAACGATGGCGTGACACTGTCGACCGGAAATGGAACAGCTCTGGTTGTCGGCAACCAGAGCTATAACTTGCAGACCGCGGTTGGCAGCAACGGAATGACACAAGTCCTCGACCAGAACGGCATCAATATTACAAGCTCTATCAGCAGCGGCGATCTCGGTGGAACCATCCAGACGCGCGATACGACCATTCCCAACCTCTTGACCCAGTTGGATACGTTGGCCAACCAGTTTGGTTCTGCCGTTAATTCGGCGCAGGCATCCGGCTACGATGAAAATGGCAACGCCGGGCAGGACCTCTTTACGTTTCCCCCGACGGTCCCCCCGGCGGTTGCTCCAGTTGCCGGCTCAGCGTCGACCATCACAATGGCGGTCACGGATCCTACCTTAATTGCCGCCAGTTCGGATGGCACCGCGGGAAGCAACGGCAATCTGGCCAATCTTAGCGCTGTGCAAACAACCGCGCTTCCTTCCGGCCAGACCCCAGGCAGCGCCTATGCGAGCCTCGTCTACCAGGTGGGCAGTCTGACAGCCAACGCCAACGCTGAATCGACCGCGACCACGTCCAGCCTGGTGCAGCTCAACGACCAGATCAACTCGGTTTCAGGGGTTTCGATTGACGAGGAATCCGCCAACCTCATCACGTACCAACAGGCCTATGAGGCCGCTGCTCGAGTCGTCTCGACCGTTCAATCGCTGTTTTCGGTGGTGATGGCTATGGGCACCGCGGCTGCGGAGTAGACAGTCGGAGTCCGGCGGATGGCCGCCTGAAGAAGGGCAAATATGCGCGTCACGAATATGCTTCCCGATGTCCAGTATCAGATGCAACTGAGCCAGCAGGCGCTCGCAACTGCGACGCAGCAGTTGTCAACCGGTTTGCGGGTCAACCAACTTTCCGATGACCCCACAGCTTCAGCCAATATGGTTGTTTCGCTCGCGGATTCGGCAGACATTGATCAATATACGAGCAATGTCAGCACTCTTATTCCCCAGATGCAACCGGCGGACTCTGCCATCAGCTCGATCGTGACTGCGCTAAACTCCGCAGTCACACTGGGTACCGAGGGCGCCAATGGGACTAACAATACTCAAGATAAGCAAGAGCTCGCATCCCAGGTCCAGAGCATTCTTACGACTGTAGTTGGGCAGGCCAATACGGCTTACAATGGCGTCTATGTCTTCGGTGGATCTGAGAGCACTACGCCGCCCTTTGTAGCTGCCTCAACAACCTATAACTCCTCGCAAGGAACGGTTGCCACACCTCTAACCGCCAACACCGCGCTGACGGCCGGCTCAGTTACTACCATAAGTGACGCTACAACGGGCGAGACAGTGACTTTCAAAGCTGCAGCAGGCGACACAGTAGCCACGTTGCAGCAAGCGATTGCCGGCGGAGTCGTTGCCGGCACGCTTTCCCCGGGGACCACTGCAACCATCAATGCGCAAGGCCAATTAACGATCGGGTCGAACAGCGCTTCGGACGGAATCGTGGTCAGTTCCAATGACTCGGTGCTAGGAACGATGAATGCCGATCCTACCACAGCAGTCGCCAATGCCTATGCCTATGTAGGGAATAGTAACGTCAATACTGTGCAAGTGGGCGATGACTTAAGCGTCGCCACCAACGTGCCGGGCAATCAATTGTTCACCTCAGGGGCAAACGTGATTGGTTCGCTTGGCAACCTGATCACCGCCCTTCAGAGCGGGACCGCAACACAGATAGGCACAGCGACAAATGCCATTACCACTGCGTTGAATTATGTTGACCAGCAGCGCGTTCCGCTGGATAACACCATCAATCAACTGAACGATCAAGAGAGCTATCTTGGCCAGGAAAAGGTGACTCTAACAAGCCAGGAGACGGCACTGGTAGGGATCAATACGGCGGATGCGGCCACCAATTTTTCGCAGGCACAGCTCGACAATAGTGCAGTGCTGGCTGCGGCTGCCAAAGTGCTTCCCCAGACCCTGCTTCAGTACCTCCAATAGTCTGGGCCAGTTATGACAGAGCCCAATGGATACAAGGGGAAAAGCCCGTCCGGCCTTCTGGGCTTCCTCCGTTTTTATATCTGTTTTGGCCGTAGCATCGGCTATCGGAGCCAGCGATTCATCCTTATAGCAAGGGCCCTGACGGCGAGTGTCGAGGTGCGTCCCACACTGTTCTTTTATGCAGCCGGCCGGGATCTTCTGCTTTCAACCCGGGATGCCGTGTTATCGATGGCGTAACCTGCCTGCGAGACAGTTTTTTTGCAGAAAACACAATAGGCTTGACAATCGCATTGAAATGATTTTCACAGATGGCCGATAGGGTGTTGTCCAAGACGACCTCCTTCTCGACGACCAGGAGCCTCAAAGCAGGCCCCACACAAAAAGCCGAGTGCAGGCGCAACAGGGCAAACAAGGAGAAACACCAATGTCACTCACAGTCCTGAATAACATCTCCTCCATGACGGCGGAGAATGCATTGTCCAATACACAGGCGAACCTGCAAAAGACCCTGACTCAACTCTCGACCGGCTTGAAGATCAATTCCGGCTCGGACGATGCGGCAGGACTGTCGATTGCAAGCGGACTCAATGCGAACATCGCTGCCCTCACCCAGTCCCAGCAGAATGCCGCCAACGGCATTGGCCTGTTGCAGACCGCAGATGGCGCCCTGTCGCAAGTCACCACGCTTCTCAACCGCGCTGTAACGCTGGCCACGGAAGGCTCCACGAGCGGTCTCAGTGGCGATCAGTCCACCGCTCTCAATACTGAGTTCCAGTCGATTTTGTCGGAGATCAACCAGATCGGCCAGACCACCAACTTTAATGGCCAGAACGTCTTCACCGGCAACACGGGCGCCAAGTTCGAAACTACTGCTGGAACTGACGCAAATCCGGTTGGTGACGCGGGGCTCGACAAAACGCTGGCTGCGAATTCGGTTACAACTGTCACCGATTCTGATGGAGCCTCAATTAGCTTTACGGCAAATGCCGCCGGCACCAGCACAATCACCGATTTGAATGCTGCCATAGCGGCCTCAAGTGATGCTTCCCTGGCATCCGCCCAGTTCGCCCAAGGTGCAGGCACCCCAGGAACACTCGGCGTTCAACCTGCCGACACCAACAACCTAGAGCTCGACGCCGCTGCTGGCCATACTTTGACGGTGACCACGACGGACAACACAACCCTCGCATCCTTGAGCGCTTATGGTGCTGGCAGCACCAGCAGTGCCTCCGTGTTCGTCAGTGACAGTAGCACCGCCAATAGCGCTACGAACACCGAGATCTCAACGAGCATCAACGCGCTTTCCGCCACAACATTGGGCCTGACCAACAGCACCTCCGGTGTGAATCTGGATCTGACCAGTGCTACGGATGCGCAGACAGCTCTGACCGCCATCAATAGTGCAATCAACCAGGTCTCCGCGCAGCGCGGCGTTATCGGCGCTTCTGTCAACCGGCTCACAGCGGCAACCCAGAACATGACCAGCCAGGTAACAAACCTGCAAAACGCGGCCAACGGCCTTGAGAATGCCGACATCGGCAAGACCGTTGCCAACATGACCCAGTACAACGTGCTGCAGTCGACCGGCATGGCCGCCCTGCAACAGTCCAACCAGGCCCAGCAGGCAGTTCTGAAGCTGGTCCAGTAACTTGATGCAAGATTCAACGTACGACCGGAGGTGGCGCCCAAAAGGCGCCGCCTTCGCACATCTTCAAGAGTTTCTATTTGGGTTGTTTTGTTGTTTCGATCGTTGCCGGTTCTCGGACTATTGGGTGAACGATTCGGATCCAGAGGCTGGCCTGCTTTCCACGGCTCGTTCTCAAAGAACAGGTTGAAGTTATGAGCTCCACATCCGCAGTCAATACGCTCCTTTCGTCAACATCTCCTACGACCCCGACATATAGCATCAGCAATATCCTGGCTGCAAGCTCAGGCTCGAGCACAGCAGGCATCGACGTCACTGCCGCAGTGGCGGCAGCCATTTACGCGGACCGTGCTCCGGAGCGGCTATGGCAAGCCGACCAAACAACACTCAGCAGCGAGACGACCGCTCTGACCTCGATTCAGACGGCCACTGAAGCGATTTCCACCGACATGCAAAACCTGAATACCCTTACCGGCGGCCCCTTCGCAGCTCGGACGGTGACGTCTTCAAACTCCAACGACCTTACGGCCACGGCGACTACAGGAACCGTTACCGGCACGCACACAGTCGTCGTGAACAGCCTGGCAACTACTGGAGCGTGGTATTCCGATCTTGAATCCAAGCCGACCACTATTTTGGCAAACTCTTCATTTACGCTCACAGACGCAAACGGTTCTCAAGCAACTTTTGCAACAGGCAGCGGAACCGCAGGAGATACACTGGCCGATCTGGCGACCGCGATCAACAAGGCGAATCTCGGTGTCAATGCAACCGTGGTGAGTGACTCGACCGGTTCCAGGCTGGCGATTATCTCCAATACATCAGGAGCCGCAAACGATTTTTCAATTACCTCGGCAAACTTTACAGGTACCTCCTGGACCTCTCCCGATATACCTACTGGTTCTACGCTTGGAGTCAACACCATAACCCTCACGAGTGCGGCCGGCACAGCGAACATCGCCACAACTTCGGGCGAGACATATGCTCAGCTTGCCACCGCCATCAACAATGCGACGATTCCGCAAGTGCCAACAAGCTACACCTCAACGCAAGGGTCTTTGACTGCTGACACTCCGCTGACCGCGGGCTTTACGACCTCCATTAAAGATATAGCTACTGGCGACACGTTTTCATTTACGGCAGCCACCGGAGATACGGTTGGAGACTTAAACGACGCGATTGCCGCCGCGGTAAGTAACGGCACTCTCCCTGCTAATATTGCGGGCGCGATTTCAAATGGCAATGAAGTGATCTCGGGTGGCACATCCGCCCAAGGCATCACTGTCACGACCAATGACTCTGTGCTGGGCGCAATGAATGCGCCCGCACCAGTACCTCTCGGCCTGACCGCGACTGCCGGTAGCGATGCGAATGGAACCAATCTCACCATCGTGAGCAAGGGCACAACTCCCTTCACGATCAACGAGCCGGCCTTTGGTTTTACACAAGCCGTTGCAGGAGCTGACGCCTCCCTGACTGCGGACGGAGTTCCGATTGAGAGCGCAAGCAACACGGTCACTGGAGCCATCCCTGGAGTCACGCTGGATCTGTTGGGCGCGGCGCCCGGAAGCCCGATCAACCTGACAGTAGCACCCGACGCTTCGCAGATTTCAACAGCGATCAACCAATTTGTGACGGATTACAACACGGCCATCGGGTTGGTGACCTCGCAGTTCACTGCTACCGCTTCAACGAGTTCTTCAGGAGCTACCACAACCTCGCAAGGCCCGCTTGCCTCCGATCCAACCCTTGTCAACTTGCAGAGTACTTTGGAGCAGGCTCTCGACTACCTCAATACTCCTGCAACAGGAACTACCACGGTTTCAACGCTGCGCGACATGGGCATTACGATGAACAACGATGGGACGCTCGCCGTCGATTCTGAGACCCTCGATAACACGCTTGCGAACAACACGACAGACGTGCAGAATTTCTTTGCGGGTACAGCATTGAACGGCTTCGCCAATTCGATGTATAACGCGTTGAATACCTTCACGAGTCCCGCGGATGGCGCCTTCAAGGTGGACCTGAGCAGTATCGCCACCACAAGCACCAACCTGACCTCGCAAATCAACGACTTTGAGACCAATTACATTGCCAGCCAACAAACAACACTTACGGCCGACTACACAGAGGCTGAAGTTGCCTTGCAGCAAATGCCAGAAGAGATGCAGCAACTGAACTCGGAACTGGGCTTCACCAACAGTGGGAATAACGGGTGATGACGATGACGACAGAACTCTCATATCGCAGATCATCGATCGCCGGCGCCAGTCCCATCGGCCTCATGATCGCGCTCTTCGATACGATGGCGGGCGACTTTCGCCGCGCGGCCGCCGCACTTCGCAAGAACGACATTGAGACCCGCTGCAAAGAACTGAACCACGCAGCACTCGTGCTCGAACAGTTGGAAAACTGGGTTGACTTAAAAAACGGCGGGGAGTCGGCCGAGGCCCTGTCGAGGTTCTACGCCTACCTGCGCGCAAAGATGTTGGAGGCATCGGCAAGCAAGTCAGCCGCGGTGCTAGAAAAGCAGATCGAAATGATTCTGCATGTGCGGAGCGCCTGGCAACAGCTCGATACACCTGCGGCGCCTGCAGTCGAAAAACGGCCTGGGGTTCCGAACGAACAGATCCATTCGCTGTATACTCCGGCGGCCGGAGACAGTTCCGAGAGGGTTTCATTTTCGCAATCCGCCTGAGTCGAGAGGGGAAATGAAATTACCTGACGGATCTTGGCGACTATGTGTTATGGACGCACGGCAGTGAAAGGCGCCTGACTCACTGCTTGCGAATTGGCGTCTGACGGGCGAATGGCTCACAGGACGCGCGCAGTTTCCGGGGTGGCCCCGGCGCGGACAAGAGAGGACCTAATGAAGGCGCTGGTGGTTGAGACTTCGAGCACGATGAGAGCCGTTTTGCGCCGCATACTGTCCATGCGAGGCTTCGAAGTATCGGAAGCGGATAACGGTCCACAGGCTTTGGAGGTTCTGCACGGAATGGGTACGGCAGACATTGTCCTGGTGGATTGGACTCTAAGAGGAATGACCAGCCTGGAGTTCATAACTTGCCTGCGCCATGAGACCGCACACGAAACCATGGTTCTCATGTTGGCGGAACGCGAACCCGGAATACGCGAAGTGCACAGGGCGCTGATGGCCGGAGCGGATGACTACCTTACGAAACCATTTACATCCCTGCAGATTGACGAGAAGATGACGCGGGCTGGGCTTACCTGGCAATGAGATGGATACCGTGATAGACAAGGTCTTCCTTGCCGATAATGAAGGATAAGGATGTCGCTCGTCGTTAGCTCGGCACGCTCTTGTTTGAGCTGCAGCAGGGCAGGTTGCCGGCTAATGCGGAAAGAGTGTCCCAATGATTGCCCGCGAGGTCTGCCTGCCTCCTGAAGAATGCTCTAACCTCGCTACTCACCGGGACCGGCGGTGGAAGCCGATGAACCGAGTCCGCCGCAGGTCCGATCGGTCATCTCTCGCAAAACAGATTAATGCGCCGTTAGGTGTGAGGGGACCCGACAGTGAATAAGAGCACACTGAGCGGAATCGCCATCGCGCTGTTTGGGATCGCATTTGGCTTGTATCTCGATGGAGGTAAGGTCGGACAGATGATCCAACCCACCGCGGCCCTCATCGTCATTGGGGGCACGCTTGGCGCGGTGATGGTGCAGTTTCCATTTTCGGTTGTGATGCAGGCGGCCAGGCATTTGAAAGGCGTCTTCCTCTCTCAAGAGGATCCCGCCTCGCAACTGATCGAAGACCTGCTGCGCTATGCGCTGAGAGCCCGCCGGAATGGCCTGGTCTCGCTCGACGCGGAACTTGAGTTTATCGACAATCCGTTTTTGCGAAGAGCCATGACTCTCGCCGTAGATGGTTGCCGGTCCTCCGAGCTGCGCGAGACGATGGAGTTGGAAATGGATCTGGAGGCCGACAAGGAGCAATTGATTCCCAAGGTATTTGAAGCGGCCGGCGGATTTGCTCCGACGATTGGCATTATTGGGGCAGTCATCGGCCTTATTCAGGTTATGCAGAGGTTGCAGAGCATCGATGAGGTTGGCAAGGGAATCGCGGTCGCTTTTGTGGCGACCATTTACGGAGTCGGGTCGGCAAACGTCTTCTTTCTTCCTTGCGCGGGAAGGACCAAGATCTTGATGCAGAGGAAACAGGTGCTCCGCGAACTGATGCTTGAAGGCGTGATCTCGATTGTGGAAAGGGTAAACCCCAAGGTTCTTGAATCGAAACTCGCAGTCTACCTGAACCGCCCTGTCGCGGCACCAAACGCCAAGCTGGTAGCGAAATGAGAAGGCGCAGGAGGGTTGAGGAAGCCGGTCATCCTGATCGGTGGATGGTTTCCTATGCCGATTTCGTGACGCTTCTTTTCTCTCTCTTTGTCGTGTTGTTCGCATCGACCTATCATGACAAGAAGACGATTCAGAGAGTTTCCACCGCGGTCAAGAACGGATTTCAGGAGATGGGCGCATTTGTGGGAAGCGATAGCATTCGGGACAGCACGTCATCGGACATCTCAAAACTTGGCGGTGTATTGAATCCCAATGACAATGGAGGGGCGAGAGTCGGCACGATTCCAGGCAACGCAGGCATCGATGTAGTCGAGTTGCAGAGAAAGCTAACAAAGGCGCTAGGCAAGGAGATAGAGCGGCAAGAGGTTGAGCTGCGAATGACTCCGGAAGGCTTTGTGATCAGCCTTCATGAAATTGGATTCTTCGAGAGCGGTGAAGCACGCCTGCTGCCGGGAGCAACAGAAAAGATCAAAAGAATTGCCGCTGTGCTGATGCAATACGGACTGGATATGAGGGTGGAGGGTCATTCAGACAATGTTCCCATCCACAATGCTACATTCAACTCAAACTGGGAACTATCAACGGCGCGTGCATTGGCTGTGGCGATGATGTTGATCGATGAAGCCGGTTTTGACCCGCAGCGAATGTCGATTGCAGGCTATGCGCAGTATCACCCAGTGGCGAGCAACGACACTCCGGAAGGCCGCCAGGCAAACCGGCGCGTGGATATTGTCATTGTCGCTGTCTCGAGGCCTTCCGGGGCAGTAGGGCCGGTGCCGGCAATTGGTTCGAATAAGTAACGCGCGCTAACCTCTCGGAATGACTATGTCGGCATTGCTCAGCGCTTAGGGTATGCTAGCGATATTCCTCGATCGGGCAGAAAACCCGGACTATGAGAGCGGGCTTCAAATTCATTTGGCCTAACCGGATTCATCGAATGTGTGTCCAACTTCCAGCCCAGCAACGAAGATCTGCCGATTCGGCTTCGCTTCCACCCTCAGTGGCGAAGACGTGTCGTCAGGACAATTCGAGAATGAAGCCACTCAATGCTGGTGGTTTCAGCGCAGTGCACTTGTTGAGCAGCTATGAGCCGCCTGTTTAGGGTAGCAGCGCGTGCATTGTATTTCCAGCCGCCAGCAGAGCCTCGAAGTAGTTGGCGGCGCTGTCACGGACCAGTGGATCACTGTGCGGCGGCCCTTTTCCGTCCCCCCCGCGTTCGTGATACTTGCAAATCTCGAGTGCTTTGCCGATTCCCTCCTGGGACCCGAGCAATGCTTCCTCAATCCGGGAACTGAGGTAGATAAGACCGAGCAGCTTTGCCATCGGAATATTCAGCATGCGATCCATCATGGAGAGCATACCCAGCATGTACAGTTCCGCAGGGCTCTCTTTCAATGCCGGCGCGAGCGACTCGCAAAAGTGAGCTCGCTCGAGAGCCTGTCTTACGTCGTAGTCAGACGCGGAGTGGGCGAGCCTGCCTGCAAGAATGATCGTGACCAGTTTCCGGAAAGCGTCTTCTCCTACCGCAATCAGGGCCGCCTGAATTGTCGAAATGCGATAACGAAATCCATAGAGAGCGGAATTCGCCAGCCGAAGCAACCTGTAGCAAAGAGAAGGCTCCATGAGCAGAAGCCGTTCAATCTCTCTGAAATCCGGCGAGGGGTTGGCCAGAACGGCAAACATCTGAAGATAGGTAATCTTATTTGCAGGTATTTGCGCTTCGGAGATGATCTCTGGCCGCGAATGGAAGTATCCCTGAAAAAAGGTATTTCCCTCGCCCTGCGCTGTCTTTACTTCAGCTAGCGTTTCGACCTTTTCTGCAACAAATGAGGTCTTCTTGTTACGGCACATGCCGTAGATTTCGTTTCTCGTTGCCAAACTGGAAGCCCTGAAATCGACTTTGACAAAGTCTGCCATCTGCACGAGCTCGCGTTTGCCTGGATCCGGAGAGAAATCGTCCAAGGCCAGGCGAAAGCCAGACTGCCTGAGCTGTTTGCAGGCCTTTACGACCTCTGCGTCGCAAGGAACTGTTTCCAGAATTTCGAGAATTACCGTTCGGCTCGGAAGAACCTTTACACTCCCGTTCACTAAAGACTCGCGCGTACAGTTGATAAACAGATTTGGGGAGGAGGAGCAGGCGATCATCGACAGGCAGCTATCGATCGCGTGATTGGTGGCATGCTCGCCGTCGCCACTGAAGAAGTTGTCGGTACCCGAGCGAAAAAGGATCTCGTGGCCATAAACCTGCATCTTGTCGTCAAGGATCGCCTGTCGGCCGATGAACCTCATCTGGTTGGCTGTCGCCGTCGCTGTGGCCATGAAACCTTCCCCTCATCCTCTTCAATGCAATACCCAGATTCGATTCATTCACCAGAAAACAATCAGTTGTCTGAAGCGATCTCCAGGATCATTGCAACGAGAACATTCGTTTCCCGCACGAGTGTCGTAAGGCCAGATCCTCTATTGAACCCTCTGCGGTGCTTTTGTCTACTTTCGCCAGATGAAGATTGGCTTGTCGTTTGGATCGGCTGCTCGTCATGCGAAGAGGGAGCCCATGACCAGCTTGGAGGGCGATCGCAATGCGCACTTCCGTCATTTCTTGATGGATGGCCCACCGGCAGCCGACAACCATACGTTGCCTTTGCCCCACTGCATGAGGAGGGACTTCCGGTAATTGAAGTTGCCGCTTTGAGAAAGCCTTTCGAAGTAGTGCGTCGCTTGGGACCGGGCATTTCTTCGCTTCGCTCAGAGGACGCGTTGATCAAGATGATGAGTCGTCGCATTTGCCGTCCAGAAGCTTTCAATCGCTTTATCGGCAAAATGGGAGGAGAATGTTAATGACTTTTTGATCTTTGAGATAGCCTGGCGGCGCATCCTCACCCAAATCCGGGTAGGCCCGAAGCGGGCGAAACCGAGGCACCCCCCGGGTATCGCGCCGGGCCGCGTGGTCTTCCGAGGCTGACCTGGGGGATGAAGCTGGGTTTATCGCGATTCTGCAGCGATGCGGGCTCCCGTATTCGCTTGTGAGATTGCTGCATCACCCTTACCGGGCATCAAGTTCGGTCGGAATGAAATCGGAAAATATGGTGAACTTGCCACCCTGATAGCCTTCGATCGTAACGTTGAAATAGTTCCGGCGGAATGGTTTCTTGAAGGCTTTTTCTGCGGGGCCATCGATGTAAGCTGGATCTGTCACCATTCTAGTGAAAACCGCCCTGCCTTCGGTTGTAACCGAGGCTGCAGCGATGTTGAACACTTCTAGGATTGCATCGCGCATCAGTTCCTCGAGCGGGGTGACCTTTAGGTGTTCCTTTACCGCGGCATCCGGAAGACAGACAAGGGAACCCGCAAAGGAACCCATCAAGAGCAAATCGGCTTTTACGACAACCGCAACGTCATGGGGCTTGACAGAGTAGATGCCGTAAATCTGTCTCATCTTCGATTCCGGCACAGCGGGCGCTATAACGAACGCCACCTTGCGGCCCGTCAGTTGTGAAAAGGCCCTTGAAAGGAGAAATGGACTCGGTTCCGCCATCGGTCAACACCCACCCAGAATCGGGGTCAACGCTCTCTGTACGTCTTCCGGTGTAAACGGCTTGGAGATCACGAATGCCGCGCCTGAATCCATGGCGATCTCCTTGATTCCCTTCGATGTCTCTGAGGTGATGAATCCGAAAGGAACCCAGTTCTGTGCCGCCCTCAGTTCCCTGAGGAAGTCGATTCCTGACATTTCAGGCATATTCCAGTCTGAGAGAACGAGTTTCGGTTGTTCTCCGCGGAGCTTTTCCAATGCCTGCGCCCCGTTCTCTGCCTCGCCCACCGCGAGCCCGCGATAGCCAGCCTGTCGGATCGCACGCTGGACGATCATTCGCATCGTCCTGCTGTCGTCCACCAGAAGTATATCCATGCGTCCGCCTCACGAAGTCGGTTTCTCCCACATTCCAGGAAGGGAGTGGAAGAGTCCCTGATCGAACTTCTCCTTATCGACACATTCCACTGAATCGGACAGGGTAGGGTTTAATAAAAAACCTCCGTCAGCCAAGTTTAAGTATATCGAGTCAAACCATGCGTTGTGGACAAACAGATCCTGCAGTCCTTTAGAACCCCTGTCAGGACAGTCGGTAATGGCTGTTTTTCTCATCAATTTGAAACGACGCGAAAAGACGCAGGACGCTGCCCAGGTTAGGCTCGAGCGGTTCACCAATGGGTGTGCTTTAACTGGCCGGGTCAGAGGCAGGTGATTCTTGAGAGAAGCCCACTCAGCCTTCATGGTTTCGGCCTAAAGCAAATGGAGAACAGCTATTACGCCGATCGTTTCAACCGCCTCAATCAAGAGAGAACCGCATCATCTTCACGCATTTGAACGTATGCAGGGGTTATGCCGATAGAGCTGAATCGGACGAATCTCGCCACTACTGTTTCACTTTTGAGGAACGTGGTTGAGAGACCTACTGCAAACGGGGAACGAGAAGAGGATCATGGACAACATTAGTGCTGAAGATCAGGAGACTATTCGGGAGTTTCTGGTCGAAAGTGATGAAAACCTCTCGCGCCTGGATCTCGATCTTGTCGAGCTCGAAAAGCACCCTGGGGATGCAGCTTTGCTCGGGAGCATCTTCCGCACCATTCATACCATCAAGGGCGCATGCGGCTTTCTTGCATTCACAACCCTGGAGAAGATTACGCACCAGGCCGAGAGCCTCCTGAGCCAGTTGCGCGATGGCAAGCGGGAACTGACTCCGGCGCTCGTCTCCCTGATCCTGGAGACTGTCGACGCTACGCGAAAGGTGCTTGCTTCGATCGAGGCAAGCGGGATTGAAGGCCCACTCCAGTTTGAAGACTTGACCGACCGCTTGCGCGCCGCGGCGCAACTGCCTATCGCGATCGAGAAGCAGATGGCTCCAATTCAACCCGCTCCAGTTCAGGCAGTTCCTGTTCAACCCGGTCCAGCAAGGCCGGCTGTTGTTCAGGCCGTTCCAGTTCAATCCGCGCCGAACGCATCACCGGCTCCCAAGCCGGAGCACAAGGCCGAAAAAGCTCCCTCATCGCCGCAGATCGATGAACAAGCTGAAAGTGAGCGGAGAGTCGCGGAAAGACGGGTAGAGGAAGAGAGACGAGTTGAGGAAGAAAGACGGCAGGAAGCCGGGCGCAGGGAGGAAGATCCCGAGCGCCATTCCGCCGCAGTGGACGCGAATATCCGTGTCGGCGTCGGGCTTCTGGACAAGCTTATGGATCTGGTCGGAGAGCTGGTGCTGACTCGCAACCAGATCCTCCAGTTCAACACCGAGCGCGAGGATCCGGCTCTCAACGTCACCAGCCAACGACTGAACCTGATTACCACCGAGTTGCAAGAGGGCGTGATGAAGACGCGCATGCAACCCATCGGTGTGGTGTGGAACAAGCTGCCGCGCGTGGTGCGCGATATGTCCGTTGCCCTTGGCAAGCAGATCCTGCTCGAGATGGATGGGGCCGAGACAGAACTTGACAGGACAATCATCGAGGCCATCAAAGATCCGCTGATGCACCTAATTCGCAACTCGTGCGACCACGGCATCGAAACTCCGGAAGTCCGTATTGCTGCCGGCAAACCGCCGCAAGGACGACTGACCCTTCGAGCCTTCCACGAAGGCGGACAGGTCAATATCGAGATCGTTGACGATGGGGCAGGGATCGACGTCGCGCGTGTCAAACAAAAGGCCATAGAGAAGGGTCTTTTGCGGCCAGAACAGGCAGAGAAGCTGAGCGAGCGTGAAGCGCTTGGTCTGATCTTCCTACCCGGATTCTCCACAGCACAGACTGTCACCAATATCTCCGGTCGCGGAGTTGGTATGGATGTGGTGAAATCCCACATCGAGAAGATCGGTGGCGTGGTCGATCTCTTCAGCCGGCCCGGCGACGGTGCCACCATCAAGATCAGAATCCCGCTGACACTAGCCATTATTCCCGGCCTGATCATTGCAAGCGGCGGGGAGCGATTCGTCATTCCTCAGGTAAGCCTGCTCGAATTGATCCGCATCGAAGGGGACGCGGCAGGGAAGCATATCGAGCACGTGCACGGTACGCCGGTCTATCGCCGGCGCGGGACTCTGCTGCCCATTGCCTACCTGAATCAGGTGCTTGGGCTGAAGTCTGCGAATCAATCCGATGCGGTCAGCATCGTGGTCTTGCAGGCGGAGGACCGCCAGTTTGGCCTTGTGGTTGACGGCATCAACGATACCCAGGAGATCGTCGTCAAGCCCCTGGGAAAGCAATTGAAAGGTCTGACATTGTACGCCGGCGCGACGATCATGGGGGATGGCCGCGTGGCACTCATCCTCGATGTGCTCGGTATCGGCCAGCGTGCCGCAGTCTTTGGCGAATCTCATGAACCGACGCGGGCGGCGGAGAAAGAAAAGACGCAATCGAAGACAGAGCGTCAGCGATTACTGCTTTTCCGTGCCGGGTCCTTCGAGCGCCTGGCTATTCCGCTCTCTCTCGTCGCCAGGCTCGAGGAGTTCCCTCGCTCGGCGATCGAGCATGCCGGCGGGGGACAGGTGATTCAGTATCGTGGACGCATTCTTTCCCTCGTCTCTCTGCGCACAGTCCTGGAGCCGGGCGAACTCGACAGCGGTCCGTTGGCCAATCCCGTGCAGGTTGTTGTCTTCAACGATGGCGAGCACAGCGTTGGAATGGTCGTCGACGAGATTGTGGATGTCGTCGAAGAGGCGGTCACGATTCGGCGTAAGGTGGTTCGCAAAGGCCTTCTGGGTTCGGCAGTCATCGGCAAGAAAGTTACCGACTTCCTTGATCTCAATCAGGTGATCGAGGCGGCCAGGGAGAGTTGGCTGAACGGCACGGACGGTTGTGCGAGCAACCATCGCATCCTCGTCGCCGACCCGTCTGCGTTCACCAGGGGCATGATCCGAAGCGGACTCGACATCTCCGGCTACGTCGTTCTTGAAGCGGCGAATCTTGAGGAGGCGCTGCAGTGCCTGGAGCATCAGCCGGTTAATGTTGTTGTGGCGTGCTTCAAACTATCTTCTGGTGCCAGTTCACCCCTGCTCGCCGCGATGCGCCGCCGGCCAGAGTGGGAGAGAATTCCAGTCCTCGCAGTTGTTGACTCGGCGGAAGAGATCCAAACATCGCAATGGCGAGCGCAAGGATACCAGGGTTGTCAACCCAAATTCGAATCGAGCGCAATTCTCGAAGCGGTGGGGAAACTTGTGTCGTCAACAGCCCCGGACGAACTTGAGTTTGCGGAAGAGATGAGATAGCCCATGGCGATCGATAGAGCATCAGCAAAATCCGCGAGACCGCAGGCGAGTGGGCAGTTCTCCACATTCTTTGTGTCGAACCTGTTCTTCGGTGTCGACGTTCTTCATGTCCAGGAAGTACTGCGCTTCCAGCCAATGACCCCGGTGCCTCAAGCGCCGGATGTGATCGAAGGCTTGATCAACCTGCGCGGCCAGATTGTTACCGCTATCGATATGCGGCGAAGGCTCCAGATGGAAAAGCTTGCCGGAGACCAGCCGCCGATGAACATCGTGGTCAGCACACCGGACGGTGCCGTCAGTCTGCTGGTCGATGAGATCGGCGATGTGCTGGATATGGACGCCGCCAACTACGAGAAACCGCCCGACAACCTCGATCCGGCGGCCCGGGAGCTTATCAGCGGTGTTTACAAGATGAAGGACGGCTTGTTGCTGGTTCTCGACACTGAAAAGGCTGTGGAAGTGGGTGGTTGTCTTACTTCACTGAATTCAAAGTTTGACTCGCAGTCTTCTGAAGCGGGAGCGAATGGAAAGCGTTCGTGCCCGTCTGATTCCGACGGCATTGAAGAGGGGCAGGCGAGGTCTGCCCAGTCGCAGAGTTCGAATGGAAAAGGCGCGAAAAAACTGGCAGCCAAAAAGACCAACAGCGCGGGGCGCGTGGTGAGGGCTGGGCCTGTGTAGCGAAAGGGCCGCCGCGAGTTGAGCAAAATGCAGCAATTGGCCGATAACGAGGTGCTGCTCGATTGCTGGAGTTCAGGCGCCTCTTGGAAGCATCGCGGGACGGATGCTTGAGTGAGCCTGGCAAGACCGGGCAGTTGACTGGGCAGGAAGGCTTGCGAAGAAGCGCGACCACCTGAAGGGAGTAAGGCAATGAAGTGGATGAATTGGTTCTACAACATGAAGATCGGCAACAGGCTCCTCGGGGCTTTGATTTTCGGTGGATGCATAACCGCTGCCGTTGGATTAGTCAGTATCGCGCGGCTGGCGAAGGTGGCGGATTTGTCCAAGGCATCCTATGAGCAGGAAACCCTTGGAATCGCTTACCTGAAGCAAGCCAATATCGATCTTATCGAGGCCGACAGGGCCGCCAAGAATGTGATGCTGTCGAACACTTCGGAAGAGCGCGAGCAATACAAGGCTCAGGCGGACGCATATACCGGCCTCGTTACCGATGACCTTGACAAAGCCAAGCCTTTGATTACTTCGGAGAAGGGCAAGGAATTGCTGACGCAGGTCTCGCAGGCCTGGAAGGAAAGCCAGGAGTCCACGAGCCAGGTCGTCTCTCTCGCCATGAATGAAAAGCTCGATCAAAAGCGACCGTCAGTGGAACTCTCCTTTGGTCCCGGCCGCGCGAAGGCGGATGCTGCTGAGGATCTGATGGCCCAGTTGGCAACCACCAAGGAAGACGTCGCCAAGGAGTCCGAAGCGCAGACGGAAAAGACCTTTCACGACACGCGCATGACCCTTCTCATACTAGTTCTGTTGGGCGTCATTGGAAGCTTGACAGTCGGGGTGTTAATTGCACGCAGCATCTCCAAGCCGCTCGGGCTCATCACGGAAATTGCAAAGAAGATCGCTCACGGCGACGTAAATCAGACGATTGAATATCATTGCGGCGACGAAATTGGCGTGTTGGCGGACTCTTTTCGCGGCATGATCGAAGCCGTGAATGCATTGACGCAGGACGCATTCATGCTCTCGGAGGCGGCTGTTGAAGGCAAGCTCGCGACACGTGCCGACGCCAGTAAGCACCATGGCGACTATCGCAAGATTATTCAAGGCGTAAACGATACGCTGGATGCAGTGATTGGTCCTCTCAACGTGGCCGCCGATCAGTTGGAGAAGATCGGCAAGGGAATTATTCCCGCGAAGATCTCCGCGAATTACAATGGCGACTTCAATGCCATCAAGAACAGCCTCAATGCGTGCATCGACGGCCTCGGCGGCCTCGTGGAAGCCGATTCGGTCTTGAAGAGAATGGCAATCAACGACTATAGAAATCAGGTTGAAGGCAAGTACGAGGGAGTTTTTGCCACTGTTGCCCAATCTGTCAATGAAGTCAAGCAGAGAATGGATCACTTCATCGCCACAATCAAGGACGTCGCGCAAGGAAACCTTCATGAACTCTCCGAATTAAAGAGGATTGGGCGCAGATCGGAAGGCGATGAACTGATGCCTTCGATGATTGCCATGATGGAGAACATCCAGGCGCTGGTCAATGACGTCAAAATGCTCACGGTGGCGGCGGCTGATGGAAAACTGTCGACGCGCGCCGACGTCTCGAAGCACCAGGGCGACTATCGCAAGATCGTGGAGGGCTTCAACGGAACTCTCGATGCAATCTGGCTTCCCATCGAACAGGAGATTCATGTTCTCAGACAGATTCGCGGCTGCAACCTCAGAGACAAGGTCGAAGTCGACTGCAAGGGCGACCACGAGAAGATGAAGAATGCCGTCAACGGCGTACATGACTGGCTGAATGAGCTGATCGCTTTTGTAACCAAGATCGCCCACGGCGATATGACCGCATCGATGGCCAAGGCTTCGGATCAGGACCAGATTCACGAGTGGCTATCGCTGATGAAGAGCAACATCAACGCTCTGGCGGCCGATGCCAACTTGCTGGCGAGTGCCTCGGCGAGAGGGAAATTCGATATCCGGGCTGACGCCAGCAAGCATAGCGGCGACTACCGCAAGATCATTGAGGGTGTTAATCAAACGTTGGACGCCATCGTCGCGCCGCTGAGGGCTACGGCCGAGAACGCCAGTTCGCTGGCCTCATCCTCAGAAGAGTTAACGGCGGTGAGCCAGCAGATGGCAGGAAACGCGGAGGAGACTGCAACTCAGGCCAACGTCGTCTCGGCGACGAGCGACCAGGTTTCGAGAAACGTCGCCTCGGTGGCCACGGCTGCCGAAGAGATGCAAGCCTCCATTCGTGAGATCTCGAAGAACGCGAACGACTCGGCGCGGGTGGCCAAGAATGCGGTGGGAGTGGCGCAATCCACCAACGAAACCATGCGCAAGCTGGGCGAATCCAGCCTGGAGATCGGCAACGTGATCAAGGTGATTACCTCGATCGCGCAACAGACCAACCTGCTGGCTTTGAATGCAACCATCGAGGCCGCGCGAGCCGGTGAGGCGGGCAAGGGCTTCGCGGTGGTGGCCAATGAGGTGAAGGAGCTTGCCAAGCAGACCGCCAAGGCGACTGAGGAGATCAGCCAGAAGATCGAGGGGATGCAGGGAGTCACCAAAGGAGCGGTCACCGCAATCGAAGAGATTGGCGCGATCATCAATCAGATCAATGATATTTCCAACAGCATAGCTTCGGCGGTGGAAGAGCAGACGGTGACAACCAACGAGATCGGGCGAAGCGTGTCCGAGGCAGCTCAAGGGGTTAACGATATTGCCAAGAACATCGGCGGGGTGGCCACGGCGGCCAGGAATACCACACACGGAGCCAACGACACACGGTCGGCCTCCCTGGAGCTCAGCGAGATGGCGGCGAGGCTTCAGGCATCGGTTTCGAAGTTCTCATTCTGACCGGATCAAGGGTCTAGAGAGATGCCCGGCGGATAGGTAACTGCCACCGGGCATCTCTTCTAACATCGAAGGCGGATCACCGATGAGCAAAGTTTTGATTGTGGATGACTCCAGGACAATCCGGACGATAATTCGCAGAATACTGATCGGACTCGGGTATGAGGTCTGCGAGGCGGGCAACGGCATCGAGGCCCTGCAAGTAATCGAGGCCGAGAGGGCCGAGGTGAAACTGGTTCTCGCGGACTGGAACATGCCGGAGATGAATGGTTTCGAATTGCTTCAGCGATTGCGTCAGGATTCCTCCCTTTCTTCCATGAAGATCATCATGGTGACCACCGAGACCGAGATGGATCACATGGCGTCGGCGCTGGAGGCCGGAGCCGACGAGTACGTCATGAAGCCGTTTACAAAAGAGATCCTTGTGGAAAAGCTCGAATATGTCGGATTCTCACCCATGGCGAGCGTGTAGATATGACGACCGTTAACCAGCGATTGCTGCAGCCCGGCGAAAGAATTCGCGTCCTGGTGGTAGATGACTCAGTTGTCATCCGCCGGCTCGTTGCGAATTCTCTCGAGCTGGACCCAACGCTTGAGCTGGTGGGTACCGCTTCCAATGGCGTGATCGGAATGCAGCGGATCGAACAGTTGAATCCCGATGTTGTCACGCTGGATATCGAAATGCCGGAGATGGACGGTCTGGAGATGTTGCGCCGCATACGACACGACTTTCCGCGGATTCGGGTCATCATGTTCAGTACGCTCACTGAGCGTGGCGCTGCAAAGACGCTCGAGGCCCTGACTCTCGGGGCCGACGATTATGTAGCCAAGGTTTCCAACCAGGGATCGCTCGACCTGTCAATAGCACGTCTGCGGGAAGAGATGATTCCCAAGATCAAGCAGTTTTTCCGCTTGCCGGACCAAGCACATGGATCGGCGGCATCAGATACTGCGTACGCGCCAGCAGCGCCTTCGGCCGCGCGGGATAAGTCTGGCTTCCAGAAAATGGGTGTGCGGCCCAAGGCAGTCGTGATTGGCGTCTCTACCGGCGGACCGACGGCTCTCGGCGCAATATTGCCTGCGCTGCCGGCCGACTTCGCATTGCCGGTGTTCATCGTTCAGCACATGCCGCCTTTGTTTACCCGTCTGCTCGCAGAGCGAATTAATGCCACCTGCAAAGTACCCGCCGAGGAAGCAACCCAGGACAGTCTGGTTGGGCCGGGCAAGATCCTGATTGCGCCGGGTGACTTTCATATGAAGCTGGCATCGAATGGGAGCGGGATCCACATAGTTCTGGATCAGGGTCCCCGGCTGAATTCGTGCCGCCCCGCGGTTGATGCGCTATTTACTTCGGCTGGGGAGGTATATGGCGGGGCGGTGCTCGCCGTGATTCTAACTGGCATGGGCCAGGACGGCTTGCGCGGCGTCCGGACACTCAAGGCGCTGGGGGCCACTGTACTTGTGCAGGATGAGGCGTCGAGCGTTGTGTGGGGCATGCCTGGCGCCGTAGCCGATGCGGGCTTGGCCGACCGCGTTCTGCCGCTCGATGACGTGATGCCTGAGATCCTTCGCATCACGGAAAGAAAATAGGAGAGGACCCGATGGGAACGCAAGCACAAGTGAACGAGATCCTCCCGGAGAACTACCGGTTCCTTCAGGCGCATGTCTATTCCCAGGTGGGAATTGTCCTGGAGGATAACAAGCACTATCTCTTCGAAAGCCGCCTCGCGCCCATTGTCCAGCAATTCAGCCTCGGCTCCATCAATAACCTGTGTGCGCTCCTCCTCGCCAAGCGCAATCCGGAGATTGGCCAGCAGGTCGTTGAAGCCATGACAACCAACGAGACCTACTTCTTCCGCGATCCCGCCCAATATGAGGCCATACGAACGGTCCTGCTGCCGAAACTTATTGAAGAGCGACAGGCCACGAGGAAGATGCGTTTCTGGTCGGCCGCTTCATCTACCGGGCAAGAGGCTTACAGCCTGGCGATGCAGCTGCTGAATGAAGGACTGAAAGACTGGAACATTCAGATCCTCGGCACTGACTTCTCCTCGAAGGTTGTCGAACGCGCACGCGCAGGCGTTTACCAGCAGCTTGAGGTCAATAGGGGACTGCCTGCGACGATGCTGCTGAAGTATTTTCGCCGCTCCGGCCTGGAGTGGCAACTGACTGAGCCGGTGAAGAAGATGGCCCGGTTTGAAACGATCGACCTGCGCAAAAGCATGCGCACGCTGGGTCCATTCGATTTGGTTTTTTGCCGCAACGTCATGATCTATTTCGACAACAAGACAAAGCTCGACATCATGAAGGAACTTCATAGCACTATGTTTCGGGGCGGTTGGCTGCTGCTGGGAAGCACCGAGGCGGCATTTGGTCTTGATGAATGGTTCGAACGGAAAACTTTGGGAAGCGTCACCGTTTTAGTCGCGCGATGAAAGGAAGCTCATGTTAACTGAAGTAAGTATGGAAATGCTGTCAGAGATCGTGAAATCTGTGTTCCTGACCATGATGGATCTCGAGCTTTCAAGCAGCGACAAACCCTGGCACGCCGGCGGAGAGAGGCTGACCTCTTTCGTGCAACTGACGGGCGAATGGAACGGAGCTGTGCTGCTGGAGTGCAGCCGGAAGCAAGCTTGCCATTTTGCTGGGCGGATTCTCGCCATGGATCCACCCGAAACCGTGGACGATGACGTACGCGATGTGCTTGGCGAACTGGCCAACATGATCGGCGGAAACATGAAGTGCGGCATGACCCCGGGGGTGCGCCTTTCCATGCCCACTGTCCTCGATGGCAGCGACTACGACTTGCGCGTATGCGGATCGCAAGTCCAGGAGAGGCTCGCCTTTCAATGCGACGACAGCCAATTCTGGGTCACAGTTCTCTCTGAGGGTGCACCGATTCCGGAGAGCTAGACGGAGTAATCAACGCGGCGAGGCGCCGGCTCTTTTCAAGAGCAGATTGCGCACGGCATCATGGATGCGTTGGACGGCGGCACGCCGGTAATCCCAGCGCTCGTCATCACACGGTTGTTCGACCACCATGGTCGCGTTTGCTTCAAAGAGCAGAATATCTCCGCTCTGATTGAGGCCAAAGTCGATCCCGCCATAGTCGAGGCCGAGCACTTCCTGAATTCGCTCAAGTGCGGCCATCGCTTTGCTGCCCAGCTCGCCAGGCATATTGGCCAGGAATCTGTTTTCTTCCGCGCGGTGGTCGGCGCGATCGGCCATGTCGGCGCTGAAGTAATGAATCTTCCAGTCTTGCGAAATGGCCAGATGGAGTGGATAGAGAACGCCGCCAACCATCATCACGCGGTACTTGCGTGCGCATCCATCCGTGCCTCGAGCGTCGAGGTATTCAATGGCCAGTACTTCAGCCTCAGACCTTCCGCTTCCGGGGAGCTCCGCAACCGCCGCAAGAAGAGCGGCAGGAGAATCCACCTTTACAAAATGCTGTCCCATGTGAAAACCCGGGGTGCGCAAAAGCAGCGGAAATACAAAGCCTTGCCGGGTGAGTGCGGCTGTTCCGTCCGGCGAAGCCAGCAGCGCTCGCGGGAAGAGTGAAGTTGCAGGAGCGATCACTCCGGGTAGCTTGCCCAGTCGGCTGGCATTCTCGCACCGGTCTGTCGCCCTGATCGCAGCCGGCGCGTTCAGCACTGGCGCCGAGGTGAATGCCAGCAGCGATTCGGTTGCATCCAGCGCCTCTGCCGCGACCTCTGAGTCCCCAATTCCGTTCACGACGAGATTGTGCGCCGGCAGCGGTTTCTTCTTGTCGTAGAAATCCGCGACGACAACATAAGTCTCAAAGACGCGGTCGTCAATGAGCTTCTCAATAGGCGTGCCGCCACCGGTCGACGAGACCAGGAGCAGCACTGGAATGGGTTTGGAGTCGCCCCGATATGGGTTTCGGAAGAGACTTTTCTTCCCGAAGCTCTTGCGCTGGTGCAGTTTCGCGGCCTCTGGCTCGCCGAGTTTGGTCAGCGCGTAATACATCCCGCCATGAGCCTGGAGGAACTCCGGATCCATCTTCAATGCCGCTTCGTAGTGCACTCGCGCCAGCGCCGGATTGTCCCCTTCGAGTAAGACACTGCCCAGATTTACCCGGCAGACAATGTCTTCCGGATGGTGCTTCACCGCTTCGGAGTAGACCATCTCGGCGGCTTTACGCTTTCCGGTGGCGACCAGCAATTTCCCCAACCCGAAGAGGTTCGCGAGGTGTGCGGGGTCAATTTCGAGCACTTTCAGATGATCATCCCTGGCTTCGAGGTTGCGCCCCATCCCGGCCAGTAATGTGGCCCGCTCGACGCGCAGAGAAACCTCAGCTGCCTTGTCTGAGTCTCGTAACGTGTCGAGTTTCGCATCGAGGACCCGCACCCTCGCGTCCCGCTCCTGCCACGGTTTCCACCTGCTCTCGGCCATCGCCTTCGCGTGGGCAGAGCCGACTCTAGCGCTTTTGGTCATTGTCGGTTGCATTCTTCCCTTCGGAAAACCTTCAGAGACGATGCAAATGGCCGGCGCATGCTCTGCGCTGCTTAACGAGCAATTAGCATGCCAACCTTCGCAGCTCGTGTTACTCAATGGCGGTTGGCTGTTATTACAGGATCTGAGGTGCTTATTAGAGATCGAACAGAGATTCGCTTAGCCGGAATTCTGTCGGAACTGCTCCATTATTCGCACTTCTCATGCCGCTCTAATCTAAACCGGGATCTGAGTTGAGCTGGATCATTCGGTCGGTTTCAAGCCCATCCCTATACGAACAATCGGCAGACGGGCCGCGAGCGATTAATCGATTTGCCGGAGTTCGCTCCGCTGTAGAGGCGAACGCATATCCGCTTTCATCGTGAGCCGAGAGTCAGCTTGGCTTTGCAGATTTTCCCCAAAAAAGATAGACAACGCTGAACAGCCATGCAATCCCTGCCGATAGTCGAGATGCAGCAGATTCATTTTCGAATCGAACGGGGGAAATATGCGGATCAGCGCTTTCTCAGAAGCTGCCTCTTCTTCGGCCGACTGGAACTCGGGCCAGGCCAAGCCTGCGTCCGCGGCCGGATCGTCTTCCAGTGCCGCTCAGAAGACGGCGCCTGCCCCTGCCGCTCAATCAGCTGCATCTGCCGGAATAGCACCTTCCCCGGCCCAGATATACAACTCTGCCGTAGGCTCTCAGGTCTCGACGGTGGCTGCCTCCTATTCCACAACGGTGGCCGGCAGGAGCTATGCAGCAAGCGTCGAAGAGTCCGGCGGAACCTATACAGCCTCTGTTCCTATTCCTCCCGGGCTCAGCGCCAGCGGCTCCAGCATCGAATCCGCAGAGAATAATCTCAATATCATTTTGGACACTCTTGCCTGACATCCTCGTGCGAATCTCGAACTTTGTTCCTAAAGAATGGCGGCTTGGATGGGGTGAACTCGCGAGATCGGATGCTGAGGGCGGATCATCGCCGCGCCCAACACTCGGCAAAGCTGGTTATCGCGGCCGGTCATTTGTGTCGGCGAAAGGTTGAGAAAGTGCCAAAGCTGTGGGATGTTGATGCCAACAGGGATTGGAACAAAACAACGGAGTACAGTTTCGCATCTCCTGCTGCGGTTGCCTGTCATTGAGCTAGTGCGAAGTTGACCTCCACTGTAACTTTGGTTGTTGCGGGACCGGACTCGAATTTCCATTTGCGTACGGCATCCTCGGCCGCGGGAGCCAGAAGGCGGTTGCCGCCGGTAGCTTTTGCGTCGCTCACGTTCCCGGAGGGATCCACTGTGGCCTCGATACTGACAGTGCCGGAGGCTCTCATTCGTTTGGCGATTTCCGGGTAGATTGGCGCCACCCTCGATCGAACGGCGCGGTCTTCTGCGACTGCGGCGGGCATTGCAAGCGTCACAACAAGCGCCAGTGCCACTGCTTGAAGGAGCTTGATTGCCACTCGCCTCAACCCAGGCGAACTGTTTTGAAATCGATTTATATTCATGGACCCTCCTCGTCCTTTGAAACTGCACGTTTGCTTATCGGCTTGAGAGAGGCTGGTGTTCATAGATAGGCGAATCTTCTTGTCATGAGAGACGAAAAGCATCTGCAAAAGGCCGAGAAAGCCGAGGGTGGTGCTGGAAAGACCTGGTATCTGTAAAGGTGTGATGACCACTCCTCCTTGAAACCATTGATTTTACCGGCTGCGCGAGCGAGAAGCGCAAGAGGGGAGTGATGCCACAAGCGAATAAGAACTCTTTTCGATAGGGGTTCTAAGCAAGATCAGACTGAGCGCGGCGAGATGAGGAATTTGCTAAAAGGTTGTGACGAGCCGGCTGATCAGGCTATGCGCCGGTCCGACCGCATTGCCGGAAAAAAGACCTCCAAAGTCAATGACGTTGAGACGATTATTCAGGTTGTCCCCATCCATCTGGAGTCGCATACTCATTTTCTCGTGCTTGAAAATATCGAGCCCAAGGGAGGAGTTTACGGAAAGCACAGGCCTGACACGTCCTCGGGAAAAGTTGAGGCGGGCAATCATCTCCGGGCCATACTCGGCGAGGGCTTCCGCCTCCGTTCCTTCGTAGTCGAAGGGCAGCCCCGATCCGTAAGCCGCGCCGGCTGAAAGCTGGATACGTGGCGATAGCGTATATGAGAATCGGGTTCTCAGAGTGTTCCGCTGGTCCTGCGAGTCAGGGAAATGGCCGCTGAGCTGAGTGAGCGCGGCGTTTGCGTCCCGGCCGAGGAAGAGGCCGCCGGTAACCGGGAACCAGGCGTTGCCCACCATATAGGAATAACTGACATAGCCGCTCAGCCGCTTGAGTTGCAAGAGCGCCAATTTCGCTTCCGCTCCATAGACTAGAGCCTTGTTAAAAGCGATGGGATAGCTTATGCCAGTATTCAAAAGCTGGTCGTCATCGGCGTAGTTTCTTGCATCGCGCCGATAGCTGTTCAAGTCCAGCCGCAGATGATCAGAGAAGACTTCCGTGAGGCCGCCTTCGTAATCGCTTCCGATGGATGGCTGAACAGGCAAGTGGAGGACCAGGGGATCAACCTGTTTGATCCATTGTGAGCTTGTGATCAAAATGTTTTCAAATGAAGGAGTCTGAAGGATTCGATCGAAGGAAGCGTGAACCACCATATTTACCGAAGGCAGAAAGCGTCCGATGGACACGCGTGGACTGAATGCGCTGTTGTTGACGAGGAGTTGGTAGTGGTCCCAGCGCAGGCCCGCGCTTGCTGTCCATTTGCCAAGACGAATGAGGTCTTCGATAAAGGCGGACTGTTCAAGGTCTGGAGCGCTCTCTAAAAACGGATCGGGGGACGTTGGAGTACCAGGGTCGAATTGTGTTGGATCGGTGATCGAATAGCTGAAGTCTTCATGCAAGAGCCTCGCGTCCGATTCAACGCCTGCCTTCAGCTCCTGACGCCGTTCGTGATGGGTAAACGTCCCCTTGGAGTAGTATTCGCGAAAGTTATTGTGTTGAAAAGCGATGATCGGCGTCGACTTCTGATTCGAATAGAGATCGCTAGCATCGTCCCGCGCCATGCCGGCGAGCGCGACCAAGCTGTTAGGCGAGAGAATGTGTTGGTAATTGACAGTTCCGATGGTCTCAAAGTTGTCCCCGTTCTGGATTTGACCGGAGTGCTCCTGAACGAGTTCATTGGGAATCTGGAATCGCGAGAACTCACGCCGCACACTGACACTGATATTGTCGTCAACGCTGAGGCCTCGTTCGTATCGGGCCGAGAAGTCCCCGGTCGTAGCCTTGTTCGTATAGTTCTCGGGCACAACGGGATTGAGATAGTGGCTCGTCATGCTGCCGGACGCGCTTAGGTCTAGATCGTTCTTGCGCCACGCGTCCTGCAGTTGGCCATAGGAGGAAGCGGTAGCATAGCTTCCCCCTGAGAGGACCAGTTGTCCGCGCAGGCCAGGTTCAGTCTGTCGACGTGTGTTCAGTTCAACGACTCCACCCAGTTTTCTACCGTACTCCGCAGGAAACCCTGCGGTGTAGATTCGAACCGAATCCAGGTCGTCCGCCTCGATCTCCGGGCCGAAGCCGGGGGATCGATTATCGGTGAGCGGAATGCCGTCTATCACGAACTGTGTCTGATATTCGGAACCTCGGGGATGGAGAACCGCGTTGCCTTCGTAGAGCCATCCTGGCTGAGAATTCACGAGATCCTGAACGGAGCGTCCGGGCAAGGATGCTGGTCGCCGCTCGATTTCTTTTTCGCCGATCTGCATGACCGAGGAAGGACGGTAGGGATCGATCAGAGTATCGGTCGCGGTGACACGGACTTGAGTGACTTGCGTGGCTACGCTAAGTTGTATTGCTTCCTCGATCGGCAGCGCCGAGCTTATCGGGACTGTGGCGGAATAAGTTGCGAATCCCATCCGCCGCACCTCTAATTTATAAACACCAAATGGAATCTGCTGAATCAAGGCGATCCCGGCGCCATCGCTCGCAAAGACCTTGTCAAAGCCGTTGCCGGAGCAGGTCAGCTCGACCGCTGCGCCGATCACGGCACCGGAAGAATCGGTGATCCTCAAGCGCAATTCTCCAGAATTGACCTGTCCCCACGAGGGCCCAGCTCCTAGCAGCATAAGCACGAACAGACGCTTCAATGGAATGTGACCTCGACAGGGGGATATCATCGGCCGAACAACTAGCCCCGAACATTCGATGTGTACCAAACCGAATGAGGTTCTTTGTTGAGACGTGCTCAGGACAGGATCGACGTCTGCACATCAATCGGAATGAGCCGAGGGTTATGGTTCGAGAAATTAAATGCAACGACGTAAGTAATCCGGCATCTATGAGATGTGGGTTCGGATTCCTTCGCAGCGAAGAAAAAGAAAAACGCCGCGAGAGTGGGTTTGAGTTTCTGTTCAAACTGGTGATTGGCAGCTTATGAGAACGATAACTCTGTTTTCGGTGGTCGTTTTTTGTCTGGCTTGCGGTGGGGTACGAGCAGAGGCCGAAAGCCCTGCGCAGAAGTGCCCAGTCATGATTGACCGGGTTGAGTTGAACTATAGCCATCAGGGAGGGCAGTCCAAACCAGAGCTCACGATCAGTTTTGGCAACGATGCAGGCAAGCGAATCTCAAGCGTAGCTTTCAGCTTGTCGATGCTTGATTCCAGCGGCGACCCTCAGCCCTATCCAGCCGACCTGAAGTATAGTGATGTCTTGGATGCCGGAAAGAAGAGAGTATTTGTTTGGGAGTTGGCTCCCGAATCGGTGGACATTCACCATGCGGGTGAAACCGTAGTCGTAAAAAAGGTTGAGTTTGACCATCCAGGCGCTACGTGGAAAGACGACGGATCGGAGTCTTGCAAGCTCACGGTTGACTACCATGCCAGGTAAGTGCGCACGGGGAGCCCTCTCACCCTCGCAGGACAATGTGATTCTGCAATCCTTTTCGACGCGATGCGCTTCGGAGTCAACTTTGCCTTGTAGTCCGGTATGACGAAAATCGCGAGGCCTGCCGCAAGGGCAGTTGCTACGGGCGGCGCATTCACCCACTTTCTCACTTGCCGAGGCTGTCTAATGCATGTGAAGCTTTGCGCCATACTTCTTCTTATTGGCGTGGCGAGCGGGGACGCTGAGCCGCGGTCTCCTGGTGTCACGCCGGGCAAGGTGCTCGATATCCTGGGGAATCCGATTGCCGGTGCGCGAATCAAAGATACTGCAGGGCACAGTCTGGCGATCTCTGAGGCAGATGGCGGTTTCGTTTTGCCCGCCGGGATCACGCGGATCCAGGTGATGGCTGCACATTATGTAACCGCAAGCGCAGTGGTTTCCTCCGGCACGCCAATCAAGGTGATCCTCGATCAACCTTTGGAATCCGTCGAGGTCACCGCGTATCGCTCACCTCTCGATAGTTCTGGCAGCCCGGCCAGCACGCGTGTCCTCGACAGCCGTGAGCTCAACCAGGCAGCTGCTCCAGCGCTTGACGATAAGCTGCGCCAGATACCCGGATTCGAGCTGTATCGCCGCTCCAGTTCGCTGGTCGCCAACCCCACCACCGAGGGCGTTTCGCTGCGTGGGCTGGGATCAACCGCCGCCAGCCGTTCGCTGGTGGTCTTCGACGATGTTCCCCTCAACGATCCGTATGGTAGCTGGATTCACTGGGAAGAACTTCCCGAGCTAGCCGTACACTCGGTCGAAGCCGTGCGCGGGGGCGCGTCCGACTTATATGGATCGAGCGCCATCGGCGGCGTTGTCAGCGTTGTCCCCGTGCATCCACAGACTACGGGCTTCCAGCTTTCTCTCAGCGGCGGCTCCGAGAGCCTCGCCGACGATTCACTGCTGGCAACCGGGAAAGCAGGCGCATGGTCAGGCATTGTCGCCGGTGGGGCGATTGCCACCGACGGGTACACGCTCGTTGCGCCCTCGCTGCGCGGTTTTGTCGATCAACCCTCGAATGTTCATGCCCAGAATGCTTTGATCGAAGCCGAACGCAATCTGGGAAGCAACGGGCGCATTTTCCTGCGCGGCAATGCCCTGAACGAAATTCGCCACAACGGGACTTTCCTGCAATATAACGGTACGCGCCTGGTGCGGGGCGCGAGTGGAATGGATTGGAATCATTTGTCCCTGCGCATTTTTGGAGGCAACGAGCATTTCCGTCAAACTTTTTCGAGCATTGCCGCAAACCGAGATTCTGAGAAACTTACGCGCTTTGGCTTTGATCCCGCCGATGAAATGGGCGCGCAGGCGCGCTGGCGCCAATCTTTCGGGACCCATGCTCTTCTCGTCGCGGGAGCCGATACCCGCGACATCCGCGCCGCAGACCTGGAGACCCTATTCACTGGAGCGGGCGGCGTGCTCGACACCTCTGCCCACCAGCGCCAGACCGGCGCATATGGCGAGGCGCTCGTAACTCCTCGCAACTGGACCCTGAGCGCAGGCGGCCGCGTCGACCAATTCAGCAACTTCGATCCACGCCAGAACCCAACCCCGGCTACGCCGCTGCCCACTCTCTCTGAGACGGTTTTCGACCCGCGGCTGGGACTGGTGCGCCGCATTGCACCGTGGCTGGCTTTGAACGCTACCGGATTTCGCGCTTACCGTGCGCCTACGGAAAACGAGCTTTACCGCACCGGCCAGGTTGGCCAGCAGGTTACTCAGCCGAACCCCGATCTGCATTCAGAACGCGCGACCGGCTGGGAGACGGGCTTCCAAACCGATCTGCATCGCTTTGGCTCCAGCCTGCGAGCCAGTTATTTCTGGACCCAGGTGAATCGTCCGATCACAGCTCTCACTCTCAGCACGAACCTGTTGAAACGCGAGAACCTGGGACAGATCGAGAGTCGGGGCATTTCGCTCGATTACGCTGCCCAGCCTGCATCCTGGATCTCCCTGATTGGCGGCTACCAGTTTGCCAACGCCACGGTCACAAAATTTCCACAGGAGCAGGCACTTGTCGGCCTCTGGATTCCGGAGGTTCCCCACAACATGGCCACTGCGCAGATGCGGTTGACTCAGCGGCGCATCGGCCTGTTGAGCATGCAGGGGCGCATGAGCGGACATGAATTTGACGACGATCTCAACAAGCTTCCCTTGAGTAGCTACTTCCGCCTCGAAGCCTTTGCAGAGCACAACGTTGGCCAGCACATCACTCTCTTCGCTTCCGGAGAGAATCTGCTGGACCGTTCAATCCAAGTGGGTCGCACACCATTACTTACCCTGGGAACCCCACGCATGGCTCGTTTCGGAATGCGGATTGTGTTTGGTGATTAAGAAAGGCCCCCAACTCCGGTCCAAAGGGATTTGTAGGGATCAATTGTCTTCTTCATTCCCTGTAACCAAAAAGCATCCGGACGGTCCATTGGACCATCTATGGTCTAGGGGCATCAGGCTTTGAAAGGGGGTTTCGAATGGTTTATCGCTTAGCGATGTGTTTCGTTCTGCTGGTTGCCTTGGTTTCGGAGTTGCATGCGCAGGCGCCCGCTGCCGTGGGGTCGGCGACTGGCGGATCTGCAACCGCTCCGGCAGTGGAAAACGGGATGAAGACCTACACGGTCCCTGCCGGGACCAGGATTTTACTTTCGCTGAAACATGAGATCAGCACGCGTGTCGCGATGCCGGGTGACTCGGTGTATCTTGTGTCCGATTTCCCGGTGGTCGAAGACGGTGCGGTGGTGATCCCGGCGGGAATGTATGTGAAGGGCACCGTCGATAGCGTCCAGCGACCGGGCAAGGTGAAAGGACGCGCAAAGCTTCAAATGCACCTGACATCGATGATCTTTCCCAACGGTGTTGAGATCGCCATCCCCGGATCGGTCGATAAGGTTCCCGGCTCAACTGGGGCAGATGTGAAAAACTCCGAGGGAACCGTCGAACAAACCGGGACAAAGGCGCGGGATGCGCAAACAATTGCCGCAACCACCGGTGAGGGAGCGGGCGTCGGCGGCCTTGTGGGATATGGAGCAGGGCACGTAGGCATGGGGGCTGGAATCGGGGCAGGCGCGGGAGCGGCAGCCGGGGTGATCACCACGCTCTTCACACGGGGCAATGACATTGTATTTCCGCCCGGCACTACGTTGGAAATGGAACTCACCCGACCACTCGTGGTGCAACAAGCTCAGTTGATGGGTATGCCCGGCTACACCGGAATGGCCATGCCAGCTGGTTCGCAATAGTCGTCGTCGGACATGCCTAGAGCGAACAACCAGGAACCTAATCGCGTGACCTCGCACTCTATGGTTTGCAGTTTTCCACACTTTCGCCAGGTAAAGGGCCAAAGGATGGGGCATGGGCCGGGCACAAAACCATGCGGTCAGAGACCTGAGACTCGGTGCAAACATGACTCGAATATGCGCGAGCCGCGACTATGAATTCTCTTGCCGGAATTGAGAACCCAACGCGGCTGATCGGGCTGGCCGCTTACTTCTTTTCCGCGATGATGTGCGGCTGCACATGGATCAGGAGCCTCGGGACTCCGCGGCCTCTAAGGCTCGGCGCAGTTCTCGCGATGCTGAATGCGTGCCTATTCTTCGACATTCTGTTAGATGGGCGTTGGCGGCTTCATGATCTGCTGGAAGGCGAAGCGATCGCGCGGAGCCTTTATATCCAGCGGACCGTCCCGCAGATTGCAGCACTGGTTCTTCTGGGGATAGTTATGGCGTTTGGAATGGTGCGGGCTCTTGTGCGTTATCGCGGCAGAGCGGGTGCGACTATGGCCGTTTGCGGCGCCGTTCTCTCCCTGGGTTGCTGGTGTGCCGAGGTCATTTCCCTGCACACCGTCGACGCGGTTTTCTACTACACGGTGAAGGGAGTCATGCTGGTCAGCATGAGCTGGATCATATCTTCCCTGATGATGGGTCTGGGCATTCTTTGGGACACACGGACGGCCAGCGCGCATGGTGTTCCGCGCGGAGGCTCCGTTGCTTCTCTCACAGATTCTTGACAAAGAAGTCTGTCAGCCGCTGAAAGAGAATAAGCCGCGCCCCGTAATCCTCGAACAAATCCCGGCGGTCGGGATACAGCAGTATGTCGGCATACTTCCCTTTGTCCAAAAGCTCATCGAGCAACTTTAGCGAATTCTCCTGATGCACCGTCTCGTCCATTGTTGCCTGTGCAAGCAGGAGAGGCGCATCGAGATGCCCGGCATTCTCAAGGGGAGAAGAATTGATCCAGCCGTCTTGATTGCGCACCGGGTCTTCAAGGTACCGCTCGGCGAAGACAGCGTCATAAAGATGCCAATCCGAGATCGGAGATCCGGCAAACCCGGCTTTAAAAATCAGCGGTCGGTCGAGCATCGCGTGGAGCGCCAAGAACCCTCCGAACCCCCATCCGCAGATGCCGATGCGTGTCTTATCGATCCACGGTTGAGAGCGCAGATACATGACTCCGTCCCGCAGGTCAGCCATCTCTGTCGCAGAGAATCGCAAATGCACAGGTTCCTCGAAAAGATGACCGCGCCCGGCGGTTCCCCGGTTATCGAAGGCGAAGACGACATAGCCGCTCTGCGCCATGAGCGCGAACCACAATGAGATGTCGCCACCCCATGCATCACGGACGATTTGCTCGCCAGGGCCGCCGGCAACATAAAAGATCACTGGGTATCGCCGCGTGGGATTGAAGTCCGGAGGCTTCATCATCCACGCATTCAAATCGACCCCCATGTGTGTCTTCATGGTCAGGAATTCGATGTTGGTGAGCGGACTCGCCGCCGGGTCGTCCGGGACTTTGTCGTCGATGCGTGCAATGCTGCTTCTGTTGGTATTAAGAAGTTCCAGACGGGGCGGTGAGGCATGATTTGACCAGGTATCTAGAAACAGATCGCCCGAGGGCGATAACACGGCTTCGTGGGTGCCCTTTTCCTGCGTGATTCGGGTAAAGTTGGAGCCATCCAGATTCACGCGATACAGTTGGCGCTCGATTGGGCTTGCTTCGGTTGCAATAAAATAGACAACGCCCGTTTTATCGTCGGCTCCGACTAGGGTAGTAACTTCCCAGTTTCCCTTTGTTAGCTGAATGAGTTGCCGCCCTGATAGGTCATAAAGATAGAGATGGCGATAACCCGAGCGTCCGCTTGACCAGAGAAAACGGCGCGAATCCTTGAGAAAACGCAGATCGCGGTTCAAGTTGATCCAGTAGGCATCCTTCTCAGTGAGGATCGTGCGGGTCTTCCCGGTGGCTGCATCAGCCACAAGCAAGTCTAGGGTCTTCTGATCGCGGCTGAGGCGTTCGATGGCAAGTTGCTTACCGTCCGGCAACCACTGGACGAGGGGAATATATATGTTCGCCGCGCTGCCGAGGTCGATCTGGAGCGGCTTGAGGCCAGAGACCGGCTGCACGAAGAGAGTAACCGTGGGAATGACCCCGCCAGGTTTAGGGTAAGCAATCGAGTATTCATCCCCATCGGCATTGCGCAAGGAATAATGTTCGACTGCGCGATCGTCCGTTTCGAGCCAGGCAATGGAAGACGAGTCAGGCGACCACCAATATGCAGATTGCATTCCCAGTTCGTGAGAATATGCCCAATCCAGTTCACCCATGCGAAGGTCGTTGCTACCGGCTGGAGCCAAGATGTGAGCGGCGCCGGTCGCGGTGTCTGCAATCCAGATTGTGTGGTCCTCAAGATAGCAGACAAAGCGGCCGTTGGGGCTGATCTGAGGATCGCTGAGGCCGGCACGATCTGACACGAGGGGCCGGGAAGAATGAGAGTCCAGGTCGAACCAAGCCAGCGAGACGCCGGAGACAAGCAACAGAGCATGTCCGTTCGGAGCCCAGAGATAGTCCTGAAGCTGCCTGCGCCTCGCGTCTTCTTCTTCTCCCATTGCGGCATGGGGACGTTCCCCGCCGAAGGCAGCCGTGATTTCAGCAGAAGATACTAGAATCCTTTGCGCTCCGGTCACCGGATCGACGCTCCAAATATTCGTAGCAACGGAACTGCGTCCAGCTTTGCTCGGCAAGGGAGCCGATCGAATAAAGCCGAGACTCTTGCCGTCGGGACTCCATGATAGTTTTCTCGGCAGAGCTTTGTTTCTTTCGCGTTCCTCCGCCAGGTGGCCGATGGGGGTTTGTTTCGCCGCCGGCGGGTGTTGAGCGACCAGCCAATTGCCGCCTCCGGTCAATGCGAGCGAGGCCAATGCGAAGATCAACTGCCGCGGATAATTGCTACTTGCCATTCCTATCTCCATCCTCCCTTACGAGCGTGCATCATAGCAGGAATTGTGGCAAGGGATATTGTTCCTTCAGGGTTATTCGAGGCGATAAGTCCTCGCCCGCGAGATTGAATGCAGAGACTAGGATGGCATCGGAGAGCACTAACCGAGGCGGCTTCATTTAAGCCTTCAGCTGATCCTTCTGACGTTCGCCGGATGTTACCAAAGTGTTACTAAGGTGTAGTATCGTTATTTTGCACTTTCATTCTACAATGTCACTGTCTGCGTTCCCCAAAGTCTCAGACAACATCAGTACACAACAAAACAGCGGAAGCGGTTCCAAAGTGAATCTTCGAGGCTCTGGCCGGGCACGGTACTCGTGTCTGGGACCTGCGAAGAAGGAACAAGAGCCACCACGTGATGCGGGAACTTCTGTCCCTCGCCTTTGAGCGCTTGGGGTGTCTCTCTGCCGAGTATCTCAGTCGACTGCTTGTACGGTTGGACGAGAGGCAGAGCTGCCGGGATAGTCAGCTTCGCGGATCGCGCGAACGAAGAAGAGAGAATTCTGTGTCTCTGCCGAAGAAAGTTGAAGTCTAAGGCAGAGACATTTGGTTGCGCTGGAAGAATGCACAGGCTAGTACGGACGAGGTCGACAATGTCAAGTCTGCAAGAAAAGAGCAGGGTAGCGATCGGGCCGGGCAACGGCATGCGTGGATTGTTAGCAACCGGGCTTCTTCTGGTGTCAGGCGGCCTATCGATGAATGCGCAGGTCAGTGTAACCACCCAGCGCAATGACATCTCGCGGACGGGGCAGAACCTCAACGAGACAATCCTGAATACCTCGGATGTAAACCCCACCCAGTTTGGGCTCCTCTTTTCGCAGGTCGTGGATGGCTTTGTCTACGCGCAACCGCTCTACCTTCCGAACGTGACGATCGCCGGTCAAACGCACAATGTATTGTATGTCGCAACCGAGAATGACAGTGTTTACGCGTTCGACGCGGACAACAACGGGGGCAGCAACGCGAACCCTCTGTGGTTTGCCTCGATGCTTTCTCCAGCGCACGGTGCCTCGGCGGGAGCCGTTACGGTCAATTCGAGTTATGTGGGCACCGACATCATTCCCCAGGTGGGAATTACCGGAACGCCGGTAATCGATCCCACTACCGGCACACTTTATGTTGTGAGCGCGACAATGGAAGGCAGCAACTTCTTCCTGCGACTCCATGCCTTGGACATAACATCGGGAGCGGAGAAGTTTGGCGGTCCCACGGTGATTACGGCATCGGTACCCGGCACCGGAAATGGCAGCGTCGGTGGCACGCTCGTCTTTGACCCCGAATGGCAAAACCAGCGGCCGGGTCTTTTATTGCTCAATGGAATTGTCTGGATCGGGTTTGCATCGCACGGCGATGGCGGACCCTGGCACGGGTGGATCTTCGGCTACAACGCGGCAACGCTAAAACAGACCGGCGTGTTCTGCACCTCCCCGAACGGCACCGGCGCAGGCGTATGGATGGGGGGCGCGGGGCTTGCGGCGGAGGTCAACGATCCAGCCGGTCATCCATTCGGACGGATGTTCATCCCTACTGGAAATGGCGATTACACGGCGACCACGCCCTATGCCGCCGGGATGGACTACGGAGACAGCATCCTCAACCTGGACCTCACAAATGGCGTGCCGACCATCCAGGACGATTTCACGCCAGAGCAGCAGGCCAACCTGGACGCGTTCGATGGAGACCAGGCTTCGGGCGGGCTGTTGATCGTTCCCAATCAGACGTCCGGGCCCTATCCGGATCTTTTGGTGCAGGCTGGAAAATCGGGCTACGTGTACTTGTTGAACCGGAATAATCTTGGTGGATACAATCCCGCCGGCGATCAAGTCGTGCAGGAACTTCCGTACGCGGTCGGGAGTGTTGGCGCATGGAGCATCCCGGCCTACTGGAACGGAACGGTCTATTACTGGGCGCAAAAGGATACCCTCAAGGCTTTTCCACTTGTAAACGGACAGCTCACGGGACCGACTGCAACCTCTTCGGAGACTTACGACTATCCAGGAGCAAATCCGGTGATCTCGGCGAACGGGAACACGGAGGGAATTATCTGGACCATCGAAACCGATGGCTATCCCACCAACCTTCCAGCGATCCTGCAGGCCCACGACGCCAGCAACCCCGGCACGACGCTTTACTCGAGCAGCACAAACGCCGCGCGAGATACGGCCGGTCCTGCGGTCAAGTTTGCTGTTCCAACGGTGGTCAACGGCAAGGTTTATGTTGGGGCCGAGGGCGAGGTGAACGTGTATGGACTGCTAGCTGCGCAAACGCAGACGGCAACTCCGGTGCTGACTCCAGGCGCAGAATCCTTTACCGGCAGCCTTGCCGTGAGCATTTCCGATGTAACCTCGGGCGCGGCCATTTATTACACCTTGGATGGCAGTACGCCCACCGTGGGTTCTCCGGTCTATACAACTCCAATCACCGTTACAACAACGACGACAATCCAGGCGATTGCCAGCGCTACGGGCTATGATCAGAGCGCAGTTAGCTCCGAGACCTATATCAATTCCTCGCAGGCAACTCTGCCCACCTTCAGCCCGGCCAGCGGCATTTTCACAGCGGTCACTTCAGTCACCATCAGCGACGCAACACCCGGGGCCACGATCTACTACACAACCAACGGAACCACGCCGACCACGTCGTCCACCATTTACAGCGGCGCAATCACCGTCAGCGCATCGGAGACGATCGAAGCTATCGCCATCGCTCCGGGCTATATCAATAGCTCCGTAGGGAGTGCTTCTTACACTTTGAACCTCGGAGAAACCGGAATCAATTTTCCGGTCGGGTTTGCAGGGACCGAGGGAATCATGATTCTGAATGGAAGTGCCGACCTAGACGACAGTCGCCTACAGCTCACAAATGGCGCGACAAATGAAGCGGCGTCGGCATGGTATTACCAGCCGCAGAACATTCAGGCCTTCACGACCAGCTTTAATTTCCAGCTATCGAACCCTGCTGGTGAGGGCATTACGTTCGCAATTCAAGGGGATGGCACTTCGGCTCTGGGCTCTACCGGATCGGGGCTTGGATACCAGGGGATTGCCAACAGCATCGCCATCAAATTCGATCTGGATAACGCGGCAGGCGAGGGTCCGGACTCAATCGGCCTCTATACCGACGGCGCCAGCCCCACCGTTCCCGCCATCGACCTGAGCACGACTGGCATCAATCTGCACAGCGACGATCCGATGATCGTGCAATTGGCTTACAACGGAACCATCTTGTCCTTCACGATTACGGACATGGTGACGAGCGCGGCCTACTCCACGAGCTGGACGGTGAACATCCCGTCGATTGTTGGCGCGAATACTGCTTATCTTGGATTCACGGGCGGATCGGGATCGCTGAGCGCCAGCCAAAAGATTCTGACATGGGTCTACGCAACCGGGTCCAGCGCTCTGCCTGTTTCGACCACCCCGATCTTCAATCCTCCTGGCGGACCGTACACAACCGCGCAAAGTGTTAGCATCAGCAGCCTCACCGCCGGAACAACGATCTATTACACAACAAACGGAACGACGCCCACAACTTCATCGGCCGTCTACAGCGCGCCAATCGAGGTGAGCGCCTCGGAAACGCTGAATGCGATCGCCGTTGCTTCCGGCTATAGTCCGAGCACAGTAGGAACGGCAGCCTATACGATCGCCCCGCCGCTGCCTTCACTGACTTTTTCCCCATCCCCAGGCACTTACACAACTGCGCAGTCGGTGACGATCGGCGAAGCGACAGGCGGAGCCACGATCTACTACACCACCAATGGAACCACGCCTACCACTTCGTCGTCCGTCTATAGCGGCGCGATTACGGTAAGCGCCTCGGAGACTTTGGAGGCCATGGCTGTTGAGACGGGGTATTTCAACAGTCCGGTCGCGACGGCGGTCTACAACATTGTCCCGGTGCTGCCGGCGCCGACGTTTTCACTGGCGGCCGGAAGTTACTCCACCCCGCAGTCGGTGGCCCTCAGCGATGCGACGGCGGGCACAACCATTTACTACACCACCAACGGAACCACGCCGACCACTTCGTCCGCCGTGTACAGCGGTCCCATCACCGTAAATCTCTCCGAGACCATCGAGGCCATCGCCATCGAGACCGGCTATACGACCAGCCCTGTGGCTAAGGCGGCCTACACCATCAATACGGGAGGCACCACCTACATCAACTACCCGAGCGGAGGATTCACGGGCAATTCACTTAACCTGATTGGCGTTGCTACCGTAGCCACAGGCGGGGTGCTGGAGCTTACCAACGGAGGAACCGGCGAGAATCCCGCCGTGTGGTTCACCACACCGGTGCCAGTTGGAACTTTCATCACCGCCTTCACGTTCGAGCAATTAAACGCAAGTGCCGACGGCATGACCTTTGCGATTCAGAACAACAACATTTGGGCGCAGGGCGATACAGGAGGCGGACTTGGATACCAGGGTATTCCCAATAGCGTAGCTGTGAAGTTCGATCTCTACAGCAATGCTGGCGAGGGACCGGATTCAACCGGCTTGTACACCGACGGCGCGTCGCCTACGGTTCCCGCGATCGATCTGAGTTCCACGGGGATCAACCTGCACAGCGGGGACCTGATGCAGGCTTACATCGTCTATAACGGGACGAACCTGACCATGACGCTGACCGATACGGTGACCAATGCCACGGTGACCGAAGTGTTCCCGGTCAATATCCCCAGCGTTGTCGGCGGCAGCACTGCCTGGGTGGGATTCACCGGAGGAACGGGTGCGGGCTCCACGACACAGGAAGTGCTGTCCTGGAGTTATGTGAGTCCGGCAGAACAATCGGCTGCCGCGCCGACCTTCTCGCCCTCGGCTGGGAACTACACCACGTCGCAGTCGGTCACGCTTAGCGACGCCACGGCGGGGGCCACGATCTACTACACCACCAACGGAAGCACGCCGACGACCTCGTCCGCGGTCTACAGCGGAGCGATCACGGTGAGCGCGACGGAAACGGTTGAGGCGATCGCAGTCGCGTCGGGCTACACGACGAGCCCTGTCTCGACGGCAGCTTACACCATAGGAGCGTCGCTGCCAGCACCGACAATTACGCCGGCAGGCGGGAGTTACACCGGATCGCAGTCGGTAACTCTCGGCGATGCCACGCCTGGCACGACCATTTACTACACCACCAACGGAACCACACCGACGACGACGTCCGCGCTCTACAGCGGGGCAATCACGGTAAGCGCTTCGGAGACGATTGAGGCCATCGCCGTTGAGAATGGGTACTTCAACAGTCCTGTGGCTATGGCAACTTACACCATCACCCCGGTGCTGCCCGCGCCGACCTTTTTACCGGCGGCGGGAAGTTACACGACATCGCAGTCGGTAACGATCAGCGATGCGACCTCGGGCACGACTATCTACTACACGACGAACGGAACCACGCCGACCACTTCGTCTTCCGTCTACAGCGGGGCGATCACGGTGAGCGCGACCGAGACTCTTGAAGCCCTCGCCGTTGAGACGGGCTATACCAATAGTCCGGTCAGTACGGCGGTCTACACTATAGCTCCGGCCGCGCTGCCAGCGCCGACGTTTACGCCCGCAGCGGGCAGCTACACGACATCTCAGTCGGTAACGATCAGCGAAGCGACGGGCGGAGCCACGATCTACTACACCACCAACGGAACCACGCCGACGACTTCGTCGTCTATTTATGGCGGTGCGATCACGGTGAGCGCGACCGAGACTCTTGAAGCCTTCGCCGTCGAGACGGGCTACACCAACAGCCCAGTGGCTACGGCGGTCTATACCATAGCTCCGGCCGCGCTGCCAGCGCCGACGTTTACGCCCGCGGCGGGCAGTTACACCACGTCGCAGTCAGTGACGATCAGCGACGCGACAGCGGGCACGACCATCTACTACACCACGAACGGAACCACGCCCACCACTTCGTCGAACGTATACAGCGGTCCAGTAACAGTGGGTTCATCGGAAACCCTGGAGGCCATCGCCGTTGAGACTGGCTATACGGCCAGCCCTGTGGCAACGGCGGCCTACACCATCAATACGGGAGGCACCACCTACATCAACTACCCGAGCGGAGGATTCACGGGCAGCTCTCTTAACCTGATTGGCGTCTCGACCATTGCGACCGGCGGAGTGCTGGAGCTTACGAACGGAGGAACGGGCGAGAATCCCGCGACATGGTTTACCACACCGGTGCCGGTTGGAACCTTCATTACCGACTTCACGTTCGAGCAATTAAACGCATCGGCCGACGGAATGACGTTTACGATTCAGAACAGCAGCATTTGGGCGCAGGGTGATACCGGAGGGGGACTTGGATACCAGGGAATTCCCGACAGCGTAGCTGTGAAATTCGATCTCTTCAGCAACGCGGGCGAGGGACCGGATTCAACCGGCTTGTACACCGACGGTGCAGCTCCGACGGTTCCCGCGATCGATCTAAGTTCCACAGGGGTCAACCTGCACAGCGGCGACCTGATGCACGCCCACCTGCTCTATGACGGGACGAATCTGACCATGACGCTGACCGACACGGTGACCAATGCTACGGTAACCGAGGTGTTCCCGGTGAATATTCCCAACGTTGTTGGCGGCAGCACCGCGTGGGTGGGCTTCACGGGTGGCACGGGAGGATCGTCTGCCACGCAAGAGGTTTTGTCGTGGACGTATGTGAGTCCGGCGCAACCGACGGCGGCAGCGCCCACTTTCAGCCCCGCCGCCGGGCCGTACAGCACGGCGCAGTCGGTGGCCATCAGCGACGCGACCAGCGGCGCCGCCATTTACTACACCACCAACGGGAGCACGCCGACCACATCGTCAAGTGTGTATAGCAGTCCTATCACAGTTAGCGCTTCGGAAACTCTGGAGGCACTGGCGGTGGCGACGGGTTATACCAACAGCGCCGTGGCCATGGCGGCCTACACCATCGGTGCGGTTCTTCCCGCGCCTGCCTTCAGCCCGGCTGGCGGAACGTACACCACAACCCAGACGGTTGGCATAAGCGATTCAACCTCCGGCACAACCATTTACTTCACGACGAATGGGACTACGCCCAGCACATCATCCAGCGTTTACAGCGGCCCCATCACGGTGAGTGCCTCGGAGACTTTGGAAGCGATTGCGGTGGAGACAGGCTATGTCAACAGCCCCGTGGCCACGGCGGCATACATCATCAGCCCGGTCTTGCCGGCACCCACGTTCTCACCCGTAGCAGGGACGTATGCCACATCGCAGTCAGTGACCATCAGCGACTCAACTTCGGGCACAACCATTTACTACACGACGAATGGGACAACACCCACCACATCATCCAGCGTGTACAGCAGCGCAATCACGGTGAGCGCGTCGGAGACGCTCGAAGCAATTGCGGTCAAAACGGGCTTCACCAACAG
>Ga0181535_10000417_pt1 | contig 64221 bp, 63 predicted proteins | sample PEATcosm2014_Bin_44_FD_119774 | JGI IMG/M metagenome (GOLD analysis project Ga0181535, IMG submission 119774) | Peatland microbial communities from MTU Mesocosm Facility, Houghton, MI, USA - PEATcosm2014_Bin17_30_metaG | ecosystem: Environmental > Terrestrial > Soil > Wetlands > Peat | place... | reverse complement strand
TCGGACTGAACAAGCCCTCGACCAAGCAATCACAGAAGCCCTTCAGGAAATCTCTGCAGACAACGCACAGGCCTGGTTCAGGTTGACCCTCAACTGGGTACAGCTATGATGAAAATGCTCTAGAACGAATCTTGAAGATACACCTCTATAGATGCGGCTATCAAGGTAAAGAGATGCAAGGAAATTCGGCCTCTGCGCCCCATTGGGACCACCGAAAAGATTTCCATGATCGATAAAGAACGCCCTCAGTCCGCCTTCTATATCCTCCCTGAAGATAGCCTGCCGATTATCGGTATGTCTGGCGCAGATGTCAATCATCAAGGCCAGCCAGAGGCTCTCAATGTTTCTGACACGTTTAAAGCTGGTTTCGGGGAGAACTTCCAGTAGTCGTATGCCGTCTCGGCCCAGGTAGGCCGAGCCGAAGCACAAACCAGAAGCTGGACGGAGGCATCCTTCAGCTGTTTGCATCCAGCAGTCTGGGTTCCGGTCGAGGAAGGAATCCGTGACCACCAGCGGCGTCCAAGCCGGGCCTGCGAGCCCGAATGCTCTATAAAGTTCGCTTCCGATGCTCTCGTTGAACGGCAGGTTGGCACCTTGGAGGTTATTGGTGAACTTGACTACATAGAGCTGGCCGTCACTTGCCTCTGCCAGTATGGGTTGTGAACCACCACGCAGATTTCGGATGTGCCGCGTTACAAAAGCGTATCCCTTCCCGAGCATGGACATTCTCCCCCCAGAAGGATGGTATGGGAACCACCCCCATCCAACGCGGACACCTGGGGCCAAGGGAAGCAGGCCATGGGCCAAGAAGCAACGAAAATCAATGAGCGATTTCTCACCTTGGTGTCTGCGTGAGCGCCAATCGGGCACTCGGGAGCGCCCCGCGAGGCGGGGCATTTCCCCTCGGTCTTGAACAGACACCTTACGCCAAGTTGACAATATGCTCGTATTCATTACTTGTCAAGAAAGTTTTTAGATGAGAGTTTTTTTGACTCTGGGGATTCTTGCCTCACAAGTATGCGGTGGCATTTACGCCTATGCTGTATACTGGCGCGTCGTCCCCGACGCCATGGTTTCCATCGCCCAAATCGCGCGGCCGTTCCGGGGCGCGAGCGTCAATCGCCGCATCTTCCGCGCGGCCGCCTCGGTCACCGCGGCGGCGATTCTGGTGAAGGCCGTCGCAGCGGTCAAGGAGTTTGCCGTGGCCGGCGTCTATGGCCGCTCGGACGCCATGGATGCTTTTCTCGCAGCCATCCTGATTCCCAACCTGCTGATCAACCTGATCGCCGAATCGATGAACCAGGCCCTGGTGCCCACGCTGGTGCGGGTGAGGGAAGAGGAAGGCCACGACCGCGCCCAGCAACTGCTGTCGAGCTCGATGCTGTGGATTTGCCTTCTGCTGGTGGCAGCGTCGGCTACGATGGCTCTCTCGGCACGCGGCTTTTTCCCACTGATTGCCTCGCACTTTCCGGCGGCAAAACTGGCGCTCTCGATCCGGCTCTTCTACGCTCTGCTGCCGCTGGTGCTCATCACCGGTATTGCCTCGAACTGCACCGCGGTTCTGAACACCTTCGACCGCTTCGCGTTGCCCGCGTTAGCGCCGGTCTTTACCCCTGTGGCCATCATTGTCGGCGCGCTGCTGCTTGGCGGACGGCTAGGCGTATGGGCAATGGTCTACGCCGGCCTGGCCGGGGCGTTGGCCCACATGACCGTGTTGGCCTGGATGATGGACTCCCACGGCTATCGTTTCCGCCTGCGCCGGCATGGGACGACCGAGGCCGTCCGCGAGGTGGCGCATCAGTATTGGACCGTTCTGCTGAGCGGCGTGGCAGCCAGCGGCGGCCTGCTGGTGGACCAGTCGATGGCCGCCATGCTGCCTTCGGGCAGCGTCTCGGCGCTGGCGTATGCCAACCGCTTTGTCAGCGTGGTGCTGACGCTGGTGGCCGGAGCGGTTTCAACGGCGGTGACGCCTCACTTTTCGCGCATGATCGCGCGCCGTGAGTGGGCCGGGTGCCAGCAGACGCTGCGTACCTGGGTCAGGCTGACCGCGCTGGTCTCCGTTCCCATCGCGCTGGTGCTGATCGCCGGGTCGCGCCTGCTGATTCGCGTTGCCTTTCAGCATGGCGCTTTTGGGCCGCACGACACGGACGTGGTCACTCCGGTGCTGGCCATGTACGCACTGCAGATTCCGTTTTTTGTTTGCAGCCGAGTTTTCTATCGCTTTCTTGTGGCCATGCGGCGTACCGATCTGATTCTTTACTGCGGTATCATCAATCTCGTGCTGGATATCGTTCTCAACCTGATCCTGATGCACTGGTTTGGGATCGCTGGAATCGCGCTGGCCACTTCGCTGTGGACCGTGAGCACGTTCTTCTTTCTCTGGTATTGGACGTGGAGACTCCTTCCTGAATCCTCCTCCGATGAGGCCGCGGCATGATCCCCAGGCCGGCGCAGTATCTTCTCCGTTTCGACGATCTCTGCCCCACCATCGGGCGCGCCCAGTGGCAAAGGTTCCTGCCGCTGATCGAGGAGTTCGAACTCCGGCCGATTCTGGCCGTGGTGCCTTATAACCGTGACCCTGCACTGCAGCTCTCGCCGCCGGACCCGGAGTTTTGGGACCAGATGCGGGCAATGGAAAAGGCGGGAGCCACCATCGCGCTGCATGGCTACCGGCATCTCTGTGACCGCCGAGGCCGCAGTCTGGTGCCGTTGCACAGGCATTCGGAATTCGCCGGGGTTTCAGAAGAGACACAGCGCCGGTGGATCGGCACCGGGCTGGAGATTCTTCGTAGCAAGGGACTCGACCCAAAAATATGGGTTGCGCCCTTCCACGGCTTCGACAGCAACACGCTTCTGGCGCTCCGCGAAGAGGGAATCGAAATGCTCTCGGACGGTTTTGCCCGCGTCCCCTTTATCCGCGGCGGCATTACCTGGATTCCGCAGCAGCTTTGGGCGCCAGTGAACAAGCCGAAGGGGCTTTGGACGATCTGCCTGCACAGCAATACGGTGCACGGCTCACAAGTGGATTCGCTTCGCGCCTTCCTGCGGCGTCATGCAGCGCAGTTCACCTCAGTGGACCGTGTGGTGGCCGAACTGCAGCCTACGGAACTGGGTCCTGCCGAGCGGCTCTACGAAGCCGGCGTGATTTGGCGCATCCGGGCCTCCCAAGTAAAGAAGAGGTTGCTCCGTAAATTCCGAAAACAGCACGCAAGATGACCTGCCACAGTCAGATATCAACGCATTGCTCAAGTGAAACTTTGGATTTGGACGCGGCGTTTGAGGTTCAGCGGAGACGCTACACGCTGGCCGATGGTCCGGGATAACGGACCGCCTCATTTCGAGAGGCCCCAACGCACGGGTTTGGGATTTCGTTGGAGCAGTTCGCGGTAGAGCGACTCCCACCGGTCCAGAACCGCCTCGATGCTGAAATGCTCGATCGCCCGCTGCCGCGCATGCTCTCCGATGACGCGGCGCTCAGCCAGCGAGATGTGCATCGTCCGGGTCATTGCTTCCCCCAGGGCAATGGCATCGGCGGCCGGGGTGAGCCAGCCAGTCTGTCCATCGACAATCACGTCGCGGGTGCCGGGAACATCGGTGGCCACCGCGGGCAAGGCACAGGCCGCAGCCTCAAGAAGCCCCATAGGGAGACCTTCCCAGCGGGAAGAGAGGACGAAGCCATCCGCAGCCTGCATCCAGCGGCGCACGTCCGGCTCGAAGCCGAGAAAACGGACTCGATTCGCCAAGCCGAATCGAGTCGTCAACAGGCTGAGCTCTTGCTGGAGAGGACCAGACCCGGCGACGACAAGGCGAGACGAAGAAGGTGTCCGCGGGAGAGCCCGAAGGAGCGTGAGATAGTCTTTGACCGGCTCCAGACGGCCGGCGGCAAACCAGAGAAACTCGTTCTCCAGTCCGAGCTCTTGGCGTATGGCTGTGCGGACAGCCGCATCCGGGTGCCACGCATCCACATCCACGCCGTTGGGCAGCACGGCGAGCTTTTTCGATGAGACCATCCGGGCTGAGAGGTGTGTTAGCGCCACGGCACGGCTTACGGCAGTCACCTGATCCGGGAGCCAGTTGCTCAGGCGATAGCCCAGCCGGCGGCCGAGACTTCCAGTCGAAGAGCTATGGAGAGTATCGACCTCCACGCGCACCGGCGTGGCCAGCCGTGACCAGCGGGCCAACCAGGCAGCGTGAGGCAGATGAGCGTGGAGCACATCCGGCGCCTCTTGCTCGATCCAGCGGTTGAAGCGAATCCATCCGCGCGGATCGGCCAGACCCTTGCGCATCCCCAGGCTCAGGAACACAACTCCCGCAGTAGTCAACTCGGCAACTGTATCGCCGCCTGTGCCCGTCAGCGCCACCACGCTCACGCGCCATCCGCGCCGGCATAGACCCTTGGCCAACAGGATCGTCTGCCGCTCGGCGCCGCCGATGCGGTCAAGGCCGGGAACGATGAGGGCAACGTGGCTCATGGTTGCCTCTCCTGGAGAACTTCGTCGATCAGTTGTTCGTATGCTTCCAGGGCACGGTCGATCCGGAATTCTTCGATGAAAGGGTGCGCGAAGCGTTGACCAGAATGTAAGTCCTGAAGGGCCGCAAGGAGGGTGATCGCAAGCGCCTCGGCGGAAATTTCCGGCGCTAGCCAGGCACCAGGATGATCGCAGAGCAGGTCCACAACGCCTTGCGATGCCGGGAGAGCGACGAGAGGAAGGCCGGCAGCGGCGGCTTCCAGCAGGGCATTGGGCATGCCCTCGTGCCGGGAGGAAAGCGCAAAGAGCGTTGCGCCCGGAAAATACGCGTGCGGACGGTCAACGTGGCCGACAAAGCGAACGGCGGCGGCGATCCCGAGTTCACGGCAGATAGTTTTCAGCGCCGCTTCTTCCGGACCGGCGCCGGCGATGACGAGGTCGGCATTTGGGAATTGTTGCCGCACGGCGGCCAGTGCCCGCAGCAGCAGATCGAAGCCTTTTTCGCGCGCGAGCCTGCCCACCGCCAGAAGATGCGGACCGGGACCGGTCCAGAGATGCGCGGTTGCTTTGCGAATCTCATCGATATCGATCGGGTTGTTTAGGACCGCCAGCCGCTGCTGGGCGATTCCAAGCTCGGCGGCAAGGTCCTCGGCCATCGCCTGCGTCTGGCAGATCACGCGATTTGCATGGCGGTAGAGCAGCCGGTAGAGCAGGCGGGTCGAGACGGACAGGTTTCCAAAGGCCAAGGCAGCCGAAACGGTCCCATTCTGGCGGACTAGCACAGAGATTCTTTGCGCGAAGAAGGGACGCAGCAGCAGAACCAGAAAGTTCAGGTGAAAGATTCCGGATACGATAAGATCCGGTTCCAGGCGCCGGACCAATCTGAGCAGGCGAAGAGCTCCAGTGCGCACCCTGAGAGCGCCCAGCGGGTGGATTGTCACCGAGGAAGGCAACTCTTCCGGTCTGGCATCCGATTGCGTAATCAGCCCCAGATGCAGTTCGTACTTTTCGGCGGAGAGGCCTCGCGCCAGGAGAGCGGTCACCCTTTCCGCGCCGCCACCGCCTAGATGCGGAATCAGCAGGAGTATCCTGGCGCGATGGGTCCTGGGCCTGGAAGGCTTCTTCCCAAGGAACATCCCGGTGTTCCTTTCCGAACCTGACCGGGTACGGCCGGTCGTTAGCTGAAGAGCAACGTGAGTATAAAACAACCGGCTTCAATCATTTGCAATAGAGGATCGTTTTTCAAGATTCTCATTTACTTCTTGACAGGTCAATAGGGAATAATGTTTCTTGTTAGTACTGAATCTGCTATTCCCCTGTGGAAGACTCGTTTGTATTCGGGTCTATTCTGCGTTGTCACGGAGGGAGTTGCTGCGGCGGTGAGCGTGAATCGACTTGGCCAGGGAGGCATATGCCCGGCTAAGCGCCCGGCAGGAATGGGCTTCCGCGTCCGTTGAGCACCTACCCCTCACGTGTCGCCGATTGCAGGATTGGATCGGGGCGCGAATGTCCTTTGGTAGAGGGCTCGCGATGAAACGCAGTGTAGGTACAGCACTTGCATGGTTGTTGCTCATCGTTTCGAAGGTTCGCAACAGTATTCCAGGTCAGGTGGACCATTCCGCGCAGGGATCGCCTTCCGCGCATCCCTTCCACATTGTCGTTGGCATCACCCACCCGCAAACGTGCCTGGTCCTTCACGGCAGGCTGCGCACTCTGCGCGAAGCTGGATTCCGAGTAACGGTGGTTTCGAGCCCCGGCCAATTGCTCAGCCGCACGGCCGCTCAGGAAGGGGTTGAGTCGATTGCCGTTCCCATGCGGCGCGAGATCGCGCCATTCGCGGATCTTGTTTCGCTGGTGCGGCTGTGCTTTCTGCTCTACCGGCTCCGGCCGGATATGACGGAATTCAGTACGCCCAAGGCCGGACTGCTGGGTTCGATCGCCGCCATGCTCTGCGGAGTGCCGGCGCGAGTCTATTTTTTGCGCGGGCTCAAGTTGGAGACTTGCAACGGAGTCAAGCGCCAGATTCTGCTGGCCGCCGAAAGGCTGGCCTCCTGCTGTTCCCATGCGGTTTTATGCAACAGCGAGAGCTTGCGTAACCAGGCTCTCGCTCTGGGAGTGGCGCCGGCAACAAAACTGCGGCTATTGGGCAACGGCAGCAGCAACGGCGTCGATGTGGAGCGGTTTTCGCCGGGGTCCAGCGAGGTGCGCGGCTCTCTTGGCCTTCCGAAAACGGGACCTGTTGTGGGATTTGTTGGCCGTTTGACGCGCGACAAGGGTCTGCCGGAACTGGTTGAGGCATTCGACGCCATCCTGACCGCAAAACCCGACGCCCACCTGTTGCTAGTGGGTTGGTTCGACGCTTCTGAGGACTCTCTCGGCGACGCTCTGCGCTCCCGGATCGAGAACCACCCTCGGATTCACTCCACCGGGTTTGTGGCCGATACGGCGCCGTATTATCGCGCCATGGATGTGATGGTCCTGCCCACCTGGCGGGAGGGGTTTCCGAACGCCGTGCTGGAAGCAGCGGCCACCGGGATTCCCGTTGTGACCACCCTGGTCACCGGTTCCCGCGACGCCGTGGTGCCGGAGGTGACGGGACTGCTCGTCCCGCCTGGCTACCCGGTCGCCATCCGCGAGGCCGTACTCGATTTGCTGCGCAGCCGGGAGCGCCGCCGCCGTATGGGCCGAGCCGCGCGCACCTGGGTTCTCGACCACTATGTCAACGGGCGCGTCCTGGGTCTTACCGTGCGCTACTACAAGAGCCTGCTGGACAGGAACCAGCCGGAAGATTCGCGCAAGCTGCCGGTGCACGGCGATTCCGCGCTCAATCCGATCTAACGCACGGCGCTCAAGCTGGCAGGCGCCAATCACCGCAGCGACTGCGGATCTTTGGCATTTGCGGGCGATCCGGTCTGCGCAGGAGGCGCTTGTAGCGAATGGGCTGCGGCCTCGGCCGCGCGCAGCACCTCGCCAGGAACAATACCCAGAACCAGCGTGGCCCCAACCGCGAACATCAGGGCTGCCGCAACCGCAACTCCGACCTGGGGCGCAGAGACTGCGGTCTTGGCCTTCTTGTCTTCCGCTCGCTGCGCCGCCGCCAGGGCCAGCCGCAGATAGTAGGTCGCCGCCAAGCCGGAGTTCAGCAGGCCGATGATGGCCAGCCACACAGCGCCGCCACCGATGGCCGCCGAGAAGGAGTAGAACTTGCCGAAAAAGCCGCCGGTGAAGGGAATTCCGATCAGTGAAACGAGGAAGAAGATCAACACGCTGCCGAGTACAGGCGCGCGATAGATGAGCCCGCGATAATCCTCGACGAGAGGCAACTTTTCGTTGTAGCCACTCACCAGCGTCACAACCGCAAAGATGCCCACGTTCATTGCAGCGTAAGCGGCGGTATAAAAGCAGGCGGCGGCAATGCCGCTCGATCCAAGCCCGGCGAAGGCCGCCAGCAGGTAGCCCGCGTGGGCGATCGAGGAGTAGGCCAGCATCCGCTTCACGTTCTGCTGGCGCAGCGCGGCCAGGTTGCCCACGGTCATGGAGAGCACGGCCACGATCCATAGCAGCGGCGACCAGAGCCCGTGCAGCGAGGGAAACATTTCGTAGACCACGCGCAAGAGGAGCGCGAAGGCCGCGGCCTTGGGTGCGGTGGAAAGCAGCGCGACTACCGGCGAGGGCGCACCTTCGTACACATCCGGCGTCCAGACGTGGAAAGGCGCTGCGGAGACTTTGAAGAGAATGCCCACCAGCATCAGCGCCAGGCCTGCCAGGATAAACGAGTGGTTCTGCGCCGAGACCGCGAGACGGGCGATTTCGTAGATTTGCGTGGTTCCGGTAGCGCCAAAGATAAGCGCTACGCCGTAGAGCAGAAATGCGGTGGCAAAGGAGCCGAGGAGAAAGTACTTGATGGCCGCTTCAGGACCGCGGCCCGTTTCTTTGCGATAGCCTGCCAGGATGTAAGTGGAGATGGAAGAGATTTCCAGGGCGATGAAGACCACCAGCAGCTCGACCGCGCCGGTAAGCAGGCACATGCCCACCGCGCCGAAGACGATGAGAGCGTAGAACTCGCCCTGGTGATGGCTGTCTTCGGGCAGAGTGTCGAGCGAGAGCAGCAGGGCCACGAGCACGATGCCGCAGATGAGCACGTGGAAGAAGATGGTGAAGGCGCTGGTTTCGACCGTGCCATAGAAGCCGGTTCCCTGGGGCAGGGAGAACTGCCAAAGGCTGGCCAAGAAGGCGAATGTAGTTCCCAGAGCGGCAACCCAGCCCAGCGTACGGCGTGGCCAGGCCGGGGGAAGAGTCGAGTCGGTCAACATGACCAGCACGCCGGTGAGGGTGAGAACGAGTTCGGGAAGGATGCGGAAGATGTCGGGAACGGAATTCACCGCTGCACCTCCCCAGGAGACGAATTTGGCATAGATGGTAGAAGCAAGAGGTTCTCAGGCAGGACGGCGGATTGCTTCAGCTGGGGAGGGCGCACGCCCTGCTCGATCGGCGGCAGCCAGAGCGACGGAGCAACGCCCATGACGAGCATCAGTACGGCGAGGGGCCAGAGAGTGGCCAATTCGCGGCCATCGAGATCGGCGGCAGGCGCGGATGCCGTCTGAGCGTTCTCCGGTCCGTAGAAGAGGCGTTGCACCAGCCAAAGCATGTAGGCCGCGCCCAGAATCACGCCCATCGAGGCCGCAATCGCCCATCCTTTGCTGACGCCGGTAAAGGTGCTGGAGAGAATAAGGAACTCGCCCACAAAGCTGCCCAGCATGGGCAGGCCGATCATGGCGAGGGAGCCGATGACAAAGAGCGTGGCCGTTTGAGGCAGCTTGCTTGCCAGGCCGCCATAGGCGGCGATCTCGCTGGCGGCGTAGCGGTCGTAGAGCGCGCCCAGCAGCACAAACAGCGCGGCATCGACGACGCCGTGATTGAGAATCTGGTAGACCGCGCCGGCCGTGCCGGTGAATGTAAAGCCGTAGATGCCCAGGGTGATCAGGCTCAGATGGCTCAGGGCCGCGAAGGCGAGCAAGCGCCAGAAGTCGCGCTGGACCAGGGCCAGGCATGCGCCGTAGAGGATGCCGACGACGGCCAGGGCAATCAGATAGGGAGCGGCCGCGCGGGCCTGCGCAGGGAAGAGCCCGATGTGGAAGCGGAGCATGGAGTAGAGGCCCAGCTTGCCGGCCACGACCATGGCCAGGGCGACCGGCGCCTCGGTGAATGTATCGGCCAGCCAGCCGTGCAGCGGGAAGACCGGCACCTTGACGGCAAAGGCCAGCAGAAACGCGAAGGCGATCCAGAGCATGGGCCCGGCGGGAAAGTTTCCGTGGGCGATCAGGATGCGCAGCGTGGCAAAGTCGAAGCTCCCGGTCTGGGCGTAGAGCCACAAGATGGCCACCAGCAGCGGCGCGGAGGGAATGAAGGTGAAGAGGAAGAACTTGATCGCGGCCTTGCGCCCGTCCTTGCGACCGTACATGGCGATGAGGATGGCCATGGGCACCAGCGACAGCTCCCAGAAGCCGTAGTAGAGCATCAGGTCGAGCGAGATGAAGACGCCGACCATGGCCGTTTGCTGGACCAGGAAGAGCGAATAGAAGACCTTGCGCCGCGACTGGATGGCGTTCCAACTGGCGATGACGCCGATGGGAGCGAGCAAGCCGGTCAGCACCACCAGCCAGAGACTCAGGCCATCCACGCCCACGTGGTAGAAGATCGCGGGGTTTTCGATCCACGGCCGATTGACTTCGAATTGGAAGCCGCCCTGGCCGAGGATGAAGTGCGCGGGCAGGTGAAGCGTGAGGCCGAAGGTGGCCAGCGCCGTCGCGAGGGCGATCCAGTTGGGCAGTTTGGCGCGGTCGGGCGCGAGCGCCACCAGCACCGCTCCGGCCAGCGGAAGCAGCAGGATCAACGTGAGAATCGAATCGTTCATCGCTGTCATCAGTGCCCCGCCATGCCGAAATGAAGTGAAGTAAGACCGGCCAGCAGCGCGGCCCACGGAACCACGAGAAAGAGCAGCACGGCCGCCGCGCCCGCGGCGAGCCAAGCCGCATAGGAGCGCAGATTGCCTGACTGCCAGCGCTGCAAAATCGCTCCGGCCACCGTGGCGATGCCGGCCAACAGCCAGGCGATGCCGCCCAGCACTCCCACATCCACTACCCAGCCCAAAACGTATTTGGAGATGGCCAGCAGCGGTTTGACGACCGTGGCGCCATAGAACTCGTCTACGTAATACTTGTTGGCCAGCAGCCTGTAGCCGCCGGGAAGAGCCGCGGCCAGTTCGGCGGGACGCGCCGGTTTTAGCCGGTAGAGCAGGTCGGCGATGAACCAGCCAAGGAGAGCCATGGCAACGGCCACGATGCTGAGAATCAGTTCAAGCTGTGCGCTGCCATTCTCCGCGCCTCGCGCTCCGACCGAGGGCGCCAGAAAACCGGCGAAGCGTTCGATGCCGATCCAGCCGCCGCCGATCGAGAGCAGGGCCAGAATCGCCAGCGGCACGAGCATCGAAGGCGGCGTTGCGTGGTGGTGGGCTTCCTCATGGCGCGGCTGGCCCATGAAGGCCAGATACCAGAGCCGGAACATATAGAACGAAGTCAGCAGAGCCGTAACCAGGCCGACAAACCATAGAACGCGGCCGCTGCCGCCCTGCACAAAGGCGGCATAGAGGATTGCGTCTTTTGAGAAGAATCCGGCGAAGGGAAAGAACCCGGCGATAGCCAGAACGCCCACGGTGGTGACGGCGAAGGGAACGGGAAGTTTCTTCCACAGTCCGCCCATCTTGCGCAGGTCCTGTTCGCCGCCGATGGCGTGGATCACCGCGCCCGCGGCCAGGAAGAGCAGAGCCTTGAAGAAGGCATGCGTTACCAAGTGGAAGATAGCCGCGGAGTAAGCCGCGACGCCGCAGCCCAGGAACATGTAGCCGAGTTGCGAGATCGTCGAATAAGCCAGCACGCGCTTGATGTCGTTCTGCACCAGAGCGATGGTCGCGGCAAAGATGGCCGTCGCCGCGCCGACAATGGCAACCACGCCGAGTGCGAAGGGCGAATGGTCGAACAGGATATGGGTGCGGGCGATCATGTAGACGCCGGCGGTGACCATGGTGGCCGCGTGGATGAGCGCGGAGACCGGCGTGGGGCCCTCCATGGCGTCGGGCAGCCAGATATAGAGCGGAAGCTGTGCGCTCTTGCCGGCCGCGCCCAGCAACAGGCAGAGCGCGATGACCGTGACCACGCCGCCGTGCCAGCCGGGGTCCGCTCCGAGCATCGTGCCGATGGTCGAGAAGGTGAGCGTGCCGAAGTTGGCCAGCAGCAGAAACATGCCGATGAGGAAGCCAAAGTCGCCGATGCGGTTGACGATGAAGGCCTTCTTGCCCGCGTCGGCCGCTGTCTTCTTTTGAAAATAGAAGCCGATGAGCAGGTACGACGCCAGGCCCACGCCCTCCCAGCCGACGAACATCAAGAGGGCATTGCCGGCCAGCACCAGCACGGTCATGAAGAAGAGGAAGAGATTCAGGTACGAGAAGTAGCGCGCATAGCCTTCTTCGTCGCCCATGTAGCCGACGGAGTAGATGTGAATGAGGAAACCTACGCCGGTGACGACCAGCAGCATGACGAGTGAGAGCTGGTCGAGGACAAAGCTGAAATCGATGTGGAGCGTGCCGATGCCAAGCCAATTCCCAATCGTCTCTAAGTGCGGCATTACGACGGGTGGCAAATCAGGCTCGGTGCTCGGCCAAACAAGCATCGCTGACCAAAGAACGACTCCAAATGATGCCAGCGGCGCCAGCAGTGCAACCGTCGTAACAAGCCACTTGGGCAGCCGCCGTCCCAAGATTCCATTGATAAGGAATCCGGCGAAGGGCAGCAGCGGAATCAACCAGAGATGGAGGTATCCGTTCATAGTTTCATCAGGTCGATGCGGTCGACGGCCAGGGTTGCGCGGGCGCGGAAGACGGCAATGATGATGGCCAGGCCCACGGCAGCTTCCGCCGCGGCCACCATCATCACGAAGAAGACGAAGATCTGTCCCTTCACCGCGTTCCACTGGTGGGCGAAGGTTACAAACGAAAGGTTCACGGCGTTGAGCATCAGCTCAATGGACATGAAGACGGCGATCAGGTTGCGCTTGATGAGGAATCCTACGACGCCGAGCGTGAAGAGCACCGCGCTCAGCAGCAGATACCAAGAGAGGGGAACTTCCTGAGAGAAAAGATTCACTTGGCCGCCGTCCTTTCTCCGTTGGCGCGCCGGCTTCCATCGCCGTGGCTGGCCAGCGCGACCGCGCCCAGAATCGCAACCAGAATGAGCACCGAGGTGACTTCAAAGGGCAGCAGAAGCTCGGTGAAAAGAATGCGGCTCAACTCTTCGATGTTGGAAGCGCCCTTGGCATCGGTGAGGCCCTGGCCGAGTGTCGCCGTGTCAAGGCCCTGCGCCTTCAGAATCACGGTGGCGATGACGCCCAGGATCGCGACGACCGCGGGGAAACCCACGGCGCGCGCCGCGCGGCTGCGCATGGTGCGCTCTTCGCGCCCGGCGTTGAGCAGCATGACCACGAAGGTGAAGAGGACCATGATGGCGCCGGCATAGACGATGACCTGCGCGGCGGCCAGGAACTCCGCGCCCAGCAGCAGGTAAAGCACGGCCAGCGAGGTCATCACCACAATCAGCGACAAGGCGCTGTTGATGGGATGGCTCTGGAGCAGGAGGTTGATGGCTCCGGCCAGGCAGAATCCGGCAAAGACGATAAACAGAATCAGGTGCATCGTTCCCTGGCGTACGGATTAGAGCCGGCAAAGGAAAACCGGCCGGTTAGGGGGAGTGGCGGCGGAAGCGAACGGCTTTCGGAAATCCTCCCCGATTGTAACGCAGCGGCAAGCAGGCCAATGGCTTGCCGCCGCAAGGCTAGGACGGCGGGTGATAGGCGAACCAGAGGCTGGTGGCCACAATGTTCAGGATGGCCAGAGGCATGAGGTAGCGCCAGCCGAAACTCATCAACTGGTCATAGCGGAAGCGGGGCAGCGTGCCGCGCACCCAGACGTACAAAAAGAGGAAGCAAAAGACCTTGGTCACGAACCAGAAGATGGGAAAGAGCGCGTGGACGAAGAGGTTCTCGGGCGGAGGAATCAGGTTGCCGAAGGGGCTGGTCCAACCGCCCAGAAAAAGCAGCGTGGCCACGCAGCCCACGTTGATCATGTTGCCGTACTCGGCCATGAAGAACATGGCGAATTTCATGGAGCTGTACTCGGTGTGGTAACCGGCGACCAATTCGCTCTCCGCCTCGGGCAGATCGAAGGGGGAGCGGTTGGTTTCAGCGAAGGCCGCCGTCAGATAGATGAAGAAGGCTACAAGCTGCAATCCGCCGAAGATGTTCCAGGTGAAGATGCCTTTGGTCGCCTGTTGCTCGACGATCACGCGCAGGTTGAGCGAGCCGGCGCGCAGCACCACGCCCACCAGCGAGAGGCCGAGCGCCAGTTCGTAGCTGATCAACTGCGCCGAGGAGCGGAGCGAGCCGAGCAGCGAGTACTTGTTGTTGGACGACCATCCGGCGAGCGCGATGCCGTAGACGCCGATGGAGGTGACGCCCAGAATCACCAGCAGGCCGATGTTCACGTCGGCGATTTGAAACAGGTGCATGCCCGCCGGCCCGACGTTGGGCTCGCCAAAGGGGACCACGGCGATGGAGATCAGCGAGCAACCCAGGGCGATGATGGGGGCAAGCAGATAGAGGGGCCTGTAAACCGCGGTGGGGATCAGGTCCTCTTTGAGGAAGGACTTGGCGCCGTCGACCAGCGGCTGGAGCAGGCCGAACGGTCCCACGCGGCTGGGTCCCCAGCGGTTCTGGATGCGGCCCACCAGCTTGCGCTCAAGCAGCACGGTGTAAGCGACGGCGAGCAGCATCACCACCGTGACCACGGCCACCTTGAGCAGGCTCCACAGGAAAAACTGCAAAATCGTCACGTAACTTCAACCTCTCTTGCCAAACTTCTTGCCAGGGTTCTGGGCGAAACGGAAACTCCGCTCGTGCCTTTCGCACATTCCCAGGGCGCTACTTGCTTGCAGCTTCCGCCAATGCGCGCGCCTGATGCCGCTCCAGTTCCTTGAGCGCGGGACTGTAGCGGCCCAGCGTTCCGGAGGTAAAGAGGCCATCGTGGGCGGGAACCGTCCCATCCGGCGCCTTCTTCTTGCCGAGCGCCGAAACCGGCACAAAACCCGGCTCCGTGGGTACATCGTTGCCGGCGAAAAGATTGATCCGGTCCAAGGCATAGCCGGGAACCAGCCGGGCAATCTCGTCCAATGCGGCCAGCGGATCGAAGGGGCTGAGCTTGGGCTCGAGATGGTTGGCCGCCAGCCACACCGCATGACGATCGGCCTCGCCGGCCTGCACGCCGCGCGACTGGCCCAGGTCGGCCGTGACGCCGTCTTTGCCGAAGGGAACCAGCGTCTTGACATCCGCGCCCATGGCGCCGGCCAGCCGGACGAGAATTTCGAAGTCCGGCTTGACGCCGGCGCGGTCGGCCGCTTTCCTCACCATTTGCACATCGCCGAAGGCGTTGGTCACCGTGCCGGTCTTCTCGTAGAGGCTGGCGGCGGGAAAGACCACGTCGGCCAGAGCCGCGGTTTCGGTAAGGAAAAGCTCCTGGACGATGACGAATGTGTTCTTCAGAACGGCCGGGTCCACGCCGCGGCTGGCCACCGGATTGGCGCCGGCGACGAGCAATGCGCCCAGTTCGCCCTTGCCGGCTGCCGCAAGCATCTCCGGCAGCGTATTGCCAGGCGTTGCAGGCAGGCCGGGATACTCGGCGAATGCGCCGGGAGCGGTGACCGGCAGGTAGCCGGGCAGAAGATCGGGCAAAAGGCCCATGTCGGCCGCGCCGCGGGAGTTGGCGCGATCGCCAAGGAAGGCGAAGCGCACGTTGCCGCGCTTCAAACCCCAGGCGGCCAAATCCTCGACGGCCGAGCCGCGATACTCTTCGCCAAAGATCACCACGAGAGATTCTTCGGCCAGCACGGCATCGCGGAAAGCGGCGTTGGCGATTGCGGCGTCGCTGCCGCCGAGATAAGCAGCCAGCTTCGCGTAACCATCCGCCGGCAGCCGCAGCGCGGCCTTGGCCTGGCGCTCCAGTTTGATGGCCTTGGTGTTGGCGACATAGAGCCGGGCGCGATTGAGCCGCACGTTGGTGCGCAGGGTCCAGGCCAGCAGCGGATGTTCTTCAGTGGGATTGCCGCCGACGAGCAGAAGGGCCGGGGCCGCGGCGATCTCGCGCAGGCTGGCCGCCTTGCCGTTGTGGCCGGCGAGGGCGCGGGCAAAGGCCGCGTAATCCGAGCTGCGCTCGTGATCGATGTTGTTGGTCCGGAGAACGGTGCGCGCGAACTTTTGCAGCAGATAGTTCTCTTCGTTGGTGGTCCGGTTGGAGCCGATGACTCCGATGGCGCTGCCTCCGCGTGTATCGCGGACCTCTTTGAGTTTGCTGGCGGCGTGGCGCAGCGCGTGTTCCCAGGTAGCCGGTTCCAGCTTGCCCTCTGCGTTGCGCACCAAGGGCGTGGTCAGCCGCTCGGGGCTCTCCACAAAGTCGAAGCCGAAGCGGCCCTTGGCGCAGAGAAAGTCTCCGTTGATGCCGCTCTTGTCGCGGTTGTCGGCGCGCACAATCTCGGAGCCGTCGTTGGTCTGCCGCACGCCCAAGGTCACCTTGCAGCCGTCGGCGCAGTGAGTGCAGACGGTGGAGACGTGGTTCATCTCCCAGGGCCGGGTCTTGTAGCGGTAGCTGCCGCTGGTGAGCGCGCCCACCGGGCAGACGTCGATGCACATGCCGCACTGCTCGCAGTCGAGCTGGTTGCCGCCGTTGGGCGCGATGACCGAGCTGACGCCGCGATTCTGCACGCCCAGCGCCCGCACATCCATGCCTTCGCCGCAGATGCGGATGCAGCGGTAGCAGAGGATGCAACGGGGGCGGTCGTAGTAGACAGCCGGGGACCACTGCTGCTCTTCGCGGTGCTGCTTGGCCTCGGCGTAGAGGCTCTCGCCGGCGCCGTACTTGAAGGTCATGTCCTGGAGTTCGCACTCGCCGCCGGCATCGCAGACCGGGCAATCGAGCGGGTGGTTGCCCAGCAGAAGCTCGATGGTGGCTTTGCGCGCCTGGGCAATTTCCGGCGAGTCGGTGATGAAGACCTGGCCCTCGGCGACGGTGGTGGTGCAGGCGGTTTGCAGCTTGCCTACTTTCTCCTGGCGCACCACGCACATGCGGCAAGCAGCCTGCAAGCTGAGGCCGGGATAGTAGCAGAAAGCCGGAATCTCGATGCCCGCCTTGCGGCACGCATTGATCAGCAGCGTCCCCGCAGGAGCCGTCAGCTTCTTTCCATCGACTATGAAATTTACGTCTGCCATGTTTTCCTTAGGCGGCCTTCTTGGCGCGTCGTGCAGCCTGGATGATTGAGTAGCCGGGTTCAATCTTCTTTGCGTTTCGATAAACGCTTTTCATAATTCTGACATCGAGCCAATCAACTACACAGTATTCCACGATTTCGTCTTCCGCATCGAGCGCAAAGTCAACTTGCGTAGTGATCGGTTCTGGAATTTCCTCTCCGTCGCAGAGCATTGAAGAGAGATGGAATTCAAGTGCTTCGGTCATCATCTCACGCATGTTCCTAAGCGAGCGTCCTGTTGAAATGCAGCCCGGAACATCCGGTGCATATCCGGCGAAATTGTGCGGGCACTTTTCATAGACAACCAGATAGCGCTTCGTCATTTCTGTCCAGCTTTCCTCAGCCAACCCCCCAAGTCTCAGAATCGATAACTTGGCCACCGCCAGTTGGTCCGAATGGTGACTCATCTCTGTGGCGCTTGATAAGCCGGAGTATCAAACGATACGTTCATTTTCGTCATACCTTTCTGTTCTGCCCATTCTAGGAGGGGGCGCGGAAATTCTCCGTCGTTAATCCCATATACGCGAAAGTACAGGTCAGCCGACATTTCTGCATTTGCAGGCTCGTTCTTCATAATCACTGCAGTACCCTTGCCTGTAGTTTTGTCGATAGCCCAAGCCGCTTCATTCTCTCCGCATTCGTGTGCCTTGCATCCCGATCCAAAGAAATAATCAGCATCTGATTCAATGGGACTCGCAACATTAAGACGAGTAACGAAATCGACCTTTGCTTCCTTTAGCGATGCTGGCATCATTTCAAAGAAATCTGAGCTGACAATGTAATCTGAATATTTACCGTTTAGAATAGCTAGATTACGTTGCAGCGCCGTATCAAAGCCTGCTGATAGTTTCTGGGTATCTGCTATTACGAGTGTAGTTTTGCCATCGGAGGTAACCACCAGCGGAACAGAAAATGTCTGATTGAAAGCTGCAACCGTTGCTTCTCCTTCGTATTTGGGCGCTGCTGTTTGAACAATGCTGACGTTCTGAACTGTCCCATGCTTGTCAGCATAATCTTGGTTCAACTGGCGTTGGAACTGAGTCTTTGTGTCAGCCGCAACTTGGTTAATACTCGGAGAGCTGTGGCAGCCTGAGAAGATTGCGCCAGCGGCAAGTACAGCGCCCAGAACCGCTTCGCGGTAGATCATTGCGAATCCTCCGGTCTAGATGGTGTCGGGGATTGTATTCCTCGACTCGATTATCCCATAATGCACTGGTTGCCCCAAGCCCCGAAAGCGGAGCCTGTGGTCCCCAGTATTCGGAAAGCCAAGCGTGGAAAACCCGACTGCCAGAACCACAGCGTAAGTGACGTTCAGCACAGCAACTGTCAATTACCGAGTATTCAGATCGACAATCCTACACGCTTTGAAATCTCAGCTTTCAGAAACGCCCCAGCAACAGCACTGATCGTCTTGAGACTCGCAGGCAAGACCTTTGCTTTCACATTCTCAAAAACGGACTGCTCGCACAGCGCTGCAGCAAATTCATGCCCCGAGGACGTCAAGCGTAAAGGAACAGAACCCCAAGAAGCATATCCATCAACACTCCTTCGAAAGCCAATATCACGGCTTCCATCGTCGTTTTCAACGTATTGGTCGTCGACTAATATTCGAAGATGAAATTCGAACTGTGGGTCCTGTTTGTAATCAAGCCCCGCCATCTTCAGTTCTTCAATGTTAGTCGTTGGTTTTGTCGCATCACGAAAAGCCTGCAGAAGCTTTTTGAGATAGTCCACATCTGGTTTCATTCGTCATTCCTTCTCAACGAATTTTAGGGATGAAAAATGTCGGGTGCCCTACGACTCGCCTTTGAGACCTGTGAAACGCTCGATCCCAGTAAAAGCAACCGCAGGTCCTTCGACTCCGCTGCGCTTCGCTCAGGATGACAACACTAAACCACAGTTACTTCCACATGTTTTGCAAACGGGCAAGGCTTCCCGTTCAGATGCTCCTCGAACTCCTTGCGGAACTTCTTCACGAAGCCCAGAATCGGCATGGCCGCGGCGTCGCCCAGCGGGCAGAAGGTCCGGCCCAGCATGTTCTCCGCAAGGTACTGAATGTTGTCGATGTCCTTGGCCTCGCCGAAGCCGGCATGGAAGCGCGTGAGCGACTTCTTGATCCAGTCGGTGCCTTCGCGGCAGGGGATGCACCAGCCGCAGCTTTCGTGTTGATAGAAGCTGATGGTCCTTAGCGCGAACTCGACGATGCAGGTCCGGTCGTCGATGACCACCACGCCGCCCGAGCCGAGCATCGATCCCGCCTTGCCTACCTGGTCGAAGTCCATGCCGATGTCGATCTCTTCGGGCAGCAGCACCGGGGTCGAAGAGCCGCCGGGAATGACAGCCTTCAATCCGTGCCCGCCCTTCACGCCGCCGGCCACTTCGTAGACCATCTTCTTGAGGTTGTAGCCCATGGGCAGCTCGTAGACGCCGGGGCGCGCCACATGGCCGCTGATGCCGAAGAGGCGCGTACCGCCGTTGCGCGGAGTGCCCACGGCAGAGTAGGCCGCCGCGCCCATGGCGATGACATGCGGCACGGTGGCGATGGTTTCGGCGTTGTTGATGACCGTGGGACCGCCATAGAGGCCGACGACGGCAGGGAAGGGCGGCTTGATGCGCGGCACGCCCCGCTTGCCCTCGAGCGACTCCATCAGCGCCGACTCCTCGCCCACTTCATAGGCGCCCGCTCCGGTGTGGGTGATGATCTGGAATTCGGTATCGGAGCCGAAGATGTTCTTGCCCAGGAAGCCGCGGGCATAGGCGTCGGCGACCGCTTCTTCCACGATCTCCAGCAGGTAGCGGTACTCGCCGCGCAGATAGATGAAGCCCAGTTTGGCGCCGATGGCCAGGCCTGCGATGATCGTTCCCTCGATGACCGAGTGCGGATCGTGCAGGAAGATCAGGTGATCCTTGCAGGTGCCCGGCTCGCTCTCGTCGCCGTTCACCAGCACATATTTGGGCTTGGCGGAGTGCTTGGGCACAAACGACCACTTCAGGCCCGCGGGAAAGCCCGCGCCGCCGCGTCCGCGCAGGTTGCTGGCCTTCATCTCGTCGACGATCCAGTCGGGGCCCTTTTCGAGGCACTTTTTTGCGGCCGCATAGCCGCCGAGTTCGAGATAGCGATCGATATCGGCCGCTCCCAGGCCAAAGCGGCGGGAGACGATTTTCACTTCGTCGGGATGCGAAACCAGCCTAGGCATGGGGCGCCTTCCCTTCGGCCAGCGCCAAGCCGCGATAACCGGCCAGGATACCGGGCACATGCTCGGGTTTCAGCTCGTCGTGGAAATCGTAGTTCACCTGGATGGCCGGCCCCCAGCAGCAGGCGCCGATGCATTCCACCTCTTCCAGAGAGAAGAGGCCGTCGGGCGTGACTCCCTTGTGGCCGATGCCCAGCTCCTGCTGGAAACGTTCGTAAAGGTCGTAGGCTCCGCGCAACATGCAACTGATGTTGGTGCAGACCTGCACGTTGAATTTGCCCGCCGGCTTGAAGCGCAGCATGGAGTAGTAGGTGGCCACATTGCGCACCTCGAGTTCGGAGATGCCGATGCGCGCGGCTACTTCGGCGACGAGCGCGTCGGAAAGGTAGCCGACCTCGTCCTGTGCGTAGAGCAGCATGGGGATCAAGGCGGAACGCTTGACCGGGTATCTGGCCGCCAACGCGTCAAGGCGCGCCGCCAGCCGGGGCGAAAAGAGGGTCATGCTCTCCCCACTCGACTTTTCTGGACTCATTGCATCAGCTCCCTTGCCCAGGCTTCGGCTGCCATATCCATCTCCATGTCCTCGTCGCGCCCCGGGGCGCCGCGCAAGCGGCCGGCCTCGGTAAATTCCAATATTCCGCTTCGTCCATCTTCGCGCTGCCAGCGCACCGTGGCGCCCGAGCGTTGCAGGCCGAGCCATTGTGCGCCGTAGCAGAGCAGAATCCGCTCTCCGTCCAGTTCGACCGTCGCCTGCCGTTCGCGGTTCAATCCGTGGATTGCGGTGTAGCTGCGCAGCAGGGAGGCCAGCGAGAGCCAGAACTCGCCATGAACCGCGGCCCCAAACTCAATCGAATCTGCCAACCAGAAGCCCCGCAATAATCTCCTGTGCAACCTGCTCGGGGCGGGATGCCGCAGACTGCAATCCCGCTCCGCTTGCCTGCGTTCCAGAGGCCGACGGCCCCCGGCCGACAAAAAACGCCTTCCGGGAACTCACATATCCATTCGGCGGACCGCTGATCGAGGCGGTGATTTGACCTCTCCCTTTTCGAATCTCCACCTCCACCTTGCACAGCAAATCGGTTCCAAAAGCAAGAAAAATCGCCCCAGGGAAGTTGGGCAGGTGGTTTCTTGCGATGGTGCCAACCCCTCTCTTGCGGAGTTCCTCATTGGCTTTGTCCGTCTCCTGGGCGAGATGCGTAGAGACTTTTTGGAAGAAGACAGACGGGTCCGTATCAACCTCCCGATGCCTGCGGGAGGCAACTTCGGCGGCTTCCTGAAGGGCTTTCGCCTTTTCCGCCAGCTTTGAGTAATCCACCATACGCGCCTCAGTCCCTCTTACCTGTCGATCTCGCCCAACACAATATCGATTGACCCGATGACTGCCACGACATCGGCCAACATGCGGCCCCGGCACATGGTTTCAAGCGCCTGCAAAGTGGCAAACGACGGATAGCGCATATGCACGCGGTAGGGCTTTGCCGTGCCGTCTGAAACCACGTAGTACCCGGTCTGACCGTGGCCCGCCTCAATGCCTTGATAGACCTCGCCGGCGGGGACCGCAAATCCCTCGGTGACGATCTTGAAGTGATGGATGAGCGCCTCCATCTGGGTTTTCATCTTTTCGCGGTCGGGCAGGACGATCTTGGGCGCGTCGGCTTTTACCGGTCCCTCCGGCATACCGTCCAGCGCTTGCTGGATGATCTTGACGCTCTCGCGCATCTCGACGAGCCGGACTTCGTACCGCGCCCAACAGTCGCCGTCGGTGGAGATGGGCACATGGAAGGGAAACTTCTCATAGCCGGAGTAGGGCATATCGCGGCGCAGGTCGAAGTCCACGCCCGAGGCTCGCAGGGGGGGGCCGGTGACGCCCAGGGCGATGGCGTCCGCCGGCGACAGATAGCCTACGCCCTTCAGCCGGTTGCGGAAAATCGGATTGCCGGTCAGAAGATTGGAGTACTCGTCGATCTTCTCCGGAAAACTCTTGATGAACGCCTGGACGCGGCTGAAAAAGTCCAGCGGAGGTTCCATGGAAAGGCCGCCGATGCGGATGTAGCTGGTCATCATGCGCTGACCGGCGACGGCCTCAAAGATTCTGAGTATGTCCTCGCGCTCGCGGAAGGTGTAGAGAAAGACGGTCAGAGCGCCAATGTCCATGGCGTGGGTGCCGAGCCAGACCAGATGTGAATTGAGACGGCTCAGTTCGGCCAGAACGACGCGGAGCCACTGGGCCTTCTCGGGTGCCTCAAGCTCCAGCAGCTTTTCCACCGCCAGGCAATAACAGAGGTTATTGGAGAGTGGGTCCAGGTAATTGATGCGGTCGGTAAGGGGCACCACCTGCTGGTAGAACTTGGCCTCGCAGGTCTTCTCGATGCCGGTGTGCAGGTAACCGATCTCCGGGTAAAGGCGGACAACGATCTCGCCGTCGATCTCCAGCACCAGGCGCAGCACGCCGTGCGTGGACGGGTGCTGCGGCCCCATGTTGAGGACCATGTGCTGATCCCCGGCGCCTTCGGCTACCGGGGCCTGGAGGATGGGCGTGCCTGCGACGTCGGTCATCGATACCCCTCCACCGGATAATCCTTGCGCAAAGGATGACCCTGCCAATCGTCGGGCATCATGATGCGGCGCAGGTTGGGATGGCCGTCGAAGCGAATGCCGAAGAGGTCGAAGACCTCGCGCTCGTAATAGTCGGCGGAAGGCCAGACCGGGGTGATAGAGTCGACCGTTGGCTCAGCCTCCTCCAGCAGCACCCGCAGCCGGATGTGCTCCTTGTAGGAGTGAGAAAGAATGTGATAGCTCAACTGGAAGCGCGGCGAGGCGGGGTACCAGTCGACCGCGGTCATATCCTCGAAGAAGTTGTAGCCGGCCGCCTGCATCGTGGCGGTGGCGGCGCGAATCTGCTCGGCCGCTATGGTCAGCGTCAGCTCATTGCGGTCAAATTTGGCGTCCGTCAGCGCCTGCGGATTCCAGGCAACGATGGCCTTGACGGCCGGGTGATCGGCGAGTCCTTCGAGTACGGCCGCCTTGCCTGTCAGTGGGGTCGTCTGGTTCATCCTAAAGGTCCGCCTTGTCCTGGCTCCAATTCAGGATGCCCTTGCGCACAATGTAGTAGAGGCCCACGGCCACAAAGCCCAGATAGACCATCATCTCCCAAAAGCCGAAGAGCCTGGAGTTGGTAATCTCAGGCAGTTTGCGATAAATGACGGCCCACGGCATGATGAAGACCGCTTCCACATCGAAGAGGATGAAGAGCACGGCCACCATATAGAAGCGTACGCTGAAGCGCTTGCGTGCATCGCCCACGGCCACGATGCCGCACTCGTAGGCGGCCAGCTTGGTCACTGTGTTGCGATGCCGTCCGACGAACCAGGAGGCTGCAACCATCCCCACGCCCAGCAGAATCGCGGCGAGAATCTGCATCAATAGCGGAAGATACTGCCAGTAGTAGGGGATCATGGCCGTCCGGTCCGGAAAAAGTCGAAGAAGATTTCACCCTGCCCATCGGAGGCGCGAACGGCTCCGATCAAACAGGATGCTGGATTGAGATTAGGTTTTCGGATTCATCCCGTCAAGAGAGAGCAGGGCGGAGCGGCTGGCGCTGAGGACCGGGCCGATGCGAACGGTGGAACCCGGCGGTTCTCCGGCGCTTGAATGCGCGGCGTTTGCAGATTCTTTTGAGGTTCTGCGCGACTCTTGTTCTAGAGCGAATCTTCCTCACCGAAGTCGCCGTTGCGGAGATCGAGGCACCCGCACTCTTCGCAAGCCAGACAAAGATGATTGCCGCGGAGGCAAATCCACTACGGCACGCGCTCCACGCCCGGAATCGCCGCCCCCACATGAGCGGCAGCCGCGCTCATGGCGCCGCGGCCTCCCGCATCAAGGCGTTTGGCACAGCGTGCCAGGTCTATGGGCGTTTTTCTGCATCTTCCGTGCCCCCAGTATCCCATATAGACGGGTACCGGGCAGAGCGGCAGTGCGCGACGTCACTGGGGTGCCCAAATTGGTACGCGGCATTCATTCTCCTATAATGAAACATGGTGCAAACGTAATCTGGTTGCAGAACCCGTGGGGTCGAAGATCTGGGTGAGGATAGGCACCATGGTCGCTTTCACGACAACCGCTTTCGCGATTTTGGCTTCAACGCCGGCCGCCTCCGTCGCGCGCAAGCGCCGCCGCCGCATCACCCCTGAAGCGGGGCGCGCCTTGGAGATTCTGGGCCACGCGATCGAATACCTCACCGACGAGTTTGTGCACAAGGGGGGCGCGTTGTCCGCGGACAACCCGCAGTTGAAGGCCGTGCAGTTGCTCATGGCGCTCAACCGGCAAATCTATTACGAGTGCCCTGAAGTGCCAAGCCTGGGCGAGCGCTTACGTTCGTTCCTGCGCATTCACCGCGCATAGCCGGTCATTTTGCGGCTGTGCCGGTCACGATCTGCACAAACAGCCGGTGAACCCGCCGGTCCACTGAAAGCTCGGGATGAAAGGTGGCCGCCATCACGCGGCCCTGCCGCACCAGCGTCGGGAGTTCGTCGCGGGCGGCCAGTACTTCCACGCCGGCGCCGGTCTCAACGATGCGCGGGGCGCGGATGAAGACCATCTCCAGCGGGCCGCCAGGCAGCGCGGTCTCGGCCGTCAGAATGGCTGAGTCGATCTGGCGGCCATAGGCGTTGCGCTCGACGATGGCATCGAGCAGTCCTAGCGAGCGTTGTGCCGGATTGCGCACCTCCCGCGCCAGCAGGATGGCGCCCGCGCAGGTGCCAAAGACCGGATGATGGCCGCAATACTCCTGCAAAGCCTCAAAGAAATGATATTTGGGAAGGAAGCGCAGCATCGTGGTGGATTCGCCGCCGGGCAGAATCAGCCCGTCCAGGCCGGCCAGCTCCTCCGGCTTGCGCACATCGATGGGCGTGGCGCCGGATTCGGTGAGCGCTTCGGCATGAGCGGCATAATCGCCTTGAATTGCCAGTACGCCGATGCGCGGCAGTCGTGCTTCGGTCAATCCTGTCCCCCTGGGGCGGCGATGAAGGGATTGAATACCTTCACGCCGAAGCTCTCGAAACCCTTGACGTGCGGGTTACGACAATGAGCCGCGTGCTCCACCCATGACCTACGAGAAATGAGACACTCCCTCCTTGCGCTTTTTTTAGCGCAAGGTTGGGAAGCGACGAAGCCCGTGCGAGCGAAGAGCGAGCGGCTGGCCCCACCGCAGGTGGTTACCAGCCTCTTGTTTGTAAAAGCTGCGACTCTTCCAGGCTGGCGGCGGCCAGGCCTTTCATGGTGCCGGTGACCTGTTCGGAGGCCTCGGCCAGAATCTTCGGATCGTTGAAGTGGGTGGTGGCGGTCACGATCGCCTTGGCACGGGAGACGGCTTCCTCGCGCTCTTTGGGGTCGTTCTCGACATCCAGAGGCGTGGCGCGCTCTTTCATGAAGATGCCTGAGCCGACGAAGATGGCCTCGGCGCCCAGTTGCATCATCAGGGCCGCGTCGGCCGGGGTGGCGATGCCGCCGGCGGAGAAGTTGGGCACCGGCAGCTTGCCGGTCTGGGCAACCATGCGGATCAGCTCATAGGGAGCCTGGTGATCCTTGGCGGCGGCGTATAACTCCTGTTCGCTGAGCACGGTCAGCGCCCGTATCTCCCGTGTAATCTGGCGCATGTGCTGCACGGCGTGGACGACGTCGCCGGTGCCGGCCTCGCCTTTGGTGCGGATCATGGCTGCGCCCTCGGCGATGCGCCGCAGGGCCTCGCCCAGGTTGCGCGCGCCGCAGACGAAGGGCGTGGTGAAGGCGTGCTTGTCGATGTGATGTGCTTCGTCGGCGGGAGTCAGGACTTCGCTCTCGTCGATGAAGTCTACGCCCAGTTCCTGCAGGATCTGTGCCTCGGCGAAGTGGCCGATGCGGGCCTTGGCCATCACGGGGATGGAGACGGCCTGGATGATCTGCTTGATGAGGCTGGGCTTGGCCATGCGGGCGACGCCGCCCTCGGCGCGAATCATGGCCGGCACGCGCTCCAGAGCCATGACCGAGGTGGCGCCGGCCTCTTCGGCAATGCGGGCCTGCTCCACGTTCATCACATCCATGATGACGCCGCCCTTGAGCATCTCCGCCAAGCCGATCTTGAGACGCAGGCTGGTTCCAGTAAAGCTCTTATTTTCCATTTGTTCCGGCATAATCCTCGACCTCGATTCGAGGCGGCCTCCGGCCCGCTAAAGGGCGTTCGATCCGCACGGTTCTATTCCTCTTCAGTGTAGCAGCGATGTTGCTGGCTGGTTTCACTGCCGGCGGCTTTGCAGGATATTGCCGGAAGCTTCTATGAACTCTTTCCAATCCTTCTGTCCCGTTTCTGGTCAGCTTTCTGCAGAGATTTCTAGCGCATGGCTACCGCACATCCACTGCCAGCGCCAGCCAAGGGGCAGCCGCACGAGTCCGAGGCGGTCGGCGCGGCCGAAAGCTCCGCCGAACAGGCGCTGGTGCCTGCCGGGTGCGCTGCCGAGACGGAGGATTCGATTCCTTTGAGCGCGCCGGTGGCGCGGTTGCCAGTGGAGCTGGATGTCGCCGTCCCGGTGCCAGAGTTTCGCGTGCGTACTTTGCTGGCGCTGGAACCGGGGCAGGTGATCGAGACCCGCTGGGTCTCCGGCGAGGATCTGCCGCTGGCCTCGGGCGCGGTGCAACTGGCCTGGAGCGAGTTCGAGGTGATCGATGCGCAGTTGGCGGTGCGAGTGACCCGGCTGGCCTGAAGGGCCGGGGTGATTTTTCTGGCGTGGGAAGCAGAAGAGGGCCGGGGAATGACGCAGGCGGGGGACGGGGGAACGATGCGGACGATTGCGCCGCGCGGCGGGCTGGCGGGCTGGTTGCTGGCGCGGCTGCGGAAGGTACGCCGGCAGCCGCGGCTGGCGCTTCTGGAACGCATTGCGCTCGGTCCCAGGCAATCGCTGGCCCTGGTGGAAGCCGAGGGCCGCCGGCTCCTGGTGGCGATTTCGCCGCAAGGTGGGGCGGCCTTCCACGCGCTGGATGTATCCGCCCGGCCGGACGCCGGGCGTGGGGGCGGCCTTGCACGCGCTCTGCCGCAAAGGACCGGGCATGGGACCGGGAGGGTTTCATGGTAGCCGCGTGGGCCGCCTCGCGCGCCGCAGTCGCAGCGCCCGTCGCGCTGTTGCCCGACCTCAATGCGCGGCTGCATCCCTCGGATGCGACGCCTTGGACGATCCTCTTTGTCCTGACGCTGATTACGCTGCTGCCAGCGATTCTGATGGCCATGACGCCGCTGGTGCGGTTGCTGGTGGTCTTTCACTTCCTGCGCCAGGCGCTGGGCACGCAGACCGCGCCCTCGAACCCCACGTTGATGGGGCTGGCCCTGATGATGACCTGGTTCCTGATGACCCCGGTGCTCAACCAGGTGGACCAGCAGGCCGTGGAGCCTTACCGCACGGGACAGGTGACGGGCTGGGAGGCGATCGACCGCGGCGCCCAGCCGGTAAAGCGCTTTCTTCTGCGCTACGCGCGGGAGAAGGACCTGGCCCTGTTTACGGCGGCCGGGCAGATTCCCCGGCCCAGCACGCCCGACGACCTGCCCATGCGGGTGGTGGTCCCGGCCTACGTCCTTTCCGAATTGAAGGCCGGCTTCTCGATCGGCGCGGTGCTCCTTCTTCCGTTTCTGCTGATCGACATGGTTACCGCCTCGATCACCACCTCGATCGGCATGTTTCAGTTGCCGCCGGTGGTGGTCTCGACGCCGCTGAAGATTCTGCTGTTTGTGATGGTGGATGGCTGGAACCTGCTGGCCAACTCGCTCTTGAAGAGCTTTTGAAGGGGGATGGCATGACGCCCGACCTCGTTGCCGAACTGCTGCGCCAACTGATGAAGGAGGCCATGATTCTGGCCGCGCCGGTGTTGATTGCCGCCGCACTGCTGAGCTTTGTTCTCAGTCTCTTCCAGACCCTGACTAGCCTGCAGGAGCAGTCGCTGACCTCTGTGCCGCGCCTGGCGGCCGTGGCCCTGATCCTGCTGGCCGGGATGCCCTGGTTCCTGGGCCGCATGGCGGCCTATACGCGGTTGCTGTTGGCCGACTTGCACCGTTACCTCGGATAGCGGGGTTAGCAGCGGTTAGCACCGCGAGCCCGCGCGAAACACGGCTCACTCGGCTCACCCCGCCAACAAGGAGATCGAGCATGCAGGACTGGACGAGCTTTCTCGGCGCCATGACGCTGGCCCTGGTGAGGGTGAGCGGGATGGTGGCCTTCGCTCCGTTCTTCAGCTCGACCGCGCTGCCGGTGCGTGCCAAGGCGGTCTTTGCCGGCGCGGTGGCCTTTCTGCTGGCGCCGTTGATGGCCACGCTGCCCAGGGCTCAGCTTTCGCTGGGATTTTCCGCGCTGCTGGGCGAACTCGCGGTTGGGCTGGTCTACGGACTTACGCTCGCGCTCCTGACCGAGATGCTTATCTTTGCCGGCCAGATCGCCGGCTTGCAGTTCAGCTTCTCCCTGGTCAATCTCATGGACCCGACCTCGGCGATTGAAACGCCGCTGCTGGGAGACCTGTTTCAGCTGATGGGCACGCTGGTGGTGATCGGGGCGGGGCTGGACCGGATTCTGCTGGCCTCGCTGGTGCGCAGCTTCCGCGCCGCGCCCCTGGGCAGCTTTGCCCTGGCGCCAGCCAGCGCGCTCACGATTGTGCGCGTCGCAGCGGGTGTCTTTCTGGCCGCAGTGGAGTTGGCCGCGCCGGTGCTGGCCGCGACCCTGCTGGTGGAGATCGCCGTGGCTCTGCTGGGCAAGCTCAGCCCGCAGTTGCCGGTGATGTCGCTGACAGTGCCGCTCAAGACCCTGACCGGCTTTGCGCTGCTCGCCGGCTCGCTGGCGCTGTGGCCACGCTTTGTCGAGGCGCGCTTTGCGGGCCTGCTTGATCTGGCCGAACGACTGATCGCCGCTCCCGGCCAAGGTTTGGGACAGGGGCTGGGAGGCTAGCCGATGCCGGGAGAGCGCACCGAACAGGCGACGCAGCATCGCCGCGAAAAGGCCCACAAGGAAGGCGATCTCCTGCATAGCCGGGAACTCTCGGCCGCGGCGGGAACGCTGGCCGGAGTGATCGCACTGGGTGTGCTGGGCAGTCGGACGTTGATCGCCTGGAGGGGGGCGTTTGCCGCCTTTCTCGATCTGGGCGTGCCGGCTCGCTGGGAGCCCGCGCAGATCGAGCCGACGCTCGCGGCCCTGCGCCGGCTTTCGCTCGCCGTTCTCGCTCCTCTGGGCGTGGTGATGGCGGCGGTGGCGGCGGCGGCGCTGGGCGCGGGCATTCTCCAGACCGGCGGCGTCCGTTTCTATGCCGGCGCGATGGGCTTCAAGCCGGAGCGCATCAACCCGGTCGCCAACCTGAAGAACCTCTTCTCGCTGCGCGCCGCCTCGCGGCTGGCCAAGTCGCTGTTGCCGGCCAGCCTGCTGGCGGTCTTTGCCGTGCAGCGGATCGCCCGGCAGTTGACGATTCCGCCCTTCTCAACCGCTCGGCTGGAAGCGCTGGGGACGGATGTGTACGGCCTGCTGGCGGCCGCCGCCTGGCTGCTCTTTGCCTGGTCGGCGGTCGACTACCTGGTCGAGTGGCAGAGCCGCGAGTCGCGGCTGAAGATGAGCCGCCAGGATTTGCGCGAGGAGTTCAAGGAGACCGAGGGCAGTCCGCAGATTCGCAGCCGCATCCGCGGGCTGCAGCGCCAGTTGCGCCGCCGCCGGGTGAAGGCCGACGTCTCCCGCGCCGCCGTGGTTCTGACCAACCCCACCCACTATGCCGTGGCCCTGGGCTTCGATTTCGCCACCATGGAGGCGCCGAAGGTAATGGCCAAGGGGCGCAATCTGCTGGCAGAGGAGATCAAGGCCGAGGCCCGCTGGGCCGGGGTGCCGATCGTCGAGAATCCTCCGCTGGCCCGCTCCCTCTACCGCTCGGTTGAAGTGGGTCAGCCGATTCCGCTGGAACTCTATGCCGCCGTAGCCGCCATTCTGGCCTGGCTGTACCGGCAGAGGGTCGAGGCCGAACTGCGCGCGCGCCGCGGCAGGGAGACGGCGGCCCGGGCGCGGGCCAGGGAGGATCGTCCCGGCGCCTCCGCCGCGCCCTTCGCAGGAGGTCCGCGATGAGTACGACCGCACTGGCCGCGGGCGCGCTGCCCCGTGCCTCGATCTGGCAACGGCTGCGCGAGGTTCTGCTGCCCCTGGCCGCAATCAGCGTGATCTTCGTCATGCTGGTGCCGGTGCCGGCCGCGGGGCTGGACTTTCTGCTGGCCCTCTCGATGTCCGCCTCGATCATCGTGTTTCTTTCCGCGGTGCAGATTCGCCGCGCCGTCGAACTCTCGGTCTTTCCCACCCTGCTGCTGCTGTTGACCCTCTTCCGGCTGGCCTTGAATATCGCCTCCAGCCGCCGCATTCTGCTGCACGGCTCGGAGGGCACGGCGGCCGCGGGCAAGGTGATCGAGGCCTTCGGCCAGTTTGTGGTGGGCGGCAATTACGTGGTTGGCTTCGTGCTCTTCCTGGCCCTGATCGCCATTCAATTCCTGGTGGTTTCGCATGGGGCCGTGCGCACCGCCGAAGTGACCGCCCGCTTTACCCTCGATGCGCTGCCGGGCAAGCAGATGGCCATCGACGCCGACATGAACGCCGGGCTGATCGACGAGGCCGAGGCGCGCCGCCGCCGCCAGGCGATCGCGCGCGAGGCGGAGTTCTACGGCGCCATGGACGGCGCGGCCCGCTTCAATCAGCGGGATGCGCTGGCCACCATCCTGATTACCGCCATCAACATCGTCGCGGGGCTGCTGATCGGCACCCTGCAGCAGGGCATCGAACTCGGCGAGGCCGCGCGCACTTACACCGTGCTGACGGTGGGCGACGGGCTGGTTACGCTGATTCCTTCGCTGCTGGTTTCGGTCGCCGGAGGCATCACACTGACCCGTGCTAACTCGGCGGGAATGCTGGGCGGCGAGATCCGGCAGCAGCTTCTGGCCAAACCGGCGACGCTTTATCTGGCCAGCCTGGTTTCGGCGGCGATGTGCCTGATTCCGGGGCTGCCCAAGCTGGCCTTTCTGATGGTCGCAGCGGGTCTCTACTGGGGCGGACGGCGCGTCTCGGCTCATCTCCAGACGGTGCCTGCCGCCGAGTTGGGGGTTGGCGAAAAGAAGAAGGCCGAGCAGGCGCAGGGTTCGGACCTGGCTTCGTTGCTGCGCCTGGAAGAACTGACGCTGGAGATCGGCTTCCAACTGATTCCGCTGGTGGATGAGAAGCAGGGCGGGCAACTGTTGAGCCGGGTGCGCTCGCTGCGCCGGCATCTCTCCGCGGAGATGGGCTTTCTGGTGCCGCCGGTGCACATCTCGGACAATCTGCGTCTGCGGCCTCGCGAATACCTGGTCTCGCTGCGGGGGCTGGAGATCGGCCGCTGGCAGACCGAGGGGCAGCAGTTGCTGGCCGTCTCGGGTGATCCGGGGCGGCGTCCCCTGGCCGGCAAGGAGGCTCGGGAGCCGGCCTTTGGCGTTCCCGCGATCTGGATCGCTCCGGCGCTCGAGGACCAGGCGATCGCCGCCGGCTACTCCGTCGTCGATGCGGTCACCGTCATCACCACCCACCTGGGCGAACTGATTCGCCAGCACGCCTGGGAACTGCTGGGCCGGGCGGAGACCAAGCGGCTGATGGATGCGCTCAACGAGAGCCATCCCAAGCTGCTGGAGGAACTGGTGCCCAAGCTGCTGACCCTGGGTGAGGTGGGCCGGGTGCTGGAACAACTGCTGCGCGAGCGGGTCTCGATCCGCGATCTGGGCGCGATTTTGGAAGCGCTGTTGGAGATTGCACCGGTGAACAAGAGCACCGTGGCTCTGGTCGAGGCCGCGCGCCAGGCACTGGGCCGGCGGCTGGTCCGGCCGCTGCTGGACCCGGAAGGGCAGTTGCCGGTCCTGCTGCTCGATCCGGCGCTCGAAGAGGAGATTCTGGCCACGCTGGCGCCGGAAACCGGCCAGCACCTGCTTGCTGCTCAAGGCGCGCCGGGAACCCCGGTGGTCCGGCGCCTGACCGATTCTGTGAGGCAACTTATCGGCGCCGCCTCTGCGGCGGCCCTTCCCGTGCTCCTTTGCCCCAGTCCGGTGCGGTATCACGTCAAGCGCTGGCTGGAGCCGGTACTGCCCCGTCTGGCGGTGGTCGCGGCCGGAGAGATTCCTCCCGAGATTCGCTTGCGGCCGGTAGGAACGGTGCGCTGAGGGGCTGGGCGCGAAGAAAAGGGGTTCGGACTGAACGAAGAGGCGAACGATGGGAGCGGAAACGGCAGCCAGGGCAGGGATGCGAGGGGCGCTGGGACGGATCGCGGCCGGAGACGGGTATCCGCCCACGACGGCGATCCCGGCGATCAACTCCGAGCAGGAGCGGGTGCTGCTCGAACACCTGCCGATCGTGCGATTTCTCGCCCGGCGCATCCACGAGCGGCTGCCCCAGCATGTGGACATCGAGGATCTGGTCTCGGCCGGGGTAGTGGGGCTGATGGATGCCTTCGCCAAGTTCGATCCGGACAAGAAGGTGCAGTTCCGCAGCTATGCGCAATTCCGCATCCGGGGAGCGATTCTGGACAGCCTGCGCACGCTGGACTGGAGTCCGCGCGAGCTGCGGCGCAAGGGCCGCGCAGTCGAGGAAGCGATCCGGGCGCTGACGGCCAGGCTCGGCCACCCGCCGGGCGAGGCCGAGGTTGCCGCGGAGATGGAACTGGGGCTGGAGGAGTATCAGCAACTGCTGGGCGATCTCAAGGGGCTGGAGATCGGCACGCTGCACACCGAGCGCAACGAGGATTCCGGCGAGGAGGAACTGGCCTATGTCCCTGGCCGGCCCGACGAAGATCCGCTCTTCCGCTGCCTGCGGGGTGAACTCGAGGAGCGCCTCGGCGAGGCGATCTTGCACTTGCCGGACCGGGAGCGTCTGGTGATGACCCTCTACTACTTCGAGGAGATGACCATGCGCGAGATTGGGCTGGCGCTGGGAGTGGTCGAGTCGCGCGTCTCCCAGGTACATGCTTCGGCCGTGGCGCACCTCCGGGCGGCGCTGAAGGATCTGGCCGCGCGGGGCGTCTTTGAGCGGCCCGTCCGCGCAAAGACTCCCAGCGGCCTCGGAGCCGGGTCGGGCGGGCAGGCGGACGGGCGCAACCAGCGGCAGTCGATGGGGAAGGGGTAACAGCGGTTGGAAAAGACACTCAAACAGGACGAGATCGACGCCCTCTTTGAAGCGGCGCGGAGTGCGACGCCGGAGGCTGCGCGGCCGGAGGCGCGGGCCCGCGTCGTGCCCTACAACTTCTCCTCCGCGGGGCAGATTTCGAATGACCAGTTGCGCGCCATCAGCCTGTTGAACGACCTCTTCGCCCGCAATCTGACGCACAATCTGGCGGCCTGGCTGCGCGCCCGCTTTCAGGTGAACCTGGTCTCGGCCGAACAGATTCAGTTCAACGAATTCCTGCTCCGCATTCCCGAGATCAGCTACGTGGCGTCGGTGCGCCTGGAGCCGCTGGGCGCGCTCTCGGTCCTGCAACTGGATCTGGCCCTGGCCCCTCCGATTGTCGATCTGCTTCTGGGCGGCGGGGGCAAGGATGGGCCGCTACGCGAACTCACCGACATCGAAGAGGCGATTCTGGGCTCGGTCGTCGAGATCGTCTGCCGCGAACTGACCGCGGCCTGGCAGCCGGTGGGGCTGAGCTTCAACTTCGAGCGCCGCCAGATGCAGACCCAGGTGGCGCGCATCATGGCGGTTACGGAGAAGACGCTCTGTCTGAGCTTCGAGATTCGCATGCCGCACAGTGCGGGGCTGCTGAATCTGGCCTTTCCCGCCGTGGTGGCCAACACCATCCTGCGCCGTCTGACCTCGGACTGGGGCCGGCGGCGCCGGCACGCCGGCGAAACCCGGGCGCGGATGGAAGCGGCGGCGCGGCGCATTCGCTTTGGCGGCTCTCTGCAGACTCCCACGGTGCACCTGGCGGCAAGCAGCATCGAGAACCTGGAGCCGGGAACGATTCTGCGCCTGGATTTGCCGGCCAACGCGTTGCTCGTGTGGCGGGTGGGAGGCCAGACGCTTTCCCAGGCGCAGGCCATCCGGCAGGGACCGCACCGCGCCGCCCGTATGGAGCGCACGATCATTGAGGCGGATCGATGAAGACCTATCTCGATTGTTGGGTCGGCGTGGCCACAGCTCTCTTCGCCCAAGCCCTGGCCGGAGAGCCGGAGCTGGCCGAGTCTCTGCCCAAGCCGCTTGCGGCGGGCTCCTTCGGCTTTGCCGCCAGCCTCAGCGGAGAGCTGGAGGGGCGCTTCGCCGTGCTCCTCGACGGCACAATTCTGGAATCGCCGCTGCTGGGCGAGGGATCGGATCAGAGAGCCGGCTGGGGCGAGTTGCTGCGCGAGGTGGCTGAGGCCGCTGCAGGGGAGTTGCTGGCGAAGACCGGAAAGAAATGCCGGGTCGAGAGCTTCGAGGCGATCTCCGGAGAGAGCCAGGTTTCTCGCGCCTTTCAGTTGAAGGCGGACGATCGCGCCTGGACGATTCTGGTCCGCGACGAGGTGCGTGGTCCCCGGCCGGCGGCAATGCCGGAGACGGAGACTGCGGCCGCACCCGCCGCGGCAAAGTCCGCCGACGCAGTCCTGAGCCCAGGCCTTGAACTGCTGCTCGATGTCGAGTTGGAGGCCTCGCTGCGCTTTGGCTGCCGCGAGATGCCGCTGGGCGAGATTCTCGACCTGGGACCGGGGGACGTGGTGCAGTTGGACCGTCATGTCGCCGATCCCGTGGACCTGATTGTCGGCGATAAGATTGTGGCTCGCGGCGAGGTGGTGCTGGTGAGCGGAAACTTTGCCTTGCGGGTGACGGAGGTGGCCGCCCCGCGGAAGCGGCTGGAGAGCATCCGATGCCTCTTCTGAGAGCGAAGGCGGCGGCCGAGGGGCAGCGCGGCGGCCGGGAGGGATTTCTGGAGGAGGTCCCTCGCGGGAAGGCCGCGCTTGCGAGGGCCTCACTAGGCAAACCGGCTCGCGGTCTTTCCGGAGGCCGTCCGGGCTTTTTTGAGACCTGCGCCAACCCCGCCTGCGGCACCGGCTGGCTGCACCTCTTGCGCAGCCGTTCGGCGCCGGTCTTTGAAGGCGGCTGGACCTGTTCGGCCGCATGTACGGCGGCGCGGATCGCCTCGGCGGTGGGGCGCGAACTGGATGCGAGAGGCAGCGCGCAGGAAGGCCATCGTCATCGCATTCCGCTCGGTCTGGTAATGCTGGAGCAGGGCTGGATCAGCTCCAGCCAGTTGCGCCAGGCGCTGGAGGCGCAGAAGACGGCCGGAGCAGGCCGACTGGGGTACTGGCTGGCGCGCCAGCAAGGAGTGAGCGAGCGTCTGGTGACCAGGGCGCTCGGTCTGCAATGGAGCTGTCCAGTGCTGCCCATCGAGTTTCACGATGCCGAGGGACTGAGCGCCCTGGTGCCCCGGCTCTTTGTGGACGCATTTGGGGCGCTGCCCTTGCGCGTGGCCGCGGGCAAGCTCCTTTACCTGGGATTCGAGGACCGCCTCGACCCGGTTCTGGCGCTGGCCATCGAGCGGATGACGGGCCTGCGCGTCGAGAGCGGGCTGGTGGAGGGATCGCTCTTTCGTCCGGCGCACACGCGCATGTTGAGTGCGCGGTTTCCTCCTGTGGAGCTGATCGAGGCCCGCTCGGAGCAGGCGCTTGTCCGGGCACTGTCCAAGCCTCTGGAACGGGCGCGGCCGGTCGAGTCCCGCCTGGTCAGGGTGCACGACTGTCTGTGGTTGAGAATGTGGCTGCGCCCGCAGAGCGGGCCGTTGCCCGAGGCAGCCTCGATCCAGGACCTGATCGGCTCGATCGGGGAGCACTAGAGCCGTGGCGGGCAGGGAGACGAAGAACCCTCCTCATGATGTTGAAGGAGGAGCCGATAAAGGCGGCAGAGGAGCCTGGGCATGCGTGAAATTCGAACCCTGATCGTGGACGATTCCTCGGTGATGCGCAAGATTGTGGAGCGTTCGCTGCGCCAGGCGGGCCTGGACCCGCTGGTGGTGCACGAGGCCTGCAGCGGCACCGAGGGCCTGGAAGTCCTGCGGGCCAGGCAGGTGGACCTGATTCTCTCCGACATCAACATGCCGCTGATGGACGGTCTGGAGTTTCTGCGCCAGTTGCGCGCCCAGGATTTGGCTCCCGGCGTTCCGGTGGTGATGATCACCACCGAGTCCAGCGAGGAGCATGTGAAACAGGCGATCCTGGCCGGGGCGCAGGGCTATATCCGCAAGCCGTTCACGGCCGAGCAGGTGAAGGAGAGGGTTTTGCCGCTCTTGCGCGCGGCGTAGCCGACGCCGGGACGGCGAGTTCGAGAACGGACCGTGCCAGCCCCTGGGAAGCGGGAGCGACGGGCGGATCGAGAGGAAATGGAGCGTACGATGGCGCTTTCGTTGCGGGATTCCGTGCATCTGGTCTCCGATCCCAGGAACCTGGATGCGAGTGTGGACGAGGTCTTTCATCTGATGTTGGGAGTCAGGTGCATGCGTGACTCCTTTCCGCTGGCCCAGGAGCCGGAGTCGGTGACTGCGGTGGTTGGTTTTGGCGGGCTGCTGAGTGGGGCCTGCGTCTTCTCGACCGGAGGCCTGGCGGCGATGAAGATCGCCGCGCGGATGACGGGCATGGAGTTCGACCAGATCGACGACACGGTGAAGGATGCGATCGGGGAGATCTGCAACATGCTGGCGGGAAGCTGGAAGGGAAAGCTTCCGGATCTGGCGGCTCATTGCGGCCTCTCGGTTCCAGCCGTGATTACCGGCCGGGACTATCACCTGCACGTGCAGGCCCCAGAGTTCCAACTGCACCACATCTACCGCTTCGAGGATGCAGGTTTCGTGGTCACCATCGTCTGCGATGGGTTGCAGTAAAGGGTCCCGGCGCGCCTTGGGCATCGATAGACGGCAGCCCGGATTGAGTCTCTTGCGGAATGGTTCTTTCGAGTCCGTGCTGGACCCCATCCCCCATTCTGATGTTGCTCTAATCCCTTTGCTCTCTTTCCGGTCCGTCATCTGCACTGTTCCCTGGGCGACAGGAGATTTGCCCGATGGACAGTGGATACTACGCGGCAATGAGCGGGCTGGTAGCGCGGACCCAGGCTCTGGATACGGCGGCCGCCAATCTGGCTAACGCCCAGACCCCAGGCTACCGGGCCGAGCGGGAATACTTCCGCTCGGTGCTGCTGGGGCCCGATGCGCTGGACTCGCAACTGGGGCGCACGGTGAACAACTTCGGACTGCTGGGCGGCGACCGGCTCAGCATGGCCCAGGGCGCACTCGAGCAGACCGGCAATCCTCTCGATCTGGCCATCGAGGGCGAGGGGTTCTTTCAGGTCCAGACGCCCAACGGACTTCGCTATACACGGGACGGCGGCTTTCACCGCACCCAGAACGGGCAACTGGTGACCTCGGCGGGCGAGCCGGTGCTGTCGAACGTTGGCCAGCCGATTCCCGTTCCGCCGGGCGAGGTGACCGTGGGCGCGGACGGCGTGCTCTCGGTGGCGGGCGGCGCGGTGGCCACGGTGGGAGTTTTCACCTTTCCAGCGGGCACGCAATTGACTCCCGAGGGAGCCAACCGCTATCTCGCGCCGGAGGGTGCCGCGCCGGCGCTCGCGAAGAATGCCGCGGTTCACCAGGGGGCCATCGAATCCGCCAACCAGGACGTGATCCAGGGGTCGCTGGAGCTGATCGTCATGCAGCGGCAGGCGGAGATGATGCAGAAGGCTCTCACCGTCTTCCACACCGAATTCAACAAGATCGCGAGTGAGGATCTGCCACGCGTGTAGGCAGCCCGTTGTCAGTCGCCGTTGGCCGGGAGTCAGGCGTATTGAATTGGTGCTGGACGATCGGCAATTGAGGAGTTGAAAAACAGGACTCGATCGATTTCACCAAAACGGGCTTTGCCTCCACTGAAAACTGACAGCTGACCTCTGTCAACTGGGCGACTGAAAGGAGCCAAATGATTCGAGCCTTATACACCGCTGCCAGCGGCATGAGCGCGCAGCAGTTGAATCTGGACACCATCGCCAACAATCTGGCCAACTCATCGACGACGGGATTTCGCCAGTTGCGCCTGGAATTTCAGGACATGGTCTACCAGAATCTGGTGACGCCGGGAGCGGCGCAGAGCCAGTCCACGGTCTCGGCCGGGCTGCAGATCGGGCTGGGCACCAAATCGGCGGCCACCGAGGTCATCATGACCCAGGGCTCGTTGAACCAGACCTCGAATCCGCTGGATGTGGCCATCGAGGGCACGGGATTCTTCCAGGTGCAGCGGCCCGACGGCACCATCGCCTACACCCGCGCCGGCCAGTTTCAACTCAACAACCAGGGGACGGTGGTGACCACGGACGGCGATCCGGTGATTCCCACCATCACCATTCCCGCCAATGCGACAGCGGTCACCATCACCCAGTACGGAGTGGTGAACGCGACCCTGGCCGGGCAGCAGAACCCCTCGCAACTGGGCCAACTGCAACTGGCCACCTTTCCCAACCCCGGTGGACTGGAGAGCATGGGCTCGAACCTCTTGCAGACCACACTCAGCTCCGGCGATCCGGTACTGGGCAATCCCGGAGGGACCGAGGGATTGGGCACCCTGCAGCAAGGGTACCTAGAAAACTCGAATGTGGACGTGGTGACCATGTTCGTGCAGATGGTGCTGGCACAGCGGGCCTATGAATCGAATTCCAAGGTCATCAAAGCAGCCGACGATATGTACTCCCAGGTCAATAATATGACCCGGTAAAAGGGAAGCAGTACATGAAGAAATGTGGCACTGGAAATTGGATCGGAATTGGATTGATGGGTGCGGCTGCCGCACCGGCCCTGTTGGCCTCTGGTCAGACGGCAGCGACGGGCCCACGATCTCCTTTTCTTTTCTCCGCGTCAGTGCCGGTGGCCGTTTCCGGCGAGATTGTCCGTGAGATCGACGATCCGCACACCGGGGATCGCTGGCTGCTGCTGCGCGATTCCAGCCATCCCGGCGGGCCGGGGCGGATGGTGCTGGTGGCGAACGTTCGCAACGAGACCCGGCCGAACGAGCTGGAGGCGGGTGCGCTTCGCCCGGTCATTCGCGCGGGAGACCGGTTGATCGTGGAGGAGGATACGGCAGTGGTGGCCGCACGGCTGGAGGCGGTTGCGCTGGGTCCGGCGGTGATCGGATCGCCATTCGAGGCGCGGTTGAAGATCGGCGGCAGAGTGGTGCGGGCCTTGGCCCTGGCGCCGGGCCGCGCGGCCTTCCAAGCGGAGACAGAGGTGCGGCGATGAGGTCGAGACTGCTTCTGACGGTCTTCTTTTGTATGGCAGCGGCGCACATGGGGTTGCCGTTGGCGCAGGCGGGGAACAAGAAGCAGAATCCGCCGCCAGCAGCCGCCAAGCCGACCGCGCCCGAGGCTGCTCTGCGCGCCTACGTCGAGCGGGTGCGGGCGCAACAGGCGGCGGAGGTGCGAACCACGGGCTCGATCTGGAGCCCGGAGGGCCGGCTGGTGCGGCTGGGCACCGACGCCAAGGCGGTGCGTTTGCACGACGTGGTCTCGATCGTGGTGACCGAAAGCCTGGCGGCCTCGACCGACGGCCAGGTGAAGAATTCGAGGGCCTCGAATGCCAACTCCGGGCTGACCTCGCTCTTTGGCGCTCTCAAGAGTTCGAACGCACTGCAGAACCTGCTGGGCATGACCGCGGCTTCGGGACTGACGGCGCAGGGCCAAAGCACGACCAACTCCAGTCTCGCGACGACGTTTGGCGGCGAGGTGGTGGACGTGCTGCCCAACGGGATGCTGGTGGTGCAGGCGACACGGCAGTTGACCTTCTCGCAGCAGACGCAGGTGATCAAGCTGCGCGGCTTGGTGCGGCCCGAGGATGTGAGCGCACAGAATCAGGTGCTTTCGACGGCCATGACCGACCTGGAATTGGAAGTGACCGGCAAGGGCATCGTCAACGATTCCACCTACCGGCAGAACCCGCTGGTGCGCTTGATCGAGAAGCTATTGGTGTTTTAAGGGCAGGGAATAGGGAGTAGGGAGCCAGGGAATGCAGCCAGCAATCGGAGCCAATCGGAAGATGGGAGCGAGAAAGGCGGAATGGCGGACCGGCGCGTTCTTCTGGTGGTGGGCTGCGCTGGCGGCGGCATTGGCGCTGGCGGCCGCGCTGGTGCGGGCCGAGGATGCGCCCAAGCTGGCGCGGGTCAAGGACGTAGCCACCATCGAAGGGATTCGCGACAACCAGTTGGTGGGTTACGGGCTGGTGGTGGGGCTGCGCGGCACCGGAGACAGTTCGCAGACGGTCTTTCCGGCGCAGACGCTGATTTCGGCGCTGGAGCGGATGGGCATTACCGTTCCCCAGACCGGTTCGAACAGCGCCAGCAACATGCAGGTCAAGAACATGGCCGCGGCCTTTGTGGTGGCCACGCTGCCGCCTTTCACCCGGCCCGGCTACAAGATGGATATCACCGTCTCCTCGGCCGGGGACGCGCGCTCGCTCGAAGGCGGCATTCTGCTGATGACCCCGCTCTACGGGCCGGACGGGCAGATCTATGCCCAGGCGCAGGGAGCTCTGGTGCTGGGCGGCTACATGGCGACCTCGGGTGGCAATGCCCGGCAGCTCAACCATCCGACCACGGCGCGGATTCCCGGCGGGGCTCTGGTGGAGCGGCCGGTGCCCTTCGACCTGAAGCAGATGCACACGGTCAGCGTGGTGCTGAACGATGCCGATTTCCATACCGCCGAGCGGATGGCCGCGGCCATTGACCGGGCGCTGGGCAATGCGCGTGCGCACGCCATCGACAGCCGTCGGGTAGAGATTGCCGCGGTGCCGGACGAAGATATGGCGGCACTGCTGGACCGGGTGGAAGAGGTGGAAGTGGAGGTGTATCCGCGGGCCCGCGTGGTGGTGAACGAGCGAACCGGGACGGTGGTGATCGGCGGCACGGTTCGTCTGCAACCGGTCTCGATTCTGCACGGGGGGCTGTCGGTGAATGTGATCTCCGAGACCAGGGTTTCGCAGCCGACTCCGGGCTCTGTGGGAACGACGCAGGTGGTCGAGCAGACCACCGTGCAGGCCCAGGACAAGCCGGTGAACCGGATCGACCTGAAAGAAGGCGCGACGGTGGAGGACCTGGTTCAGGAACTGCAGCGGACGGGAGCCGGCGCGCGGGATGTGATCTCGATTCTGCAGGCCATGAAAGAGGCCGGCGCGCTGGAGGCCGACCTGGAGGTCCTGTGAGGGAGGGGCTGTGAATTCCACTTTGGGAACAACCGCGGCGGTCCCCGGCCAAGTAAGCCCGGCCGCGCCGGAGCCGCGTCTGGTGCGGGCGGCGCACGAGTTCGAGGCGCAGATGATGAAGGAGCTGATGAAACCCATGACCGCCGGGGATGCGCTGTCGGGAGAAGACGAGAACTCGGGTTCTGGCGGGGCTCTGGGTCAGTTCGCTTCAGAAGCGCTGGGACGGGCTCTGAGCGAACAGGGCGGCTTTGGGATCGCGAGCCGGATCGTCGCAGATCTCTCCCATTCCGGTAGCAAGAGCGGAAACGGGCCGGTAACCAGAAATCTGCACGGCAATACCGTGATGAGAGCCCTTGAATGACTAAAGTGAGGAACAGACGCGCCGATACACCCGGCAAGGAGAGCTACATATGGACATTCGCAGCAGTCTTGATGGATTGAAGTCGCTCTTGGGAGTGACGGTGGCGGCGCCGGCAGCGACGCCGCAGGCCAGGAGCGGCGCCGCAGCCAGCCCGAGCGTTCTGGGTAGCGACCGTGCGACGTTGAGCAGCACGGGCAGCGCGGTTTCGCTGACGGCTACCGAATCCGGCGTGCGCTCGGACAAGGTTGCGGCCGTGCAGGCTGCACTGGCGGCGGGAACCTACAATGTGCCGGTATCGGCGGTGGCGTCCAAGGTGGTGGACGCAATGCTGGGCGACGGAGAGTAATCCTTGATGATGCTACGACTACGGGATTGAGCCGGAGCGTCCTTGCCTGGAGAATTGGGCCGTGGGTGAGTGCGCGAAGTGGGCCTTTGAGTGGTGCGGGGACGGGCGGGCGTGGGAAGCAGCCGGGCAGCAACGAAAGGGAAACGGGAATGGAGGAGCCTGGGGAGCGGAGGGCGCATCCGGAACTGAAGAAATTGGTGGCTGAGGCCTCGCGGGCGCTGGCCCGCCTGGATGCGGACCGGCTGGAGGAACTGGCGCTGTCATGCCAGGCATTGAACCGGGATCTTGCACCGGGACAAAGAAGAGACAGCGCCGAGTTGGCCCGCCAGGCTCGGGAGGCGCAAGGCGATATGGCGGTCTTTGCCCGAGTGCTGGAGGCGACGCGGGCCAACCTGCATGTCATGAGCCGCTTGCGGGAGTTGCGCGCCGGCCGGCTGGAGTATGGCGAAGGGCAGGCGCGGGGATGGACACGCACGGAGAGCGGGCATGGGGACAATTAACTCCGCATTCAGCTTGATGTCGCAGGCGTTGGACGCCGATCAGGCGGCCCTGAACATTGTTGCCAACAACGTGGCCAACGCCAGCACGACCGGCTACACAGAGGAGACGCCCAACTGGCAGGAGAACCAGCCGGTGGAGATCGACGGGGTTTCGTACGGGACGGGCGCCACCGAGACGGGAGCTACGTCGGTGCGGGATAAGGTGCTGGAGCAGCGGCTGGACCAGCAGCAGCAGTTGGCCTCAGCCTCAAGCGCGCGGCTGACGGCCCTCGACTCGGTCCAGGCCCTCTTCACGCCGGACTCGGGTTCATCCAGTTCGACGGCTGGGGACATTGGCAGCGACCTCACCAGCTTTTTCAGTTCTTTCTCATCTCTTGAGGCCAATCCGACTGACAATTCCGACCGCCAGGCCGTGCTTTCCTCGGCAAAGACCCTGGTCGGGGACATCTCCAATGCCGCGGACAGTCTTAACTCACAGCGGTCGGCCTTGGACCAGGAGGCTGCCGGCGTGACCAGCCAGGTGAATTCGCTGACCAATGCGATTGCCCAGTTGAACCTGCAGATTCAATCCACATCGCCCAACTCCGATGCGGGCACGCTCGAAGACCAGCGCCAGCAGGATCTGAGCCAGTTATCGAAGCTGGTCGGGATCAACCAGATTACGACTGAGAACAACGGACTGGAGATCACCACCACCTCCGGCCAGTTGCTGGTTGCAGATGGGTCGAGTTCCCAACTGACCACCGGCACGGTCGACGGGATGACGCATTTCTTTGTGGGGACGACGGACATCACATCGAAGTTGGCCAGCGGAGGCGGGGAACTCGGCGGGTATCTGACGGCGCGGGACCAGGATATTCCCGATGTGCTCAACTCTCTCGATCAACTAGCCTATAGCGTCTCGACATCGGTCAATGCCTTGAATAACACGGGAACGGACCTGGATGGCGTGACCGGGACGGTGGCCGATCCGCTCTATATCTTCAATGAACCCGCCGCCGTGGCCGGCAGCGCGTCCGCGATGAGCGTGGTCATGACCGATCCCAACCAGATTGCGGCTGCCGGAACGGGCGACGGAACCGGCGACAACAGCAATGCGAGCGCGATGGCGAACCTGGCCAGCCAGGCGATCGTGAACGGCCAGACGCCGACCGACTACTACTCGAATCTTGTGTCGACGCTCGGTTCGACCGTCTCCCAAGTGCAGACCGAGAATACGGCACAGAACGCCTCGGTGACCCAGTTGCAGACCCAGAATGATGCGCTCTCCAGCGTCAATCTCAATGACGAAGCCTCGTCGATGACTACACTGGAGCGCAGCTATCAGGCGGCCTCGCAGGTGTTTACCATGCTGAACACGATCATGGCCTCGGCGCTGAACCTGGGCGACCAGACAGCGGTCTCGTAATCGGCGAGTGCCGGCTGGTGGAGAAATGCAATGCGGGTGGACCCAAATTATGTGACGAATCTAGTGAGTTCGCTCGATCAGACTCAGTTGACCGAGCAGCAACTGACCTCTGAGTTATCCAGCGGCGTAGCCATCACCTCTTTGAGCCAAAATCCCGTGGCCTCGGGAGAGAATGTGCTGCTGCTTAACCAGATTCAGCAGGATGATTCCTTCACGCAGACTTCAAGCCTGGTTACGGGCCAGTTGCAGGTGGCCGATTCGACCTTGGGGAGCGTGGTGACAGAGCTTACCCAGGCCATTTCGCTCGCCACCAGCGCCAACAATGGCACCGTGAACTCCAACGACGTGCAGTCCATCTCGAATCAGATTTCCGGCATTCTCGACGAGGTGCAGTCGCTGGCCAACACCAGCTATCAGGGCCAGTACATCTTTGCCGGCGGTCAGACATCGACCACCCCTTTCACCACATCCACTGCTACGTCGCCGGCCGTCACCACTTACAACGGCGATGAAGATATCAACTATCTGGAGACGCCCAATGGGCAAAAGATCCAGTTGAATGTGCCGGGGAATCAGATCTTCACGGGCAGCGGCTCGAACAGCGTCTTTGCCGCCTTGAACAGCCTGGTGGCCGACTACTCCACCGGCACCGTCAACACCAGCCAGGCCGTGAACGATACGGAGGCGTTGAATACGGCGCTGAATTACGTTTCGCAGCAGCGTGTGACCATCGACAACTCCATTACCCAGCTCGGCGCCGCCTCCGACGCGGTGAGCAGCGAGCAGACCCAACTGACGACTGCACAGACCAACCTGATGCAGGCGGATGTGGCGCAGGTATCCACGCAGCTTTCGCTCTCGGAAACGCAGCAGACGGCGCTCGAGGATGTGATTGCGCAACTGAATTCGACCTCGAACGATCTGTTCAGCAAGTTGCCCAGCTGACGCCGGGCCCTGGCAGTTTGTTGCCACCGAGCCGGCTCGATAAGCGGAAGTTGGAAAGGAGTTTTGCCGGACTATGCGCTGGCTGTTTGTGGGACATTGTCTTGACGAGTGGAACCCATGTCCTGCGCCTACAGCCGGTTGCGCCCGTTTCCAAGTTTGTTCTCCCTGGCTCGAACGCGATTCCATTGGAGCCGAAGCCGTCTATACTCAATGCAAAAGGACACACTTTGCTCGCTCCGCTTCGTTTTATCTGGAATGCAACTCGAGGTCATCGACTGGCTCCCTGGCGGAGCGAGTACTTTCGATGGCGGGTCGAAACCTATTCGGGCATGCCGGCCGAGAGCTTGACGACCAAAGACATCCTGAACTTCCTCTGGGTCTCGCGCTGGGAACTATTGAGTTATCTTGCCTGGACCGACCGTCTGGACCGAGAGGTGCACAAGGGTATCTGAACGGCGGAGGGGCGATTGGCTCGCGAGCACCGGAACCGAGGTGGCGGAGAGGGCCGATCGGCAGAGGGGCGCATGACGGAGACCGGCAATTCACATCTGACGCGCAGGCAATTTGGTCGGGGAGTGCTGGCTCTGGGAGCCGCAGCCGGTCTGCCCCGTTGGTTGCAGGCATCAAAACCCGCGCCTCCCGCGCACCTGAGCATAACGGGTGCCGACTCGTTGCGTGCCCATGCGGCGGCCCGGGGGCTGCTCTACGGCGCGGCGGTCATTCCGGCGCTGCTGGACGTGGATGGGATTGCAGCAGGACGCGCCACCGATGGATATACCCAGCTTGTTGCCGGGCAGGCAGGCATTGTGGTAGCTGAGAACGCGATGAAGTGGAAGGAATTGCGGCCCGCAGCCGACACCTTCGACTTTTCTCAGGCAGACCGGCTGGTGCGTTTTGCCGGGATTGCGGGCCAGCGCGTTCGCGGGCACAATCTGTGCTGGCATGAGGGCCTGCCGGACTGGTTCAAGACCACGGCGACAAAGGACAACGCCCGCCGGCTGCTTACGCAGCACATCGAGATCGTCGTGGGCCGCTATCGTGGGCAGATTCACAGTTGGGACGTGGTGAACGAAGCCGTCGAGCCTGCTGAGGGCCGGCCGGACGCCCTGCGCAAGACTCCCTGGCTGGAGCTGATTGGCCCCGATTACCTGGAATTGGCCTTCCAGGCCGCTGCCGCCGCCGACCCGCAGGCCAAACTCACCTACAACGACTACGGGATTGAACTGGACACGCCGGAGCAGGAAGTCAAACGCGGACAGGTGCTGCTGCTCTTGCGCCGGTTCAAGGCCCGGGGTGTGCCGATCCATGCCGTAGGCGTGCAGAGCCACCTCGAAGCAGATGGGCCGCAACCAGGCGCCGGGCTGCAGGAGTTTATCCGCGAGGCCGCCAAGCTGGATCTGGAAGTTTACGTAACCGAGATGGACGTGAACACTCACAGGCTCGCAGGCGGACCGGAGTTGCAGGACGCCGCCGTGGCCGCCGTCTACCTGAGCTATCTGGACATGGTGCTGGCCGAACCGAATGTGCCGGTTGTGCTCACCTGGGGCATCACCAGCGCGCATAGCTGGATCAATGAGACCGATCAGCCCTGGGCCAGGCGAAAGGATGGCGCACGCCAGCGGCCTCTGCCTTTTGACGACGACCTCAAGCCTACGCCGGCCTTTCTGGCGCTGCGCGCGGCCTTGGACGATGCCCGGCCCTTGCCGGCGGCGCCGAGACAGTAGTCAGCTATCAGTTCTCAGTTCGTATGCTTGCAGTGTGAATCGGATCCATACGATAGGAGGCTTTGACACTCTGTCTGAGGTTGCAATGCTTTCGTCTGGTCCCCGACCCCTGGCCCCTCACCGCCTATCATCGATATTGGAGCTTTTTCCCGCATGAGATTCGGATCGATCCGCCCTGCCTGCTTTGCTCTGTTGGCACTCCATCTCGCTGCTGGAGCGCAGCAGTTGCCTCCGGCTGAGCCCCCTCTGCCGCTGCCCAGCGCGCACCCTGAGGCGCCCACCTTGCGCCTGAACGCCAACGAAGTGCTGGTTCCCACGCTGGTGGAGAAGCGGGGAGGCGGCATTGTCTACGGGCTGAAGCCATCCGATTTCGTGCTGGAAGACAACGGCGTGCCGCAGAAGATACGCGTGCAGGAGGAGATGGATACGGCGCCGGTTGCGCTGGTGGTGGCTGTCGAGGAAGGCGGCGTGAGCGCGCTGGAATTCGACAAGCTGGCCAAGCTGGGCCCGCTGCTCGATCTTTTTCTCGCGGACGGCAGGAGCCAGGCGGCGCTGGTAGGCTTCGACTCGCGGCCCCATCTCATCCGCGATTACACGCACTCCAGCGAGGAGGTGAACGAGGCCCTCAAGCACCTGGAGCCGGGCAACGGCGGCGACGCGATTCTGGATACCGTGAGCTATGCCGTCGATCTGCTGCAATCCCAGCCCAAAGAGTACCGGCGGGTGCTGCTGCTGATCGGCGAGGAGCGCGACCATGGCAGCAAGCACACCAAGCCGGAGCAGTTGATCCGGAAGATCGGCCAATCCGATGTGCTGGTGCTGAGCGTCTCGTTTTCGCCCGCAAAGGCCGAGCTGCTCCACGACATGAAAGACTCGGGCGACGACCGCACCATGAACTTGGTCTCGACGCTGTTCATGCTGGTGCAGGCCTTCAAAAAGAATGTGGCCAAAGAGGTTGCCCACATGAGCGGCGGGGAATACGAGACATTCACGGGCGACAAGGGCTTTGAGCAGCGGGTGCTGGAAGCGGCCAAACATGCGCGCAACCGCTATCTGATTACCTTCAGCCCCTCCGATCCGACGCCGGGGCTGCACAGCATCCGGGTGCGGACCGTGGAGGACTACGGGGCCCGAATCGTGGCCAGGGCCAACTATTGGCGGACGACGGACCAATAACCTCGCATTGGGCGGGGTGCGTGTACCCCCCGGATTCCGGTTCGCGGGCGCGTGGCGCTGGGGCGCGGATTCATGGTAATCTCACACTAGACACTGAAGAGTGGACCTGAGAAGACAAGAGGAGTAACACACGCCGTGCTGGCGACTGCTAAGAAAACCACACTGATTGAACGCTTCCGCACTCACGATACGGACACCGGCTCTCCAGAGGTCCAGATCGCGATTCTGAGTGAGCGGATTGGCGAACTGACCGAGCACTTCAAAACGCACAAGAAAGACCATGCCTCGCGGCGTGGACTTTTGATGCTGGTCAGCAAGCGCCGCCGCCTGCTGGATTACCTGAAGACGCACGATACCGATCGCTATCGCGACGTGATCGGCAAACTCGGTATCCGCAAGTAATCGGAAAGTCAACTTTGACCCGGAAGCGCCCAGACCGGACATTGGTCACGGCCCCCGTTCCACCCAGAACCTGGGGCCATGGTGTACCTGGCGAACTGTACCCGCTGCCAGGGCTCGCGCACAGCCATCTGCTGTGTGCGGCCTTGGCGCGTTGGCCGGCCCGCAGGCCGGGAGAATCCGCTCCCCCGCGCAGATCCCACTCTTTTGCGCGCGTCCTGCCCATGGCCACATCCTTCGCCAGAGTTCCCGCATCCCCCTGCGCCGCTCCCCCCCACAAGTTTCCCAAGCGAAAAAACGAAACGAGGACTCTATGTCTAAGCATGAAGTAGCCGTCGAGCTTGCCGGTGGCAAGCGGCTGGTTTTTGAGACCGGCCGCATGGCCAAGCAAGCCTCTGGCGCCGCACTGGTGACCACGGGCGAAACCGTTGTTCTGGCTACCGCTGTAGCCTCTGCCGACCCCCGGGAAGGCATCGACTTCTTTCCCCTCACCGTGGATTACCGCGAGTACACCTATGCTGGCGGGCGCATTCCGGGAGGATTCATCAAGCGCGAAGGCCGTCCCAGCGAAAAAGAAGTCCTGACCTGCCGTCAGATCGACCGGCCCATCCGCCCGCTCTTCCCCGACGGCTTCCGCAACGAGACCCAGGTGATTGCGCTGGTCTTCTCCGCCGACAAGGAGAACGACCCCGACGTGGTGGGCATCAACGCCGCCGCCTGCGCCCTGGCACTCTCCGACATTCCTTTCAACGCCACCGTCGGCGCCGTGCGCGTGGGCCGCGTGGATGGCGAGTTTGTCATCAACCCGACCTATGCCGAGCGCGCCGCGACCACGGTAAACATCATGGTCGTCGGCCATAAGGACGGCATCGTGATGATCGAGTCGGGCGCCAAGGAGGAGACCGAAGAGGTCATCCTGGCGGCTATCGAATTTGCCCATGTCGAGATCAAGAAGATCGTGGCCGCGATCGACGAGTTGGTTGCCGTGGCTGGCAAGCCCAAGCGGGCCTTTACGGCGCCGGAGTTCGATCAGGCTTTCTACGATGAGCTGAGCGCCAAGGTCGGCGACCGGCTGAAGGATGCCCTGGACACCAAGACTCACTCCAAGCTGGAGAGCCAGACCCTGATCAAGCAGATCAAGGAAGAACTGGCCGCCGAGCTTCCCGCCGACGATCCCGCGGCGAAGAAGAAGCTGGCCCACTACTATGAGCACCTGCGGGAGCGGATCTTCCGCGAGCAGGTGACCAAGGATCGCATCCGGCCCGACCGCCGCGCGTTCGACGAGATTCGTGCGATCACGATCGAAACCAGCGTTCTGCCCCGCACGCACGGCTCGGCGCTCTTCACCCGCGGCGAGACGCAGGCCCTGGTGACAGCCACGCTGGGCACCGCCGACGACGGCCAGCGCCTGGAGAGCTATGAAGGCGAAAAGAAGAAGCCCTTCATGCTCCACTACAACTTTCCGCCCTTCTGCGTGGGCGAGACCGGCCGCATGACGGGCACGGGCCGCCGCGAGATCGGCCACGGCGCACTGGCCGAGCGCGCCATCACCGCGGTTCTTCCCGAAGCGGACGAGTCGCCTTACACCATCCGCATTGTCAGCGACATTCTGGAGTCCAACGGCTCCTCGTCGATGGCCACAGTGTGCGGTGCCAGTTTGGCTCTGTTTGACTCCGGCATCGCTCTCAAGGGCGCGGTGGCCGGCGTAGCCATGGGCCTGGTGAAGGAGGGCGACGACTACGCCATCCTGACCGACATCGCCGGCGCAGAAGACCACTACGGCGATATGGACTTCAAGGTGGCCGGCACCCGCAAGGGCATCACCGCCTTGCAGATGGACATCAAGATCGGCGGCCTGACCCGCGAGATTCTCGAGAAGGCCATGGAGCAGGCGCGCCAGGGCCGGCTCTTCCTGCTGGACAAAATGGACGCGGCGCTGGACGGACCGCGCACGGAGCGGTCGGCCTATGCGCCCCGCATCGAGACCCTGATGATCCCCACCGACAAGATTCGCGATCTGATCGGCAAGGGCGGCGCAACGATCCGCGGCATCATCGAGCAGACCGGCGCCAAAATCGATGTGGACGACACCGGCCGGGTCAGCGTGGCCTCCTGCGACAGCGAGGGGTTGAAGAAAGCGCTGGAAATGATCGGCAACATCACCGCCGTGCCCGAAATCGGCAAGGTCTACCTGGGCAAGGTGGTTCGTCTGGCTGAGTTCGGCGCATTTGTCGAGCTCTTCCCTGGCACCGATGGCTTGCTGCACATCTCCGAGATCGCCGAGCATCGCGTGAAGGAAGTCAAAGACGAGCTGCGCGAGGGCGATCAGGTGATGGTGAAGGTCCTGGCCATCGAGGGCAATCGCATCAAGCTCAGCCGCAAGGCGCTCATCAAGGAGCAGAAGGCGAAGCTGGCTCATTCGGCCCCGGCCGAAACCGCCGAGGTGGAGATCGATGCAACTGAGGCGCCCGCCGCACCGGTTGCACCGGCAAGGCCGCGCAATGAGTTTGACGAGCGGCAGCCGAAGTCCAATCAGAGCACGATTCTGATCGAGGGTGGCGACGATTTCGACGACGACGAGAGCGAGGAACTCGACGAGGACAGCGAGCCGAACTTCAATCGCGTTGAAGGTGCGCCGGTCGTAGCCACTCAACCGGCAGGCGGGAGCCGTCCTCCGGCCAACAACAACCGCCGTCGCCGTCGCCGTCGGCCCGGTGGTCCCGGTGGCGGACGCGGACCGGGCGGCGGACAGTAGCCTGTAATCGCATAAAGTAACAGAAAAACCCAGACGAAGCGTCTGGGTTTTTCTGTTGCAGGAGCGGTTATCCGAAGCGCGACCCGGCACGACCGATGAGCCCGCGTCTATTCTCTATTCCACCACTTACGCGCCGGCCTGCTTCTCCGAATCGACCCCAGAGAACGATTTCAGCGTGACCAGCGGTGGCTGTTTGCCCATGCCTCGCGCATCGTGCTTGGCATCGTACATCCGCAAGTCTGCCGCGATACACAGGGTCTCCATGTCAGAGGCGTCTTCCGGGAAGACGGCAATGCCCACGCTGGCCCCAATGCGGACGGTATGATCGCCCAGGCGCAGAGGTTCTTTCAAAAGCCGCAGCAGAGAGCGGCTCACCCGCTCGGCATCGGCGCGGCTTATGGGTTCTTCCAGGATGACGGAAAATTCGTCTCCACCCGTTCGGGCGACGGTATCGGAGCGGCGGATGCGTCCGGCCAGAATTGAGCTGACGCGCTGTAACAGCAGATCGCCAACGTGGTGCCCGAGCGAGTCATTCACTTGTTTGAAGCGGTCCAGGTCGATCACCAGCAGCGCCGCGTGCGCTTCGGTGCGGCGGGCGCGCTCAAGGGCGCTGGCCAACCGGTCCTGGAAGAGGCGGCGGTTGGGCAAGCCGGTGAGATCGTCGTGCAGAGCCAGATGCCGGTTGTGCTCGATCTGCTCTTCGAGCATCAGCAAAATCATGCCCACAGCCACCACATACTTGGGCAGGTTCCACATCTCGCTTTCAACGGCAACCTGGGGCAGAAACGCCGCCATCAACGGTGCGGCCACAAACACTGCCGACCAGGCGAAGAATCCGGCGATGGTGATGAATGTTCCCGCGGTTGCTCGCCGGTATCTGTAAATGAAATGAGTGCAGCAGCCGAAGTAAATGTTGAAGAGCACAGCGTTCAACGCCAGATCGGGACCATTGCCGGGCCGATGCTGAAAGATCAGCAGGAAGACCGAGAGGACGGAATAAGGAACGATGGCAAGCCAGCGAAAAGGATGGTTGAACCGGCGCAATCTGAGAAGGGTGATCGCCAGCGGGGCCGCTCCGATGAAAATGGCGGCCAGATTCTGCGTCCAGGCCCATGCGGGGCCCGTAATGAGAAGCGCGATGTAAAGCGTGTGCCCGACTAGGAGCGAGGCAACGATCCAATGGCTAGAAGTCTCCTGGCGATAGGGAACGGTGGCCCACATGAAGAGGATTCCGGCCCAGGTGAGCGAAGAGACGCCGATGACCAGCGCCAGAGTTCCCCAAAAGCCGGGAATCGGCACGAAGAGAAATACCGCAAAGTGCAGTACGATCATCAGCCAGCCGGTCAGCCACGGCAGCGAGACGGGCATCTGACTGCGGCGCAGCACGGACGCAAAAGCGCATGCAAGCAGTGCGACCGCAAGGACGTCCGGCAGTTTACTCCAATCGACCACGCGCACCTCTTCGTTGAGGGACCGCCAAGGAATAGAATCGGCTATCCCAACTCCATTTTCATGGCTCTTTTGTAGCATTAAAAAATCTTTGGGGTAAACTTGCGTAACCTCTCATCGAGGCCATCCCCGTAATCGATCGGATGACCACAGTGGACTTTTCCCCGGTTGATCCCTTTATCTCTACTAGACTCAAAACGATGGCTGCCAGTTTGTATATCGTGGTTGAGGGTGAGGACCCAGGGTTTGACATCTTTGTGAACGGTCAGGCTCTGGCCCGCAACGAAGACGCTCTGGAACGGCTGGCTGAGCGGCTGAACGTAAGCCCTCTTCTTGAGTTCTTCTCCGCCGATGAGAATTCGATGGCGCTGCTGCTGGAGCAGGGTGCGGGCAATCCCGATTGGGCCAGCCATTTGCCGCAACCGCAGTGGTTCAACGCGCCGGACGGCCTGCTCACCGTGCGGGCCCTCATCGATTTTCTGTCTGCCGCTCCCGTAGCCCTGGGCTCCGAGACGCGACCGGTCCTGTTGGAGTTGCGCGAGTATGAACGCGTGTTGTGCAAGACGGCTCAGCACGGCTTGCGCTGGCATGTGGCCGTTAGCTGGCGTTGAGCCGGTCGGGAGCGGTCAGTCTGCGGCCGTCTCCTCCTCGCTGGGAGGAAAGATGTTTCCCATGCGCTTGATCTGCGCGCCTACTCCGGCCAGTTTCTCCTCGATCCGCTCATAGCCGCGATCCATGTGATAGACGCGGTCCAGAATGGATTCGCCGTCGGCCACCAGCGCGCCCAGCACCAGCGAAGCCGAGGCTCGCAAGTCGGAGCACATGACGGCCGCCGCGGAGAGCTTTGCCGGCCCGCGCACCGTGGCTGTGCGGCCGTCCACTTTAATGTTGGCGCCCATGCGAACCAATTCCTGCACGTGCATGAATCGGTTCTCGAAGATGTTCTCCTTAACGATACTCACACCCTCTGCCTGAGTGGCCAGCGCCATGTATTGCGCCTGCATGTCGGTGGGGAAGCCGGGATACTCCTCGGTGGAGATGTCGGCCGCGCGCAGCCGTTCGCCGCCACGCACGCGCACCGTGTCGGGTCCCAGAATATCCACGCGCACGCCGGTCTCTTCGAGTTTGGCGATTACCGCGCGCAGGTGAGCCGGGTTGCAGTTGGCCACAATCAGATCGCCGCCGGTGATGGCGCCGGCCACCAGGAATGTGCCCGCCTCGATGCGATCGGGATTGATGCGGTAATGAGCGCCATGGAGGCTGGTTACGCCCTGGACCCGGATGGTCGAGGTGCCAGCACCTTCGATGCGCCCGCCCATCGCGGTGAGGAGCGCGGCCAGGTCGGTCACCTCCGGCTCACGTGCACAGTTTTCCATCAGGGTTTCGCCTTCGGCCAGCACGGCGGCCATCAGCAGGTCCTCGGTGCCGGTCACAGTGATCTTGTCGAAGACCAGGTGCGCGCCCCGCAGCCGCTCCACGCGCGCTTCAAGATAGCCGTGCGCCTGAGTGATAGTAGCGCCCATCTTTTCCATGCCTTTGATGTGGAGATCGATGGGTCTGCCGCCGATGGCGCAGCCGCCAGGCATGGCCACGCGCGCCATGCCGACGCGGGCCACTAGGGGACCGAGGACAAGGGAACTGGCCCGCATGGTCTTCACAATTTCGTATTTGGCTTCGGGATCGGAGAGTGTGCGGCAGCAGATCGTGGTGCGGTGGTGCGCGTTTCCGTTGCCGAGTTGCACCTCGGCGCCCATTGACGCCAGCAGCCGCCGCTCGGTCTCGATGTCGCGCACCTGGGGAATATTCTCAAGCGTGACTTCTTCCTCGGTCAGAATGGCCGCGGCCATGCAGGGCAGCGCCGAGTTCTTGGCGCCCGAGACGCAAATGGTGCCTACCAGCGGATTGCCGCCGCGAATGACGAATTTATCCATGAAAAATCAGCAACTCCTAGCCTTCCAGTGTAAATCCGCGTGCCGGTAACTGCCAGGATCGAGAGGTTATACTTGCGCCATCGGCCGAAAGCCCTGGGTGGGCCGGCGGAAAAGGAAAAGAGATGAAAAGAACAGGATTGTACGCGAGTAAGGTTGCGTTGCTGGGATTGGCCTTGGGAGTGATGGAAGCGTTTACGATGTCGCCCGGAGCGATGGCTCAAGCCGCACCTGCCGTTGCCGCTCCGGCCAGACCGCTGCCCGCCATTGTCGAGAAAAATGGCCACTTTGCCCTGCTGGCCGATGGAGAACCCTATCTGATGCTGGGTGTGCAGGCCAATAACTCCAGCGCCTGGCCGGATTACCTTGATAAGGTCTGGCCAGCGGCTGAAGACCTCCACGCCAACACGGTTGAGCTGCCCATCTATTGGGAACAGATTGAGGCCGCACAGGGAAAATTCGACTTCAGTGTAGTGGACCTGATCCTGAAGCGGGCGCGCGAGCATCATGTCCGGCTGGTGCTGCTGTGGTTCGGCACATGGAAGAACGGCAGTTCGCACTACACACCGGAGTGGATCAAGCTGGACCAGCAAAAGTATCCGTTCCTTCTGAATAGGGACGGGCAGACGGCGGATTCGCCCTCGCCGTTCTCCGCTCCGTGGCTCGAAGCCGACAAAACGGCCTTTCGCGCCCTGATGCGGCACTTGAAGCAGGCCGATGCCCAGCGCACGGTGCTACTGGTGCAGGTGGAGAACGAAGCCGGCGTTTGGGGCGGCGTGCGCGACCACGGCTCGGCGGCGGAGAAGGCGTTTGCCGGAGAGGTGCCGCAGAAGCTGGTCGCGGGACTGGGCAAACAGCCGGGGACTTGGCAGCAGGTTTTCGGCGACGACGCCGATGAGACCTTCGAGGCCTGGTACACGGCGACCTATATCGAGCAGGTGGCTGCCGCGGGCAAGGCGGAGTATCGGCTGCCGCTCTATGTGAATGCGGCGCTGCGCGACCCCTTCCATCCCGGCAAGCCGCCCAGTTATGAGTCCGGCGCGCCCACCGACAACAATATCGATTTGTGGAAGATTGCTGCTCCCTCTATCGACATCGTTGCTCCGGACATCTACCTGCCGGAGTACGACAAATACATGAAGGTCATTGAACTCTACAAGCGGAAGCACAATCCGCTGCTGATTCCCGAGACCGGCAATACGGCCAACTATGCGCACTATGTATATGCGGCGATCGGGCAGGGCGCGATTGGCTGGGCGCCATTCGGGCTCGACTTGAGCCGCTATAGCAACCAGACCGAGGGTCCGGAAGCCATGGAGTTGAACGCACTGAAGCCCTTTGCTCAGCAATATGCTTTGCTAGCACCGATAGCGCGCAAGCTGGCCAAGGCCAATCTCGAGGGCAAGGTTCAAGGAGCGAGCGAAGACCCTAATAACCATACCCATACGCTCCCGTTCGACCGCTGGAAGGCCGTCGTCAGTTACGGAATGCCGTCCTTCGGCAACTGGATGCAGCCCAAGGGAAACTCGCCTGCCGACGGTGGAGTCGTGATCCTGCAACTTGGGCCGGATGAGTTCCTGGTAACCGGCCATCACGTGCGGGTTGACTTCACTCCCACCTTCGAGCCGGGCAAGAAGCGGCTATGGCTGAAGGTCGAGGAGGGCAGCTACGACGCGGCGGGGAACTGGAAGACCGTTCGCATCTGGAACGGCGACCAGACTGACTACGGTCTGAACTTCAAAGCCGATGAGAATGTGCTGCTGAAGGTGCGGATGACGACGTTCTGAAGGAAGAATGTGCACAAGCCCATCGAAGAACCGATGCGAAAGTCCGGTGTACAGCAAAGGGGACGGGCCTCAGCCCGTCCCCTTCAAAACACGTAGTCTTTCAAGTCTGCTACAGCTCCAGCACGTTGTCTTCGACGGCTAGGCGCACATTGCCGTCGGATTTGGCCAGGCGGCGAACGGCTTCAGGCTTGTCGACTTTGGCTTTGAGCATGACCAAAGCCACGGGGACGCTGCGGCCGGCGCTCTTGATGGTCTGTACTGCGGTTTCACGGTCGATCTTGCAGGCGCACATCAGGATGCGGATGCCGCGCTCGACCAGTTTCGAGTTCTGCATGTGCACGTTGACCATCAGGTTCTCGTACACATAGCCCAACCGGGTCATGGCGCCGGTGGTGATCATGTTCAAGATCATCTTCTGGGCGGAGCCGGCCTTCATGCGCGTGGAACCGGAGATGACTTCCGGGCCTACGTCGGCCACAATGGCGATATCGGCGGCAGCGGCCAGCGGCGTGTCGTGATTGCAAGTGACGGCGGCGGTATGCGCTCCGCGGGCGCGAGCATAGGCTACCGCGGCCACCACGTAGGGAGTGCGGCCCGAGGCGGAGATGCCCACGACAACATCCTTGCGCGTGGGACGGCGGCGGGCGATATCCCGCTGGCCCAGCTCTTCCGAGTCCTCATTGACCTCGACGGCAGAAGCCAGCGCTTTGGGTCCGCCGGCCATGATGTACTGCACCTGTCCGGGAGCGGTCGAGTAGGTCGGCGGGCATTCCGAGGAATCGAGCGCGGCAATGCGCCCGCTGGAGCCGGCGCCGACGTAAATCAAGCGTCCGCCATCGCGGAGGCTGCGCGCCACCTGGTCGATGACCTGTGCGATCTCCGGAATCGCCTTCTTGACCGCTGCGGGAACCTTCACATCCTCGTGGTTGATGATGCGAGCGATTTCGAGCGCGGATTTGGTGTCAAAACCTTGAGACGCCTCGTTCTGGCTCTCGGTTGTGAGTTGTTGAAGCAGTGTGGCCTGGTCTTTCTTTTTATCCTCTTGATGGGCGCCGGCCGTTTCCTGCGTCGTCGAGCTGGTAAGCATCGCGTCTGTCCCCAAGTTCTCATTGTATCTGTAAACCGCGCAACTCCCGAAGGAAATCTCCACGGAACTGCCACGGGAAGCGCAAGTTGCAGTGTTGTTACAGCGCTTCCCGGACGGCGTCGTGAAAGGCAGGCCGGACCTCGCGAATCAGATGGCTCTGGCGATCGCGCCAGGTGCGGTTGGTGAGCAGCGTCACGGCTATCCCGGCGTCGCGGTCGATCCATAGTGAGCAGCCGCTGAAGCCCAGGTGCCCAATCGAACGCGGCGAGAAATGCCGGCCGGAGGAGGAGTTCGCTGAAGGCGTATCCCAGCCGAGGGCCCGCGAACTGCCCTCCGGGCCCTGCCGCTGTGCGAAGCGCTCCACCGTAGCCGGGTCGAAGAGACCGGGTTTCCCTGTATTGGAGCCGGCACGGAGAATCTCGGCCGCAAAGCGCAACAAATCCGGGACATTGGAAAACAGGCCGGCGTGGCCGGCGGCGCCTTTGAGCAGCCAGGCGTTTTCGTCCTGGACCTCGCCCTGGATGAGCCGATGGCGCAGGGTTGTGTCTTCCTCGGTGGGAGGAATGGCTGGCCGCACAGTGGGCGGAGGACAGAATCCTGTGGCAGACAGGCCGAGCGGCTCAAAGATCTCGTGCCCGACCCAGGGGGCAAGATACTCGCGCGTGAGCACCTCCAGCGCCTTGCCCAGCAGAATGAAGCCGGGATCGGAGTACGCGGCGCGGGAGCCCGGTTCGGCTTCAAACGGCAGTTCCAGGCAGGCGCGAAAGAGCGCGGCCGGCGTGGCGGCGGTGCGGAAGAACTCCACGTAGCCCGGCAGCCCGGAGTTGTGCGCCAGCAGGTGGCTCAGCTTGACCTGACGAGCGAGGTCGCCGGGAGCGCGGCCCACCACAAAGCCTGGCAGCAGATCGACCAAGGGCGTTTCCAGGTCGAGTTGTCCGCGCTGCCAGAGCAGCATGGCCGCGGCCGTGGTGGCCGCTACCTTGGTGAGGCTGGCCACGTCATAGACGGTCTCCGGGGTAACCAGAGGCGCGCCTTCGTCGTAGGTGAAGCGGCCCAGGGCATCCTGGAACACGATTTCGCTGCCAGTGCTGGACAGGGCCAGCACCCCAAAGGCACAGCCTGGAAAGGCATGGGCAGCGATGGCGTCGTCCAGCACACGGTAGACGGCGTCAAACCGGGTGCGAGGGCTCGCGAGGGAACGATCTGGCAGGGGGATGGCTGACTTCATCGCTGCTTTGCATCGTAACGCGAATTGCTTCCTGGCGTTGCGTCCGCGGTTCCATTTTTTGCCATTTGGCTAGCCAATCAGGCTATCCTTGGGAGCGAGCCGAAAGTCTATGTTGTCAACAGAACGTAAGGGGGATTTCATGCGTCTGCTGCAAGGATGGTTGGCGGCTGCCATTGCGCTGGGCCTGATGGTTGCGGCTTCCGGGACGGGCTTTGCCCAGACTCCCGCTCCGGAAACTGCTCCGGCACAAGCGCCGTCGGTGGCCCCGTCCCCGGCAGATCAGGCAACGCCCGCCCCGGCCGCCGCGCCGGCGAAGAAGACCTACACAGTTCCGTCCGGAACCAAAGTCCTGCTGCAACTGCGCAGTTCCATCAACACCCACAGCGCCAAGCCCGGCGATGGGATCTACCTAGCCTCGACCTTCCCCGTAGTTGTCGGCAACAGGGTGATGATTCCCAGCGGGGTTTACGTGCAGGGCGTGGTGGATCGCGTGGTCCGCGCCGGGCACATGAAGGGTAGGGCGCAGCTCGACATGCATTTTACTTCGATGATCTTCCCCAATGGCACGGTAGTGGAGATTCCGGGGCTGGTGAACAGCCTGCCCGGCGCGAGAAAGCAGTCGGTCAAGGACGATGGCGAGGGGACCATCGAGCAGGCCGACGACAAGGGACGCAATGCGGGAGAGGTCGCGAAGATCGCGATTCCCACCGGGGGAACGGTGGGTTCAATCGGCGGTTTGGGGGCAGGACATCCGATTGAGGGCGGCGTCGTCGGAATCGGGGCTGGGCTCGCTACGGTTGGTCTGGTATCGCTCTTTACCCGCGGCGCCGACGTGAACATCGAGAGCGGAACCCAGGTGGAGATGGTTTTGCAGCGACCGCTTCTGTTGGAGGAAGAGAACCTCAGCGGCAGCGCACCTGTGCTGGTTCCCGCCGGCAATCAGCCGAAGCCGCTGGAAAAGCCCAACCGCGCCCGTATCCTCTGCCCGACAGGCGGCCTCGGTTGCGAGTAATCTAGAAGAGAGATGGAAATGCTTCCCCAGAACACCACCCAGTCAACCCCAAACCTTGACGCGAACTCGAACGAGCCCGCCCTTACCCCTGTACCCGTGCCGCCCCAGAAAGGCGGAGGGATTGGACTGTGGCTGCGCGATCTGCTGGTCTCCGTGGCAGCCTCGGTGCTGATTATCACCTTTCTTTACCAGCCCGTCCGCGTGGAAGGCACCAGCATGTTGCCGCGGCTCGAAGACCGGGACCGTCTGTTCATCAACAAGTTCGTCTATCGCATCTCGGCCATCGAGCGGGGCGACGTGGTGGTTTTCCGCTACCCGCGCGACCCGGAAAAGAGCTATATCAAACGCGTGATCGCCCTTCCCGGAGACCGGCTGCGCATCGACCGCGGCCAGGTCTGGCTCAACGGCAGGCGGCAGATCGAGCCATACGTTCCCCAGGAGTACCAGGACAGCCGCTCCATGGCGGAGATTGTCGTTCCCAAAGACACCTATTTCATGATGGGCGACCACCGTTCTGTCTCCTCTGATAGCCGGGAGTTTGGCCCCGTGGATCGCTCGCTCATCTACGGCAAAGCGGTCTTTGTCTACTGGCCGACCCGCGACGCAGGAGTGGTGCGATAGCCCTGCTTGAATCCGAGCGGAAATTCACGCTCAAACCTGTTAGAATCGGATGAATCCACTCCCCGGAGACGCGATGCAGGCGATCCTGGCGCTCGAAGACGGGCGCATATTCCGTGGCCACGGCTATGGCGCACCTGGCGAATGCCAGGGCGAAGTTGTTTTCAATACTTCCCTTACCGGATACCAGGAAATCGCAACCGATCCCTCCTATGCCGGTCAAATCGTCGTTCTCACTAACCCCCAGATCGGCAACTACGGCACCAACCGGGCAGACAACGAGTCCGCCAAGCCCTATATCGAGGGCCTGATCGTCCGCGAGTTCTCGCCCATCAGCTCCAATTGGCGCTCCGAGCAGGTGACCGACGAGTACATGGAGCGCTACGACGTTCCGGTGCTGGCCGAGATCGACACGCGCGCCCTGGTGCGGCATCTGCGTACGCATGGCGTGATGCGCGGCGTGATTTCGACCGAAGTCGGCGATCCGGAGACACTTGTTCGGAAGGCCAGAAGCATTCGCAAGATGGATGGCACGGATCTGGCGCGCGTGGTTTCGACCAAGCTCGCTTACCCGTTCGACTCCTCGGACAGCCGCAACCAGTCGGGCGACCCTTTACTGGCAAATGCACTCGTCCAAAACGAGGAAGCGCGGAAGCGCCTGCATGTGGTGGCGTACGACTTTGGGATCAAGCTCAATATTCTCAGGATGCTCGCCCGCGAGGGCTGCCGGGTGACGGTGGTTCCGGCCGAGACCAGCGCCGAGGATGTCTTCGACCTGAAGCCCGACGGCGTCTTTCTCTCGAACGGCCCCGGCGACCCCGAGCCCGTGGACTATGCCGTGCGCGCCATTCGCAAGATGCTGGGCCGCGTGCCGATTTTTGGTATCTGCTTAGGCCACCAGCTTACGGGCCTGGCCCTGGGGGGGCGGACCTACAAGCTCAAGTTTGGCCACCACGGCGGCAACCACCCGGTGCGCAACAACGTTACCGGCAAGGTGGAGATCACGGCCCACAACCACAACTTCGCCGTCGATCCGGACTCGATCAACGCGAATGAAGTGGAACTGACCCACGTGGACCTGAACGACCAGACGCTCGAAGGGCTGCGCCACAAGACGCTGCCGCTGTTCAGCGTGCAGTACCACCCGGAAGCCGCGCCGGGCCCGCACGACTCGCACTACCTCTTCCACGACTTCCGGCGCATGATGGAGGAGTGGAAGGGATGAAGAACCTACTCCCAGTCCTGGCTTTGTTCGCGGGGCTGGGGAGTTCTATTTCCTGTAAACACTCTGAGATCAAAGACGTAAAGCCTGTTCAAAATGCAACAAAGCAGGTGAGTGCGCCCGTGCGGCTCGGCAAACCTTCTGAAAAGCGGTTCCCTTTTGATCGCTATCTTGACGACCAGAAGACGCATTGGCCTGAACCTGCATTGACGAGATTTGCTGCTGATTGTGGCGTCGATATGGACGCTGTCAAGCCTCGATATGCGCAGAATCCAAGCCAAAAATGGATTCTGGTCAAAGACCTATCGAAGGCTATGAAGGATCAAGAGACTGATTTCTACGCCACAGTTGCAGTCTGGCACATCGAGGATCGGGTTCTGGTTGAACGATGGTGGATGGAACTCGATACTGGCGATTTGTCCCGTCAGTTCATTTGTCTGCGCAATAACAGAATTCAGTCGGCTGAGGAGATTGATTGGTCGATTCCGGTTGAAGGCGAGAGTTCGTCGCAACTAGCTTGGGGATACCAACAGAGTTGGAAACTCGGTGCAGATGGAAAGTATGAAAATGCCTTGCGTCGGTTTGTAGATGTTTATGAACAGCCAATGAAAGAGCCGAAATTGGATTCTGAAACAAGGAACAGTCTTGATTGGCGTTTGACTATTTTTACCTGGAAGGACTTGAAACTTCCTTCTTTGTTGTTGCAATGAGATTGCAGCTAGGATGTTTTGAAAGGGCACGGCTTTAGCCGTGCCGAGAACGAGCCACCAAACAACCGGGCTTTAGCCCCTGAGGGATGGCTTTGAAACCCGCACGCGAGCATGTAACGAACAACGCGCAGACGTATTTCGTCACGTCGGATACTTGGGAACGGCGCGCGCTCTTCCACGTCGATTCATGGGCGAGGCTCTTTTTCAAAACCCTGCTCTTGCACCGCGGTGAGGCTTATCTTCTGCACGAATTTGTTTTGATGCCCGATCATTTTCACCTGTTGATCACGCCATCGGTTGCGCTTGAAAGAGCGATGCAGCTCATTAAGGGTGGATTCTCGCATTTGGTCAAGAAGGAGCTAGGATCGAACGCGGAGATATGGCAACGAGGCTTTGCAGACCACGGGATTCGGGATGTTGAGGACTATGACAAGCATCTCCATTACATCCATCTGAATCCGGTCAAGAAACATCTGTGCGCGAGTCCGGCGGAATACCGATACTCTTCGGCTTATCCCGGCTGGAAATTGGACCCCATCCCTCAGGGGCTAAAGCCCGCGAATTGTGAGGGGATGCCTTACGGCACGGCTGAAGCCGTGCCCTTTCAAAGCAACAGCAAAAGCAACGACAACAGCAAAGGCAGCAGAAACAGCGCCAACCTGATTCAGGAAGTCGAACAATACCATGCCACGCAGAAATGACATTCAGAAGATTTTGGTGATCGGCTCGGGGCCGATTGTGATTGGGCAGTCGGCGGAGTTCGACTACTCCGGGACGCAGGCCTGCAAGGCGCTCAAGCAGGAGGGCTACGAGGTGGTGCTGGTGAACTCGAACCCGGCCACCATCATGACCGATCCCGACCTGGCCGACCGCACCTACATCGAGCCGCTCACCCGCGAGTACGTCGAGGAGATCATCCGCATCGAGGCGGAAATGCTGGCCAATTCTCCGGGGCTAAAGCCCGCCGGCTCTTCGATGGCGTCGGGCGGCACGGCTGAAGCCGGGCCCTTTCAAAGCGCGACCGGAAAGCCGGGCAAGTTCGCCCTTTTGCCCACCGTGGGCGGGCAGACGGCGCTCAATCTGGCCGTCGATCTGGCCGACGCGGGCATTCTGGACCGCTATAACGTCGAGATGATCGGGGCCCGGCTCGAGGCCATCAAGAAGGCCGAGGACCGGCTGCTCTTCAAGGATGCGATGCTGCGCATCGGCCTGGATGTCTCGAAGTCGGCGCTGGTGAACAATCTGCGCGACGGCCTGGACTTTGCCGGCAAGCTCGGCTTCCCGGTGCTCATCCGGCCGAGCTTCACGCTGGGTGGCACGGGCGGCGGCATCGCCTACAACCGCGAAGAGCTGATGGAGATTCTGGCCCGCGGGTTGGACCTTTCGCCGGTGCACGAGTGCCTGATCGAAGAGAGCGTGCTCGGCTGGAAAGAATATGAGCTGGAGGTGATGCGCGATCTGGCGGACAACGTCATCATCATCTGCTCGATCGAGAACTTCGACCCCATGGGCGTGCACACCGGCGACTCCATCACGGTGGCCCCGGCGCAGACGCTCACCGATCGCGAGTATCAGAAGATGCGCGACGCCGCCATTGCCGTGATGCGCGAGATCGGCGTCGAGACCGGCGGCTCGAACGTGCAGTTTGCCGTGAATCCCGTCGACGGACGCATGACGGTGATCGAGATGAATCCGCGCGTCTCGCGCTCTTCGGCGCTGGCCTCGAAGGCGACCGGATTCCCCATCGCCAAGATCGCGGCCAAGCTGGCCGTGGGCTACACGCTCGACGAGATTCCCAACGATATCACGCGCAAGACCCCGGCCTGCTTCGAGCCGACCATCGACTACGTGGTGGTCAAGATTCCCAAATGGCAGTTCGAGAAGTTTCCCGGCTCCGACGACACGCTGGGCCCGCAGATGAAGTCGGTGGGCGAGGTGATGGCCATCGGACGCACCTTCAAGGAAGCGCTGATGAAGGCGTGGCGAGCACTGGAAACCGGGAAAAAGACCGGCGCCGAGATTCTGGAACCCCGGCGGCTGACGCAGATGCTGGTGACGCCGAAGCCGGAGCGGCTGGGCTATATTCGCTACGCCTTCGAGCGCGGCATGAGCGTGCGCGAAGTGGCGCGGCTGACGGGCATGGACCCCTGGTTCCTGCACCAGATTCGCGAAATCACGCTGGCCCAGGCCGCGATCTCCGGGACAAGGCCGGAGACCATCGAGACAGACGAACTGCGCAGGCTCAAGCGTCTTGGCCTGAGCGACGAGCGGATC